>Ga0179593_1707323_pt1 | contig 11440 bp, 10 predicted proteins | sample CZODoug2_1_08_16_FD_185931 | JGI IMG/M metagenome (GOLD analysis project Ga0179593, IMG submission 185931) | Vadose zone soil fungal communities from Angelo Coast Range Reserve, California, USA - CZODoug2_1_08_16fungal (PacBio error correction) | ecosystem: Environmental > Terrestrial > Soil >...
AATCAAGACGATTCGGCGGCGCTCGGCGTAGCCAGGAGATCCGTCGAGACAAGAACCAACCGAGTGACGAGTCCATGTAATGAATTAAGGAAAAGTGGGTTGGGGTCCGTTCCTGTCGAACAAACCTCGTTCTTTATCCGGGCGTGGGTAACAAAACGAGTAAAGCAAGTGAAGAAGTTCTTGAAGCGGGGGAATAGGGAGCAGCGCACGGAGGATCCTAAAAGAAAAAGCGACTTGTAGGGGAGATAACTACCTGCAAAAAAAAAAAGGGGGATTCACCCGGTTCCGGACCAAAAGCACCCAAGGGGACAGAGGGCCGGGACGTCACGACATCGGGCCCAGGTCCCGTCCCATCAGGGAACTGAAAATCCTCATTACCCGAGGAACGACTTACATCGACGCTCCGTTGGGAACGGGATTGCTTTTTCAAAAAGAAGCATGGAAGAGGGTGAAACTGTGGAAGGGAGAAAGGAGGGGTCCAGAGCACTCGAAAAGGGGCTATTGCTAAGAAGAGGGGAGGGAAAACGGAACGCTCGTAGCCTATTCAAGAGGAAGAGGTCAAAGCCTTTGTGTCTTCTCAGAGGCGTGAAGGGGGACTATGCCACGGTAACGGGCCTGCGGAGACCGAGGCCAGGGTGGTCACTTAGGCCTAGGGGGGAGGGGGTGGTTGGGTACTCTCTGTCCTCTCGAGAAAAAAGGAAAGTGTCGGAAGGGAAAAATAAAAGGGCTCTTACTTAGGAACCGCGGAGCTATAAAACGTGGAGGGGAGGGTCGCCTGTATTACTCCACCTTGCCCTAAACTAGAAAGAGGGGAAAAAGGGGAAACTGTGGGATAAACTACTTTTCCTCCGCGACTGAACTCGGAACTGTTGGATATCGAAGAGTAGAAAGACGCGCCCTGAATTACTCAGACGCCCAAAAAGGACTCAGGTTGTAAGACTCGCCAACTGGCAGAGCCCAAGGCTCTATCAGGAACGGGGCCCGAAGGGAGCAAAAGAGAAATGACTCCACTTCTTCAAGTCTTTGCGGGAAAACGAACAAGTGACGAATGCCAGGAGAGGCGTAATCCTCTTAAAAAGGGAGGGGACCTACTTTCGGACGTACTCGAGAGCCAAGGTGGTTGAAAGCCAGGGAGGACCCTGGGTCAGTCCTTAGGAGAATGGGGGGGGCTCCTATTCGATAATGTACCTACATACCCAACATCGAATTTTCTGATTGCTCCGGGAAGAAAGCAGGGCTACTCACCGGGCTTTCGTAAGTAGACCGGCGGGCAGTGATAGCGGAACCTAAATCCGGGGGTGTGGATGTCAAAAAAGGAGATGCAACTCTATCCCAGAGAGTCTGAAGGGCCATTCCTTTACATTTAGAAAACCGGAAGTTGGAGCCTTGCTCTCCACGGGCTGGTGCACAAGAATAGAGCATTATCGCTTAAGAAAAAAAATAAAAAAAGATCACAGTTTATGATGCCCTTTGCAAAGAGATGGCCGGCAGGCCAAGGTATCTATTTCTTCAGAACCTTCTTCCTTGCCTCCTACTTGGACTACAAAAGAAATCGCGCAGAATGTAAAAAGTAAGTAGGGGGAAAAAGGTACCGCCGAATTGCTCTTTTCCCCCTACTGATAGCGTAGACAGCCCTAGGTCAGTTTCCAGCAGGTTCTTACTAAAACCGCGATTATTTTTAAGGGTTGACATCATAGGGCACTTGCGGAGGAGGGGGGTTCCCGGTGCTCTCTGCGTCCGAGGTCTAAGACCAAGCTGAGTCGAGGAAAAAGGGTCATCGTTTCTTTTCCGCGTTCGTCGACGGAGCGAAAGGACCAAGGGTAAAGAATCGCCAGGCGGACAGGGGAGTCATCTGCCTCAAAAGAAAAAGTTGAGAAAGTATTGCGTGCTTTTCGATTAACGAACACGATGGCCTCTAAAAGACGCTTCGCTAAATCTGGTCCTAACGGCGAGGCCCACGCCGAGAGGGAAGAATGAAAATGACTTGAAACCAAAGACCACCGGACATGAAAGATTAGACTTGCCGGCCAGAGCGGCTGCGTGTCTGGTAACGAGAAGAAGAGGGGGGAAAGTTATTTTCTAAGGGGAGTTCTAAGGTCACGACCCGAACCGGCAAACACGTACACCGAGAGCGTTAAAAAGTAAGCGGAATCTACGCGGACGCAAGGGAAAAACCGGACGCCATACCAAAAGCCCCGGATGACGCCGCAAGGGACGGCTTTATCGAGGGGACAACCGTTCGAGGATCGGGGGGGAGGAAAGAAAAGATCTATCCTCTACTCGGGGGGAAAACAAACGATACAACGGAATGAGCCAAGTCCTCCTGTGGGGGGGTAGGACCAAGTGAAGTAAACAGAAAGGGAGGGAGGAATTGAAAAATCGCACTCTCGGCTTACTGACGCGGGAAAAAAGCTTTACTAAGGCGGAACCTTACTCTAGGCTCGGAACGCGTCCCCGCGAGCCGTCTGGAAACCGAGAAGAAGAGGGCAATGGAAATATCACCGGAAAACCTATCGTCAGAAGAGGAACATGGCTGTTTCCTTACGGCTCCAGTTAAAGAAGGAATGGATCTGTTCCAGTTGAAAAGATACAAAGAGTGAAAGAGGTTCCTTGGATGGTGTAGGGAAGCCGGGGAGAGAGTTAGTGCCTACTGAACCAACTCCCGACAAGAGGAGGAAAGGGGGGTGGATTTTTTTCCTTATTCTAAGAACCTAAGAAAAAAAAGAAGGACAACGGCGTAAAAGGAATTCTCAATTTCTACGAAAGGCGAACACCACGAAACTGCGTGTTCCTCGCTTGCTGCAAGGGGGGATTCGAACTCCCGCCGCTCATACCGGAAGAAGCGCAGAAAAGGCTAAAGAGCAACTCTAAAAATAATCGGCCGTATACAGAATTTCAATAAATCTGGGAGATGGGGTTTTTTCCTTCTCGAAGCGGTGTAACCATGAAGGGAGGGTCCCAAAGATCTAGTGGGAGCCTGCTCCCTCGAAATTAGAGACCCTGGGGGGGCTCTCCAAAAGGGTCAGGGCCCTTGCGGAAAACCGAGAAAAAAGGACGGCCCTCAAGGAACGTGAACGCGCTGCCATTTTCTCCATCTCAACGGGGCAGCGGAGAGTTACCTCCAGAGCATAAAGGACCGACAGTCGGGATCTCAAGGGGGATCACTCTCGTTCGGTTTTGATGAAATTGGGGAAGGGCCAAGTTACAAGAAGGGAGGGAGAGAGATAAGGGACGAAAAAAAAGACTTCGACTTTATCCAAATCAGGGCCAGGCCTAGACAGGAGGATAGCAAAGGTTAGATAAAGACCAAAGGAGTCCCAGTAAAGACGAAATCTCTTCCGAGTAGTGGGGAGTCTCTTGAATGTCAGGGGAGAAATCTACTCATCCAAAATTCCTCATCTCCATCTTCGAGAGACAAACAAGGGCAAGGGAAAAATTCATCTTCGGCCTCTTCGTAGACGACGTTCGAACTAACCTTAAGGGACAAAATCCTCTCATACCCCATACGTTGGCGGAGGGAAAAAACACAAAAAAAAATCACGGGGGCACGCATCGGATGCTAACCACGGCGGCCGAACTTACATGGGGAGGGCCTTGGGGAGAAAAGTTCCCTTTCTGAAAAATCATCCAAGTCATCTCCAGAGGAGTTAAAAAAAGCGTGCTCCCGGAGGCGGGAGGGGCCGATCTATCATTAAGGCTGTCCCGGTCTGACCCGTCGTGATAAAGTCAGAAGGATCTCAGAAAGGAAGGGGAGAGGGGGACCTTCTATTTGATCATCAGGATACCAGCCAGAGGAGACTGAGGGATTTGCTGTCCAGGTCCGACGAAGTAGGTCGAAGCCGGAAATTCGGCTATTAGTCCATGTTGGAACCCCCCACCGGGGCGGGAATTTAAGGGGATCTCTTCTGAAAACTCTCTAATAGACATTCGGTACAGGTCTTGAAAATCAAGGTGCGAAGTTGAGGGTTACTCTTTCATCACACAATCCATCAACGACCGGGTATCAATAACCTTTTCGTTCTTTAAGACGAGTGAGAGTCGTATAATAAGCTTTTTCTCGTAATCCGCCAAAGCTCAGCCTAATTGCTGACGGGGACCTATTTCAAAGAACGCTAAAATTCTTCCTACAACGCCCTTACCAGGAACCTGAGTGGGGAAAAGTAACAAAACATCTACTTTTGAAACGGAGTCAAGCTGTGCAGTTGCTACACTGGGAGAAGGAAAGTTGGAAATCTTACCAGATTCTGGAAAAAAAAAATGAAGGAAAGGACTTCTTACTTTTTGGGGTGTACTGGATCCAAGGGGAGAAGAAGTCTACTTTGTGAAATGCCACTTCTTACAAGGGTAGGTTAAGGAGGAGGGCCGTTAAGCGAGCCATCCTCAAAAAGGGGAGCAACCGATACTTGCTTACCGTGTTTTAATCTAAAGCCGGAATCAAATCAGACAGGTGAGTGTTCTCACCAAACCCAGGAAGGAAGGCTCTCCTAGGAGATACGGGGGAACAGAGGGGAGTAGCTAAGAAATACTATGACTCGCCTCGATCGGGGAAGGCAACCTTTCAGCTCGTATGCCTACCGAAGCAAGTAGGGGAAATACTAAAAACAAAAAAAAGTATTTTAAAAGGAGAGGAATAAACTTCCTTCCGGCGCGATCACACTAGAGAGGGGGAAAACTGCGAACGAGAGGGAAAGGTAGGGAACACCTGGTCCGGTTAACACCTAGAAGGTCTCCTCTTCGTCTTGGCACTGCTTGCCGCAAGAAAGTTAAACTTAGACTCACGAAAGGGGTGAAGTCTTCTTGTCACCGATGATCAACACGGTCAGGCAAGTCCGAGAGGAGCATTTCCGAATTCCCGCTGGAGCCGCCTCAACAAAAGAAAAGAAGGTGGAGGGGGTACAGAGACCTTAAAGAGGAAAAAAAGGAAGGGAAACCATAAAAAGTCAGCTCTATCTCCGTTGAGACGGCACTGCCGAATGGTAAGGTTCGAAGGGAGGATTAAAACGTCTCATTCCCCTTCATATGGCCTTCCGTTACATAGAAAAACGTCGTCCTTTTCAGAAGCCAAGGCCTCACGCAATTGAGCAAGTTTGGCACGAATGGAAAAAAGAGCCAGATCGAGGCTAGGTCGGCTAGAAGACGGAAAGTCAAGGAAAGAACGAGAACTCAGCCATCTTCACGAATTCCCGAAAAGGGACGGTGCGGAAGAGACTTGGGTCAAAATTACGTCACGTGGGGCCGGAGAAGGGAACCGCGGGGGGGTTCGTCCACCGGAGAAACCAGGATGAGTCTGGGCTCAACGCCGCTCTTCCCGCAACTAGTGGCTGGAGCACTTACAGGGCGTTGCTCAGGGACTTCTCACACGGAGTCAGCGTTTACAGCACCACCGGCCTCGGAAGAAGAAGACTCCGCGGGGGAGCAGCTCCCAGGCACCTACTCTCCTAGCTGCCGCCCTGGAGGGGATACCGAACGGGCCGACCGTTACTAAAGGAAGGGGGGGTTGGATATCTTCTCTCCACCAGACTCCGGGGGAAAAAGTACAAAAAAAGTTAGGAAGGATAGGGTTCGGAAGAAATTCACTGTCAGCAGTCGAAATACCCTGGACCAAAAAAAGCGAATGCTTTGCGGAGTCATCCTATGAAAAAAAAGGCAAGAAACTACCCTTACGACTTGTTCTCCTTAGGGGGGATCGCGGGTCTGGGGGGGACTGCCGTCAGACTCCTCTGACGGAAGGGTAAAATTTGTCTCGAGGAATCCACATGGGGTGATGGGCGACGAGATAATCTCACAAATTTCAAATGATCTCCACTCGAAAGTCAGAAACGAGCACCCGAACCTAGAAGGGAGGGGAGGGCTTCAGGGAGCCTTGGCTCCTACCTCCGGCTGCTGCCACCAGGATCTGGAAGGACCCCCTTCTTTTATCCACGGCACGAGCCGAGTTGGAGTAACAACTTCATAGAAACAAAGCTGTACCGCTGGCCTGGCAGATGGAGGCACACAGCCGGATCGGGGACTGAACGGACCTGAAGGACTACTCGGAATCTAGAGAAGGCTGGGGACCTCTCCCTTAAAAAGTGCCCTAGGTGAATGTGAAGCGGGGGAAAAGGGAACTTCTCCGGGGGACAACTTCTTAGAGGGAGGAACGGTCCTTCCGGGGTGGGTTTAGCCAAAGATCGACTCATGAGTTCTAGGGAAAAGGAGAGAAGTTGGTAAAGCACCTTTACCATCAGCGACTGAGGATTTTCCCCAGGGAAGGGAGCAGAGGAAGAGGAAGTGGTAAAGGCCAAGGTCTTCTCCGGCAGATATCCGAGGGGGGTGCATCGGGGTAGATAAGTTCAGGCTCTTCGTTTGGGGAGGAGAAGTCTAAGGACTTTCACGCCTCAGCTCGTAAGGGAAGCTGCACCAAGAGTGGGGGAGTTCCTTCAGTCTTCGTACGGCGCGCGCGCAAGGGAGCTATAATTGCTAGGCGCTCGTCCTAAATAAAAAAAAGAGATATGTAGTTCGTGGCGTCATTCTCCGCAAACAGAGGCAGAATCTCAAAAGGGGAGGCGAGAAAGGATGGGCGGATAGTCTAGCCCACGAAAAAAAAAGCGGAACAAGAGAAGGGTGAAGGACGGACCTCCATCAAGCTGAAGTGAAATCCTGTCCTTCCATATGCCCTTCGCGTGGGCGAAAAGGCGGGCGGGCGGGAAGGGGGTCAAACTTTCTAAGTCTACGAGCCCCAAGGAAACGGAAAAAGGAGGGACGACGAAGTGACCTCGGGAATTAATCGCAAAGAAAGGGAGGGGGGGGGAAGAGTCCACAAAGACCTACCGAACACCGACCCACCATTACTCAGAAGAACGCGGTATAGCTTGGAAGACTCTCTAAAGAGTATTAATTAAAATAGAGGCATCGACCGCGGGGGAAAAGGGAGAAGCCGTCATGAGAAGTAAACGGTGGCTGTTGTTGTCGGTTCTTGGAGGCAGGGAGAGGGGGAAAGACGGCCTGGAGGTCGAGCATCTTCCATGGAGGCCCTGAGCACAAAAAAAAGGTTTATTCGGGCTGGGGTTTTTTTTGGGGGGTTAAAAAAACGCGGGGACAGGGTCGAGAGACTCGGTGTTCAAAAGGCCGCAACAGAAGGGCTCCTCCGCTTCAACTGAAAACCAAAAAAATGGCCGGGGGCCAAAATCTAAGGGAAGCTATATTGCTTTCCGTACGGGTGCACGAGCCGTCAAACTTCGTTTGGGGAAAGAGGAGAGGTGAAGGCCTTCTACCAAGTGATCTGAAGGTGTCGGGGAGAGCCATCTTGGGTCGGGTACTAGCACGAAAAGAAAGAGGAGAGAAAAATGGTCCAGGTCCTTGGTGCCGGGCAGAAAGAAAAGCTGGAGAAGGTCGATATACCATTTGCGCTCTTTAGTGAAAAAACTAGAATAACTCCAATCCGTCTTGCGCAAAAAACGGAGGATCGGTCGTACAAAACTATCTTGGAAGAGCTGCCGAAACCCGGAACCACCGGAGGCGAGCAGTGTCGGAAAATAGACATTAATCCCTTATACGACATCCGGGCGTCTCAGGAGGGTGGCTCGGAAACAGGGTACCAAAGAGGGAGGGATGGGAACCGGTGAAAATCTCACACCTTGGTCTACTTAGCCCGATCATAGACCCAGTCGAGAGGGTCGTCACTACAACAGCCCTGGAGTCACACATGGCAAGGGAAAGAAGAAGGGCCTCTCCGTCTGAAGCTTCTGAAAACGAGGAAAGTGGAAATGGGGGGGAAAAAGGAAGTGATATTCAGAGCCTGAGCAGATCACCTCCGAGAATCGGAATCAGTCTTTAGCACCAAATAAAGACGGGGTGATTGAAGGCGGGGGGGCAACCTTTACACACGTAGTCCTTGGAGAGCATCCTGGGATCAGAGGGTTCCGCTGGATCCACATCAGGGGGGGGCCAAACCTTAGGAGGGTCATAACTCCAGGTGCGTAAAAAGAATGACGGGGGGTCACCAGTCTCCAGACTAAAAAGTAGGGAGAGGTCTCTTTTCTTCCATTCTCCTCGACACGAGCGATCAGAGACTTCAGGGAAGAAACTTTATCCCTCTTCAGACAAAAAAAGGCTTCTCTGCGGAGGGGGACTCTATAGAATTCCTTACGGCTGCTGGGAAGACCTACATCCTCGGCCGGGGTCATCCCATTAAGAGACTAGGATGAGGGTATAGCCACGCAAACGGAAAAACCATTATTCCATCAAACATCCTTACTCTCAGGGCAAGAGGTCAAAGAGTCCTACGGCCCGATAATGGGGTTCCCCAGGGGGGGGGAGGAAATCGCTATCCCAAAAAGGTCAAGACTTTCTTCGGAAGTTTGGGGGAGAAGAGAAAATCAGCGGCGGAGGTCGAGGTGCCCGAGGAGTCATGTCGAAGAACGTGCTGCTAGCGCTCAAAAGGGATCGAATAACCTCATCAAAGGGACAGAGCCGTCTTCCGGAAGGGTAAATAGCCTCTGCGTGTCCAGGGAAAAAGAAACAAATCCGCAGGAGCCTGTCGACCTCTCGAACAGAAACACTCCTTTTTGGCGGCCAACGGCCATAAGGGGGGAAATCCGCCGACCTGTCCGGAAAATCGCCGAAACAGCGCGAGGCACAAACCGGGTGACTGGCAAAGGAGCCCGGGGGCCGAGGAATCGAGTAGACAAAACCAGGCTTCGCCCGCCCTCTGCCCGGGACGAGAGATTCATACCTCCTGATCCAAAAAAAAAAAAAAAAAAGGACATGCAGAAGGACCACGCCCTTCCCAGGAGTAACGAACGGTGGATGACCCAGGGTGAGTGACTCGCGGGTTCATGTGCTACTGATCTCTGGAAGGACCTCTGACCATAGTCAGTGAAGAGGGGAAACACAGTATGCTTCTGACGGGTTTCCGGGGGGGGAAATGGGGACCGTGGGGGTCTGAAGGTCCCCTACCACTTCTTAAAAAGGGTGAGGCAAGGCCGGCGGCAGCATCCCGGATCCAGCCCCACTTTTCCTATAAAGGGGAGGGGGGGGAGTCGGAAAAACCCTTACTCAAAGCAGGCGAGTTTAGGCAGAAACAACAACCCCGAAGGGAGGCAGCAGGAAGAGAAAATATTATCCGACGGTGAACGAGGGAATCAGCATGGTTACCGAAATTCCGCGCGACAGCCTTCTCCAGTCTATGCTCGAAGTAATGGGACGGGTGATCAAAAGTAAAGAAACGATATGAGGAAAGAGAGAGATACCCCGTCCAGTCGGCGCGGATGACTCGGGGCAGTAAAATTCCTCGCGGCATTCTTCCGGGGACTGGGGATTCAAGTCTCCTCGGAAATGCCTGCCTGCCGCGGGACGGGGTTCAAGTTCGATTCTCCAAGCACGAAACTGGATCCGTGGGTCTGTGCAAGGGGATCAAAAAGTGGGGTCGGGCGAATCACGTCCGGCGAATTTAGTGCGTCGTGGAAGGGCCGGCGAGATCCGGCACCTCCCGGGTCCGATAAAACCCGGAGAAACCAAGGCATCTTGCGAACACGGGCGCAGAAGCAAAAAGGAGCCGCGCAACTCCGGGGGGGGAAAAGGCAACGGTCATTTTCCTAGGGAAAGACCGGGATCAGAAGACGAGCCTGAGAGGGCCTCCATATCTGGGGGTCCGGCAGTGGAAACGCAACCGAGGTCTTTGACGGCAGGGGAGCAGATTGAATGAATTGTTGCACAGCGGGGCTCCCGTCGGGGCCTCGCCGACCAGATAGAGGCAGAGGGACCTCTATTCCTCGGAAGAGAAAAAACTCCTCGGACCATCGGTAACACTAAGGTTCCACGGAACATAAGCTCGCGGGGCGGGCTGAAGTCACGCCATTCCTAAAAGGTAAACCGACAAGTCCGGACAACGAAATTAGGGGTTCTCTTTTTCTCGCCCGCCGAGGGCCCGGCCACGCGGGGGGGGGGGGGGGATCCTGAAAAAAGGTTCGAGACTTCTTCACCTCCTCAGCTGGATTCAGTGAGGAACAACACTCTCCTCTCGCCTACATAAATGTCTCCTGGGGAACGCATCTGCAAAGAATCGACGACTATTAAAAGATCAAAAACGTTCTCAAACGGTGCAAGACCGTGACTGAAACGTCTTTGGGATAGATCTTACTCCAGGAAGCTCCGGAGTCACTCGAATCCTCGCCGGGGAATTGTCGGGGGGGTGGACATATGAAAGGTCCCTTCAAGTCTCACGCCGTGGGGACGGGACGGGGGCCCTTTTCGGTCCGGAGAGATGCATCCGATTCTCCGCCTTCCCGGCCGGGAAGGAAGGGAGGAGAAAGGGATCTCCGCTGGAAGTCATGTCAGGGGGGCCTCGGGGTTAAAAGGCGGCCGCCTCGGCATGTTCGTGGTTCAAGGGAGAAAATTCTCTGGAAAAAAAAGTCTTCCTATCGCGAACGATCGCCTGACGCGACCATAGTCAGCGAGCCTGACCGAAGCTTCGTCCCGCCTTGGACGGCAGGCTTACATAGCTCCGCCGGGGGCTTCGGCCCACCCTGCTTTGGAAGAGCGGGGATTTTGGGGGGGAAGCTGCGAGCCAAGGCCTTTTCTGGCCCGCTGGGGACTTCAGGAAGAACAACAAGAAAACCTGATGATGACTACCCAGGCCGACGCTAGGCTGATAGGCTAGGCGTCCTAATAAAAATAAAAATTTTGGGAGGTTCATCCTGGCAGCTGAACGGTTCCGAGCTGGAACCTGAAAAAGAATTGGGAGGAAACTGCCGGGGAAGGGTTGGGAACGCACGCGGGGGAAAGACAAAAAAAAAAAACGACGCTTACCGGGGATCGGGGGTCACCCTTCTAGGCGGGAGAAAAAGGAAGTACTGATGGTCACCCGTGACTTGAGCCTTACACAGCCCGAGAAGCGACAAAAAAAAAGTGAGAAGGGAATATTCCTTTTCGGTGTGCATCGAAGAAAGTGCTCTCGATTTTTGTGGCTCTCTGAGGGAGGGGGGGGAGGGGACCCTTCGAGGTAAGTGAAGCCATCCCGCCGGGCAGAAGGGTCAGGGGGGACGACTTGGAAAAAGACTCGCAAAACTTGTAATCACGGCAGCCGGGGGAGTTCGGTCGCCGCCGTACCAAACTTAAAAAACTACCCTGGAGTATAAGGTAAAGGGGCCGCCAGGATCTGATTCTCAACCCAAGTCTACAACCAGAAGGACGAAAATCTTTGGAAAAAAAGACTGAGAAAGTCCTACGTGACAATCGTTCCCGTCCGTCAAAAGGGGCAAATCCGGTCAGCGCGGCTCGGGGATGACGTCCTAAAGTCGTCTGATTGTAGAAGAAGGAAAGGCGTCGCCTTGTCCGGTTCGACCCGTCTACTAGCCCGACCGGAACGGCAATCAGACGGAACTTTCTCTCCGTACCAACTCTCGGACGCGGCCGGCCGTGTTCCGCGCCGAAAAACGACACAAAGGTTAACTAGGGTCTT
>Ga0179593_1240266_pt1 | contig 11439 bp, 15 predicted proteins | sample CZODoug2_1_08_16_FD_185931 | JGI IMG/M metagenome (GOLD analysis project Ga0179593, IMG submission 185931) | Vadose zone soil fungal communities from Angelo Coast Range Reserve, California, USA - CZODoug2_1_08_16fungal (PacBio error correction) | ecosystem: Environmental > Terrestrial > Soil >...
AGAAGGTTTCAGACAAAAAAGAGAAAGCCATGTACGAAGTCTTCTGACTACAAGGGAGTAACTCCACATAACGGAAACAAGATACATCATTTCAAGCGAAGTTGGACGATGAATAACAGTCCGATGTTCTGCCCTAGTAAAAGGAGCCGAAAACAAGAGGTTTAAACACAGACAAAAATTGGCAAAGAGCAAGGAGAACAGATGCTTGGGGAGGAAAAGAAATGCTCAATGGAGCCGCTTTGTGAACGGAAGGGCATGGGATTTTCAGGAAAAGGGCGAAATTTCAAAGGAAAATGCCAAAACAAACCAAAGAAAAAAAAAAGAGAGCAACGAAAGACCGCTCTTAAGTGAGGCGCTTCTTCTCGTAATGCAGATCATGAACAACAAGAACACAGTACTGGCAGGGACGAAAAAGCCACTAAAACACCAAGCCAAGCAGTGGGCAAAAAAACCATGAAATGTGGCAAAGGAACTGGTTGTGCTGTACGAACCGGAGGAGAGGGGAAAAGTGGCTCGAACAGGTGGCAGGGGGGGGTGGTCGCAACTGCGGACAAAAGCGTGCAGCCAAAAAGGCTGCTGTTAGAGGAACTACAAAAGCGAAAAAAGAGAGGGAGGATTTAGAAATTGACGTGTTGCGAGCCATCAGAGATCCATCTCTCTCAACCAAAAAAGAAAGAGGGGAGTGAACTTGACGCCCCTACAATAGAAGACGCTAAAGGAATGAATACTCTCTGAGTTCAATCTCTTAGGGAAGAAAGAGAGACAAAAGAAAAAAGGTCTTTACAGCCAACAGTTGAAAAGGGCGGAAAAAAATCAAAAAACATGAAGACAACACCATGGACGAGCAGTGAAAATGAAGACTGTTCTGACTGGACCTCAAAAAAAGGGGGAAAAAAGGACCGTGGGTTTTTGAGGATAAAACGGAATTTGGGTGGAGTGGGAAAGGAAAAGAGAGGGGGAATGTCGTTTGGTTCATCGGTCAGAAAGACAAGGAACATACAAAAAAAGTACCATCACCAGGCACCAGACGAGTGAGAGGGGTGATCGCGGAGTCGAGTGGACTGGTTGAAGGCAGAAAAAAGGGGACCTGATCTCAAAAGAAAAAGAAGCAACGAGAGACGAAAAAGAAAATTGACAAAAGGCGCAAAAGCGAAAATTCTGGGCTCAAAAGCTGCAAAGGGCCAAAGGAGGGGGAATTGTAAAACATGGGTCCTTGCAGAGAGCGAAGTACAAAGCGGGCTCTTCGACAAATGGTTTGTTGGCTTACCATACGGGCCAAAGTGAGACAGAAAATTGGGAATGTCCCAGGGTGAAGAGGAACTTTAGGGTTAGCTGTAAGTATCTTGAGAAAAACAGATAGGCACATGGAGCTCTGATAAACCTCTTTGTTATCCGGCGAGGGAGGGAACAAAGGAAATGGGCAGGCGCAAGGAGAGAGGTTCAATGAAGGGGTCGTGAAGCCAAGGAGTTTTGTTGGAAATCGTGTGGTGGGGTGACGAATCTGACACCGCTGGAGGTCCAGTTAAAGATCCTCAAGGTCAGAGGAACAAAATCTTCAGAGGCGGGAGGGAGGAAAAAGATCAGGAGTGGGGGGTGCTTGTGGATGAAGAGGAGACACAGTAGAAAGCCGTCCTCCACCAACAAGGTGCTGGGTGATGTAGGGGCAGCAATGGGGAAGCATGGTCCAGAGGCAAGGAAAGGAAGGCAATGATTTATGTTTCTGAGGTCAATCGGCAAGACGGAGTCCCAAAAGAGCACGAAAACCAGGGAAAGGGAGGATAAAAGGGGGCCCGCAGTAGGAACTACAAAAGGGACGAACCAATGTACAAAAAAGTACCGGAAATATGGAGTAGCGAAAAGCATCGAATAGGGCAAAGAGTAAATTCGTTACACAGGCGTCGGCATTCATGGGGTGTGGGAGAGGGAGCTTTTGCGTGTTTCCGGCTCCAATTGTGGGCGGGGCCCCCGGGGGGGTAAAAAAATGCTTGTTAAAAGAGACCCTAAGTTGGAAGATGAGGGGCGGGGGGGAAGACAGGTGGTAACAGCCTCGGCGTCTAAATAAGTGGAGGGTAACCTTTCTAAAGCTGGAAAGCCCAGTATTCACTGCCCCCGCTACAGACATGCTGGCTATTCGCGAAATTAGTGCAAACACAGCTATGGGATCTCGGCAAAAAGCCCTCGGGTTTGACTCCATCAATGTCAGCCCGCAGTGCAATGATTCAACTAGGAGTGGCGGGAACGACACCTCCAGATGGACCACGCAGACTCAGAAGCGCTGGGTGAAAGCAGTTAAGGGATAAACTGGGCAAGCACTTTCCGAAGAAACACCCTTAGCCTTTTGGCAAATCGAGAGAGGAAGAAGCAAGAAGGCCCAAACCACGGTTGTGGGGGTTTCCTTCTAACAAAACCGAGGAAAGAAAGCAGCGGGGAGTCATACTGGACCGCTAAACCGCAAGCTTGAAACGAGTGTATGAACAGCCCTGGGATCAAAAGGGGAAGAATCTGGCTCTGACCGAGGACGGTGTATCAATCCGCCCTTCCCGGCAGGGAATACGTCAGCCGGTCAGAAAAAAAATGAAAAGGGGTTGTCCATAGTGGGGGCACCACGGAAATCGTGGGGGCAACGGTTGGGGAGGAAGAGGATCAGCTTCGGAAGTGAAAAAAAAGGCGCTTCAAGTTCATATTGACGGGGCCGCACGACGCAGGTCAAGGACCATTCCGCAAAGCAAGGAACGGGAACAAGCCTCTAGAAGGAAGGCAATACACAGGCAGTACGTGATTGCGGGGGTGGGTCGACCCCGTGAAATACATGCACAAGCAGGGGGAAGAGCTGCATAAGACTAAACGGGCGAGACTCGCACAACAAACAACGAGGATACCCGATAGAATATGGAAGGCGAGCACGATGGAAAAATATTGAGGAAAGCGATGTGGGCAAGTAGGGAGTCGCTTGGCGAACTAAAAACTCGTTACTTACAGTCAAACGGTCGGAAATAAGGAAAACGTAATCAATTGACCTTGAGATCGGAAAGCCGCAAGGCAAGGCAATCGACGGCCCCTGAAAGGAAGAGCCGAAGGGATGTCAAGAAAGGAAGGACCTGAGGAGAGACCAAAAGGGGCCAAAACAAAAAAGATCAAGACGGGAGCAAAACTCTTAAAGGAACACAGAAGAAATGTTGTTGATGAACGGAAATTCCGAACGTCCAGGCCATCACCGGGAGTACGGCCCGGGTATGAAAAACCAGAGGACCTCCAAGGAAAAAGGGGGCAGGAAAAGCAGGAAAAGGGGGTTGTCAAAAACATAAGATAAAAGGGAAGGCATATCGGACGCCCGGCTGACGGTAAAGGGGATTGAAAAAGGTGGGCGGTTTTTCGGGGGAAGAAAACGTGGTGTGAAAGATAAAGGAGGAGAAAGGAGCGAAGAAAAACCCGATAACTTTGTCTGTCGGAAAGGAGGTCCAATTGCCTGATTTAACCAAAAGGATGATATGCACCAGGGTCCAGCTGGAAAGGTCAAACGCCATGAGAATCAGGGGACCAGGAAAGACGCTTAAAATTGATTGTATCAAAGCGCGTCCTGGCAGATGAAAGGGCACTATCGGTGCTAGCACAAAGGTGGCGGAAACCAGCCACAGGGACGGTGCGGGGGAATACCGACCTTGCGGGAGACAAAAAAAAAAAAGGGCATCAACAGTACATTTCAACATGCGAGGGGAAAGGAAAACCGCCGAATACACTTCGGTAAGAGGCGCCTCCAAACTCAGGGTGTTGGGCTTCCAAAAAAAAGGGGGAGCAAAAAGAAAAAAGGTCAACGACACATCATAGCCGGAAGGGGAAACCAGGGGGAAGATGGAAAATAAGAGATTAAGCGGTATCTCCTTAAGGGAAGGGCCCAAGGCTGACATACGAGGCGTAAAACTTTGAAAAAAACGGATAATAACCGAGGACGTGTATAATCAACTTAAAGGGGCGGGTGCTAGGGGAGCAAAGGAGGTCGACCGACGACGTGGGCAAAAAATAGCAGAGCAGGGAGGGGAACGGTCGTGGAAACGAAGACCAAACCGGCAAGGCGAAATCACAAAAGGCCAGAAGAGGAGACGGAGGAAAAAAAAAACGATAATTAAGGGATAATCAAAATAAAGCCAAACAGGGTCTCAGAACTCGAAGAAATTAAAGTCAGAAGGGGACGACATCGGAGCAAGGACCGGAAAAGGCGTGGCAGAGCGCAAAAAAAATAACCGAAGAAAAAGAAAATTGGGAAAAAGCGACTGCGTAGAAAGAACTTAAAAAGTCCGGATAAAAGAAGAACAAGGGGTTGCTACAGCGGAAAAAACCTTACTAGAAGCAACGAAAGAGATTAATACATGACAAGAAAGTCCAATCCCACAAGGGACCTCAAAGCGTAAGGAGCCCTTTTAGAATAACACACTTACGTGTCGAAGAAAAAACGCCGCTCAAAACCAGACAACTTGTGAAACCTCCGTGTCCCAGAAAGCGTGAAGCAAATCCGGATTGCTGGGTGCCGGGGATCAGGAATCGCTCGCCGTTCCAAAGATCGGTGGGGCACGGAAGGAGAATGGGCGGGAAAATCCAGGAAAAGAAGGTTTTGTTTAGAATACGCAGCAGGCAAAACAGCACACCAAAGAATCCCGCGCTTCCCGAGAACTGGGGGGGAAGGAAAGCGTCGCGCAGGGAGTGTACCGGAGGTGAGCAGATTACTGGGGAATGCTGGTAGAGCTAGAAACAAACCCAAAAAACAGAGAGGGCAAATCGAAAAACCCTGCCTGGAACAAGACAAAACAAAAAGAAAAAGGAAGACCACCTGTTTGCTTTTCCCGCAGATTAGGAAAGTTTTTCTCAAACAGACTGTGTAGCATGTGGGGGAAGGGGTTCTAAAGGCTTCCAACCTCGCAGCCGGACCAATCAAGAGGGGGGACTGGTGCAGAGAAAAAACTAAGATAGTCGCTACCACAGGAGTAGGAATCATTAAGTGGGAAAAAAGCAGCGGTAGATTCCATCTCGAAAGAGAAAAACAACTTGTGATTAAGAATAGAGAGGGATCGAAAGCTTTGCGCGAAAAAGCCAATTCGAAAGAGAAAGTGACCAGACTTCTCGCTTTGTGTGAAGAAGCTCGTAGCTGGACAAGAGGAACGATAAACCGCATAACATCAAAAAAAAAGGGCAAGCGGCACCGGGGGAGCCTAGAAAATCAACACATGATACAAAGGGCCGGGACAATTATAAAAAAAAATCCGGTCCGGCGGAGCAAAAAAAATAAGGCCACATGACTGGAAAAAGGGGGTTGGGTTGAACACGAGGCACAAGGCAGGGGGGGAGTGGTATCCCTCCAGGCAGTTGGGGGAGGTCGAAAGCACGGAACATTACGAAAAGAGGGGCCCTCAAAAGGAAAGAAAGGTCTCATTGGGGAGAGGGAATAGCCATGAGAAGGTTGTGGCTGGGGGAAAAGCGTAGAAACCTTTTTCCTGGCATGTAAAGGAAACCAAAGAAAATGACACACCGGCGACATGCTCTCATATTGCCGAAAGCGGGGCACCATCAATCAGGGGGGGATAAACGCTGTGGAGGGGAAATTATGACTTTCAAACAGATTTGAAGTTCGAGAGGAAAGAAAAAGAGTGAGCTTCGACACAAAGTTGGGTTAGTAAAGAGAAGGGGCGCTCGAGGGGGGGAATTTGATTTCCAGGAAGTTGAAGTGAGTGGAGCTGTATGATAAGAGACGGGCGAAAAAGAGAGGCATCCAGTGGGGGAAAAAGGAAACCTCTGGGGGTTATCCAGTCAGTATAAACATCGTAGCCGGTGAAGGGCACAGCCGTCGCTGTTCGGTGAGGGCACGGAAAAAAGGGGGTTGTGACTAAGTAGGGGTGGGGGTAAAATCTGACAAGCTTTTTTGGGAAGGGGAAAGGGATCAGTCGCTCGGGGGCGGCGGAGATAGAGGAACCTTCGGAGTTGGGGCTCATATTCGGGAGGGAGTCGGAAGCTAATACTATACAAGAGGAAACTCCCGTAGGCTTGGTGATTTCGCAGAAAGGGAATCTTTCTTATGGAAAGAACGCAAGGAGTTCAGATTGTCTATGGCACGGAGGTAGGCGGAATAACGGGAAAAGACAAAGAAAAAAAAAACCAGGGGTGAAGACCGAGGGGTATCCGAAAAGTTGTACTAAAACCGCATGCCGGAACAGGAAGGTTGGGACTAAGCGGGAGGGGAAGTAAATTCAGGGTTCACATTCGGAAAATACCCATGAAAAAAAAAGATTGGCGTGCGTCGGCCAAGGGGGTGTCGGGAAGCAGAAAAAGACTGTGGGAGGAAGGCGCCCTAATGGGAAAGAGGAGTTAGGTAAATTTAAAAACAGGCGTACTAAAGGGGGAGAAGTGAGAAATGGAAAACGCGAAAAGCCAGGTAGTGAAAGTGAAAGCGACGAAGAGGGGCTAGGTCGCAAAACCGTCGGGATGAGAGCAGGCTCAGCTGGAAACTACGCAACCAAAAGTGGGCGCCAGGTACAAAATGGCAGCTCCGGGAAGGGGACAAGGATGGACCAAATTTAAACTCGGCGTGTCGGGCATCAGAAAGCAAGATGGACCAAGGGGAAGCGCATCGTGGTGGAAAATCGTACGGGGGAAAAAGAAACTTTCCGACGACAACAGAAATTGGGAGGTGCATCGGAGCAAGCATATTCCGCCGCAGTTGCAAAAACAAGGGGGGGGTCACCTTCCTCGAGAAAACAACACGTTGGCGAACAGCGGTAACGTGCAGATAGGGGGGAGGCCCTCTAAAAAAGGGTAACATGAGCTTCTTTCCTGAAAGAACAAAAATGGACCTGGAATAGAAAATGAAGGGAAGGGGGGGGGGAAAAGTTCAAGAAAAAGGGAACCGGAAGAGGGTCGCAGCCGGTTCAAAGAAAAAAAAGGAGGGGCGGGGGGGGAAAGAGGTTGCCCACGAGATGTGAGACTTTTTGGGGGGGAAGTGAGGAACAGGCGAAATCAGCGTCGGGTTAAACATCGTCTCTTAAGGGACGAGGGAAGGGAAAGAAGCACGACTTCCTGAAGTGGCGCAAGTTACTGAAAAAAAAAAAGACGGACAAAGAAAAGTTTCTCGAGTCCGAGACGAACAGGAAAAACTACTTGAAGGCGCAATACGAAATACTCTAGGGGGCAAACTCAGGCCGGGTAAACACGCTGAACCGACGGAGACGCTCACAAAAAAACAACAAAAGGAGATCAGTAGAGGGAGCAGGATTCCATAGTCACGTAACTAGGGATGTGGGAGGAGTAAATCTAAGAAAACATATAAAAAAACGAGGAAAAGGCCTTGCGGCGGACCCGGGAAGAGAGACGTCAGGGGCCGAATTATGATCGTAAGCGGCAACTGAAAGAAAGAGTCGGCCACTGAAAAAAAAGGGAAAGACAGATTATCACTAAACGGACACCTGGGAAGTCGCAAAAAAAAAAAGGCCAACAAAAAAGAAAAAAGAAGTGGGCAACACGCGCGGCAAAAATCCGAGTTTCAGGAACGAAAGAAACGTCTTCAAAAAAAGGAGGCGACGGGAACCCATCTGAAAAGTAAGACAGGACATGATCCGCGCAGGCCACTTGTTTGATTCAGGAAACAAAGCAGCGGAACTAGGGGACGAAAAACAGATCGGCAAAGGGGAAAGCGATTCAAACGTGGATCGTTTAGGGGAAAAAAACGTGGGGGGTAAATTCGCGGCGAAGATAAAAAGATAAACCCACAGAGAGGTGGCTGAAAAAGTTGAGTGCAAAGGAAACTGATTTCAAAAAGCGAGGAGATGCCAATGGTCAGGAGTACTGATTTCCAAAAAAGACAAAGCAGGGAGAAAAAATTGCACTAAAGAGCTGGCAAAATTGATGGGGGGACAAACCTCGAGGCCTTTGAAAGAAAAAATAGCTTAAACGCAAGAAAAAGAGGGAATACCGCGACCGAATGTCGCGAGTTTCCATAGAAACTCTGGGCGGCGAAAAGTTCACAGGAAAATCAAAATTCAAATTTAGACGCCTGAGATGTAACCTGTACGAACGAGAAAGCAAAGTCTTGCAGGAGCCGACAAGAAAGGTGGTGTTGGGGCGCAAACAACAAACGGGAAACCTGGTAAGAAAAATAAAATGATTGCAGAAAAGGGTCCGAGTACTCTTGGCAAAGGGTAGATCAGGATTGTAGATGACTAACTGTGGCCAAGAACGGAAAAAGGAGGAAAACGGCAGAAATACATGCGAAAAGGTGAAAAAAGGGACCGTAGTGGGGCGAGTGTGAAACCCTTGGGATTCGAAACGAAGGGTTGAATCGACAGCTACCGCAGTCGTGGAAAATAATTCCCAGAAGGAAAGAAAAGAAGCGACGAGACTGGAAAACGCTCGAAAAAACGATATCGCTGCAAAAAAAAATCCGACTATTAAGCAGCATAACTCCCGAGGGACGATTAGGTAGCAACGCGCGAGAAATGAAATGACCTTCAAAGCGGTGTCAAAGGGAGAAAAAAAAAAAAAAAGCAAAATCAATTGCGAAAACGAAGGGCGGAAAAAAAGAACAAAGACGAGGGAAGGATCAGGACGGATAACAAAGTAGGGTGCTGAAATCGAGAAAATGACTGAGAACAGGCGGACGACAGGGAGAGTACCTCAACCAAGCGGCAAAAAGGAAAAGTCGGTCGGAAAAAAAACTGTGAAAGAGAATCATGGGGGCTAATAGCAAGGGAAAGAACGTCGACGGCTCGACCAGGCGAATCTGGGAAAAATCACCAGAAACGGGGGGGCAAGGAGAAAGAAGACACCGATCTGAAGAGCAAATCTGCTAGCCACACGCTGTGGGGGAAAGAGAGGCTGTGTCCGAGATCCAGGAAAAGGTTTCTCGACACAGCTGCAAAAAAAACACACCAGCAGACTCCGCCTCCAACCGAGAAAATGAAAGAAGAGGTCGCCTGGTAGGGCCGCAATTAACAGTGAGGGAGAAGAAGGGAAACAAAAACGCATCACACAGCACTGACGAGCACATCCACGAAAAAACACTGCCGGGTGACAAGAAAGTTTCAATACAAAACCAAGGGGGCAAGAAAGGAAGGGGGGGAAGACCGGAGGGCGATTTTCTATGCACGATAAGTGAAATGATTGGGGCAAAGCTTCCAAAGCGTGCCAGCCGGCAAAAAAGCTGTGGGACAGGGACTCAAAAGGGGGAACGCAGCGACGAGAGTACGAAAAAAAGAAGAGTATGTTATCTTTAAGGAAGAAAAGTTGGGGAGGGGAGGGAAAAAGGAAAGTCCATCTCTCTCCAAAAAAGAAGGATAGGCAAAACGGGGCGCCCCAGAATGAGAAGACGGAGAGAAACCATAACTTCTCGATTTGTGGTACTAACCTAAACGTAGAGGGGGGAAACATGTCGGGACAACCGCATAACAGAAATGGAGTGAAACACGAAGGGAAAGAGGCAAAAAAAGAAAAAAAATACACCATGGACTGAAAAACTAGTTAACAAAGGTGACACAAGGAGAACAAGTGTGTGACCACTTGGCTGCCAAAACAGAGATTTGTTAGTGGAGGGGGGGGAGCCCGGCCAAGAAGGGGATGATTTGTTCATTCAGATCACAAAAAAAAAGGAAAAAAACAGCTGTACCACTCAAAACCAGGCGAACAGGGGCTACAGTTGAAAAGTCTGAGGCGGGTGTGGAGGTGGGCCATGTGCAAAAACAGGGGGACGGGATGAGCGGAACAGACCAATAAACTGACCGGGCAACACCGCGAGACCACGAAGAATAGAACTCTGATCTTCACCCAAAAAAAAGAAAATGGAGAAAAAATGCTCTTGTGCCAAATTCGGGGGAGGGAGTTGTCCAAGAAAAACTGTTCAAGGGGGGAGGGAAGAAGACACGAGGCATTCGACAAGAGGAAGGGGGGGAGTCCATCGTTCCCAAGCGCTAACGGAGGTGGACAATGGGGGAGATGAAGTGGGGGGGAGGCTGGGTATTATCAAACTGTCAGTAACAAAAAAAATTGATGGAGCATGGAGTTCGCGCTTGGAAAAAAAACCGCGGTGGTGGTATCCGAAGAGTGATCAGGAACTCGAAAGAGGTGCCGCGCCTTCGAGCAGGGGCGGAAGGGGAAAGTGGAAAGGTTTAATGCGGGGTAGTTTTTGGTGAGCCGCTAAAAAAGGGAATGGAAGGTGAATCGATCGCCAGTAAAACTATAATCTTCCCAATTCGGGGAATGACTGAGATTCGGAGTTCTTGTGCTTCAGCGCAAGCAGAAATGAGACGAGCTTTGTCCAGAAGAGAAGAAGAGTTGGTGATTTCAAAAGATCTGCTTTAGACACAGCAGAGGAAGCGATGCAACGTCAGAGACGTGGAGAAAAAAATAGCAACACGCAACAGGGAAAATTGAGAGAAAAGAACGCACTTTTATTACTAAGAAAAGGGGGGATAAGCACGAGAAAAGGTCGTAACATATTTACAAAAGGATCTATAAGGGCATAAAGCCCCCCGGGGTGCACATTCGAATTCTTGAGTCGCTGGGGGAACCGATGGGGCGTGAGGCCACGGTTTTAAAACGGGGAAGGAAAAAAGGGGGGAGGAACGATCGAAAAGCACTCGGTCGAGGAGAACCATGCGTAAGAAAAAGGAAAGGGAGAATGGTCGAAAGCTGGAGCGAAAGTAGTGTCTAGTGACCGCGAAGACACGCTGGTGCGTAGTTTAAACGAACCTGTCTGGGAGAGAAAAGGAGAGGCTCAACACCAGGCAAAGAGAGACGGGTATCAGAGGGCACAGCCTAATTTCCCGGAGGGGCCACTCGTCGTGTGACCTCAGGCGCAATGGAAAAAGGGGGCACTCCTAGAGGGGGTGGGGGGAAATCAGTTTACGCCTCTAAGAAAACAGAGAGGGACGCCTCGAGAACCGAGATGCCTAAAAAATTGCCCACAACCCGTTTGGGAAGGAGCCAACAACGAATCCAAAGGGGGGCCGCAAAGAAGAGAACGGAACATCCGGGGGATCGCCGATAGGACAAGCTTCAACGCTGGAAAAGCCTGAGAAAAGGGGCAAGGCGCTGCTCAGGAGTGAGGGAAATTGGAAGATGGGTGAAATCCGAAACTGGGACCACGGTCTGGGAAGAAACGGGAACAAGGGCAGTAACGTTTCAAAAAAAAAAAAGTCTGATTTTTGGGAAAAGAAGGGGGAACACGAGCTGGAATTTGGTTGGAAGCTTTGGAGAAAGTCTCCTCAGGTCGGAAAATGTTTAGAGACTAAAGACTCATTCCTTCTCTTGGAAGGGGAAGAAGAAAATGCCTTGAAGTAAACGCCAAACCGCAAAAGCAAAAAAGTCTGAGTCCGGCAAAAGAAAATAAAGGATTAACGGGGTGGGAAGGTCGCCACACAAAGACGAAAAGACATCGAGGCCGAAAACAGCGCTGACGTCGAAGGA
>Ga0179593_1534789_pt1 | contig 11439 bp, 10 predicted proteins | sample CZODoug2_1_08_16_FD_185931 | JGI IMG/M metagenome (GOLD analysis project Ga0179593, IMG submission 185931) | Vadose zone soil fungal communities from Angelo Coast Range Reserve, California, USA - CZODoug2_1_08_16fungal (PacBio error correction) | ecosystem: Environmental > Terrestrial > Soil >...
ATTGCGTTCAGGGTAAAACTGGAAGGGAACATTGAACTGTTTCGTCCAGGAAATCCCGAGGGAGGAGTTTCAAATGCTCCGTTGGCTCGGCTCTGCAGAAATCATCGGGCGAAAACGCTCAGAAGAGCACGGCCGAAATACAGGTCCGGAATTGAAATAAGAGCTCGACGCCAAGGCGGCATCAGGACGGGCAAAGTAGAGCCGGACTGGCGTCTGATAGAAGATGGGGAAAAAAAAAAACATCGGACAAGAATGTAAGACTGCTCTATCTTAAACTTCACCTAAATAAGTCCCCCTGCGGGGGAAGGACTACGAACAATCAGGAAAGGAATAAACGACGCACGAGACTCTTTGAGAGGGGGAGCGTAACAAGGCCCTGGTTTTCCGAGCAAGGAGAAAAAGGAACGAGGACGAAACGAAAGGGTATTTGAAAAAAGGGACATCGAAAGGGGGGGGGTTTTGCGGAAAAGGGCGGGTCAAAAGAGGTAGGCTATCGTTGAATCGTCTTCCCCGTAGGAGGCAGGGAGCTGAAGAATCGTCGTGCAACGGAAGAGAATAGGGACGGTCGGTTTAAGGAAAAGGGGGAGCACATCTTCTCCTTCCGCTTCCACCTTGCGTACTAGGGGAAGAAAAGAGAAAGTGCAAGAGAACAGGGAAGGCGGCACAGTAAGAAGGAGAAGAGGCTCACCAAAAAAAAAAAAAAAGGAAGAGGGGGGCCGTAGCTTCATACCTTAACATCTCATCTGAGAGGGGCGATCAGGGTAAATCGTTTCCCGGGCGGGGGGGAGCTTACCACGAGGGAAAAAAGCGGTCAGCGGCTATCTCATTCCCCGAAAAGTATCCAGTAGGACTGGGGTTGGACTCTGACTCTAGGAGGGAGAAAGACCAATAAAGCCGTCTGAGAGCCAGAAAAAAGGATTGGACTGGACGAGAGCAACGCTTACGTTCGAATAGTCTAGAATTAGCGGTGCGGATTTGGGGGGGGGCGGCCTATCGCGTGGGGAAACCAGACGCTGAAAAAAGGAGAGAAAAAGGGGAGAAAAACGCCCCCTTGAAAGATCGTGACTGGGAAGTTCTCTCTGGTAAAGAAAAAAACGGCCCGCGGTAGTATGTTGGGGATGGACGGACTTGCTAGTGGCGCTGAAAAGAAAGGGGAGGCCGCGCCGGGGGGCGTCTTCAGACCAGTTACGGTCTCTAAAAAGCGGGACTCTACCAGAGGTGCCAGCGAAAGCGACGGGTTTGGGAAAAGGGGTTGGGGGAAAGGAAGGAGGGGGGAGAACTAGGTTTCGACTCGCATTGGCACGTCGTCTCGCTGGCATCTGATGAACAAGAAATGATCAAGCGGAGCTGGCGCAAGGACGGACGGGAGGAGGCTGTAGGAACGAGCTGAGAAAAGAGGAAATGTCGAAAGGAGGACAGCGTAAACTGAGTCGAGAAGTACGAACGGTCTCGCAAAGTGGCCGCGCGATTCAAAAAAAGGCGAGGCACAAGAGATGGGCAGGATTCGCAATCGAACTGAGAAAAAACCGCGTCCACGGATCTTCAAGATTCGCAAAAAGTCACTGGAGGAGCGACAGAGGGCGAAGTCTGTGAGGGAGGGGAGGTGAAAAACGGGCTCTCGCGATCCCCGGGTAGTGCAAACCGCTACCTGCCTTCCTTCACGTCCCATTCGCACTCTAAGGGAAGGGAACAAAAACGCGAAGGCCCTTCTACAGTCCCCAAAAGAGGAGCTTACACATCTAAATGGTGCGCCAAATCGGTACATCTGCTATCGGAAAAAGCGTTAAAGGGGTTTTCTGGGGGGAAGAGGAAGGGGCGACGGGAATGAGGGCAGGTGGTCGCGTGAAACCCGGGAAGAAACAGAGATTCGATTTTTTTTTCTTTCACCCTCTTCCGTACCGTAACTTAGGGTCTCTACGTATTTGAGTCGGAGGGGACTAGCCGGGGCCAGGGGGAAAAGAAAAAGTAGCTTTGCGAACCTTAGAGGGGAAAAAAAGTCGGTTTGCAACAGGTGTAACTCGTGTCGGTAAGAGAGGGTAGTTGGGGGGAGGTCTCGGAGAAAAGAACTTGTCAGAATAAGGGGTTCTCTCCAAAAAGGCTGTGGGGAAAGGAGGTTAGCGAATTCAACGTTGTCAATCTGCCGATGAAGTAAGACTGGAGCAGAGGGGCGGACGGGTCCCCCTTGGACAGTTCCAAATTCTAATCAGAACCAACCGGAGGAGTGTAGAGATATCGTCACATTGAAGGAGTACGAAAGGGAGCCTAAAGCTCAGTCCGACGCTAGGTCGAGCGCGACCCGAAAAAGGTTAATCTAAACGTTCACGGAGCAATGCCTGGAACCAATCGTCGGCTGAGAGTCACATTCCGGGGAACTCAAGTCCGTTTAGACAACCTTAAGCCGCCCACATCACGCGGGCCACGGACAGAAAGAGGACCAAATGGGCCAGGCCTGGACAGAGAAAACAGATAAATTGAATGCCAAGCTCAATCCCATGTACCTCGAAAGGGACTTCTAGGGGGACTCCGGAGGGACGCCGACAAAGGGACGGCGAAAAAGGAACGGGGGTCGGAAGGGGGGGGGGACAACGCGAAAAAGGAGAAGGAACTCGCCAAAAGAGGGCCATCCAAGATACACTTTCAATCCTTTTCTCGATCCATGCCAGGGGGAGGGGCTCACGGGGGAGGGAGGAGGTCGCGGACAAAGGGAAAAATCAGTTGTACTTGACTCATCTCAGCATATTTTCCAGGCCGATAGTACTCGTAGAAGAAGGCATGCGTCGAGTGGCAAACATAAAGCGCTGCGGCCGAAAGAACAACTCACCACCTCAGAGCTTAGCATCTAATGAAAGCTGGAGGGACGAGGTGAATGGTAGTCCTGAATTCCCTCGCGTTCTCCTCGACTCACTGCGGGGGAAAGGAGCGGGGTGGGTGCCGCGGGGGAAGGAAGGCTGAGAAAAGGAAGGCAGAAGTCACGGGCGAGGTATTGACGCTTTTGAGAGAATCTTTAGTGAAACTGCTAGGGGCAATTCTACTAGATGGTGAGAGCAGCCGGGACGCATTGCGAGACCGTGCTCTGCGGGGAATCATCTTCTCGCGCGGAAATGCATATCTTAGAAAGTAAGGTTCTTAAACCAAAGCATCAGAAAAAAAACCAGAAAACCCATTGGAGAGGGGGGAGAGGGCACCCCAAAGAGGAAACAGCGGGAGCGGCCATTTGGTTAATTACCTCAAATCGAAAGAAGCCCCGTGCAACGCTTGTCCTCTCCGAAAGATCAAAGAAAAAAGGGAGGGGGCAGCGCACCAAACAAAAAAAAAAAAACAAGAACGGAGCTCCGAAGGTGCCAGCAATCTCTCTTCAAAAAAGGAACTATCTTTAGCAAGGTTCCGAAAGCGTGGCGCTGTACTAACATTTCGTTGATAGCGGGGCCCTGAGAATAGGGCACCCCACATAAACACGAAGAGAGGGGAAGAGACTATCGAATACAAGGTTTAAGAGTCTAACGACCAACTACGTTAATACGGATTTTGGTTCTAGACGCTCGATCAAAAGGGAGAAAAAACCCAGCCTGACGGGGGGCGGGGAGGGGGAGGAGGAAGTGCCTCCAGATCGCAGGGCTATTCTGGCGTTCAAGCAAATAGAAAGGAGAAGGGGAAAGCGGCGAGCTCCGAGAGTTCAAGGCCCGAGGAACAGAGACAAATATTTTAAAGCTGGCCAGTGCGCAAGAGCGCCGGCGCAGGTCGCAGCGAAAAGGGTAAGATGAGGAAGCGAAAGCGGGAAAAAAAAAAAAGGCGGAGGTCCCCGGAGGGGGGAGGTTGGGGGGGGGGGGGGGGGGGGGATTTTGGGGTGGGGGGTTTGGTGTGTGGAGAGGGGGGGGCGTTCTTTCCCCTCTTCTCACCTACTGGTCACTATGATACCCGAAGATGGGAGGCATTCCGGGACAAGTCTTAAAGATTAGATTCTCTTTTGTGCTCAGACGCTTTACACTCTTTTGTGATCATCAAGAGGCTTCTGGGGGAAGTCAAGCTATACGCTTCCAACTTGTCTGCTAATACGTGGGCAAAAAAAAAAAGGGAGCACTCCCGAGCGTGGGAGGAGAAGGTCGCCCGGGGAAAACGCCAGCGTGTTTGGAGGCGGAAGCGTCAACACGCACGCTCGACGTACGAACGCTGAAGAAGAGGAGGGTAAAAAGTTGAACCGCAATTTTCCTCCTACTCGCTTAAAGCAAATCTTGGCTCTCTGCTCCACAAAGGGGGCGGCTTGGGACAGAGGATGGGAAAGGAGTATAATATCTCTGCCTGTCAGTCGCCTGCTCTCGTAAAAAATAAAAAAGACTTCCGGGAAAGGCACGGATACTGAGGGGGAGGAATGAGACTTAATCTGCTGCTCGCTCTCTGCCTTCAAGCTAGGCTCGGTCAGGAATTTAGGGAAAATGAAGAAAGGACGGCACTGAAAAAAGACGGAGAGAAGAAAGAGGGCTGTTGGCTAGCGCCGCCACCATTCGAAGGCTCTTAGTATGCCATTCCATGTTCCGAATGAGATTCTAGTCACAAACAAAAAAAGGGGTTGAAAAGGAGATAATGAGGTCGACCTTTTTGGGCAAGGAAAAATCTCGAAGGAGAGGGGGGGAGGAAGGGGGGGGGGAGTCAAGGTTCTCATCCAAACTCGCGCTGTTGATCTTCTCTTAGGTTTCTAAGGCCGGAAGGGCCAGTGCGGCTATTATGCTCAGTTCGGACGATTTGAGCAGTGGAGGCGCGGCCTAACAAGTTTGAACGAAAAAAAAGAAAGAAAGAGCGAATCTATAGCTCATTCCTCGCCCTTTCAAAGCTGAATTCGACGGTGTGGACTCAGGGAAGGTACTCGAATCAGGACTCGTAAACTTTAACAGGCAGAGGGGGGAAGGTGAGGACGCTCTTTTATTCATAAGCCGGCGGGAAAACTGGGGGTTTCACTACTACAAATCCTTAATGCTCGCAACGCCCGGGCGAGAGGGACTTAGAGGGGAGAGAAAGAAAAAAGCCTCAGGATTTCCTAAAGTTGGACATATCCGCCGGCGGGGATCATCGCGCTGTCTGTTCTTCACTTTTACCTCTCGAAAATGGGGTCAGATTTGGCAGGAAAAACGTAAGCTCTGCTCAACGGGGCCCGCGTCTTTCTCTTGACAAAAAGATGTAATCTTAGAATAAAGAGGCTTCACCGCGAAAAGAGCGGTTTCTGCCCCTGCGGCGACGGTAAACGCGGCGGGAAAATTCCAGCCGTTGGTCGAGGCCGCACACAATACTTCGTTTCGCCTGACGACCGGTGGAAGAGGGGGAAAGCCGGCGCAAGCGGAACAGCCGCTTCGTGCCTGAAGTCGAGAGATCGGAAGAGGTAGAAGAATTAGAGGGGGGCCAAGCGGGTCGAACACAGAAGCGGGTCGGCGGCATCGGCAGCCTTTAAAAAACGAATCCTTAGAGGGAGCCGTACTCGAAAGACCGAAAGTAAAGGGCCGGAAGGAGTAAAAAGAGGGGGGGGGGGTTCTGATCTGCCCAAAATTTCAACTGAGTCGATATCAGGACCTTAGTATGTTTACGGAAAGGTGGGTGCGAGGCCTCTCTCAATCACCGATCCCCCCTCCTGGAAATGCACCCAGCGGGCCCCTTCTCACTCAACTCGGCCCGGTGGATGAAGTGCCTTTCATGGAACGACGGCTCGCGAGGGCTGAAAAGATGGAAAGCGGATGGGCGGACAGATGAAAGGCGCCAGAGAGACGGCGGCATGACGTTCAAGGGCGCGACCGGGGACGCGGACCGGTGCCTCCGAGGTTTTCATTAGGATGGGTATGAAGGCATTGGAGGAAAGAGGGGCCGGCAGGGCAGGAAAAATTACAGAAGCAAAAAATGAACAGAAAGAGCCTGGCTCTGACAGGCTGCAAAAGGAGCTCACAGCTAGAACGGACAACGGTCCAGACGGCGGAAAAGCGTATCGCGCCAAGTCGACGGTAGTCGAGGACAGGCACACACCAAAAACAGCGGGTCCGCGAAATCGGCAACGCAGGAGAAAGAAGGTACACAAAAAAAACACGTCACGGCTCTGCCGCTAGCAGGGGATCGGGATCGGTCTGAACACGCAAGAAAAGCGGAGTGCAGCACTCCTGCATTTAAATCAGAAGGACAGCGGGTCCTGGAAAAAAACAAGCTGGAATGCTCCCGTCCCAAAACGAGCGCTTAAGAAATCGGTCGGGGAGGCGTTAAGCGTGAAAATGGATCTGGGGAGGTCATCTGCATCGCTTAAATTAGCCTTTTTAGAGGGAACTAAGAAAAAAACAAAGGGAAAAGCGTAAGAGGGGGACGACTCCAAAACTGACAGTACCGGAAGCGTAGAATTAACAATTTCGCTGAAGTACGAGCCCTTTTTTTCAGTGGGTTCTACTGGAAGCGTTGCAGAATAGAATCTTGGACAAAGAACTGTGACCCGGGTTACTACGTCTTATTGCTTTAGCTCTGCGGTCTGTAGGAAAAGGAGAAAGAAGTGCGCCATGAATGCCTATCCGCCGAATGTGGGGGCGGCGGGCGGAAGGCGTCGAAAATGAAATTCGGTCTACGAAGCGCCTATCGGCCGAGTCTCGGCGGTTAACGGTCAGGGCGATTCTCTCTCACAACGGGGGGAAGGAAGAGGAGAATGATCGACATGGAATGCCGAGGCGCCTACAAGAGGAAAATCAAGACTCTAGGGATCTCACGGGAGTCTCGAAACCTTTCAAGCAGAGAAAGGCACTGGCCCGCGAACGGAGAATAGAGAACGCAACTACTTCCGCCTCCCTCCACTACGACGTTGCCACCTTTTCAAGGACAAAGAATCGAGCAGCTTCAGGTGCGCAAGGGTCTAACGGAGAATGTACGCCGCAGACAATTCTCATGTACTTTCCCTGTCTTGACTAGAAAACGGAGGAAGGCGAAACGGTTGATTGGGGGGCACAAAACTCTAAGTGCGTGGGTCCTTACCGCTTCCTGCAAAGAAAAAGAAATCACGCTGTAAGCTCGCGACACTATACGAAGGCGCTTTCGGCGGGAGAAAAAAGGGCTCTGGGGACGTTCGACGGCAAGGGGGTGGCCCGTCCATTCTGTCTCTCGGAAGCATCGCGGTTAGAAAGACAGGACCGAAACCGCTAAAGAAAAAAAGAGCGGCAGAAAAAGGGACGCCCTGTCAGACTTGAAGAGCCGACAGCGCGTTCCCTCGGAGGCCGCGTCTAAGCCGGGCTCGAGATGGGGGGGAAAAGCGTCCGGCTGAACTTCAGAGATAGAGACGGACGACGCTGGTGGTCTCAATCTTATATGAACCTGCCTCTAAGGGGCTCGTGAAAAAAAAGAAAAGAAGGCCAATTAGGAAAGAAAAAAGCGCGTTCTGACATCATCTGGTACCGGGAAAATGGGACCTCGTCTTCTGCAGCGGAGGAAAAAAAGGATTAAAAACCTGTCCAGGGAGAGGCCTATACGCTTCAACTCGGAGTGGGGGGCACGGTCTCGAAACTAACGCGCAGAACGTGCAAAAGGGGACGCAGCCATCTCTCGCCAAGTCGGCAGCAAAGAACTGCCGAGGCCGTCGTTACTCAGCCAGAAAAAGGAAAAAACTGCTTTCAGGGGGCCAAGAGAAGTGCCAGAAGACTGGGAGTGAGAGGCAAAGGAAAAGCTATCATCACCCCACATCAAAGCAAGAGAAATCGAAAGGGAACAGGGGGGATTTCGAAACAAAAAAGGGCGACGAAGGACGTTCGTGTTCTAGCGATCTTTTCACACAGCAACTGAATGAACGTGCGAGCGCGCCGCCGAGCTGTCAGGGAGGCCGCGACCAAACGGCAAAATCTCCATCGGCAAAGCCTCAAAGAGCTGGCGCTTCCAGGCCTGTAAAGGCACTGGTCCGCTGAAAAAAAAAAAAGGTGCCACGTGCGCCGGCCCGGGGAAGTCAGGGGGAACGATAGTGGGGCCAAAACTGAAGAAAACGATTAATCGTCTTACGACCGCGTGCCAACCACGAAACCGCGAGGGACGGGGAAGGGGCCGAGTCTACGAGCTTCAGACAACTTTGGGTGTCAAGGCTTCAGCGAAAGATACCCACACTTTGAAAGCAGCGCCCATCAAAGTCTGCCAACTTGCGCGGAAAAGGGGAAGAGAAAAGCGCTGCGCGGCGAGCGTGGGCTCTCCGGTCGCCAGCTCGGAAAAGGCCGTGAGGTGTGGGGCGGGCCCGAGAAAAAACGTGAATCGGGCAAAACGAACTCTTCAGGAGCGGCGATGGAGTCGGGGGGGGAAAAACCGGCAAGGTGGATAGATGCTATCGAACTCGCCAAAAAAAAAAAGCATGAGCCAAACTCGCCTTTTCACGTGATGGCCAGGCAGAAAAGTAGGAAAAAATACTCGCCGCGCAGCGAAGGAGAGAGATCAGGTCAGCGCCTGCACAAAAGGGGCTATGCGGAATGAAGCTCGGAAGAAGAAGAGGCGCGCTGAATAACCAGCTCTACCTCGCCGAGTCTCCGAAGAGAAAGCGCCTGGCACGCATCCACTCAAGACGGCACCGCGCGGCGGACGGGGGGCCTAGACGCCAGCGGCACCAGAGCGACAGCGCTTCAAAAAAGGCCATTTTCAACGTAAAGTCAGATCCTGGTCAACAGAGAGAGGAAAGAGAAGTATTCACAACCTGGAGCTCATGCACGCTGGGCGAAGGAGGGACCTTTTCAAAGCGGAAGCCCAGCAGCTCGCGCCAGGGGGACTCTTTTCTCCTTTTCTCGGGCGAGACGTTCCACGGGCAGGCAATCGCGGCCGGAGGCGAGCTATGGCAGAGGAGAGGCACGAGGGCCAGGGTCAGGCCGCAAGCACGCTGCGAGCGAGGGAACGCCCCCGGTCAAGCCATTGTCAAAGACGAGGATAGCGAGAAGGGAAAAGAAGAATGAAACGGCGAAGGCATGGGGAGAAAAGGGCGGGCTCAACACAGCGCAGTCAGCCAAGGAGGTCCACGACTAAAAATACGGCGTCAAACTGGGGCGGCAAAACGGGGGGAAAAACACTCGGGAAGCCTACGCGGGACCTCACGCGGGCGGGGGACGATCCGGTGCCTGGAAAAACTCTGTAACAAGAGAACTTGCCTCGAGCGACAAAGGGGGCCGACAATAGAGGGGGAATGGGGCAAGGGAAAGGGGGGCGCTGCTCACGGGGTCGCTTCTTTGGGCATCACAAGGTCGAAGCTGCCTAAAGGAGTCAACAGAAGGGAACGATCGGTGAGCAAGAAGGGTCGGGCAAGAAGGGCTTTACAGCCTTGCGAGAAGCCGCACCTAAAAAAAAAAGAAATCTCCTTTTTACTGTCCCGTCGCGGCCATCGCGCAACCGGGCAAACGGAAATCTTAAGGGGGATTCAGCGTGGAAGAGCTCAAGCGAGGTAGAAAGTACGTCTGTGCCTCTGTTTCGCGGGCCACATCGCGAAAATCGGAACTAGCGCCTTCAGGCTGGGGAAAAAATACCCTAAAGGAAACGCTCAGGAAAACAGAGGGGGGGATATGCAAGTCGCCCTCAGTAGGTGTTGGACGAACTCTTCCACCAGGGTCAGCGTCGAGTAGCGGCAGGCGCTGCAGTGTGGGTGAGAGGAAGAGAGGGTTCCCCCTCCTCTCAAAACCGAAATCTCGGGGGGGAAGCTCCACGAGACGGCCTCCCGTATACCGGGGGAAGCTCGGGAAAGGTGATGGGGGAGAGCTTGCCAGAAACTACTTTCCGCGAAATCTTTGTACAACTATGGCACGGTTTCCGTGCTAAAAAGAGTCGAGCTGGGGAGGAAAAAAGGAAGGTTAGTTGCTCGCCCAGCTTACGTCTTCCGCTGTTGTCCACCATGACAGGGGCATGAGGGTGAACTGGAGACAACGAGCAGGGAAAAACGGCATTGTGGCGCGCTCGGTCAGGGATGTAACACGACCGCGCCGCTGGCGCAAGTCCAAAAAGGGCTCGCTTCAACGTTAGATCCAAAAAGATCCGCGGGGGGCGGCGACGTCTTAATCTCTACGTTCTCGAATCCGCCGAACCCCATAGTCGAGGGACCCAAAAACTTTTCTACGGCGCGACAGGGCAACTCGGAGGAAATCTTCATTGGAGCCGAGGGAGAAGCAGAGAAGGATCTGTTCGGGGGCAGCGGTTCTGCGACCGCGCGGATCTCGCGGTGAACCCATTTCCGGCCTCAGGCGATGAAAACGCAGAAGGCGCCCGTCACAAAGCGCGCTTACCGAGAAGGGCGGAAGTACTGTTCTTCCATCTGATTTCTAGTACATCGACTCGGGATTCCGGGAGACGGGAATGAACGAAAGGGTTAGCGTGGACCGCAATCCACCGGGAGATTGCTCCTCTCTGGGCGTAAAACGCTCTACCGAGTAGAGAAAAACTGAAAACACATTGAAAGCTTCGTACGAGCCCAGGGAATTTTTTGAAAAAACACGAAAAAAGAAGCTTGCTCGAGATGATGAAACCCTGCCTTTGCCCAGTTTCCTTCTATTCATAAAAAACGTCGTTGGTCGGATAGAATCAAAAGGAAAGGGAGGGAAAAATGCAGTGCTCCTCCTACTGGTTGGCCCGGTGCGGTGTCTCGAACGTTCTATCATTCATTTCGGTGTCGAACGAAGAAACCTCTCGGGGAGTAGGCGCCGTAGGAAAAGACCGGAAAATGTGAAAAAAAAAGATCTATGATCAAAAAAACCACCTTATTATTATGAAGAAATATATCGACAGACTCAAGTCTACACTAAAAAACTCCGACTCTAACGAAAATTGCCAATGCGCGACAGACGGGGGGGGGACACTCGCAAAAGCCCTTTGCCCAAAAAGTCCGTATAGCCCTTCCTGTCACTGCAATTCTGTGGGAATTCGATCCCAATACTCTCCCCACAAGCGACGAGAACCACAACTGGGGGAAAAAAAGGGGCAAGGGAAGCTAGTCATTCAATCTCATTCTAAAGGAAAATGAGTGACGAAGCTCTGACCGAATGCGGCGGATGACACACGAGGGGAAAGGAGAAGAGTCGGGAAGGGTCACCTCTAAAAGGGCGGAATGGTCTCAGCTGCCGATTCAATGTAGCTAAAATGGGAGCAAAAAGGGGGATGTGCGTTCGAGGGAAAAGAGCGGAGGGGAAGGGAGACGCGTGGCCAGGCCAGCGAAGGGGCGATTATCCTGTAAAAGGTCGCTGGTTGCATACAACCTCGCTTTCGGAAAACAGCCGCCTAATATGGAGTAAAGACAGATCCCATAGCGGACGGCAGCGACGGGGGGGGAATTCTTTCGGGCCGGACTGACGATCCGGACCTCGCTGGTTCTTATGACCTCGGGCCATCGGGGGGGTGGACGAGCGGGGGGGACTGAGAGGAAACTTCAGCTCGACGACGCGACTACAGGAAGCCCGGGGATCGAAATCGGATCTGAGGCTCCTTCTCTCTCTA
>Ga0179593_1595425_pt1 | contig 11439 bp, 13 predicted proteins | sample CZODoug2_1_08_16_FD_185931 | JGI IMG/M metagenome (GOLD analysis project Ga0179593, IMG submission 185931) | Vadose zone soil fungal communities from Angelo Coast Range Reserve, California, USA - CZODoug2_1_08_16fungal (PacBio error correction) | ecosystem: Environmental > Terrestrial > Soil >...
ACTCCCGAAAAAAAAAATCGATGGCCTCCCGACGAACGCGGGGGGAAGGTCTCAAAATCGACCAGGTCAACAAGTCCTATGGGAGGAGGGAAGGGTACGCTGGATGAAAAAAGAAGAAGAGGGGGGGGACCTGCTCGGACGAAGCCAACGAATGTAGAGGGGAATCACAAGGCAGGCGCGTAGTAAGAAGATGCAGTGAACAGTATCTGTCAAGCGTCTGTTTAAGGAATAGGTTTCGTCAATCCTAACTGGAGAAAAAAAGCCGATTTAACCCTAATCACAGGAAAAAAAAAACGCGAGGGCCACCGGAGAAAAGGCTTCTTTGGCCGGGAAGGGGGAGGGAAGACCCGCCCTGAACTCGCGCCAAAAAAGGGAAATAGGGTCCCATGACTGGCCTAGAGGTTTCTTCTCCGTTGAGAAACCGAGAAGGGCTTTTCTGCAATTTTCTCAAGCTCTAAGCTCTGTCGGAGGTACAAGAAAACAAGTTCGTAGGAAGGGAAAAGAAACCCCCAGAATTTTTGGATCCGTCGGCAGAAGAAAGATGATGCCCCGCGGCCAAAGAAAAAAGAGACTGTTCCGCGATTACGCAACGAAACGTTGGAAAAGTGTATCGGAAAAAAAAAAAAGGCTATTGACGGGGGAAACTGCAAAAGGAGTTCGAAGAAAGGACAGGAAAAAAGATTTTTTGACAATCCACAAGGCCGGTCAGCTCAGGGAAGGAGGGGGGAAACTCGACCGAGATAAAGCGTCGATGTTCCGGGAAAAAGAAAAAAGAGTCTATACAGGTGCGTCCAAAGAACGCTTGACGCATTCATGAAAAAAAGAAAAACTGACTGGTAAAAAAACGAAAAGGGAAGTTTTGGGTTGACGAAACCCCTTAAGGAAACTGCTAGGCAAAGGTGAGGGGAGGGTTGTTAAAAGACTGACGCCGTGGCGCGGAAGGGCCAAGGGAGAGCAGACTAAAAGAAGTGGTCAATGGAAAAAAAACTTTGGGGGGGAAATCCTTAGAAAAATCACTCACGGGGCTTTGGGGCACATCGATGCCAAGAACAGTGATCGCCCCCAAACACGATTTCGAGGAAAGAAAAGGAGGACCTAAGGAGAGAAAACCCTTATTCTGGACAGGAAGGACGAGAAAAGCTTCAACACTCGTAAAAAAAGGGGGGGGAAAAGGAAGCTGTAAATGTCGTTGAGATCTCCACACCGAAAACATGAATACTGTCCATTGCGAGGAAACAAGCGCGCCCAAGGGTAAAATCTTCATACCCAAAAGAAAAATTGTCGGGGGCTCCGCGCAGAAAAGTCCCCTCCTAAAAGACCAGTTGCCATCCGGAAAGAATCACAGCGTGAAGGGGTTGCCGCTCAATCCAGTTTGAAAAAAAGGGGAAAAGGGGTCTTCGAACAGTCTTCAGGAAAAAGGAGTTTCCAGTTCCTTCTGAAGAAGAAAAAAACCCGGGGCCGTTCAATGAAGAAATATAGGGAAAGGGGTGAACCCCGAGCAAAGGAGAAAACTCAGAACCCACCGAAGGATCGCCGAGAAGAAGCTTGTTTTTTGGACAAGAAATAAAGGACAGGGGGTAGTCGAGACAGAAAGCACCGCCCCAAAGGACTGGAACAATGCCCCCTCGAGGAAACGGGGAGGGAAAAAAAGAGGGGGCAGTTTTTCAAAAACAAAGGGCTGGGTTCGTACATGAGAGACGGAAACCGAGCTATTGAGAAAGAGAGTCCCGAGGGGGGTGTTCCAAGAGAGTGAAAGGGGAGTTCTAGGGGTGCACCTTCCACCTCTACGGGCAAAAGAAGAAGAGGTGAAAGCACACTTGGAAAAAAATGGAAAAATCCCCGGGAAAAAAGCCGGAAGTGACTCTGGGGAGACATCCGTTAATTGGGGGGGGGGTGGGGGAACTTATAAAAAAGGTGCGTTGGGGGCCCCAGGGGCACTCTATTGGCAGAAAAAGCGGCGAACCTTGGATGAGACAACATTTTTCTGAGAGCAGCTTGAACGGTCCAGAATAGGGCGGCTTGCAGGGGTCTGATCCAGAGGTCCATCTTGGAGAAAATTCGATGAGAAACAGCAGGCCCACAGAAAGATTCCAGAAGAGTATCGTGAAAGCCCGGGAAGTGGCCGTAAGGAAAACCGAATAATGGCGGAGACTTATTGTCCGGAGCGATTGGGACCAGGGGAAATTTTTGGGAAGTGCATAGCCGCATGAAACATAGATGTTTTAAAAGAAAAAGTCTCGAAGGACCGAAAGCTACGAAAACCATTACCACTAAGACCGGGTGGTCTTGCGCCAAAAAAAAAAACAAAAAGGTGCCAGATTGAAGAATAAACAACTTTCGTCATTCGGGGAACAAAGTAGTGACGAAACCCAAAAATTTTCAAGGGGGGGGAGGGGGCTTTTTTGTGTGAAAAAAAGCAAACAAAACGGGAATTTGGTGGTGGGGTGACCAAAGGGGAAAACCTAAAACGCTAGTCCCTGATCACTAACACACCACTTCCGGAGAATGGGATAAAGGGCCACGAAGAAGGAACCTCGATGGGGAAAAAGTCCCATATCAAGACGAAAAAAGGAAAAGGCGCTTACCTTCGAATTGGGTTCAAAAAATCGGTGGAGGGGGAAGTCTTAGTCGAAGCTAAGGTGAGGGAATTGTTCTCTCAAAGGAAGGAGGGGGAGCCCGAAGAAAAACAACTTGGCGCAGGGAATCAGAGCGATAGCTTTCTTGGGGAAATTGGGAAAAAAAAAACGACGCTTTCTGCGACGAAGAAGAAAGAAAAAGAGGGGGTTCGGCCGAAAAATAAAGTTGGTAACCTGGATCAGGAGGGCCTAGGCCACGACCAAAAGGGGAGGGGGGGGGGGGGGGTGTAGGCCGTCAACGATAAGGAACAGAATAAAAGAAAACACATCCAGCGGGGGGCGGAATAAAAAAAACGGCCAATGGGTGACGCTGGGGAGAAGGGGGAAGGCTCACCAGCGCGTTCCTGCTCAGGAACGCCAAGGTAGGGGTAGGAAGGAGACGTGCTAGTCAAGTTGGAAGACACCCTACTCTGACCACACAAAAAGGGAAGAGGCGCAGAAATCCTGTCCGTGAGGGAAAAACGGCGTTGGCGATGGCGCGGAAGCCGACACTAGCTATCCGCACGAGGAGAAGACAAGAGAGAAAAAGATCCGAACAGAAAAGAAGAGTACGAAACCTCTACACGAGTTAAAATGGTTAAGGAGAGTAGGAATGAAAAAGAGAATCAAAAAAACCATCAGCTCTATTGGGAAGCCTAAGGTAGAGGTTGACTGTCTCTAATCCCTACAAGAAAAAACGGAAAAAGATCTTTGTGGTCTTCGGCGGGAGGCGTGCGTAGAGCATCGTGTCGGAAGGGAAAAAATCCAACGCAGTGGGACAGGATGCTCGGCGCAAGCCGCCGTAGGATAAGGTCTGCAATCGTCGTTCCAGGTGGCCGTCCTTAAACTCGGAGGGAGGACCGAAAGAAAGGGGGCTTTTCCAAAAAATGTGGAAGAGCAAAAGGATGACGTTCGTCGGAAGCAGGGGATCTTGTCCGTCTTGTCGTGAAGAAACATGAAACGGACACGGTGGGTAGAAGGTCTATCTTTGAAGGGGGAGCTCGTGCCTCTCGGACGGAGGGGAGGGAAAATTCATGTTCTAGCAAAAAGAGGAGAAAGATCGTCGGAAAAAGACAACACTTTTAAAATACAGGAGGGAAGCAGGGACCCCCAGATTTGGAAATATAAAAAAGCGCTAAGCGTCGAAAGTCGTGCACACAACCTCTAGCGTGTGCCCTCGAGGAACTCCGACGGACCGTGGAGGAGAAGGAACAAAGAGGATACGATCCTTAAAAAAAGCGGAAGCGTCCCATGGAGGAGAACGGACAAAGTGAAATATTTGGAACTCCACTTCGCCTGTCAGAAAAGGGATAGGGGGGGGAGCAGCAACGCGACTCGGGGCAGTCCGATGTTGTACCGTGGAAAAAAAAAGGGAGATCCAAGGGAAAGTCAGAAGACAGGGAGAAGAAATGTCGTCAAATTCACTTGAAAGAAAAAACGAACCAAATTGAGTCAAGTGGGGGGACAAAACGACAAAACCCCAGTCCCCAAAATCAAGGGGTTTTTTCGTACCGCGAGGCACGGAAAAGATGACTAAAGAGGCCCCATCAGCCGAAGCAAAGCAATACACTCAGGGGAGTGGGTCGTAGCTGAGGGGGAAATTAAGCAGACTGTAAAGGGATTTGTGGCAACAAGAAAAAAAAATTGGAAACACTTGCAAAAGAAATCTCGAAAGAACTCATGCGATCAATAATAGACTGAAGAAAAGTACCTGAGTCCCACGGGTGAAAAAAAAAAAAAAGTACTCTTTGAAAAAATGCTTTAGTAGGAAAAAACAAGCATTCTCACGACAAAGGCCAAAGGAAGCCGTCCCATGCCTTATGACAAAGTCAAATAGAGGCCGTACCGTCAAAAAGAGGGGAAGGGGGAGAGATCAGCAAGAAGGACGCGACCCGAGACATCCTGCACCTCTTTGACACAAACCCTCGATTCAACTCCACGAAGGTGGCCTGACAATCGTTCCACATTGACAAATGGGAGGGAGAAAAAGATCACGAACAAAGAGGGGCTTTTTCAAGGAAGAGGGAAGAAAACTGAGTTTTATGGGGGAAAGATAGGGGGGAGAAGGAGTAGCGAAATCCGAGGAGGGTGAGAAAGGGGAGAATATTACCTTGAAGAGAAAGCGGGCGAGGTGATGAGGAAAGAATTGAGGTTGGTGGTTTCGAGTAGGCGAGGTGTAGATTCAGGTCGGAGGCGGGAGAGGTGAGGATAGGAGAGAAGGGTAGAAAAGTGGGGGAGAGGAAGGGGGGAGTAGAGGAGACGGGCTTGGGGGGTGGAATGGGGGAGGAAACTGTGGGTGAAAGGGAAGAAAGCAGAAGCGTTAGGTAAAAAAAGGAAATAGGGGGAAGGATGCAGATGAGTCGGGGAAGGGGATAAGAGTTAGGAAGAGTGAAAGCAGAAAAGAAGGCGGGTGGGGTGCGGGGGAGAGGGGGAGTTGAGGGGACTAGAACGGAAGTTGGGTGTGGGGGGCGAGTCAGGAGGGAGTGAATTGAAGGGTCGAGAGGAAGGACATTGGAAGAGAGGGGGGACCAATGGGGGAGGCGAAGTGAAATAGGATTGGTATACTAAGATGGATGCAAGTGGAGAAGAGAGGAGCGAAAGGTTGTGAATTAGGAGAGAAAGGCAAAGAATTAACGGAGCGAGTTAAAAAAGAGAATAAGGGGATGGTAGGGGTGACAATAGAGGAGAAGGACAAAGATGAAAGGGGGGGGCAGAAGGAGAGGACGTGCGGGGAAGGAGTGGAGGGGAAGAGAGTCAGACTCCACAAGTTCAGAGGAAGGAAGATGCGGGGACGATATAGGTGGTGTCGGTATAAGGTGCAAATAGAAAGGTTTGGGTAAGGACTTGGTGGTAGGGAGAGGGCATAAGGGGGGGTAGAGCGGATGTAAGAAAGAGGGGGACATTTTGAGATTGGTGGAGTGTAAGAAGGAGGAGTACCGGATAAAGGTAAGGAAGAGGTAAGGGACGAATAGATGGGAGGGCTTAGGTTAGGGGGAAGAAAGGGGGAGGGGGGGAGAGGCAGAGGGGAAGGAGGCGAGAGAGGGAAAAGTGGAGGTTAAAAGAAGGGGGAGTTAGTGTAATGTTATTGAATGCAGGGAGGGAACGGTGGAAAGGAGGTAGAATGATGGTAGGAGAATGGGGGGTGAATTTAGTAAAGGGAATTACATACGTGGGATAGGGGAGTCGTCTTCGGGCAAAAAAAAAGAGATAAAAAAAAAGGAGGGAAGAGGATCAGGTGGTGGGGGACAGACTGTAGGTAAGGGTGGGAGGGTAGAGGAGGTGAGCGGGGAGTAGGTAGAAACGAAGGTGGAGGAGGGGGGGCTTGAAGGCGACGAAAGTGGAGAGGAGTAGAGTGCAGAGTGGAAAGGGGGAACTGTAAAGGGGACGAATAGTCAGACGAAGAAGTCGTGAGCAAGAAGATAGAGGGTATTTAGAAGGGGCGGGCGAGGGGGGAGATAAGTAGCTTAAGAGAGAGGGGAGGGAGAGGAAAGTAGGCGTAGAAATTAGGGGAAAAATAAGGAGCGAGAGGGGTGAAAGCTGGGGTCTCTGGGCTAGAAACGAAGATGCGATTAAAAGACATGAAACAGGTTATGGGGCTCCCGCGATGGGGGGGAAGGGATCAAGAAGTGAGAGTGGGGGGTGAGGGGATCAATGAGGATGTAAATTGTGCCCAGGGGCAGGATGAGGGGTGGGCGAAGTTGAGGGCTGGGGGAACAGATTAGAGTGAAGTGGGGATTTGGGCGACGAAGGGGTGGTGAAGGGGTAAGCACGAATCAGGAGAGGAGGACGTATGGAGTGGGGGGGGAAACTTGAGATAAAGATGATAAGGGGATGGGTAGCGATCAGGAGAGAAGAGGGATAGCAACGAAAAAGCCTTGAGTTAAGGAAGGGCGCAAACGAACGATGGTAGGAAGGAGAGGAGCTTGGGAATGTATGGGTCGGGTGAGGTGGATCAGCTATGGGGGGAAGAGAGTAGGGATGGGACAAGGGGAAGATTATGGTCGGGGGTTGATTAGGAAATAAACGTAGGGAAAAGAGGTGCGAAGGGTAGTGGAGTGGAGGGGGGAGAGCTCGCCTTTAGTGAGAGTAAGGAGGGAGTCCTTTTGTTCATACTCAGAATCAAGAACATGGAGAAAGAGAAGTACTATAAAAATATAGAATCGACGAGATGGAAGAGACCTTTTCGCGGGAAAGAGTGGGACGCGATGCTTCCTCCCCATGAAAAAAAAAAAAAAAACAGCAAGGGGGTTGGGGGAATTGAGACAGAAAAAACAAAAGTAGGGAGGAGGTAGGAAGGTCCCATCCATTGAAAAAATCGCGCAGAGACGGACCGGGAAGAAATTATTGCAAACAGCTCGTCGAATGAGTGGTGTCCAGATAAGGGGAAACAAGCGTGGCTCGGTGTAAAGGCCACCTTCTGGAAAAGGACCACGGGAGTATCTGAAAAAAGACCTCCTTTTTCGTGCGTCATGTGTCACCATCCTTCAATGGGGAACTGATGCGCGCGATTTGCCCGCCAATGTAAGAGGCAGGGGCAGGAGGACTTAGGGGGGGAGGGGGGGGGGGGGGGGGGGGGGGGTGGGGGGCGCTTTAGAAAAAAAAAAAGAAAGGGGTATGGACGAAATGATGGAAGTCCGGAAACATTGGACTGGAAGATGAATGCGGGCGTGGGAGGAGATGCGATGCCCAAACACAGACAGCATCTGGGAGTCAAGGGGGAACTCGTGGACGTGACTCGGCTGGACCGAAAGGGAGGGGACTGGAGAGCCTGAGTTTCCGCTGTGCGCGTGACCGCAATTGCAAGTTTGAAAAAAGCCAAAGCCGAACCTGTGATAAATCGATGTGGGAACATTGGAGGGAAATCGACTGAATTGAAAGACAAGCTACGACCATTACCCACGAGGGGTCTTGCACTCCCGACGCCGGCAAGCTGGGAAAAAGGCGGCGGTACGAACAACCCTTTCCTCCAATTCATTGGGATGGATGGTTGTCAGCAGCAAAAAGGGGGGTTCGTTGGGTGAATTTGAAAGAATGCGTCCAGCTTGCGAGACGCACTCCCTCACCAAGGGGAAGGGGACGCAAGTTTCTGGCACTTCCAAAAGAGGGAAAGGGATGCAGGGGCCGCATAAAAATCGTCCAGGAGCGAAGTGGAGGTGAAAAAAGACACTTTATGCCGTGACTTATCGACGCGGAACCGGTATTTCAACATTCTCAGCAAGAGCGTGGTGACAAATCAACGGGGAGGCGGGCGGGCAGGAAACGTGTCGATATCTGGCGTTACGACCACTACAGTCACAGAAAGATCACAAGGGTTCGGAAAAGACCTGTATGAAGAACATGGGGTAACCTGAGGAGAGGAGCTTGGGGAGGAGATAGAAAGCCGAAAGCCTGTACGCCCAGCAAGAAGAAAGTACACAAAGACATGACCCCCGCCAAGGGGGGACATCGGTCGGGCGTATGTGAAAAAAAAAAAAGAAAAGAAATGGAGGCCGTGGCGTCACCAAAGAAAGGAAAGTGTATCGCTGGAACGCAAGTCCGGGTTTCATCGAAGAAGTGCATGATGACAGAAAGGGCACACCCATATACCCGCAGCCGAAGAGAACTACGCTAACCTGGCCGGTTATTGAAATCCGACACATGGAGTTGAAAAAACACTATACTCACGAAAGGAAGGCCTGGAAATCAACAAAGGAGAGACGCCATCGGCAGGCGTTGAGTCGGTATTTGAAGGGACACTCTAAAAGAGAGTTCGTCGGGCGGGGGGAGGAATTGTAGATCTCGCTCAAACAACAAAGATAGCGGATTAACAAGAGAAACACGCAGCCCGTCCCCATCAGCGGGGCCCACCGGAACGATAACAGGAACTCAAGAAATCCGAGGGCATTGATCTTCTGTGGACGGCGAGGATCGCGTGCAATTCTCTGGACCGGCCGGCGAAAACAAAGATCGAAGGATGGAACAGGATTAACGATTCGGCCGGAAGGATCTTGCATCTTCCGGCAGGTAGAAGCGTATGGAAGTCAAACTATGCCACTCGGCAAGAAAAAAGGGAGGGAAGAGATCCATGAAAAACCAGGAGGAAGCGGTGAACTAATGGGGCCGTTCTGGGAACAGAAGTGAAACAAGCTCAAAGGAGGGGGTCATGAAAGGTACTTTGGGAGTTGATCCTGAAAACTCGAGAGTAAGGCAATGTTCAAAGGGGTCCGCTCCGTCTGATAGCCCAACCAGGCCATACAATCGTACGACACCAAATTTTTCGGAGGAGCTCCGCGAAAGGCGTGGGGAGCAAACCTGCTCCCAGCCCACTAATTACACGCGGAACGGGAACTTTGACCAGTTGATTCTCGAAGGAACGTAGAAGGATCCGACGAGAGGAAAAAGGCGTATCGATCCGAAAGATTTTTTTGTAAACTTCGGCGGGGACAGCCCTCATTAGAGTTTTCGTCAGGCATCTGTACTCCTCAAGCAGGCTGCGTCTATGGGGGAAAAGCTACCCAGAGGCCCTATCCAATTTAGTTGAGGGAGGGGAACTCGCTGTAAAATTCGTGGTCCTTGGGACGGGGAAACGAACCAAATGAGGGGATGTGTTTTCTGCTTAAACCCTTTCAAAAAGTGGGGGGGGAAGGGCACTGATCGAAGGGGCCCCGACGGAAATGGTGCAGGGGCCGTCAAATGCAGAGGCGCAAGAAGCCCGTTTTAGGGTAATAGGGGTTAGAGCGTGGAGTCAAATTACGGAAATACTAAAACCTACGGGATGGTGGTGGAAATCGATAAAACCGGTGAGGATATGGAATGCCCAAACACTTGCAAAGGCTTCAAGAGCAAAAAATCTGGCAAAAAGGCACCTTATTCGGTCAGGAAAGGCCACGAGGGGGCTTAACAGAAGGTACTCGTTGACCAGCTGTCAATTGGCAAGTTGGTCGGTGGAAATCATCGCGAAAAACAAGAGAGAAAATCCACGCATGAATCCGGGGACCAGCCCTATGAAAGCAAATCAATTACCGAATAACCATGTCGAGCAACCTCAGGGGGCTGCACTCGACGGACCGACACTAGAACCCTGCCCATCTGACAAAACGAGCCAAATGAAGAAAAGCCAAGGTGGCGGTCCACTTGTGGGATTGAGGAGAAAACATATCACTACAAAGGGTCGGCATTAAGCAGGGGAAGGGCCGCTTAGAGAGAAGTTCAATGAAATGCAGAAAGGAAAACGTTTGCACAGACCACTCCAGAGGAAAACTTAACTGGAAGGGACCGGCGCCCTCGACGAAGTTGCAAGGAGATCCCTAGCAATTTTTTCCGTCGCTTCCGCGAAAAAAATACTGGATGCTGTGAAACACCATAAAGCTCTCAAGAAAAAAACGTTAGGAGTAATTAAATAGAGAAAAGGGGGCTATTTGGGGGAAATAAAAAAGAGTTTGTGATAAAGAGGGACTGAAAAAATGAGGGGGCAAAACAGCTCGTCGGCGATGATTGTTTTAATAGAAGCCGAGAGTTAAAGCGTGGTCTCTAAAAAAAATCCGAAAAAGGACGAGCGGAATGCATTGAAGGAATCTGCACCGAGAATGGAAAAGCCCCGCCTTTCCTAGACCATGGTCGTGCTCTGAAGAAAGGTCAATGGGCACAAAAAGACCGTTGAAGAGCGGGGGGAAAAAAGGGAGGACTTGAGCGAGGGCGCTTTCAGGCCCACCGGTTGAGGCGACGACATGTCTGAAGAACGGTCCGGCGATTGTAGGGGGAAAAGAGGGACCGAAGGAGGGGGGAAGGCCACCGACATACAGAAAACCTTTACGCTGCTTCAAAAATCGTGAAGCCCTGGAGAAGGGACTCGGGATGAAAATAAGGGAGAGGCTTGCTCGCAGGAGGGAAGGGGACCGCAAGGTGCCGGCAATAGAAAAAACGCTGTTGAGGTGCGAGGTTTTGCCACAAGGCGTGAGAGTACGACGGACTCAGCAATGAAACAAAACTACCTCAAACAAGAAAAACCTAAAGGAATGGTTACGCCGGCCTGGCAAACTTTCGTCAGTCGGTGAACCAAAAGGGGGCGTCGACCCAACAGAAAAAAAGTCCATGGGGGGAAAGGGGGGGCAGCACATGTTTGGGGGTGTTTTAACATCAAAGGAATTTGGACGAAAAGAAAGATGATTCGGAACTCCCAGGAAGAAGAAAGCTGTAAAAGGCCACGGAAAAGAAAAGAGTTCGGTTATGAGACTTCCAATTCCAATACTAAAAGTCGCATGCTTCTGACGCAGGATAAAAGCGTAATAAGATGAGACGAACTCGAGAGGCAGTGTGGTCATGAAACTGGGAAAAGCCCTATCCTTCCACGGTCCCCGCGGAAAGAGCTGAACAGATAATCTGGCGAAAAAAGGGGAGATGACGAATCGGGGAGAGAAGCGCTACGAAATACAGGGGTAGAAATACTCGAAATCTGCTACGGAATACAATACCCGTGCCGGCCGCCCTGAAGAAGAAACGAGAATATCGCCATTCATTACCAAAGGCTCGTGTCAAAGTTGTGGAGGGCCGCGCCAGCACTTGCCAATAATTGAAAAACATGATCGACTCCGGGCGAAACACCAGCGAAGTGATGGAACAGGGGGAAGATGCTTCGATGCAGACCTTCAAATAAGGAACACCTTTACAGACGCAAGCCGAAGAGCTGAAAAAGGGAAAAAGATGGAAGGGATTCACTCCAGACAACGGCGGGGGCGATGTGCGGAGGCACGCAAAAAAAACGCACGCGATCCTGAAGCCTCAACAAAAAAGAGGCAGGCGTGAGCAAGACAACCTCTGAAAGTCGATCTGATGGTCACGTGCGGAG
>Ga0179593_1665095_pt1 | contig 11439 bp, 24 predicted proteins | sample CZODoug2_1_08_16_FD_185931 | JGI IMG/M metagenome (GOLD analysis project Ga0179593, IMG submission 185931) | Vadose zone soil fungal communities from Angelo Coast Range Reserve, California, USA - CZODoug2_1_08_16fungal (PacBio error correction) | ecosystem: Environmental > Terrestrial > Soil >...
AAAAAGAAGAAAAAAAAAAAAAAGAAAATGTGGGGAAGGGAAGGGGGGGGGAAGGGAGGTTGGTTATATCCACCTCTTGGAAAAACAACGTATGCTGAGGGGAGGCTGCATGAAGGGGAAAAAACGGGCAACAGACCTTGCGGAAAAATTCCAAGAGCGATAAGAGAGGGGGGGGAGAAAAAAAGACTTGCCACAGCGTTCAACCCGGGAAGCCGAAAGCGGGTGGCAGAAAAAATAAAAAAAAAAAAAAAAAGGGAAAGAAAAAAATCTTTGAATGACGGACTAAGTAAACGGGGCAGTCCTGAAAAAGGGAAAGAGGGCATCGGACGCGCGTTTGGGAGGAAAAAAAAAGGTACCGCCTGACCTGAAACGAGATAAAGAGTCTTGCCCTTCCTTAAAAAAGAGGCCGTTCCTGTGCGGGAGGAAAAAAAAAGGGAAAAGGAATTACTCCACTGGCCAAGCAGCAAAGGGAGCCCCAGCGGAAGAAAACCGAAGCCGGCTCAAAGGGGGGGGGAAAGAAAGAAGGAATTGCCCTTATCCGAGAATGAACTCCCACTTGGATACTAATACAAAAAAAAAAGAAATAAGTTGCCCCATGAAAGGGAAGAAAAAGGGGAAGGGCCGAAGGCCCGGGTGGAGATCATTATGAAGGAAAAACACGTTTTTTGAAAAAAAAAATTTTCAGAACGTGTGGGCCCAAAGGGAAAAGAAACGGAGGGGGACGGTTGGATGCCGGTAGCGAACGGGTCTGGGAAGCGCTCGTCAAGACGCCGAAACCTCCCGTGGCGAAGAAAAGAAAAGGAGGGGGACAATGAATCGGGCACAGCTTTCATCAAATCCTAATGAAGGGGACCGTGGAATTTGCCAAAAAAGAGGGGGTGAACTGTTCGCAGCGGAGGAGGGGAGAAAAAAAGGGGGGAAAAAAAAAAAAAAAAAAAAAGGGAAAAGGGACTTCTCCGCCAAGAGGGAGAGGGCTCCGCCGGCCCAGAAAGCGGCGCCTGAACCAGAACGGAAAAAAAAAGGACAAAAGAAAAAAAAAGTCTTTGTGTTTCCTGGAGGGTGGGGAAAAGGCGCTGACAAGAGAAGCTGAGAAGAAAGAGTCATCCACACGGGAAGAAAAGAAGGAAAGAAAAAAGGAGAAGCCTGTCGTGGCTGCAATCGGGGGGGCCCCCCCCACCTTGGTCCGTCGGCCGTCAAGTACGGGGAAAAAGGAAGAAAAAAAAGGCGGTCGGTTTTTTCTTCTAACCGAAGGGGAAAACTACATCTGCGACGGCCCAAAAAGGGCAACGGGCCCCTTCGCAGGTAAGGGAAAAAAAAGAAAAAAAAGAAAAAAGAAAGCACTTAGGGCAACCTCGTCGAACAGGAGAAGAAAAAAAAATCCATCCCCCTCCTCAAAAGAAGTTCAAATTCCGAAAAAAAAGAGGGAAGGCGGGCAAAAGCGAGATGAAAACATTGGTTCCTCGAAAAAAAAAAGCCAATGGCGAACATCATAGAAAAAAGATTTGCCTGTTTCCAAAAGGGTGGCGCCATATTGGTCGAGAGAGGAGAGGTTTTAACCCGGGAAAAAAAAAAGAAAAGGGGGGCGAAGTTGCCGGGCTTCACAGCTAGAGGGAGAAGGGCTATGTTTTTTTTGGTTCCCTCAGGGAAAGGACGCAGAGGCCTTGCCAAGGGGGGGGGAAAAAAAGGGGAAGAGTGACGTTGCCCAGGAAAAAACAGTCCTTTTGGGCCAGGGAAAGAGTTCACACCAGCGCAAGAAAAAAGAGAAAGGAAGACTCGCGCCCGTTCCGAACGGAAAAAGGAGGCATCTGCCTCCTTCAGAAGTTGCGCCAGGCCAAAGAGGAGGAGGGGAAAAACAGGGGGATAGCGGGCCCATTCGGGCACAGAAAAAAAGATCACGCCCGGGGGGGAGGGATCTCGACTGTCAAGCGGAGGGGAAAAAAAGGGGGAAAGGATCGGCGTCTTGAAAAAAACGGAAGAAGAAGAGGGCACAACGAAAGCTTCCTTAAAAAAAGGAGGGGGGTGAACACGCCAAACGAAAATAAAAGGGAAAAAGAAAGAGAGGACCAGGGACGGGTGTTACGGAAGGAGATCCAGCATTCTCACAACACGTTGGGGAAAATGCAATCCTATGCCGTGGTGCGAGGGGGAGGAAGGAAAAGAGGAAGGGCGAACTTCCGCCGCGTCAGATCAAGAATAGAGGACAAAACTGCCCTTTGTTAGGGGGAAAAAAAAAAACAGAGCAGCGATCGATGGAAGAAAAGAAAAGAGGAGGAAGCGCTGTGGGTAGAAGGGACGGACGAAACCCTTGGGAAAAAGGGGCGCAAGCGCCCTTTGGGAAAAAAAAAGAAAGAAGGGGGGAAAGGGCTGGCCCATGAAGAGACGGCGAGCTGAAAAAAAAAAGGCCTTAACCACGCGCGAGAAAGAAATCACGTTTGGATGATGTTCTCACAGAGGCGGACAAAAAGGGGGGAGAAGAAAGGCTACCCCTCAGACTGAACCCAAAAAAAGAGAAACCCTGTTAGATGGATCAGGGAAGGGGGAGGGGCGATCGAGTTATGGGGGGGAAAAAAGGGGAAGGCTCTTGCGGCGGCCCAAAAAGAAAAGGGGAACTCCAGAGCCGTCAATTTATGGCCAGGGAAGGGGTTGACAACGCCGTCGAACGCAGTGGTGACAGGAAAAAGAAAAAAAGAAAAAAGGGGAGGAAGGAGGAAAAGAGAAGAGATCTTGCGAATGAAGGAAAAAAAAAAAACCTTCCCCAGGGAAAAAAAAACATCAATTTGCGCTCGGGAGGGAAAAAAAAAAGTGGGGAAAGGACGCATGCGCCTGGCCGCAAGCAGAGCAGAGAAGGGGAGAAAACCGACGAGTCCCGAAGCTTGACTGGAGGGGAGGGGGAAGAAAAGAGTCCAGTGTTTTCCTACGGGGAATCCAAAGAGGGAAAGAAGGGCAGTCCTGTCGTGGTGAAGGGGGACGCTACTGAAATTACAAGCAATAAAAAAGGGGGGGGGGATTTCGAACCTCAACCTGCAAGGAAAAAGAAAAAGAGAGAAGGGGGTTTCATTCCCTGTTTGAGCAAGGGGGCCGGGCGCGCCCTTCTACGGAAGGGAACGGGAGGTCAGTGGTGCTTCTCAAGCGCGTGGATTGAGGAACTAACTGGAGAAAGGTCGAAAGGGGGAAAACAAGCGCCGCGCATGGGGATCGAATGGGAAGCCTGTCCACCTAGGAAAAACAAAAGGCCCAGCTTTTGACTCCATCGAGACAGGGGAAAAAAAAAGAAGCGGAACCGACGCGCCTGGGAAAAGGGGAAAGAAGAAAAAAAAAAAAAAAAAAGGAAAAGCGGATGCTGATAACGACGCCAAAAAAGAGAGAAAAAAACGCACCCGGCCAAAGATTGAGAAATACCGACAAAAAAAAGGGGCCTGGATAGCAAAAAGGAGAGAGAAGAAAAGGGGGGTTTCCGAAACAAGCAGAGAAACAGAACGTCCTTGTCCCGACGCAAAAGGGGAGGTTCGTTTCGTGTTCAAAAAGGGGGGGGCGAAAGCCCTCGAGAAGGGAAATATGCTACTTTATCAGGAAGCACTACCGTCAAGCGCCGATCGCCGAGGGGGTGGGAAAAAGGGAAAAATCGAGAAACGAGGAAAGTCAAAAGGAAACAAAATGGAAAGGGAAAGCCCATTCATCGTGAAAGAAAAAAAGATCACCAGTGCAAGGGACGCAACGCCTTGTCCCTTCGAAAACCCGCTGCCGTTTTGAAAGAAGGGGGAAAAAAGAAGGTGGACGCGCGACGAGGGAAGGAAGGGGCGCCCTGGGGTTGAGAGGGAATTCGCCCGAGGCTTTCAGGGAAGAAAAAAGGGGGGCCGCTGCCTCCTCGAAGGCTGGGGCGGAGGAAAGAGAAAAAATGGCAAGCTCCTCAGGAAAAAAAAAAAAAATGGACCACAAGGGGAAAGAAATCGCTTGGGTCATTGGGGGACCGTGCACGAGTCCGCAAAAGTGCGGAAGAGGGAAAAAGTAAAAAAACTCTTACTCCATAAAAAAAAGGGCTGGCGCACTCCAAAAAAAGGAAACAGAAAGAGGCCTACGGACACAAAGAGGAAAAAAAGGAGAAGTGAATGGCTGAAACCAGAAGAAAAAAAGGATTTCGAAGGCGTTCAGCAGAAAAGAAAAAAGAAAGAACGGATTTTACAAGTTAAAAATGAAGAGGTGCCTTCGGGGGGGGGGGGCCCAGGAAAAAAAAGAGAAAAGAAGAAACTGTTTCGGAAAAAAAGTTTGCCCCCGAGGAAAAGGGAAAGGCCCGATGATTTGTTAGGAACAGAAGGAAAAAGCGTACCGTGGAGACGAAGGGGCAGGGACAAGGGAAAAGATGTGCGCGATCAAAAAAAGAAATTCGGTCTTAGATAAAGAGAGGACTAACTTTCGGAGGGGGAGAAAAGGGGGAGAGGGGGAAAGAAGGGGGAACAGTACTGCTTTTGCCCTACACCAGGGAGCCCACGAACACAAAAAAACCCGACCCAGGGGAAAAAAAGGAAAAAGGAACTGAGTGCTTTTTCTTCCGTGGGTAGAAAGCCCGAAGGGCAGAAAAGAAGGGGCAGCGCATTGGAGGAGGAGGGTAAAGGAAAAGGACCACAAATTGAAAGAAGTGGGAAAAAAGAAGACGTGGACCTGGACGGTTGGAAAATAAAGCAAAAAAGACATAGGGGGATTACAAAGAAAAAGTCAGACCGTCCCAAGAGAGGAACCTTTTTTTCGGGGGGATAAAAAGAACGATCTGTCTGCCGAACAGTGGGCAAATTGCCCACGAATGTGATCAAGAAAAAAAAGAAAGAGGAAATAAGCTGGTGTCAGACAATGGCCCGTTTTTGGGCCAAAAGGAGGTGGTTGCAGGAGAAAAAGAACGCGGGCAGAACGGCCAAACAGGACAGCTACAATCCAAAACCGCCATGAAGGCGCGCTAAACGGAGACCAAGAGGGAGACGGGTAGCGGCCCAAAACTCACAAAGGAGAGAGGGAGTATTAATCTCCACCCCGGAGAAAAAAAAAATTCGAAAAAGGGAAAATTGGAAAGGGGAGAGAACTTTAGCGTCGTGTCACGGAAGTGGAGGGGCCAAAGTTAGTTTCCATGGGGGGGAGAACTCCTGGGCCGTGTCCGGACAGAAAAGGGAAGAAAGAGAAAACTGGAGCGCTAAAAAGAGCGCTATGATGCTATATGCGGGAAAAAATAAAAATCAGGGGGGTGCCTTTGTCCGGGACGCACGGGAAACTATCCGGACTGGAATCTAACGAGGAAAGAAAAGAATCGGACGCGTGGGGTGGGGGGAAAAAAGACAAGCCGTTTTCGGAAGACAGGGAAGGGAAGCAAAAAAAGTCCCGTCATGGAACTAAGCAAACCCAAAAAACAGAGACGGGTACGTCAGAAAAGGAAAAAACGTTGTGCGTCTGACGAAAAGGAAGGGGTGTGAAGGTTTTCCCGAAGGAGGGAGGGGGTGACCAGAAAAAACAACCCCCCTCTAGGAGAAGGGAAAAAAGAAAGAAGCTGGTCGAAAAAATCTGGGATTGAAAAAGGACGTCATGCCTCCGCAAAGAAAACCAATACGGTGTACAAAGAAGAGGAAGGGCTTGCCCTTTGAGGGAAAGAAGCCCTTCTACAGAAGAGTGACAAAAACAGAGGAAAAAAAAAAGAGAGAGATTCGTGTGTTCAAAGAGGGGGGGTCTGTCCATGGCGTTGTAGGGGCGGGCCAATTCAATAAAAGACACCCATGACAATGTATGTCGGCTAGAGCAGAAAAGCGGCAAGTAAAAAAAACTGTTCGAGCACACGGGCAAAAAAAAGGTTACCTTCCAAAAGAGAGATGCGGCTCCGGGCTGAAGAACTGGCAGGGAAAAAAAAAAAAGCTGGCCACCCCTTTACACAGTTGGGCAAAAGAACAGGGACTGCAACTATACCCAGTCCTTTCAAGGGGAGAAAAAAGGTGTGTGCCTCGACCGCAGGAGTGGGGGAAGAGAAAGAGGCGTGTGAGGATGGACGTAGGGGAAGAAAAAAACACCAAACGTCCCCGAGGAGAAAAACACAAAAGGGAAGAAAGAGAAGTCTGTCGGCGATAGACAGGTCAACGAAAAAAATAGCCTCCATCTCTAAATGGGAAAAAGCACATATAGAGGGAGAAGAGAAGAAAAGGGGGGGTGTATTCTTGACCGAGCAATAAAAGGAAGAAAAAACTCCCCGGGAAGACACCATTAAAAAAAGGGTATACTAAGAAGCCCTCCGCCAAAGGGGCCAAGGTCCCGCGAAAGGGGGAGGAGAAAAAAAAAGGCCGGGTTGGAATATCAGGGGAGCTCCTTTTTTTTGGGAGGAAGGGACAGAAGTGTGTCCGTAAAGCCGGATAAAAAAAGTGGATGCGGTGAACGAAGGGGGGGAACTCGAAGCGGCGTCCAAGGAAGGGGAGGGACGCGGAAAAACCCGGCAAAAAAAGGGACCTTTCCGTGTAACCAAAAAAAAAAAAAAGATTTAGCCCTTATTGGGGGGGCGGTGGAATTTTCCAAAAGAGTAAGGGGAGGGAGGGCAGCCGATCGTCACGGAGTTACGCCAAAAGAAGGGCTACTTCTTTGGGAAGGGGGAAGGAATCGCGACATGGGGGAGCTCCTAGTCTAGCGAGCTTAGAAAAAAAGGCGTTCCCTGGAGAAGGGGAAAAAGGTCCCTTGGCGGGGTTTACGGGAAAAAGAAGAAGGAAAAGAAGGGAAAAAGAAGAGCCGAGCCCTCGGGAGCTCAAAAAAAAGGCCCTTCCCGGGAGTCGAAGGATTGGTGTTCGGGGAAAAAAGGGTAGGCAAAGCCAGTTACTGGGTTAAAAAAAAAAAAAAGAGCGAAGTATCCCCCTTGCGAGGAGAAAAAAGAAAAGAGCGGATTGATACACGTGAAAGGGAGAAAAAGAGGAAAGAAAAAACACACGTACGCTTTCACGGGGCCAGCCAGGGGAAGCCACTTCAGGTCACCGAAACGACAGACAGCCTATTATGGGGGACGACCTCAAAAAGAACCCGCATCAAAAGAAAAAAGTTTTTTCAAAGAGCGCTGAAGTGCGGCAGAAAAGGAAGAAGAAAGAAAAGACGAAGTGGTCGCGCAGGGGAGAAGTGCTAAACATTCCATGAGGGAAAAAAAAATGTGGCTTTTTCAAAGGGAAAGGAGGACCATATTGCGGTCCACCACGGAGCAGAGTTCAATCCCCCTTGACGGGGGAAAAAAAACGGAGGTGCCGGGGCTTCCAAGGACGAAAGAGAAAATAAAAGCGATGCCGATGACGGAAGAAGAGAAGACAAAGGGGAAAGAGGCTGCCGATTCCGCTTGGGGAGAAAAAAAAGGGGGGGATGATTCGTGCCATTACAGGGAAAAAAAGGGGAAGCTCTTGGGGCGGACCGGAAAAGCCCGACAATCCGCCTCACTCGCCGGCCTGACCTTGAATTCCGGGGCAAGGAAAAAGGAAAAAGAAAAGTCGAGGCCCAGCGCGTTGACGAAAACCAGAGGAAGAGAAGGCACCGTGTTGATAGCGGGCAAGAAAAGGGAAAGGGGGGCACTCGTCTCGAAGGGGGAAAAGGGAAAACCCTGTTTTGAAGCCTAGGGTGAAGCAGAAAAAGAACATATCTGCGCCTGGAAAAGGAAAAAAAAGAGGGGGAAAGAACGGAGATACTGAATAAGAAGAGCCGCGAGCTTTCGAAACAAAAAAAAAAAAAAAAAACTACCCTCCATCAGGGGGAACCAGTAGGGGGGAAAAAGGTTCTTAAAACCTACAAAAAAAAGACTCTTGCTATAAAGAAGGAGAAAAAGGGGGGGCGTCCCGGTAACGGAAAAAAAAAAAGGAGGCGTGCGAATTTCGCAGAAAAGAAAAAAAAATCAGCATAGGCGACTTAAGAAAAAGGAAGGGGGGACAGCCCGATTAACGAACAAACTCGGGGGCAAAAAAAAACGCCTTGCATTGTTCTTGAAAAAAGAAGGAGAGCAGCGGATCGATGGGGGGGAAAGGGAGGGAAAAAGTGCGCGCGCCCTGTGATGCTACGTTACGTACGAACGGAAGGGGACCGCGGCAGCGCTTGAAGGCAAAAGAAGGGGGGGAAATAAAAGTAAGAAAAAAAGGCGCGGCCCGCACGAACCAAAAAAAAAAAAAAAAAAAAAAAACGGGCAGCAGTTTTGATGGTCAAAAAAGGGAACAACATAGCCGCCAGAAACGATGGGAGAGAAAAAAAAAAAATGCCCTCCCGGGCCGGCAAAGCGCAGGGATTTCAAAAAAGAAAAGTCGTGCCCCCAGCCTGTGGAAGAGGGTTTGGGCAACGTTTGCCAGGCTCTTGGAGGGGGAAAAAAAAAGAGAGGGGGGAAAAAAGGGACGGGACGCCGGGAAACTCCAGAGAGCAATGGGAAGTGTTTGACTTTTTTTGAAAAAAAAAAAAAAAAGAAGGACAGCCAGGGAGATCTCAGGGCAAAAAAAAAAGAGAGATAATCTTGGGCAAAAAAAAAAAAAGGTTTGTGGGTCACAACAGTCAAAAAAAAGGAGAAAAAAAAAAAAAAAGGCCCATCACTTGGGGGCGGAAAAGGAAGGAAAAGAAAAAAACCCCGTTGGCATTGACGCAGGAGAACTCGAAAAAAACCGTTTGCCAAACACATCCCGAAAAACGAGCCAGGAAAAAAACCCGCTGACTTGAAAAATGTTCAATGAAGAATAGGGGGGGAAAATCCCCCCACGGGGAAAGAAAGTGGCCGGCCAAAGGGGGGCATCAGGAGGGGGAAAAAGGAGAAAGGCAAAAATCGTTTGGCGCTAGGGGAAAAAAAAAAAAAAAAAATCAACCGAGAAAAAAAAAGAAACGTTGCTCCAGAAGGAAAGAAGAAAGAGAGAACGCCGTCCTCTTTCAAAAAAAAGGAATCATCCGCTTGCGAGGGAGAAGAACTTGGGGGAGACGAAGAAAGGACCCGTAAAAGGGGAAAAAAACAAACCACGCGCCGCATTTGGAGCGAAGGGAAGAGCCGCTGCCTTCCCTTGTCAAGAAAAAAAAAGAGGAGCGCCAACAACGGTGGGTGCGTAGAAGGGGCCTGACCGGAAAAGGGGTAAGTGAAAAAAGGCTGATTTATGCTGGGGAACAAAAGCAAAAGAAGGGATATCTCTCAATGAAAAAAAAGGGAAAGAGGGGGTGAAAATGGAGGAAGGGGATGGGCCTGTCGTCGACCCTTGGGGACCCGTCCTTGCAGCGAAAGAAAGGAGGTTCGGGTTTGCGTGTTAAAAACCGCAGCCTGGTCAAGAAAGCAGTTATCAAGGAAGAAAAGCAGCACGAAAGGAAAGAATCTGCGAGGTTTGGAAAAAGGAAGTAAAAGAGGGACTTCCAACCGTGCTCCGTAAAGAAAAAAGAACCCAAATAAAAAAGAGCCCCTTTCATCGTGCAAACTGAGGAAAAAAAACACGGTGCCGACATCATAGAAGAAAGAGACTTTGGGCCTCGAAAAAGGGGGGGGGGGAAGAAAAGGGAGCTGGCCGGAAAGTCATCCTCCTGTGGAAAGGAGGGGAGGGAATGTCGCCCAGGAAGAGAAGGGGGAGGTATTCGTCGAGAGTTGAAAAAAAAAAAAAAAAAGGATGCCTCCTTCAAAAAAAAAAAACGGAAAAAATAGCCAATGCGCCGGAAAAGTGAAGAGTGCGCCCCCGGTCGTAAAGAAAAAGAACTCGCTTTAAAGGGGAGGGATAGAATTGGAAAAGACAGGCAAACTTCGCAAATGGCTTAAACTAACCTCGAAAAAGAAAAAAGCAGCTACGTCCGAAGGAAAAAAAAAAGAGAGCGCCCTGCTGTTTCTGAAGGGAGAGAAAACTATATATGTGGGAAAAAAACCATGGGAAATGAAATCGACCAAGGGGGGGGGGGACGAGAGGGCCCGCTTCAGATCTCAGAAGGGGGGGGTTTCTTTCTGAGGAAGGAAAAAGAAGGCCCTGGGATGGGGGGGGGAAAAGGACCTGCCGACGAGTTAAAAACGATGGTAGGTCTTGTTGGAAAAAAGGGGGGGGAATTAACCAGGAGGGAGGGGAGGGAAATACGTTTGGACTATGGGGGGGGGAAAAGGTCCTCCTCGTGAGAAAAGAGAGACGGTTCTTGAAGATAAAGAAGCCGTGAAAGGAAAGCCAAGTAAACTTGACGCAACCCGGAGAGCGCCCCCTTAACAACCCAACCCTGAGCAGACCAACAAAAAAGAGAGTATTGCGGAAAGAAAAGGACTTCGACGAAGCGACGTCGGAAAAAGAGATCGCCATAAGGGGGAAATCCCAGTTCAACTCAAAGAAAAAGGAAAGAAAAAGAAGGGAATCCGTTACCTGGGGGCGAAAAAGAAAACGGGCGGGAGGGGAGAGAAAGCGGTAATACACATTCTCAAAAACATCATCCAAGGAACCCAATACAACTTCCCTGAAAGGACCACGTCGGAAAGGGAAGACCAAACCTGGGGTCCGGTTTAGAAAGAAAAAAAGAAGAACAAACTCCTAAAAAAAATTTTTGGGCAAATGCCCAGAAAGGAAAAAAATCAGGGCCCTTTCAATAGTGAGAAAAAAAGGAACGAATGTTCCCTTGGGGGAAAAAGGAAACCGAAGGTTGGCAAGGGAAAAAAGGTACTAAGCGCAATGCGGGAAGAAAGGGAGAAAAAAGACCCGTTTCCGCGAAACGCAAGACCAACCTCGAAGTAGAAAAGCACCGGACAGAAGAATCAGTTTATAGCGGCCAAAAAAAAAACTCTGGGGACTACACACGGCCCTTCGCCAAGGCACCTGAGGGAAGACTTCCCTCGCCCTTTGCCCAAGGGGCAACAGAAAAAAGGAGAAAGTCGTATCCAAGTGAGTTTCAAGGGGGAAAAGACCGCCGCCGGGGGGGCGTTTCTGCGAAAGGAAAAATCCAAAGAAAAAGAAAGAAGAAGAGGAAAAACGAAAAAAGCGCGATTTATGCGTATGCAGAGGGGAAAAAAAAAGGGGAGGATCCGGGCTTTGTCGCAGTGGAGGGAAAGGAAAAAAAAAAAGAGGGAGCCCGAAAAAAAAGACCTTCAATAATCGACGTTTGGGGGGCCGTTGTCAGGACAGAAGAAAGGAAGAAAAAGAAAGAATACACAACGCGAAAGTGGGTAAAATAGAAAAAGACTGTCGGTCTGCGGCAAAAAAAAAAAGAGGGCAAATACTTGGTAGTGAGGAGGGGGAGGGTCAAGGTAAAAAAAAGGGGAATTAAGGTTTTGGCCCGAAGGGGAGGAGGGGAAAAAAAAAGTTTCTCAGCCCGGAGCCGCAAACAAAAAAAAAGAGAAGGTACCGAATCTGTCGAAAGTGGAGGGGAAGGACATCGACGGTCGTCAGCAGCCAGGAGGAGACAATAAGGGGAATTGTCTCGCTTCCTGGGGGAGATAAACAGAACGAGACGCCCTCGACAGATACACGGTTTGGGACCAAACGA
>Ga0179593_1733480_pt1 | contig 11439 bp, 18 predicted proteins | sample CZODoug2_1_08_16_FD_185931 | JGI IMG/M metagenome (GOLD analysis project Ga0179593, IMG submission 185931) | Vadose zone soil fungal communities from Angelo Coast Range Reserve, California, USA - CZODoug2_1_08_16fungal (PacBio error correction) | ecosystem: Environmental > Terrestrial > Soil >...
GGGTTCTGTAGTTGAGAAATCGACACGGCATCGAGGGAGAATCTTTTCGATTTCTCGGAGGAGTCCGGTATATGATTCCGTCGGGGGAGAAAAAAGGGGAAGTAAAAAAAGGGGGGATTTCTGGGACAATCAGGGAGAAAAAAGGGGTGGTTCGCTATTTTGGAGGGCACGCCTGCTGAATGGGGGGTCCCGTTGGGAGGGGGGGATTCGCGAGGGTCCTAGAGGGAAAACCTTTAGAGGGGTTTGGCGACATGAGGAATAAGAAATTGCCTGAAATGGAGAGTCTGTCTGTAAAGTAAAGCAAGGTTTGGGGGGGGTCTCTCATGGAAAGAGGGCATTCGCTTTCCTGAATCGAGAGAAGGCATGGGGAGGAAAAAGGGGGGAAATTACACTAAGGGGCTGTTTTTGACGGAAGTGGATTGCTTGGGAAAGCAAGGAGTTACCGCGAGTGGCTCTGAAGAGGAAAAAGAGGAATCGTAGCAGGGACCCCGAATCACACATTCAGGGAAATCTATAAAAGGGGAAGTGATTTTCTTCTCTCGGAAGGGAAGGGGAATTTCGGTATACGAAAAGAGAGAAGAGATCTCTCCACTTACTATTAAGGGAAGGATCGTGCTGGGTGAAGTCCATTTTTTCATTACCTGAAAGAAAAGCGTCAATTATGGGAAAAAGGGGAGGAAGGCCAGTTGCAGGAATAAGATGCAGAGCGCTGAGTCTGCGTGAAAAGCAGTCGAAGAGGGTCTCTGACCTAACAAGACGTTCACATCAAGTCCTTCTCTAATTGTGAGGAAAGGGAGGTCCTGCTTCAGCAAGAGGGGAAGAGAGGAAACGAACCCTTCAGGTGAGGAGGGGTCCTTAATTCTAGAGGCTTACGTCTTGACATAGGGTGGTCTATTCTTATCCTTTGGGGGGGTTTTACAAAAATCGGGGGGGAAGGGGGATTATGATCCTTTGGAATGCAGGTGAGTAGAGGTTGTTACTCGGTCATCTTACCGTCGAAGACTCGGAAAAAGTAAAGGAGCCATTGCGCGACACAGGAGGGAGGAAAAAATTCGCGATCCCGCGGGGAGGGAATGCCAAACCCGGTTTGGAAGTTCCATTCCCCTACGACGATCTTTTTTTGGAAAAAGACGGTACCTGCCATCGCTTTGAGAGGGAGCGATGTAGAGGAAAAGGGAAGGGGGGAAGGTAATAACTTTTATTTCAGGGTTTATAGAAGAAGTTTCCTTCTCTATCGCGGGGGGGGTTAATTTCTTTAGAAAGAGGAGAGGCCTAAAAAGGGAGGGGAAGAGAAAGAGCGCCAGTTGTTTGGCTGAGACGGTGGCAGGAGGGGACATTACCTTCTTTTAACGGGGGAAGAGTTTTCAAACGCTGCAAAAAGGGGGTGTCAATCCTGACGGAGAAGGGGGGGAAACGGCTCTTCTAGAGGACTCGCAAAGGATTTTCTGAACCCTTTTATTACTTAGGGGGATCGATGTAAAAAGATATAGAAAGAAACAACTGGAGGGAGGAAAAGAAAAGAGGAAAGTACATCTGACACGGGAGCCCCTTTTTTTGGGAAAAGGCCTTGAGGAGAGGAAAAGGACCAACGTCTCAAGAAGAAGAAAAGGCACTTCGGGGGAAGTTTGCAAAAGGGGAGGGGGACATTCATTTCCAAAGACAATGCGAACGGAAAAGGAAACCACTTGGCGCGAATTTAGGGAAAGTTCGAAAGAGAGAGGTGTTCTAAGCCCTTAAATCGCGCATTGCAATGGTCGGAGAGGGAAAAATAGTCGCATCCACGTTCATGCAACCTCGTTTGAGAATGACGGAAAAAACGAGGCAGACCAAAAAAAAACAGATTACGTCCGTCAGGAGGAAGAAGGAAGAGGCAAAAGAGGACATTCCAAGACCCCGAAGGGGGGAATACTGGATCGGGAAGGGCTCGGTAATTCCCTTCCCTCTTGAGGAAAGGGGGGAAAAAACAAAAATTACGGAGAGAGTCACCACAGCGAAGAGACAAAAATACGATGCCGGTTCCAAATGACGTTCATCATAATCATGGCCAACCAGATTTTGTAAGGAGATGAAAGGATACCTCCTAGAAAAAGATCTATAACCAAGAGAAATTTGACTGTCAGTAAGAGAAAAAGTGGCGATTCTCTTCGGTTAAAAAAGGAACGAAATAATGCGCAGGGGCAGCTTCTTCAAAAGGGGAACGGATCTGGGGGAGAGGAGAATTGTCTAGCTCGGAGAGGTCTAGAGATTCAAACTCTATCATCATTCTCGGGAGGGGACGATCGCCGCCAGAGGGGAGTGTGATGAAAAGAAGGAATCATCCTACACCTCCATCCAAAGACAATTATCAGTGGGGGAGGAAGGGGGGTAAATGTCTGAGGAGGGGGAGGACGAAAGTACCTCAATTCCCTGAAAACCGGCGAGATCACCAAGAAAGAAAATTGATCTCCTGATAAAATATTCCGGGAAGGGGGAGAAGTCTACTATTCAGATTTGGCAGGGAATCTAAATAGGGGGAGACCCATCTCACTCAAAAGGGTTAAAATAAAAACTTCGGGGAAAGAAGGGATGCTTTTTTTCTCCAAGGAGAAATTCATTCCCAACACAAGGAAAGAGAACCCAAAGAAAAGTGGGAGAGAAGTTCCCCGCCTCTCCTATCGAGGAGGTCTGATTCCGGGAATGTCTACCACCCATAAGGAAATTCATAGTAGGAACAAGGAGATCGCCTCTCTTAAAAAGAAAGAAAAGAAACATCACATCGTTGTTCTTAACTCAGAAAAAAGACCTACAAAATCTCTACCCACCGGAAGGGGGAGATAATTGCGTTGCAAAAGGAGTAACCGAGGCGGTTTAAAAGTAAACGGCTCCTATCACCGGAGTAAGCACCATAGGAGGGAAAGATTCCCTTTTTATTAAGGGATATCCCGCCACCTATTAAAAAAAAAAGAGATAGAAAGTGTCTCACAAGAATTGGCAATGGGGGGGAAGGGGGTCCTCTCACATATCAGAAAAAAAAAAAAACAACAGGGAGAAAGAGACAGGCACTAAAGAGGTTGTAGAGATAAGTCGCATAGGAAGATGGAAATGCGGCGGTCGATTGGAGTGGTCTCAGAGAATTCGCTTTAGAAGAAGGGTGGCTTTGAAGGAGGGAGAAGAGAAGGACAGAGGTGGCGTCGTGAAAAAGGGGACGTCTCGTATGAAAGGCTCGGAGGCCCGAGAGGGGGAGGCGATCATTTCTCCAAAGGGGACCCGCCAGCCTTGAAGAAAATGCTCTCTCGAGGCACCACGAGACCAGCTTTTTTGGGGAGAACCTTCAAAGCTTAATTGAAAAAAACAACGGCGGATTGAATTGGGAACTTCGTTCCAATGTCAGTCGCGAAGGAGATTATCTAGACAAAAACTTGTAGGCTCACAAAAGAGAGCTCAACACAAAAAAGGGGAAAAGGAGATGTGCAAGCTTGCGGGGGACAATGAAGAGTACCTACTCTTCGCAGGAAAAATGCCAATGCGGACCCTTGGGGGGGGAAGATCAAGGAAGAACGGGTTGTTCTGAGAACGGAAAAATGGGTCTCGAAAAAGGGTCTACGATTTTATAAAAAGAAAAAGAGACGTAGCACAACATGGCTCGGAGGGAGGGAATGGCGGCGGTTCCGGACAGGGCCAGCTCGTTGTCCGGTCAGAGTGAACGTTTCAAGAGAGAAAGGGGGCCTCTCTCTCGCTCTTGGGGGAAGAAGAGAAGGAAGGCACGCGCAAACAAGAGAAAAAAGCGCCTGTAGCGTGGCTAAAATTCGGCCCGCCGATCCACTACCCTCATTAAATCTGTACAACGACGGAAACGGGATGAAAGCGTACTGGGGGGATTATGTGTTTTCTCTGGGGGGGAAATGTGAGAGAAACCATTTTCAACACTAACGTGATCCCCCAACAAAATGGAGATAGAGGGAATGGGGAACTTATAGAAGGATGTACACTCTTTCACGAGGGGCGCCTCTTGGCAAGTCCGAAGGGGGAACGTCGTGTTCATCAGGGGGAACCGCCTCTTTATCAGGGGGGGAGTCCTTCTTCAAAGAAAAGGGACAAATCATGTGGTTCGCAAAGGGGGGGGGAGGGAGTGCGGGAAGAGATATGTGTGCTTTACCCTTTGTAGGCGGGGACTTCTCTCCCGGGAAAAAAGTTCTATCGACGGGGGGAGAGAGAAATCAAAGGGGAGGGCCCTTTGTGCTCATAAGGCGGAAATTACGAGAGGTCCGCTCCAATATTTTGGAGGCAAACGGGAAGGGAGAGGTCCTTATAGGGGAAGGTGAGCATGGGAGCCCCAGAAAGTTTAGGAGCTGGTGCCCATCATTTGGGGGACTATGGGGAGGAGAGCCGCGATTTCTCTGGAGGAGAGGGAAAAAAGAACTCGTTCTCCTTCTGGAATTCAGCGGGATCCAAGGAATGGTTCTGTCTCCCTTGCACTTGGGGGGGGACGGTATCGGAAATGCTAAAGAAAACATGTCTGCACACGGGGTGTCGGGCCTCAATCGAGGGGAGGGAGGGATTCAAATGAACTTAAAAAAAAAATCTGTTCTTCTCTCGGGGCAGGCTTCGAGAATGATGAAATTGAAGGAAAAAACGCCCTCTGAACTAGAAAACAAGCGATGTATGCCTAATCAAGTTGTGAAGAGCAGTGAAGGCTGGTCGGGGAATCCTGCTTCATCCGCGGGGGGAAAGGTGTACTTCAATGCAACAATTTCCTTACTTCTAGATGTTTCAGGGGGAGACTGCCGTTGGTTCAGGAAAACAGCTGTCGATGGGGGAACCAAATCTGTTGTCTAATGAAAAAAAGGGTAAACGATTTGGAACCGCGGGCGAGGGGGGGTGGGGAAACGGCGAATTGACGTATCTTGAAAGGGAATTCCAATAACCATTGAGAAAAGGGGTTCGGCCCCTCGCTTCTTCTAAAAAAAAAAGGCGATTTGCCGCTCGATGGGGAGAAGAAGAGGGGAGAGCTTTTTGAGAGAGAAACTGCTCGCTTTTTCGATTAAGAAAGATGTCAGAGTCTGAAAGGGGGAAGAAAAAGATTTTCATCGTTGATTACGACAGGGGGAGAGGATTGCTGTTGGGGTTGACGGGGCCATGGGAAAAGTAAATCTGAGGAAAAAGGAGTTGCTTACAGGAAAGCCAAGTTTTTTTAGAGAGTTAGCCATGCCGGGCATTACCGAGGGAAAGAAGGGACTTTGGCAAAAAAAAAGGGAAGTGCCCGTTTTCCATCAAAGGGACGCAGGGAGTAAGGGGGCATTGAAAAAAAGAAAAAGAAAGAAAAAAAAATCAACAAAACCAACGTCTTTCTTTCCAAAAGGAAGGCTGTTTTTGATCGATGGAAGGGAGAGTCAACAAAACCACGGGGGAGGGAGGAAGGAAGAGATTCGTACAGCCCTTCGACCACGGTTGTTGGAGGAGTGCTGCCGGAAGAGAAAAAGATCCCGTCGCAACGTCTCCATAGTCCTTCATAGGGAAAAAAGGCAGGCGCAGGTCAGGCGCAGGGAAGTCATGTCCCTGCATGAAAAAAAAAACAGCCACACCACTTGGCGATATAGGAGAAAATGGGGGGCTAATATCTGATCCAAACCAACAGCAAGGAAGACTCGCGCATTTGCAAGGGGGCAACGAGTGAAAGAGTAACTGCACCGAGGGGCCTCGTGATTATCGGGGGAAAGGGCAGTAACCCCGAACCGTTCTCTCCAACCGATACGGAAGAGGACCGAAGGGTCAAATAGAAAAAGAAGAGGGCTTCGCCTAATCGAGGGGAAATCCTCGGCTCGGGAGAAAGGGTCCCGATTCTCACTTTAGGGAGGAACTCGACGAGTGACAACAAAAACTGACGAAAATTTCAGAGTAAAAGGGGAGAAAAATTCGCCAACCATATTTTTTTAAGTACAAAAACTGTATCCGCCTCGGGGGAGAAAGGAGCCGCTTCAGCAATCGGAAAGGAAAAAAAATGCTCTCCTTATGTCAGGGCAGGGAAAAGAACCCTCCTTTGCGGCTTCTGACGCCGAAGAAAGAGGAGGAGGAATCTTCTTACACAAGAGGTGGCCTTCTTCATATCGTCTGCGAGAGGGGGGGAGAGGGAGAGTTCTGGCGATCATCATGCTCGAAGAAAAGAAGGAGGAGAGCCGTCCAGAAGGAATGGGGGGCATGCCAATTGAACCTGCCTAAATTCCGAAAGAAATGAGGGAGAGCATGAGTATGCGGAAGGCGGGGTACCGAAATTCCAGGGAAAACCAGGAAAAGGAGCATCACCATCAGAACTTTTTATCGAGGCGGAAAAATGTTGTGCTTCAGAAGGGAGAAAGAGGCCGATGGGAGAAGCCAGCTCAATCTCTTTGAAAGGGGAAAAACCTCACTAAAGAAAAATGATTTTCAAAAACATCAGAGTGGGGTGCCGCCTTTTGGGCGAACAAGGAAGGAAAGAGATAAGTAAGAGAGGGAAAGAAAGGTTGTCACTTCTATCCATTAGGGGAATCTCAGGGAGAAGGGAATCCGCCTCTCCCTATCTCATATTAGCAAAAAAGAGGGATTATGTACCGGGGGAGGGAAAAACATTAGATGGAAAAAAAGAAGGAGGGACCCCGAGATCAGACGATCTTAATCAATACGTCAACTTTTGAACTAAATGCCCTCAATCACAAAAAGGACAAAATGAGGGAAAAAACTGCTGAATATTTGCGTAGCAACAAAAGGCTCCCTTCTTTTAGGACCTAGCACACAAGGAGACGAGCACTGCCAATCTGCGCCTCGATGTCAGGGCCCGGTTAAGGAACTCATGCTTCAGATCCCCATAGTAAAAAAAAGGAAGAAATGTCTATTTTTGTTGCTCCAGGGCTGTAAACGTTGCAAGGGGGGAGGTCGCAAATATCGATCGAGAGCCAAAGAGCACCGCGGAGGGGCCTTCCCGGGGGAAAATTCACGTCGTTGTAACTATATTGAATGGGGGGGTAGGGAAGGCGGGCCTATGTGAATCGGGAACGCTAAACCGGAGCTTGAGACAAGGAATGGGTGGCCGGTCGGGATCTGTGCAACGCCGAAAGGGTCTTCCTAAAAACCCTCGAGAGGAGAGGACTGGAGAAGTCATTATACTAATAGGCGGACCGGCCCGATGGCGTCTATATACGCCATGCCAAAAAAAAAAAGGGTTGTTCTCTCGTCGAGAACCGCCCGCGATCCCTAGGGGGGAAAGGTTCGAAAGATGTAGTTTCCAGAGAACAAGGGGGATAATTCCTTTCTATTGAAGGAGGTCCTCCTGGAAGAGGGGGGGAGAGGACTCTCTATATGAAGAAACCTTTTTTCTCAGAGCCAACAGACTATTAGGGGGGAAGGGATATTTGCAATCTTTGCGAAAATGGTCAGCCGGAAGAGTAAGGGGGACGCTAGTCAAAGGCGTCCTTTTACGGGACTCAACTGGAAATCCGTTCTGGAGAACGAAGCCTACAAGGGAAAAAGGGCCTCTAAAATGCTGGTGAGAATCATCTAACGAAAGAAGGAGCACACACTCTTATTTGAGAGGGGAGGTTTCCGTGCCTGGCGCATGGTAGGAACCTCGGAGGGGATGATGATAGCCATTTCATAAAGGAAAGTCACAAGGGCGTCCGGGGAACTGTACTCCAAGGGGCTTTCATGTAGCCGCCTGCACCTGTCCCTTCTCAAAGTCGCAGGGAAGGAGGAAATTCCTTCTGAGGGGAAAGAGGACACTCATTTAGCGTAGAGTAAAACTACTTGAAGGAATAGTAGTAATTTTGTAGGGGGGAATGTTTTGATGGGGTGCTCGCTCCGGGGAGCGACCTCCACAAAGGGGGAAACACTAAAAACGGGGGGAGGGGGGGGGGTGCAGTTACTAAGGGGGATTATCGCGGTGGCCAGAGGGGAGGGGAAAGGGTTTGAGAAATGAACATCCTACCGGGCACTCCACTAACTCCTCTTGAGGGTGGCCTTCCGGTGATCGGAGCAGGGGCAAGAGGGGGGAAGTCCTGAAAAAGGGATTCTGGTCACTCAACTGCAATTATTAAAAGGGGGGGTTCTCGATTTTGGGAGGGGGAAAGGGGCGGGGGAAGAGGATGCTTAAGAGGGGGAAATGGGGTCTTGATTCATATCGCAGAAGAAGGCTATCTACGGAAAGTTCGGAAGGGGGTGGGCGACATTACTGAGAACCTTTTTGCTCAATACTGCGTGGGAAGAGGAGGGGGAAATTACGCGAGAGGAAGAGGGGGGTGCTCGCATTGCAAACGGCGTAGTTGTATGCGTCAGAGAGGGGGGGATCCCCCACTGCTTTCAAAGGGGGCTGTTTTTGGATTGTGGAATTTGGAGGGGGGGTTCTCCAGGGGGGGAAAGGGGGCGCTTTCTTCGAAATCTTCTGCCTTCGGGCAGAAGATAGGGAAGGGGAAAATATTTTTCTCGCGAAGCAACTCTCTCTTCACCTTTTTTTTTCATGGGGGGTAGAGGTGACTCGATGAAGACTCATGCTCTCCAAGTACAAGGAATATGTCTGTGCTCGGGAGATGAATTGAAAAGGGGGGGGAGGAACTTAACAATCAAAAGGGGAAGAAAGTATTTTACTTTCTGCGAGAAAGGGCATCGATTTGGGGGAAAGAAGAGATCTCCCTTAAAAGAAGACGGAGCCGTAATCACCCGAATCAAAGGGGGGGGAAGAAGCTGGCTCTAATTAGGAGTCTTCCTCTCGTCAGCCTCGGGGAAAAGCGGCCGGGGGTTATAACGAAGGCAAATCATTTTCCTTAAGGAGAATTGTTCTATGAGGCGGAGGGGGGGAAAGGGGGGGGGTCGGGGGGGAGGGGGGGGGGGGGGGGGGGGGGGCGTAATCCGGGGGGAAGTGCAAAATAGGAGGATTATGATTCCCGTTTACGAGGGAAGTGAGGGAGGCTGGGGCCGACGTCTCGAATGATTTAAAAGAGCGAATACTCTGGCCTTAAGGAAAAAAAACTTTTGTTTCTGCCGCATCGAGTGAGAAGGAAAATCGGATGTTCCTGGGACGGGAGAAGTGAGAGTCTGGTCGAGCTAACTACCGGCGGATATTTTGGAAGAAAAGAAAGCCTGCATCTCTTTTTCGATTCCGGGTAACGAGGTTCAGGTTGAACTAGACATTGTCATAGGGGAGAAGTGCCATTCTTCGAGCGGAGGCTTTGGGGAAAAGGGAGGTAGAACTCAGATCTTAAAATTTGAAGGGGAAAAAATGAATAGAAAGGGGGGGGGGGGGATGCTGGTCTATGTTCGCATGGAAGGAGGTATGCCAGAATTGCAAACTCTCAACGTACGTGAGATCATGACGGAACAGCAGGGAGACGTGAAAGGCTGTATCGCTCTCAAACGGTGTGGAGTGAAACCCATTGTATTACGGAGGGTTGATCGGGATGTAGGGGGAGGCTCTCCAAAAAAACAAGGGAAAGAAATAGATGATAGGAAGAGGAAAAAACGCCGTCACGGTTTTTCCAAAAGGAAAAGAAGGATAAGGAAGGGGGAGAAGAGGAGAGCTCCGTCGAAAGGGGAAGGAAACGTTCACGTGGTTCCTCTTTTTCAATTTCGGGGGGAGGAAAAAGGGCCTGTCATGCCCGGCAGAGAAAACAAGGAAGCAAACCACTTGGAGGATTAAGAAAATTTTCGGCATTTCTAAGATCTAGGCGAATCCGAAAAACAAAAAAGGACCACCATCTCTCTTCGTCCATCCACGATGAAAAAATCGACAAAAAGGGGACCTAACCTTCACCTCTGGAGGCCAATCGGGAAAAAAATCGGAGGGGGAGGGAAAGTCTTCCCCGATACGTCCTTCGTTCGCACAGGAGAGGGACGAGCCATTCCCAGAAAAAAAGGAGGGGAAGGAGAATCATGTTCCTAAACATCCGGTAAAAATCGAAGCTCGTTAATTGAAAACAAAAAGATTAACGTCCTTTAGGAAGAAAACACAGCGGATAAAGGGGGTGTTCCACTCTTAAACTGGAAAGAAATCGACACCAAGTGGTAACAAAAAAGGGATCCCCTCGACCAACGGCGGGAAGATTAAAACCCAGGACGAGAGGAACGAACTTGATTTTCATGGAAACGTGGAGTCTCGGGCGGTTCAAATCTGCTTACTGAACGCCTTAACGAAAGAATTCCGCGCAGCTGAGAGAAAAAAGTTGACGGAGAGGAAGAGCCTTGTCTTATCTCTCGAAGCATGGGGGAGGAGAGATTCTTCCACTCGATCATAAAGAAAAAAGGGTTACTAGCGCCGCACAAGGGTGAAGTTCATGCCCAATGGGAAAAAAAGAAACCTCCATCAGAGGACTACGTCAGAGGGAAGGTATCTCATTATTATGCCAGGGCAGATAAACAGAAAGGGAAAAAAAAGTGCCACCTCTAGCAAAGCAAAAAAGCGGGAAAAAGATTCCTTTCATGGGAGCGAATGGCCGGAGGGGGCGATTCCTGCCAATCTCATCGAGGGGGAGGGGAGGAAACATCGGCAACGCAGGGGGGGGACAAAAAATTCAGATAGAACGGGAGAGACCTTTTTTCTCACAAAGGCGTAAAGCGGGGGAAAGCTCATTAAAAAAGTTTTCAATAAAAAAAGATTGTGGAGGGACACCTCCTCTCCCTAGAACAAGAAAAAGGTTATGAGAAGTTCATGGTCTCCCACCAGTCGAGGAAAAAGGAAGTAAGATATGTAAAAACTCTCCGCTTGATATCAAAGAAAAGGAACAACGCGCTGTCCGCTCATCCCGACGAGAAAGAAGGATTTTTCTGGCCGGGGAAAGTGAGTTGGGCATACGGAGGCAAAGAGGCGGTTGGAAGGGACACGGCAAGATCACCGGGGGGAAGGAACCTGCTCTCGCCTGCGGTTATATTCAATGTGTAGCGGAAGCTTTAGAAAAAGAACCTCCCCATATGAATAAAAGTGCAATGGGGGGATTGGGGGGGGGGGACACTCGTAACCTTCATAAGTGAGACTCACATTATGAAGAAGGAAAGCGAAAACGGGACACATTATACGGAAGAAGGTACACACTTAGCTAGCGAGCTCATCGAAATGGGATATTCGGCGGGAGACAACGAAGCATTTTCGAAGATAAATGCTCTTATAAAAGGGAGCTTGAGTTTTCATTATGAAAAAGATGAAGGGTCTTCCTTGCCACAACGGCGCACCATTCGGGAGTATTAAACTTCATTAGACTCCGGGAATCTGCCAGAGGGGAGGAGAATCATAGGCCAGGCTGATACTCGCGCCATCACCTAAGGGGGGGGGTCGCTCTCTTGAGTGGGTAGGAAAACGTCTGCTTGGGAGGGGAGGAAGACGTCCAACTTATCTGCCGGGAAAAAGAGGCGTTAATTCCCTTGAGATGAAAAATGGTCAAAGGGCAATGTTCTTTCTAAAGGAGATGATGAGGACAAGAGGACGGCCACTTTTATTGCGAAAAAAGG
>Ga0179593_1758506_pt1 | contig 11439 bp, 6 predicted proteins | sample CZODoug2_1_08_16_FD_185931 | JGI IMG/M metagenome (GOLD analysis project Ga0179593, IMG submission 185931) | Vadose zone soil fungal communities from Angelo Coast Range Reserve, California, USA - CZODoug2_1_08_16fungal (PacBio error correction) | ecosystem: Environmental > Terrestrial > Soil >...
TAATCAGCATTGGGAGAAGCTACCCTTGCGCCCGGTGAAGCTAATAGGTCCCGAAGGGGAGGGGCAGTAAATAGAAGGGGAGAGTTCGACCGGGCGGGAGTATAAAACGCCCCTCTGAAAAAATCGGTGGAAGGGTCCAAACTAGGGCCTGGGGGAGAAGATGAAAACCTGCGCCCTTCCGTAATCGAATGCCATTTCTAAAAATCCTTCCGTGCAAAACGCGGGGCAAGAACCAACCAAAGAGGAGAAGACCAATTGTACAGAATCTAGCCCAGCTTCCGAAAGAAGCATTGGGAACCACAAGGAGGGCAATCCAAACATAGGAACATGGGTCTCTAAGGGCCTAAGTATCTAGCCCTCCGTCCGGAAGAAGCATTCGGAGGGAAAGGGAGATTAAAAAAACTGAAAACCGTCGGGGCCAGATTGGTAGAGGAGTTCCTAGGGAACCATCAGATAAAAGTGAGGGTTACTTCTTCATCTTTGGGAGCTCAAGAGGGTAGGGACAATCCATAACTTGGCTAAACGTAGGGTACTCTCTTAACGGCATCTGACTAGGACCATTTCGAGTGGTGGGGAGATGAAGATCAAAAATTCAGTCTACTGCCGCTCTAATAAAAAACGAAGAGGGATCATCTGTAGCAAAGCTTTCGAGACGAGGAAAGAAACAGCAAAGGAAAGCGGATTTCACAGCCAGTGGGGGGGGAGCGCTGCAAATCAATGCGCCAGAGGAGTGGGGGGGGAGGATCTACCGCAGACATGGGGACCCAATTGCAGTCGGGGGGTCGGGAGCGCACGATTGGAAAGTCTGCGGAAACCACACATAGCCGCGGGCAGCGCTAGAAAAAACCCGATTTGAAACCAAGGAGGGAGTGAAGGCAAAATGGGATCCTTGAAAAGGAGAAAGAAAGTCTTGCCCGTTCGGGAGAAAGGCGTAGGTATTGTTGGGGGCAAGGTATTCCCCCAAGGGGCAAAAGGGGAACGTTCCTCCTTGGACAAAACGAGTTGAGTGCCGAAAAGAAGGGACTCACAAAAAAAGGGGGAAAATAGAGAGTGAGCGAAATCCAGATGAGCTACTCAATGAACTACTATTCCGGGAAAGGGGGTACATTTGAAAAAGACCGACATCTCCATACCCCGTCGTGAAGAAACGCACGTGCAAACTGGAGGGCGGGGGAGAATAAAGTGGGGGGAAGGAGTTGTATCAGAACAGACGGGGGGAAACAAAAAGCTGGTTCACGGGGAGCGGCATTTCTGGAGAAGAATTCCGAGAAAAAGGGGTTCAAGGGCAGCTCGCGAGGAAAACCGAAGGAGGAGGGCAATGTCGAGGAGGAACTCAGAGAGGCTCCGTCGCTCGAAACAAGCCTACTGGGAGGTGACGCCTTCCCCTGGGCGGGGGCGGAGGGAAGTTAAGGATGCGGTCCGAGGACGGCGTTGATCTCGGCGGAGGGCGATTTTAAGGAAGTAAGAGACAATCAACAAAATCGGAGAAGATGGGAGGGACATAAAAAGGGCTAGTGAGAGTCCGTACACTAAAAGAGGAAGGTCTGACTGAAGATTTAGAGAAAAGATCTTTCCGGGGGCCGGTGGATCGATGGGGAAAGGAAAAGAAAAAAATGTCGGGAGATGGATACTACCAAAAAGGAATTGTCCCTACAGGTTGGGAGATTAAGAAGTACGCCAGATCTGCTCTTCTTTGGAGGAGGAAATGATCAGGAAATAATCCCTGCCCGGTTTCCCGGTTTAAAGCATCCGCTCAGAAGGACTGTCAGAAGAAGAATGATGTACCTGCCTTCTAAGGGGGGGGTCCCCGACTGAGACGGGGGGGGGGGTGTGCCGGGTCCGCGGGTGGCTTCTGTCACCCGGACATTGGTGGGGAGGGAGAGGGAAACCAGTTTCATAAATTTCTCCGGAACCATTCTCGCACGCTGCATAGGGACACCGGAAAAACAGCTTCCAGGGCGTTGTCATCAAGAGAGTAAGACTTCAAAAGACGCCTTCACGAGGAAATAGGGGTCAAAACGCTTCATAGGGAAGGGATTCCAGGTATACGATGCCGATCTCCCCCCTCTCATTAGCAGGGAGCGGTAGGGTAGGAGGCAATTATGAGGAACCTGCGCCGGTAAATACTGACAACATCGGTAGGCGTCGAACGCGAGCGTTTACCTAGGGGAAAGAGGCGTTCAAAAGAGAAAAGATCGAGGATACATCGGACCTAGGCAATTTTAAAGCGAAGCAGGGGGTTCGCCAGGGGGCCTTCTCCCGACTGGTCCTGATGAAAGGGGGGCTGGGGCGCAACGGGATCAATCTCACATTGGTCGACGACTCGTCAGAAAGGAGGGAGTACTCTTTAGCAATATAGTAGCAAGTGGACTCAGGAGATTTAATTGATCTTCATCCTGGGACCCACTGGGAGTCTCATCACTCGAAGGGGGGGGGGCTACTTCTACGAAAGAGTTCCATGCACTGTTTATCTAACAAAAACAATGGGGTTAAGCCGCTCTATAGAAAGGGGGAGGGATAAACAAGCAGAGGTGATCTGATCATAGCGGGAACTAAAGCTTCCCTAGGGTCCATCATAGGAGAGTAGGATCTCTAACTTAATTGCGAGGGGCCGGCTGAGAGGGGTGGGGGGAGATGTTTCGGAGGCGGGGACAGGGCGCTATCTCCAGGTCCATAAAAGGAAGCGCTGATTCAAGAGGGGGGAAACAGGATTTCGAAGGAGGGAAAAAAAGGGTTCTTCTCCTTCTTCTGCGGGAAACTAGAGTGGGACTACCCGGTAGTAGGTAAAGTCCCAGGCCAAATCCTTACCAAGGCAGTATAAGAGCCACACCAGCCTACAAGAAGAAAGACGGAATCTCCTTCAGAGATATATTTCCAAATGAGGATGGACTCAGCAGAGGGAAGCTGTCGATCGTAACCAATCGCGCCCAATTGTCTTGAAGAGGGGTTTTTCCGAGGAACGAATACGCGTAAAAAAGGAAGGGTCAATAAAGGGGAGGTATTGAACAAGTTAAAAAAATTGACAGTATGCAAAGGCAATTCGGGGTAACGGCGAGGCAAAGGCAGCGAAGCGGCCAAAGAGTGTTCCATAAGAAAGAAAATGTTCAGGATCGCCCTCTGTAACAACATACCCAGGGTCGAATAGATGACGACATACAGACGAAAAAAAGACAGAAAAACATCTGTCTCGGTGCTCGGTCGGTAAGTTTATCCAAGAACATCAAGGAGTTAATTGGACAACGCAGGAAAGTCGATGGTACCCTAATGCCAAGATTTGGTCAATATGCCGTAAGGGAATTTCCGTTCTGACTCGGCAGGGAAAGCGATGTGGGCGCTAGACAGACCACACAGACTATCAACGGGACGCCCATGGGTTCTCCATCCATGAAAAAAAGGGTGGTGTAAAATGACCGGCGATTTACGCAGAAAATAAAAACGATCTACCTTCTGAGGCTCAGACACAAAAAGCCTACTGCTCTATCTGGGAAAATGAGCTGACTGGGGGGTGTCGAGAACGGCCCACGATGAGTGCCTATAAGAATTTTAAGGCTGAGGGGGCAAATGCCCATAAAGAAAGGAGGGGTTTAAAAAAGGGAAGAAGGCCAAAGATGTTAGAACCTCTTTGGGAAAATTCTTGGCAAATTCGCCAGGAGAAAGGAGGCTTCGGGGCTGCCGTTGAAACATTCCGAAGAAGAAAGCAGCAACGCGCCTGATCAAAAGCATCGTTCTCTAGGAAGGAAAAGAATTTCAACTTGGACTGACTAGGAAAACTTTCCCGGAGGGGTGAATGAGGCCCCATGATCGAACTGAATAAAAAAGTGATTGACATAGCTATTTGTAGAATGGAGAGGTGGCATTTCATTCGGGAGGGGGAACGGTTTAGAGGGGGAACCACATCATCTCCAATTTCTATAGATGAGAAAGTCTACGTACTGAGTGGGATGCTCAGGGGGAACTGACGAGGGGAGCGCTAAAATCGGCCAATTCTACAACGGGGGGTACTGCAAACTGTTGTGTTGGCTACACCAGGAAAAATTACGCAGCCGGCAACCCGCTTCTCAATTGTGAGGCCGGTTAAAAATGAGAATGTTATTGAAAAGAGAGAAGGGGAGTGCGGGGGGCTGGAGGAAAAACCCTTAAGTCTTTGACGCTAATCGGAACTCGGCCAGGAGCCGTCCTTTGCTGTGAGTGTCTGTGGAAGGGCATGTGCAATTTCACGGTTTGATGGCCGATTTGTCCTAGCGCATGCCAACGGCACGGAGGCGGATCTGATGTTCTCGAAAACGGGCTTCCTCGGGACTGGTAGGGGTTCCGACCATAAGGGTGAATGTATTTGACGGAAGTCGGGAAGACTTTCTCCATACTAGGTAGCACTTGAAATCTCTCCACGTCGCACGAACGCGACTCGAAATGCATCCACTGGACGGGGGCCTTTGCGGCTCAGAAGAGGATGATGGTTTTCACGAAGGGATAAATCTACAGAAGGGAAGAAGGCAAAACAACAAGCAAAATGTGACTTAACACTGCTAAGCCGGAAAACATGGGGCCGCTGGAGAAACTCGTCATCTCGAAAAGGCGCAGCTAAAGCATCCTTTGGGAAGACAAAGGTGAAGGGCGGAATGACATTCGTTGGACCTCATATCTCTAAAAAACGAACTAAAGAAAAATAAATAGGGAGTTATAGATGGTCAAGAAGTCATCATCTGAAGAACCGAAAGAAGGGGGGGGCCTGCTTTTGTGCGAGGGGGGGGGGCCCCACGGTTCGAAGATGGGAGAAAAATCCAATGAAAAATGGAATTCCGGCAATCAGCAGGAACGTTGGTGTCGTAATGAATAGGAGGATTTCCTTGGACGGAAAACTAAGAAGGCTATTCTTCGGGGGGGGGGCAGGCACCCAGGGGGGGAGGGAAGAACTCGAACGTTCGAATTGTCGAAAGACCAATATTGATAACCTAAAGGAAATCTAACCGACCGGACCAAAAATACGCAAATACATTCAAAGACAGGGGGACGATGGGTCGGAAAAAAGAGAAGTCAAGATGATGTAGGGAAAATCAGATCATGCGGACTTCTTGGCTGGTTTTCCTCCCTCTGCCAAATGCGAGTCCGAAAGAGGCATACAACGTATAACGACAATCCTCGACAAGACACAGCGACCCGAACGCTAGATTGGCTCTCTTGCAGAACAGAAACCTGAAACGGGTTTCTTGAAAAAAAGGGCTTGACTCTGCAACAAACGGAACCACAGGAAACATCCAAGCACTTAAGGGATGAAGTGCAAGATCTACGAAAGGAAGGGACAGCTGCGGCAGGGCTCATGTGGTCAATCATTGTTGTCAAACCACATCTTTGTCGTAAAGAACAAAGTTGTCGACTTGGGAAAGGGAAGGAGCGAAGACGCTTCCCCGGAGGCAACAATGCTAAAACAAGTCCGTAGAAAGGGTCAGCCTCGCTCGCGCAAGGGGGCGATGAATGTGAAAAAGAGGGAAAAACAAAGACTGAAATGGGCAACAGCTGCTCATTCGTTCTCCCTCAGGCAGAATTTGCACAATGGGCCCCTCCTGGGGGACCGATGGGACTTGAAGTAAAGAAGAGGGCGAAGGGGCGCATCATCAGCAGGCATGAAACTCTCGGTCCGGTCAGTGGGAAAATCGCGGACTGTTGGGGGAGCTCAGCGCGTGGGAACGATGCTTATAGCTGGGCTAGGGGCCATCTGTGATAAAGATGCGGTGGGTCTTCATGGGAAAAAGAAACTCCTTCCGGGGAACGAAAAGAAAGCCGACATCTCTTTCTCATTAAGATCAGGAAACGGTTTTCCCAGAGGGGGAATGGACAGTCTGTGATGTTAAAAAAAAGGGAACTTTGAACTTAAAGGGGTCCTCCCTTCAAAAACTACGTCACTCAGGCCGTCGGGGGTGGGTAGCAGGTGCGTATTCCAATGATGTGGATGTTGCGCAAAAAGAAGTCGCAGATAAAGGATTGCTCGGAGCCGTTATAGCATTGGGCTGCTAAAAATCTCCGGGAGTTCAGGCTTCAACCATCAGAACGTAAATATGGGCCATGTGGCTCTAAAGCTCCTTTTGACATAAGGGAACGTGAGTGTTCCTCTTTCATAATAGAGAAAAAGAAGACGAACTCCAAAAAGCGAGGGGGATCACAACTTTTGAGACAGGAATTGGGACACACGTTTGGCCTTCGATCAAAAGCAGACGGGGGGGACCGGGTGCCTTCGGGCCCTTCGCGGGAGTAGGGAGAGAGGCGCGAACTTCACTCTTCGATGATAACTGGAGGACTGCTTATAGGAAGAGAAGTGGACTAACAAGGGGGTTGTAAAGGGGCGATTACTGCATGGACATTTGTTAAATGGCTGGAACAATCTGGCGCTGGGCTGCGGTGGACGATCACGTGACCGGAAGGTAAACTAGAAAAGAAAAAAAATGGGGAGACACCTGGAAACGATCAGCACTCACAAAAGGGCTAGGGACCTTGTGCGGTTCTTGAGAACGTAGGGACAACGCCGCTTCGCTGACGACAGTAAAGCCTGTGCTAGTGGGCCGAGGCGCCTGTGCTACACTGCTGTTTCTCACCCAGCCGACGAAGGGAAAAAGGTGCAGACGACTTCCGGGAACTGACGACTGGCTACGGACTTGACGCGCGGAGAGTGGAAGGGTCCCGGAATGAGAACATAAGTTAGACTAGCTTGGCGAAACAGGCTAGGCAAACAGAAATCTTGAGCAGCCGCGCAAAAAAAGAATCCAGGAAAAACCGATAGAAAGCCGGACAGAGGAATCGCGAAGTCAATCCGCAGGAAAATGTTCTATAGCCGACAGGATTTTCTTTCAGCTAAGAACAACATCTCAAAGAAAAAAAGTCAAGTGAGGACCAAAATTTCTATATCACAAGTCAGGGACACGCTGCCTTCTTGCGAGATTAGAAACGCAGGGGGGGTCATGGCTATCAGCCCTGATCTATGAAGACGGGACCTTTTAACAAGATATAAAAGGAGAACGATCGGGGAAACTGGGTTTTCTTTCGATCGATCACACCGGAAAACAGAAACTCTTCGTTATCCAGGGGAACTAAGGAAAGAAAAAAGGCTCTGGAAAAACAGAGTGTCTCGGGCATTAGGCATCACTCACTCTCACTTGCTCACGGGAAGACATCTTACAGTGCACTCAGGCCTCTCATCCTATAACTAGGGGGGGAAACGCGTGGAGGGGCAGACGGTTTATCGGTGCGCGAAGAAAGACCCGCGAAATGACTACAGGTAAAAGCCTTCAGCCCGGAAGGGGAAAGCAACGGCGCCGTCGAAAAATTTGTCCTATGCGGTATCGCTATAGGGATGGGCGAAAGGGGAGAGTCACGAGAGTCAAAAAGGACAAGCGCGCAAGATACGGAAGACGCCGGGACAAGTGAGGTTTTGACCGTTCCCTCACCAGAGGAGGTAGCGAAGGGGAAACACGTCCACAGGAAATACAATCGGAAGCCGGGCATATATCCTGAGGGGGTTCTTAACCAAATCTGGGAATCAGGGAAAGACTCTCCATTTAGGACGGGGGCAAAGAATTGCCAGAGACTGCTTCAGGCATATCCGATGTGGCTTCTACGCGGGGCTCTGAGGAGAAAATCCTTCTAGATGACGTACCGGGGAAGCAGCGGCAACTAGGGCCATCGCAGGGGAATTGTACCCGGAGAAGGAGGACATCGAAAGGACTTTTCTAAAAGAAAGGTAACAAAAGCATCAACGGAAGCGGCAACTCACCCCAAGATCGCTGGCAAGGAGTTCCTAAGGAGGTAAAGAAGACATGCTCGTCGACATCGCAGGAGGGAGGGGGAAGGGTCTCAAAGGAGCGCTGATGAGGGACCGCTCCGCCGCCGGTATCAAGCAAATTTTCGGCTTAATGCAAAAAAGGGCGTAAACCTTCGGGCAACACAAAGGATGGTTCCGCTGCCTCGTAATGACCCATAGGAGCTGTCGAAAAGGAGGAGCCTCAGCCAGGAGACAAAGATCATCTTCAGCTGTGAAATAGTACTAGGGAGCGCATAGGAAAGACATTGGCATTTTGTGAGAACTCGGAATAGGAAATGGGTCTGCACGCTCAGAACCCGCCGGCCGGGAGATCTCCCCGCTGAAGAGCGGGAATCAGAAACTGAGACCTAAGGGAGATGTCGGATCCCCTCATCTGCCGAGAAAGTGCACAGGCAGCAATCCTGGGAGGGTGAACGGGTATCGCTAAGACGAAAATTGGAAAACATTTTCAGGTCATTCAAATATAGGTCACGAGCTGACTGCCAGAACGACAAAAGTTTGCAAAGCCGCTGCCACACACCGGCGGGTTTGTACACGCGCCGCTGCAAAACCTTCTCCCCCCAAAAGTCTTGGGCCGGACCTACGCGGGGGGTGCGGAATCGCCTTACCACAAGGTGTGCTGTCATCGGCGTTTCCATTGGACATCTGATAAGTTCCGCGCAGTCAGAAACCAAAAAAGGGAGGAAGAGAGAGATGAGAGCGCATCTCAATGCTACAATTACTTCACGCCATCTAAGGTTTGGGAAGTCGGGCTAAATAGGGGGGGGAAAGCTAGAGAAGAGAACGTGCAGACTGCGGCTGGGAGAAGGGGTTGGGTGGAAGTTCGGGGGAACGTTTTATCAGGAAGTTTGTGGGGTCAAAAGGGCAACGAGGCGCGGGGCATTACGGGCGACTTGGTGAATTACTGAATAGTTAAAACAGCGGAAACCTAATCGCGATTCGCCGAAAGACAGTGCTTGCTGAAAACAATGGAGAGCGGTTCGAGGGCAGAAAAAAAAACGCAGGCAGCGATAGGCCTGGGCGGTGAATCCGCCTTCAATATTGCATGGCTTTTGATTAGGAATGGGCTATGCGGTAAAAAAGAGGTTCGCGCTAGCGCGTGCATAAAGGAGGGGGAAGGATTGTCAAAGAAAAAAATAGAGCGTCAGTCCATTGAACGGTGCCTATGCGGAGCCACGGGGACGGGGAGACAAAGAGGCTTAACTCGAGCGCAAGGGGGAAAGAGACAAAATGCAAAATTCCTGGGGAACAAAAATCGATGCACGTGAGCAAGACCAATCTTATTTGCCCGAAGGGGAATGGACATCTGAAGAAGGTACGCCACGGCTCTTCTTACGAGGGATCATGCAAGGGGCCCGCCAAAAGGTAGAAATGCCCTCCGCGCCGATTGAACTGGTGTCTACGCCGGGTGCAAGGGGAAATTGGGGGGCGACAGGTCTGATTGCCGATGTACTTTGCAAAAAAAAACCTCTCACTTATTTCCTTCTTTGGGGGGGGAAGAACCCTGGAGGGTATCAACGGAGGGCTCTTTCCTAGCTCTGGGGCGCGTCGACACCGTAAAGGATCCTTTCATTGTGGGCTCCCCCTTAATAAGTACATTAATCCGAGAAGGGCACCTTCCTAGGAAATAAAAAAAGAGTCATCTTCAATGTAAAATCGAAGGGGGTCAGCCCATTGTGGATCCGATGATCCGGTTCCTCCCAAGGAGTAAAAACGAGCCCTTCTGCTAGAGGAAGGGTGAATGGAGACTTGATGGGTATAGGGGCGGTTCATCACCGGGATCGGGTAACTTACTTTCCAACAAAATTCTCCAATTCGAGGGGAAGAAGCCTTGGGCGGGAGTACCTGGGTTGGTGTCAAACTAAGGTCGGGGAAGGGATCTGCTGGGTCAAAAAAACGTGGGCAATTTTTAGGACTTCGACTTGAGGCTAGCCGGAGGTAAAGAAAACTATCGCGGGTTTATAGGAACTATCAATCGAAGAATAAAGGAGAAAACTAGCCGGAAAAGCCTCCAAAGAGGGAGTTATTCAATTAATCAGTTCGCTTTTTGTAGGAGGCCAGATCAATCGCAGCCTGGCAAAGTGTACTCAATCAAGGAAGAAGGGGTTGTAGAGGAGCGCTAGGGAAGAACTGTGAGAGAAAACTTTTTCAGGTCGCTCGCATCGCTATTTCACGAGACTTGAAATTAAAATTTTGTCTGCGTCGATCAGGGCGGCGAAAAATGCAGTCCCGAAAAATGAAAAGGGAGCCGTTATCTCGAAGGAGGTGAGCCTAATGTCAGAAGTCTTTGCATGGGAAGGGTAGGGCGCGAGCGCCCGCAGCCAGGGGAGAGGAACAGGTTTCAATCAAAGAAAGGAAGTCGGGAAGGTGTCTTATGTCGAACAAATGATTCAGGAAGTCTTGCTCAAGGAGGCTGTTGATGCGAAAGGAGAAACGAGAGCAAGACTGACCCGCATACGCTCGCCCAACTATAATTACGCGAAGACAGCGGAAGTTTCAAAAGAATGAGGGGGGAAACGGCCTAGGGTAGATAACCATCAGTGCTCAGACGAGAAAGAATCTCAAATAGAAAGGAAATATTTCTGTTCAAGCGAAGCAAAGAAGTGAACCCATTCACGAACGTGAAAGGGAAAAAAGCAAGAATGGGGAAAGGGGATAGAGGGGGGGGGAGGTATTGCTATTCTAAAGTAACTGCACTTAAAGGAGAAAAGGGAACTCACTGAAGCGGAGAAAAAGGGTTATCATAAGAACACTTTAAGGACAAAGGATAGCCCCGGTACAAAAAAAGGGTCTTCCTTAATCAAAAAGGGGTCCCGCGAAGAGTGGTCGGCAGCTGCTGCTCCCAAAAAATTTCCAACGAAGGAAAAGCCACGTCTCTTTGGAAAAACGAGGGAAAAAGCTGGAAAAAAGAGCCGTCGCAGGGGGAAAAAACTGCTGGCGGACGTAGAACCCATGGGCGCCGGCAGAGACTTCCTCGAGAAAGGGCTCCATCTTTCTCAAAAGGGGGACACTTGTACGAAAAAGGCACTGTTCCGCAGCCCAGGCTAACTTGAAAAGGAGCTCGCCTAGCAAGCCGAAAGAGAGCCGTGTGATAGGGGAATTGAAACGAAGAGAAAAAAGTCCGAAGATCTTGGGCGGCCAGCCATAATCAAAGGAAGGGGGTCACAAAAGGGGGCAAGAGGGACCAAGAGGGAACCGGGGTCGGCTTCCGGAGATGCTCTCAGGAGGAAAAACGGTTCGATCCTGGGGCCTGCCTCTTTACCATGCACGAACAAACCATTTCAAAAAGACAAACATCAAGATTGGCCGATAAAAGGGGAGCTGAATGACGGCGCGATTACTGTCGAAGCGGAATTGGGACACTTGGAGGACTATCCTTAATTCCGGAGGATTCAAGGGGGAAAGCGATCGGTGGTGGCAAGGGGATTGAATCAATGGCTGTCGAGGCGGGAGAAGGTCAGCGTTGTGCAGAGACGGCCGAAGGGGTGTAAAGCGAACCCGTAAATCGGCCATGGCGATGAAATTCTACGTACTGGAAAGGGGGAGGGGGATCATTGGCCTACTAAGAAGGGAGAGACTCCTAACGGAGTCGACATAATTGGTGTGAATGGATCTTCACTTATGGTGGG
>Ga0179593_1301958_pt1 | contig 11438 bp, 12 predicted proteins | sample CZODoug2_1_08_16_FD_185931 | JGI IMG/M metagenome (GOLD analysis project Ga0179593, IMG submission 185931) | Vadose zone soil fungal communities from Angelo Coast Range Reserve, California, USA - CZODoug2_1_08_16fungal (PacBio error correction) | ecosystem: Environmental > Terrestrial > Soil >...
ATCTTGGAGGAGGAAAATCATTCATAACGGGGTGCTCGTGACTTAGTTTTCAGACTATAGAAAAAAGGAAAAAGGGCCCTGGGATCGCGCCCTGCGCGGTAAATCACTAGGAAAAGAGAGGAGGGGAGTGTCTCTCTTTTGGCGTAGAAGGGGACATTTCAATCCCAGTTAGGGAGAGGGTGGAAACCACAAGGACAGTGGGAGCCGTCGTAAATATTACAAAGTTTTTCAGCACACGCTAAAAGAAGGAATGATGTACACGAAATCGGCGGGTAGGAGGGGAACTAGCTAATTGGGTCTCTATCGAGTATTAGAGAGAAGAAACATGCCCGATTGTTGCCGCTCCGAAACAAAGTCTTGCAACACACAGGACAAGTTCTGAAGGGCAGGGACGAGGCGAACAAAGTAGACGATTTTCCACTCCTAAAAAAACAATAAGGAGACAGCGAAAGCGGCATCGAGAGCCGCAGTGGGGTCAGAAAAGCGGAGGGGGTCACGGTGAGAGACAAGCCATGAATGCGAGCAACTATTGGCCCGCAGGCGCGAAACAATAACGGGGAGGAAGGAAAATCGGCGATTTCATTACAGAGGAAAAGGAGACCAGTGACACCTCAAACAAAACGAGGAAAAATAGGATTAATTGCCAAGAAGCAGGTACAGGGATAGAGGAAGACGACCACGCGGACGGTTGCATCTCTTCTCAAGAGGGAGAGAAGAGATGGAGGCAATGTGATGTAAAGAAAAAAAAATCTATGGGGCAGTCGTAACACTAGATGGGTAAAAGCCCTTGGGGTCTAGAATTGTACAAAGACTAGACCGACTTTTCGGGGGGGGAAGGAAGGAAACAACTATCTGAAAGGGTGTGAATATTCTCCAGCACCGACATCACATTTCTCGGGGGGGGGGTGATGCGCAGAATCCTAATGCTTTATGCCAGGAGGGGAAAGAGGAGAACATAGACAGGGCCTTATGGATATTTCATAAAAAAAAAGGACGAGACGACCGGAAAAGCCGGACTCACGGCTGAGAGACGCGGCCCCATGGCGGAAATCCGCAAAGGTGAGTTTCTTGAATGCCACTTAAAAGGGGAAAAAGGACGCGAAAAAAAGCAGGGGGAGAAAAAAAAGAGAGTAAAGGGAATAAAAAGGCAAGCTCCGGCATAAAATCAGCAATGGGGGGAAACGCGAACTTATTAAACTTAAGAGGGGAGGGAAAAAAGCGGAAGAGAGTAACTTCTAGGGATTTCCCAGAGCCTTTTACTAAATGAGGAGAACGTAGAGTCCTTCGCGCCAGCGTAAAAAAAATCGAAAGGGACTAACGGGGGGAGGAACTGGAAGGAAAAAACTAATTAGGTCCGAAGTGTTCCGGAGGAGGTGGAGTCATGAGCACAGGTCTTACACCGTCAGCGTGAACGCTGAACAGGGATCACGCCGTGCGCTGACGCAGAGGAGGAGAGCGGCTGAGTTGGAAGGGGTGCAAAAGGCCAGATAGGAAAAATAAACTCTAGAAAAGCGAAAAAGCCGGACTTCGTTCAGCCGGCTCGGGAGGACTCAAAAAAAAAGAAAGCCAAACACCCAGCCTCGAAGAGAAGGGAAGAAGGGGCGCTGAAATCAGAAATGACTCATGCGAACACCATGAAAGCGGCGGAGAAGTGTGAGTTGGCAACAGTGGGAAGAAAAAAAAGAGAGCAGTTTTCCTCCTTCATGAGAAAAGAAGGGAGTGGCGTCAGAATACAGAAATGCGAGTTTGGGGATAGAGTATGGGTGGGGGGGATTTTTGGGGTCGCCCAACCACCAGAGAACATCGCAGGGGGCCCCAGGATGGGAAACGGCTAATGCAGTAGAATCGACGGGGCTACAGGCCCACTCGTCAAGCTTTGTGTAGGGGGGGGATTGAGAGATACCGGGGAAACCAAGAAAATCGACTAATTCTAAGAGTAGGGCTACGAAAATAGGCTGGGGAACGTATAGAGGGTCATAACGGTTATCTTTTTTGCCTGGGATCGGAAAACAGTCCCACCAGAATTATCTAACAGTAACCGAAAGGGGTGCGATATAATGGGGAGAAAATTCACGGCAGAATAGCCCCGTGGCGGGAAGGGACAATGCCCAGAACATGGGAGAAATCAGTAAACCGATCGAACGTGGGCGACCTCCGAGACTTCTCGGGGGAGAAGCATGGGGTAATGGCGGCAAAGTCTTCGGGCAGAAAGAGAAGTCTTTCGCCAAAGACGCGGGAAAAAGGGAGCCCGAACAGAAGCCAGGTGACTCAATTGTCCGGGAGACAAAACTGTTGTCGCAAAAACGGGTGCAGATGGAAGGTTTTTTTCTTTTTCAGGAGAAAAGGATATCATGGGATTTTAGGCAATTCGCAGCCCGTACGAACTCGGAAGGGGCTTCGTGCAGGAGGCGGGCCATAGAAGGGTTTGGCGTTTCGTGTGAGGACGGGGGAGAAGAATCGCGGATAAAGGGCAGGGGGTCATCGCGCTGTCGGCGAAAAAAGACCCAAAGTCTCATAATCCAGCAAGCCCATCCCTATGGAGCGGAAAAAAAGAGGGCGTATCAAGAAGTAACACTCCAGCGATTAAGTCGTGACGAGGCCCGGCCATTTCTGGCTCTACCGGGCCGGTAATTGCGCTCTTGTGGAACGGGATACAGGCCGGCGAATCCTCCTAGGCGCTAGTATGAGCACGAAGGTGCCACTACCGTGGCTAAAGAGGCTAAGTGTCGGTGAAGTTAACCGGAGGCAACAAGGTCCTCATGTTCAGGGGTTGTGGCTAAAAAAGTGTGTTCTCATAGAGATAAAAAAAAAAAAGAACAAGGCTGAGGAGGAAAAGATATGATAAGACCCACGTATCTTAAAAAGAACCGGCGGAAAGTGTGAAAGGACGTGAACGAAGAGAATTAGGTCCTTCGAGGAGGGCAACCCGGAGGGGGGAGGGGGGTACGGAATGGGGGACAGGAAAGGGGAGAAGAGGGGGTGGGTGAGGTTGTGGGAGGGAGGGAGTGGAGGCGTGGGGGTAGAAAGGGGAAAACAGGGGGGAGGGGAGGGGGGAGTGCTGGGGAAGGAGACGGACAGCGTCTAGGAGATTCATTCCGAAGACTCGGATATGCGCATGCCGACGTAAAGGGGCCAGCGCCATCACTGCAGAGGAGGGGGGGGAAGAAACAGGAATCAAGGAGAGGGGGCGCATCCTCGAAAGGATCTGAAAAGGAGTCAAAAACATCCGCAGAGTGTCGGGAAGCGAACTCGATTCGCAGGCTTGGGTGGCGTTTTGTGCGCACTTATCCACCGAAAGGGAGGAGAAGACAAGGTACACCGGAATTCGAGATCGATAAAAATTCCCGAATAAAAAAAAAAAGCAAGGTCTAGGGCCAGATAGAAGGGAAAGGCCGATGTCTTCGGCGAAGGGAGAAGGAAAGAAAAGCCAGGATATTATGGCATCGACGAAGAGAAAAGAAAGGGAACACACCAAAAGCTGCAACAGTGTGAGCTAATGGAGGCCCTTTCGGGGGAGGGAGGGAGAGGCCTCCAAAGGTATTGGGGCTACAGCGCCGGGGGGGTAAATCGCAATATTCTAACATACAGGGCAAACCCTGCAGGACGCAATCGTCCCTAGTCAGGACTAACGCAGGGGAGGCGGATTAATTTCCTGATGGGGGGTTGTCTGCCTCAGAAGAAAAGGGGGCAGAGTGACTGCCGTTAGGTCGAGGGATTATGATAAGCAGGGGAAGGGGTCGTTTAAATTTCGCTAACTTGCCTAGGTGCGGGGGTAAAAATTAAGCCGCAAACCTAGGATCCCTGGAAAAGAAAGCATATCGCGTAAATCATTTCGGCAAAAAGAGAGGCTGCCGTCGTCTATGGTTGGCAGTTGGGGTAAGGTATGAGGAGAAATCAAAACTGTACCTACCGCTTTACCGAAGGGGGTCTTTAAACCCACTGAGGAGGGCGGACCACTTCCAGTCTTGAAAGGAGACTAAGTTTATACGCGGGGGGGTCTGGGGGTCGCAAAAATCCCAAACCAGACAGACTGGCAAACCTCCTCAAGAAGGAAGTTAGGTCTAAAAGAGCGAAGTGCCGTCATTGGAAGGTATGTTGGAGCTCTTTATACTTTTTTTGAAAGGGGGGGCGCTCTCCTCTCGCGGCATGTGTTTCGAGAGGGAAAAAGGATGGGCAGGAACCATCGGGGAAATGAGTCAAGAACGTCGGGTGTTTCGGATGGTTCTTTGAGGGTTCTCCCCGTCTCCAGATGAAAAAAGGAAGAGGAGGGAGGATTGATCAGAAGTATTGTAAGATCTCATTGTTGCACGGCAATCGAAGCCTGGCTCAGTAAAGACCTGTCTTCATCTCCTGGGGGAGGAATTGTCTATCTGATGAGGGCACGCTTAAGAACGCTGAAAGACAGAGCCACTCCCCTATAAAGAAGGCTCTCAGCAGGAAAAATTTTTAAAAACCAGCACTAGGTTAGGGACGAGGTATGCACGTTCGCTGGCGGCGAATGGCAAATGGCACGGGGACGCTGATCGACTCTGCAGCAAATGATAGGGCAAAGAACAAATTTGCTGAGGAAAGAGGAGAGTAGCAGGAGAGGAACGGGAGAATGATGTTTGATGCCTTATATGCTCGCTGAAAGGGGGGGCAATGCAGCGAACGGGGTGGAGCAAAAGGGTGAGTTTGGTCGCCGCCATGAGGTTTCAATTCAGACCATAAATCTGAGCTTCAAGAAGAACTGGGCAAAGAGAGATCAGCCGCGAGGCGCCGGGTCAAACGAGGCGCAGAAGCGGAGTTGTTTCTTCCCTATAAAGAGAGAGAAGGAGAGGTGTCGATGAAGAAAGCAAGAAAGGAAGAACAAAGCAGAATTACGGCGCAAAATTATCCCGCACCCCGACATGGAGTTGGTGACGTGGTAAGTGGGAAAAAAAATCCCTATCTTGATAAATGAGAAAGTAGGGAGAATATCTATTGTATGGGACGCAGAAAAGGCAACTAAAGAAAGAGAGGACAGAGGGCCAAATCGGTTCGCTTGAAAAAATCAGCACCTCTATTCGATGGGAGTCGGAGGAAGCGAGCAAACAGCCTCGCAGGGGACGAGTCAAATGAAAGCCGAACGTTCCGGAGAAATCATATAACTAGGGGGGAAAAGAAGGCTCCGGTTGTTCCCTTAAACGAGGAAGATGACGCCGCTGACTTTTTTTCTAGGCCTGGGGAGGCGGAAAACAGGGGGGCAAGAACCAGAGGGAAGGCCTGGAGTCAGATAACCGTTTTCCCATCTAGGTAAGATAACTGCGAGTCTCGATGCAGCTTCCGCGGGACTTTCAAAAAAGGAGAGAAAGGGTAGCGGGTGATCATCTTCCCAGGGCGGAACACCGGCAGGGATCGCCTAGAGGTTGCCCGTGACGAGGCGAAGACGTGGAGGGTCTAGCGATCAAATAACAATAGAGACAATGGATAAGCGAGTTGAACTAGATCTCCGATTGCATGTGGGAAAGAAAAAAAGAAGAGGCACGCAACGGGTTTAGAAAAGGCAAAGTACCGCGGGAGAAAACCTGGTCTGCAGGGTCTAGACTGACCTAGGGGGAGAATCAAGCACTCCGCCGCCTAGGCGCACAGAAAATCAGGGATCGGCGCGTCCTTTCTAGATCAGGGAAAAAGGAGAAGGAGAAGAAAATCAAACGAGCACCCCCGTGATGTAGTATATGGTAGAGACTATAGAGAGACGAAGAAACAAATGAGGGAGGGAGGGCGGTTCTCTAACATGCAAGGAAAAGGGGGAGATGGGTCTGCAGTAGCCGATTCCTCGGCAAAGAAGAGAAACGCGGCTAATCACAGAGGAGCAGCTGGAGGGGAACACTCTTCTGAGAGAGGAAAAAGCAAAGAACAAAGGATCTAACACGACAGAAAAGGGGGGGAAAACTAAAAGGTAGAAAATTCGCCCCCAGTTTGCGGTGAAATGAGGAAAGGGAGAAAACAAACTAGGGAGAATCTCTGACAAAAATCACTAGCAGGGTCCAATAGAAAAAGGTAAGGAAAGAATCGATCACGAAAAAAGTGCGCGCTTTACTTAACGAAGAGGGGAGCCGAGGCCTCCTCCGGCGGGACGAGGCCTGACCTAACTGCGAGAAGTCACCGTCCGACAAGAACAGGAAAAAAAATGCGGACTCTGACCTCAGGAGCAGAGGGAAGGGGAGAACCCAGCAGGAGAGGCTAAAACGGTGAGCGAACAGCCATTCATAGATATGGGGGACATTGAAAAAGAAGAACGAGCTCGGAACAACCAAAAAAACAGCGGAGAAGGACCTCGGGCGATTCATTAAAACAGGAAGGGATAAAGAAGTTCCAGCCGCTAAGACATGAATTTCGCCGGTCAAAGGTCGTCTGAGATAGAGCTAACGCGAAGGCTAAAAAAAAAGCGCGGCGCAGATCACTCTCCGGAGAGGGCGAATGTGCCGTTCCTAGAACCATGATATGGCAGCTGGCGAATCGATTTTCAGAAAGGAAAAAGTCGCATGACCTCTCTCCTAACAGACGACGTGTCGCCGATGAAAGCACGAGGGAAAAGGGGGGGCAATAGGCGCCCGAACACAACATTGAAGGAGTTGATACTCAGAAAGAAATAATGCTTGGAGACTGGTGATGACTAAAAAGGGGGGGACAAACGTCAGTCCCGAGAAGAGGCAGAGTGACAAGAAAAAAAACGCAGAGTCGTCGCCTCCTACAAAGAACGCCCTACGGGCCGGCTGAAGGGGGGCGAAAACAGTTTCTGGAGGAGGTCAGAGCGTGGAGTTCGGTAATGCAAGCTCAATAGAAGGGGGGGGAACCAAAAACTGCGCACAAACGGTCTAGGAATGTAACAAGGCACGAGAATCAAGAGGCAATCAAAAAAATCAGCTACGCGGGGGGACCTGACCAGCGACGTAATTACTTCCGAGAATCGCCTCGAAGTACACTTCTGGATGAAAGACCGGGTGAACGTCCCGTAAACGAACGGGAAAAAAGCTGCCATTCTCCGCCAGCGAAGAAGAGAATCGACCTGAAACCTCGGTTGAAAATGGCGGAAAAAACTCAGGGATGCGCAGGGAGGGATCCGTGACGGAAAGGGGGCAGAGTGATTTGCATCTTCATTGGCTGAAACCCACCGGAACCTTTCCCTCATAAATAAAAAAGCTATCACGTCCGGACTGGTGACTAAGGGAGTGCTGGTCCTCGACCCGGCTGGACCAGATTTGCAGTTAAAGCGGAAGGACAATACCGGAGAGATAAGCCGCAGAGCAGGCTGTCATCAGGGAATAGAACTCACCGCCAGCCCAACCCAGAAGCATCCGCAAAGAAGGGCCCGAGAGGGGTCTATCCAATAAACGCGGGTCATGACGAGCACAGAGTGAGCGCGCAAAAAGGGAGGGGTATGTTGGCACCAAAAAACGAGCGCAGCGAGGGATTCAAAGGAAAGGGAGAAAGGCGAGTCTTTTCGCCTGAACACCGGGAGCGGTTGTGCAGTTGCTATGGGACGGGGGGGGGTGTGTTGTGGGGGGGGTTGTGGGGGGTGGGGGGGGGGTGGGGGGGGGGGGGGGGGTGGTGGGGTTGTTGTGGGGGGGGGGGTTGGGGGTGGTTGGGGGGGTGGGGTTTGGGGGGTGGGGGGGGGGGGGTGGGGTGGTTGGGTTGGTTTGGTTGGGTGGTTTTTTTGGTGTTTGTTTTTTGCGAAAAAAAAAACGAAATCCCTCAGGAGGGGGTACACAGATAAGCAAGACATCAAGCATTTACAGTCCATGGGGACAAAGCACGCGGTATAATTGGTTTATTTATCGTCGGACAAACTAACCATCCAGAACGACGCGCGCCGTATTCTTCTGCAGCCGAAAGGGGACATTCAACGGATCGGAGGGGGGAAAAAAACTACCAGGAGAAATCTTGTTTTGCCGGGGAGAGATAGCCGCAACGTCTCATTCTGAGAAGGTAAACGAAGAGTTGAATAGAATCCGTAGAATCACGGATTCAATAGCCAAGGGCGGGATGGAAGCACACGGGGAAGTCCATTCATCCGCTCCACAGAATGAAAGAACGGAAGGCGGGCGAATGAAGGTGGGTTCAGTTCTTTCGCATCTGGCTCCGGGAACTTCGGGATGAAGTCGAAAAAACGCTGGGGGGAACTGCCAAAAATCAGCCAGTTTCCGAAGTGACTGAGCGAACACTGTGGCAAAGGGGGTTCCCCTGAAGGGTTTGATTCTGTTCAGTGGCCGAAGATGCATGGGCTTGTATGGCCGATGAGGCCGCTCCGACTACAGAAAAAAAGAAGGCGGTGCTCATGATAGTCCAAGTTCGAAGGTTGAGGGTTCGGAAGTTTTCCCTCAGAAGGAGAGGGGGAGGCAGGGCAATTGTAGGTATATATGCTGTAGATGAACTTGCAAAAAAAAAAAAAGGGCGCGCAAAAAGCCTTCGAGAGAAAAAAAAAAAGGCAGGGCTCGAAAGGATTGGGAGGGGGAGGACGAAACGCGCCTTTAGGAGACGCAGAGGCACCTGGTACTGGTCCGACCTACTCTGCCCGGGAATGGCGGTACTGCTGAAGGCTACTGACGAGGCGGAAGCAATCACTCGATTCTGATATGACTTGGAGAGAAAGAGAGGGGTGCCACGAAAACTGGCTAAGGCTACAGTTCTGCTTAAAGTGCCCGTCAAGTGCAATGGGAAAGAAAGGGGGGACCGGTGTTGGAAGAAACTGTGTTGGCTGAAGTCTCGACTCAACCAGAGGAGGAAAATGGAGTAGATGCAGCCAACACTTGAAAGGGAAACAAATTGCGGACCTTTTTTCCAGGGGAAGGGGGGTACTACGAGCACTGGAGAAGTCAGAAAATGCGTGCAACCTCTCAGGCAAGCAAAAGTCCGAGAGGGAATAGGAGATGCTCCTTCCGGGAAGTAAAGAAGAGCCATCACGGCGCAGGTCGCTAGAAAAGGGAGCACATTTCTCGGGTCGAGAAACGGAGGGGAAGCGTCTTATACTAACGAACGTTTCGAAAGCAAGCCATCGGGATTGGCTTCGCAGGCTTTTGGCACTTGTGGGTCTCACGGATTAGCAATACCTCCGGAGAGGAATGCACTTGTCCAAAGAGAGCGGGGAAATGACGAACTAACGCAAACACGGCGAGAAAGGCATCAGCGAACGCCAGGCGATGTCTTACTGCGCTGCGAATCTCCTAAAAAAGAAAGCAAGAGGAGCTGTCCTAGACCGCGCAAACCTGTAAAGTCAACCGCGAGGCCCTCGTTGTTCGGGATCAAGGGGAAGGAAGGCGGAATTTCGCTTCGGAACAGAGTCCCCAGCGGAGGTTGTGATCACAGCCTCAAGGGAGGGAGGCGCAGATGGCAGAACAGCCGATTGTCACCACGGCGGGCGACGTCATAGTCGGCTCACTCTTTTGGGGAGCTGAAAAGGAAGGAGCCGGGTTTTGTCATTCTCAAAGTAAAACATTGGCGATTAACAAGGGTAGTCTCTGATGGGATCAGCACCTCTTTCGTGGAGAAGTTCGCGAAACGTCGCCTTGCGGTACGGTAGCGGCTAGAAGGAAAAAAAAAAAATTCTCAAGTAGTTGACAAGAGCCGTACAGTCCGTGAATGAGAAAGAGGAGACTCGTCAGTCGGGCGGGGCGGGGAAGCGCCTCAAGAAAAGACCTAGTTCCTACCGCGTTAGCTGGGAGGAGGGAAGGGCGATGTCAGTCGCAATCCCGCGAAAGCAGCCGGGAGTTATCCGAGGGGTCTGTCGCAAATAAAAAAAAACAAAGGGAAAAAACCGCCTCCGGATTTCGGAGAAAACGAGAAGGGAAAACCCTTGAAGGAAAATGACGCGCTCTTCTACTGGGGGTTGAGAAAAGGAGAGAAGAGAACGGCATGGGCTTCGCAATGAGTCCGTCGGATGGGAGATAACCTCTCAAAGAGAGGGGATTCTGCTTGGGGGAGATGGTCGGAGGAAATGCGCCTCTCCTTAGGAACCGAAGAAGGCGAGGAGGCGCTTGATCGTATTTCGGGAAAGATATCACTGGTGCACAAAGGCAAAATGCTTAATCCTGAGCGCGGAAAAGGCGAGAATAGCAGTCTTTTCGAGGGGAGACGGAACGCTTACGGTTGGAAGCAATGCCGAGACAAAAAAAGGCCGGCCGAGACCTCATTCGCGCAATCAGTAAGTGGGGTCCCGAAAAGCAAAAGCGGGGGGATTTCTATGCAATAGAAAGAGGGCGATGGGGGAAGCTTCCTTTAGCAGGCGACGCGTTCAAAGCTCGGGAAAGGGGACCGAAGTGTAAATTCTATGAGATCGCAGAAAGGTAAGAGGTGCGTCGAAACAGGAGGATTATTTTGGATGCAGGAGGAAGACCGTTCATTAACCTCGACCTTTTTGAAAACGCAAAGAGTTGGCGTCAGTCAGATGAGTGGCAGTCCTAACTCACGCGAAACGAGACGGACGGGTCCGCGATCTCAGCCGGCTATGCCGCAGTAGTGTCAGGCGCGCGCTCGGCTGGGGGTAGTCGGGAAATAGCCTGTACAGGGAAAGGAGGTACAGTGAAGAGACACTACCATCAGAAAAAAGGAAGGCTGCGCGCATATCAAGACCTCGACATGGCGTGGGAGGGAGAAGGTGCACCAACATCCCGATCGTGATGGGCCTCGGTCCAAACCGTCGGAGCGAAATATAGGTTGAAAAGAGCGACAAATGGGAAGATAACCAGCGCGAAGCTCTTATAGTCGTTCTTCAAAAAGGCCGAACAAGAGGTCGATTGATCTCTCAACGCGAAAAAAGCGAGCAGTCGCTTCAATCTCTCCTAAACTTAAGAAGAAATTCTAAAAAGAGAGGGGGGATGCAAACAAGGCAGGGAGGGTTCTCTGGAATCTCCGAGGCGAAAAAAAAAACCTGACTTTGGTCGACCTGCGCCATCGGTTTGCCGTCCAAAGAGCGATGCTGGATTGTCGATCACATGTTTTCGAAACATCGCCAGGTTCTGCAAGAAGGTCAGGGAAGGCGGCTCCGTTCAACGGAAAGAAGGGGGGGCCCGCACTTGGGGTGGGCGGATTATTAATAACGAAGAGGGTGAAAAGCAGTCGGGACCCCTTAGTCGAACGCCTGCAGGGAAGCGGAAGCGAGGTGAAAGGGGACGCGCGCACCACGTGCGTCGAGCGGAGAGAAGCAAGGGGTAGGTCGAGACCAGCGCAGAGAGTTGAAAAGCTATATCTCATTGGAAGGGGGACGAATATCATCTTCACTCAAACTTTTTTCGCGGGAAGGGAAAAAGGAAAACTGGGAGGCGGGTCGAGGGCCGAGCAGGGGAGGAGGAGAGACCCGCGCGCCGCCTACGCACCTTCCATCTGCGATAATTTGGGAAACGGAAAGGCCTGGCTATCAAGACTAGGACAGAAAGGTCTGAACCAAAAACAAGAAAAAAAGGCGCTTTGATCTAACTGAT
>Ga0179593_1329183_pt1 | contig 11438 bp, 21 predicted proteins | sample CZODoug2_1_08_16_FD_185931 | JGI IMG/M metagenome (GOLD analysis project Ga0179593, IMG submission 185931) | Vadose zone soil fungal communities from Angelo Coast Range Reserve, California, USA - CZODoug2_1_08_16fungal (PacBio error correction) | ecosystem: Environmental > Terrestrial > Soil >...
TCTAACTGAGTTAAGGGACAATGCTTGACCATCAAAACTCAAGAGTGTCTCAAAGGGATAACACTCGGGTTGTGTGTCATTTAACAGCTCCTAGATTGAAAGAGTGGAGGAAAGGAATAAAGCATGCGGCTCGCTTAGAGGAGGGATTGGGGAAAAGAGTGTAGTAGCGCTGGGGCTAGTAGGGAGTCAATGACAAAGGAACAAGTGAAGGGAGGTGCTGGGGGGGGCCTTTGCCAGGATAGGCAAATTAGCTAACCTGGTTTGGGCTTTCACGGCCACGGGAACTCGACAGTATAGCGCTCGGATCTAGGGGAAGTTGCAGGGGAAGGGGAAGAGAAGCCGACGGAGGGGGGAGCAGGCAGTTGTTTTTGTATAATAGAGTGGTCAAAAAAAAGACTGGGGGCGAGGGGTTGGGGGGGCCGAGGGGCCCTCTGTGACTTTATTTATCGTCACGTAAGAATATGGCGAGGGAAATGGGGCGCCGAATATCAAATTTGGCCCTTGTCCCTGGGAATGCTGGGAAGGGGAGAAAGCCTTGGGGGGGTCCTAACTGCAAAGGGGTAATGCCTCGTTCTAAAACACAATCCCTGACGGACCAGAATCAGCAGTCGCGGCATTGGGGTTCTTAAGAAAACTCTCAAAGAAAAAAGTCCTTCGGAAGGTGGTGACGGGAATTAAGAAAGAATGTGGGGAGCTCTCCGCCCAGAAACCAAACCCCAAAGATCCTCGAAAAGAGCCAACATGAACAAACGCCTCAAAAAAAAATTGCCACACCGCAGTTACCATCCCCCCGATAACTTTCATACGAGAGTGTATAAGGGGGGAAAACATCGACTTGGAGGGGGGGCGGTGGATTAATGCCTGCAGCACGTGGGCGTGGTCCTGGAGTCGGCGCTACACAAGGGTCCAGCTGAGGTTCCCGACTTGGGGCGGCGAAAAAGAGAAAAACACGGGGGGGGGGGAGGAAAAAGTACATTCATTCCATAGGGTCCCATTTAACGAAATCACTCAAATTGAATCTGGGGACGTCCTAACCTGGCCAAGCCATCTGCTGGACAAAGGGGCCAAATGGCCAGAAACCCTTGGCAAGGGACGTTCTGTGAGAATGTGGAAGAAGTCTGGGCAGATGAGGATGGGGATCATTCAGCCACCCCTTTGGTAGGTGCTCGAAAGAGGGAAGGGGTGAGGGGGAGCAGGTAGATCTCTAAACTTACTGAACTGTTCAAAGAGCTATTGACACATTCTTCCTTATGTCAGGACGGAAGGAGGGGAGTAAGAGAAACAACAGGAAAAGGGGTTTGACACGGTGGTATGGTGCATATCACAACGGGGTAAAGGTGGGGGGGACAAAAGTGAAGCCCGGTTTAAACGGTATGAATGGTTAGGTTTCAGAACAGGGAATGAAAGGTAAAACTAAAATATTAACTTGGGAGTTTAAGGTGAGTAGCAAGGCCCGGTGCTGGGAATGGTAGGGAAAGAAGTCGGCAAGGGGAAGGCTAGATCAGGTAGGGAGGGGGGGTATTACTTCCATGGACAAGAAGAGATAACAGTGACGCGTAAAAGCAAGGGGGGGGGGGGGACTTATGGCGTGTTTACCGTTGACTCTGTTGTGACGGAAATGGCGCAAAACGTCACTTTTCGGCAGATAAAAGGGAAGTAACGAAGGGGAAAATCTTTCTCCCCAAAAGGTAACAACGAGGTGTTATTGGAAGGGAAAACTTAGGGGTGAAAGTCAGTGACGGGAAGGGGGGGGGTGGGGTTAGAAAAATCTGGGGGGACAACAAAAAACTGGAAAATCATTTTTGACGTGAGTTGGGGGGAGAAGCGAGGGGAGACAGGAGATTTGAGGGGGGAGAGACTCAAAAAATCGAAGACAGGGGTCTGCAAGGCACAAAAATCGAGGGGGAAAAAAGTCGGAAAGAACATGGCAGAAGGGGGTCCAAGAGTCGGAAAAAAATTCCATAGAACTTCCGAACAGAATCGCCTATGGGGGGGTGAGAAAGAATCAACCCGAGCCAAGTAAACATAAGGAAAACGGGAAATGGGGAACCTACCAAATTTCAATGAGGAAAGGCGGGGAAAAGGGGATGTGGGGATCCGAAGTGAGGAGAATGGAAAGGGAGAGAAAAAACTGGGGGGGATGAAGAACTCAATAAGACCGAATGAGAAAAGAGAGGGAAAGGCTAATGGGCTCAACCAGGGGAGACAGGCAATAAAAAAAAAGGGAAAAGAAAAAAAACGACACAATAGGGACAAACAGACTTTCCAGTTGGTCTGAAGGTTGAGGATAACCATTACTGGTGACGGTGAGGAGGGGTTCCTGAGCGGAAAATAACTGACGTCAATTCCTCCAACTGGCAAAGTGAGGGGGACCGAATGCTGAGGGATTTGTAAGAAGGGAGACCAAAAAAAACGGGAAAAAGAAGATAGCAAGGCCAGGACTATTGGGTGGCGGGGAAAGTCCGCAAAAAGCAGGGTGTTGCGATGAAATACGGAAAAAGATTCGGCACCACAATAGCTTCACGAAACTAAAAACAGTTTGTGCGAACCAGAGTGCGGTTTCGGCTGAGAAAAAACCTAAGCGGTTCCGGCAGCGCCCGTACCCACCCCCATCCAAAGCGGTCAGGGGGGAATAAAAAGCTAGTGGGGGCAGAGGCTGAAATGGCACGGGCAATTAATCTGAGCCAACTTTACGCGCTCATAAGTTCAAGTAGAGCGGGGATCAAGGATCAACCTACCGGAATGCAATCAGGAAAGCGAAATACACCAAGTTAACGATTGAACTGTTGCAATTTTCTCTTAATCAAAATGGGGGCGCGTAGACCTGGGGGACCTCGCACGGGCTGGGGCTAATAAGAAAGCCCCGAAAAGGAGGGAAACACGACAAAAGAAAAGAAAAAAATTGCCAAAGGTCCTCCGACCAGACACCACAATACTTGGCAAAACGGGGAATCAAAGGTGCTAGGGGGTGAAAGGAGTCTACGGGAGAAAAGGGTCCCAGAAGGAGAGACGGGTCAAGGCACCCCCCGCGGGTTTTTGGGGTTGTTGGGTTGTGGGTTTTTTGTGGGTGTTGTTTTGTTGTTTGTTGGACCACCCCCAGCCCCAAACCCTAAAACCGCACAACACCCAACACCACCAAACCCCACAGCCACTCCCCCAACTCCGACAACCCCAAGACACATCAGCGGGCCAAAGAGGCCCCCGGCCTACACCCCACGGCGGACCCCACCAGAGAGGGGGAGTGGTTTATTTGGTGTGTGGCGGGTGTGTTTTTTTTTTCACAGCTGGGGTAAGTGGGTCGGTGGACGATGCGCACGCGTGCTGGGGCCGGGGGTGGGATGTGGGGTTGTGTCGAGAGGGGACCGGGGCCGGAGCCCCCCGGAGCATGGAGGGGGGGAGGGGCGAGTGCCAGTGTGTTTGTTTTTTTTTGTTTTGTAAGTGTGTGTTTTTAGTTGGTGTATTTGGAGGTGTGTGGGGGTGAATGTGGTTGTAGGAGAGGGAGGTGTGGGTTATTTGGTGTTTTGGGTTGTCTGATAGGGGGGCTGTGTGTGGGGAATATGGGTGGAGGTGCTTAGAGGTCGGAGGCAGCCACGGGAGGGGCATGCGGTGACGCGGCAGGGCTGCCAGGGGCCGACGAGCGCTTAGGGGGGGGGGGGGGGGGACCCCTGGTAGAAGGGGGCGAGGAGCGGGTGGGGGGGGTGGCGGTGTGGAGTGGGAGGGGTGGAGGTAGTGCTGTGGGGTGTTTGTTTATTTGGGGGGAGGTTGGGCTTTTTTTTTTGGTGGTTTTTGTTTGTGGGGTTTGTGTGGGGGTGGGGGGGTTGTTGGGGTACGGTTGGGAGGTGATTTGATGGTGGTGGGGGGGAGAGGGGAGGGTTGTTTGGTTGATTGTAAGGTGGGTTGGTTGGTGAGGGGTTAGTGTTGTTTGGCTTGGTGGTAGGTGGTAATAGAATCGGGTGTGGACGGCCCGGGGAGGGGCGGTTGTGGTGGTTAGTAGTCTTTGGTGGATTGGTGGTTGGGGAGAAAACGATAGGTGAGGAGGAGCAGGGGGGGTAGAGCTGGCCTATTAAAAGTATTTGTGTGGGTAGGGAATCTAGAGACGAGGTACACGAGAGCCTTCCAGTGGCGGGGCCGGGAGTGGGGAGTGGCGGGGCCCAGGTGCGGCTTTTTTTGAAATTGTAGAGTGTGCAGGGCAACGCGCTCCGCCCCGCGTCCCTCCGGCCCGCGCCACCACCCCGAGCCACCGCGTCATCAGTTATCGCCTCTACTCGGATCTCCACAAGGCCCCGGCACTAGAGCTTGGCGTTGAGGGGGCCAGCTGGAGGCCGTCCAACGTGCCACCGCAGTAGAGGTGAAAGTATGTCGTAGTGGTTTTTTTTCTGGGGGTGGTGGGGGAACAGTGGGTGTGTAATGGTATTTGTGGGGGGAGAGTGGTGTAAGTGTTGCGGAATTGTGGGATAGGGGGGGGTCGGCTAACTGGTGGCCGGGGGCGTCCTACGGCAAAGGCAGTGGGTTACCGAGAGGGGAGGGCGATGGATGTGGCGGTCTACATTGTCCTTTGGGGGTCTGTTTTTTTTTCTGTTTGTGTGGAGGGGGTGGTGGTTTATGGGGTGGGTGCCTGGATAATATGTAGAGGAGGTGTGTTGGTTTGGGGAGGGGGAGGGGGTAAGGAGGAAGGGGGTGCACGGAGAGCGGCCTCGACGGAGTAGACGTGCTGAGAGGAGCCGGGGGGGTCATGGGGCGAAGGGAAGGGGGCGCCCGAGGGATTTTGGGGGGTAATTGGGGTAACGTATATTGGGTTAGGAGTGGGTGGAGCTTAAGGGTATTTGTGGGGTTGTTGGGGGGGGGTGTGGTTTTGTGATTGGTTTTGGTCGAGGAAGTGGGGGGTAAGGGGATGGGGGCCGCCTAACGGGGGAACCCCGAGAGCGGGAGCGCGCGGTGGTAGGAAGGTCGGGGGAGCGAAGAGCAAAGTAGGGGGGCGTGGGGCAGGCCTTATGATAGCGCCCGGGGGTGAGTCAAAAGCGGCGGCCAGACGGACACGGAATGCGGGGGGGAGAAGGGGAGGGGCCCAGGCCCGGAGCTTCCAACCCGAGGTCGAGGGGAAAAGAGACCAGGGCGGGGGGGGGGGAGCGGCAGGGGAAAGGTGGAGGCTTAGCCGGGGGGGGGTACGCACACGGAGGGCCGGACAGGCCCGCAGTCGTGTTATTTTTGTTTGGTTGGGTTTTGTTTATTGGTGTAGGGTGGGGGGGGGTGTGGGTGGTGTGGTAGGCTGTGTAGGTGAGGGAAAGGAAGGGGGCGGGGTGTGGTCGGGTAGGTGGTGCACGCGGCCGCCAGAATCGGACCCGGCCGGGGGGGCCTTGTGGTTTGGTTATTTGGGGTTTGGTTGGATGGGTTGGTGTAGGGTGGATGTGAGAGGGTGGGTGATTTGGGTATTTTTTTTTTTTTTTGGGTGGATGTTGTGGGTGTGTTGAGGGTAACGGCGGGTTGGGGGGATGGGGAGGGGGTGGGTATGTGGGTTGTGGCGTGGGTGAGGATGGGTAGGAATGTTTTGTTGGCATGGGGTGTATCGAAGAGAGAGGAGGGAGTGGTGAGAGCGTTTGGTTAGTGTAGGGGAGACAGTGACCGGCGGGGGAGGGGACTGGTGGGAGGCAGGAGGGCGGGCCAGGGGACGGAGCCCGCAGGAGCCCCAGCGAGCCTTACGGCCTCAACGGTGCCTTGGTGTAGAAGTGTTAAATTTTTGCGATGTTGTTAGTGGGTGATTTGGGCAGATTTTTAAGAATGTTGGGGGGGGGGAGGAGGGGTGGGTGGAGAGGTGGGGGGGACCGAGGGCGGAGGCGGCGCCGGCGGACCCGTGACGGGGAGACGCACGAGGTGGAAGACGAGGCGGGGTGGGACTGGGTGAAGGGGGCGAGGGGTGCTGGGACATAGGTGGTAGGGGTTTTTTTGGGTTTGGTGTTTTGTGAAGCTTGTGGATCGGTTTGGGATGTTGTTTGGAAGGGGAGGTTGGGGTAGGGGTGGAACGCGGTAGTGTGCGGAGGAGGGTGGGGGGGGGTGGGGGTGGAGGGGGTGGTTAGGAGGGGTGAGGTGGGGGTGTGGGTGGGTGGATGGCGTTTTTTGCGTGGAAGGGTGTGATTGTAGCTGGATTAGGGGGGGGTAGGTTTGTTGTGGGAGGGCGAGTTGAGGGCCTGTTGTGGGGGGGTTTTTGGGTATTTTTTGTTGGGTTGTTTTCAGGACAGGATGGATGGGGGTTGTAGGGTTCAATGGGGAATTAGTGGGGTGCCCCTCATAGCGGCTAAGGGGGTCCGGGCGCGAGGGGGTAGGCAGATAGACGTGAGGAGGGAGGCTCTTAAGTTGTTTTTGTTGTTTGGTTATGGTGTTTTGTTTGTGTGTCGGGGGAAGCATTGTAGGTTGTGGGTGGGGGAGCCACGTGACTTTTCACTGTACACAAGAAAAAATACTCCGATCAACGAACTTGCAGCAAGGGGAGAGAAAAATGGTCGATCCACCCACAGACGTGGAAGATGAGAAAAAGATGAATGGGCTTGCCCAAATTCATCGTGTGGGTCAAAAACCCTCAAAACGGCACGTGGAAGTCGACGAAAGAGGAGAACTCCGGAAGAGGAGGAGAACGGATTTCCGAGAAAACCGGGGGCGTTTCAGAGAATGGAAAGAACGCTGAAAAGAAATCTGCGACGGACACCTGCAGAGGCACTACGGGGCGAAGAGGGAAAAAAAACAAAAAAGTTGCTAAAAGAGAGAGAGATTAGGAGTTGAGTTGGGAGAAGCTATCACCTTCAAGTGGGAGGGATGGCACGTGAAGAATGCCGGTAAGGGGTCGAAAAATATAAGCGGCTGAGGGGGAAAGTATGAGGAAACCAACGCCGTCCCCAAGGGAGAGGGAAAAGGCGCTAAAGAACAGTTCAGAGTCGGCGATCCAAACGAGCTGAAGACTGAGGGGGGGGGGGGACGGGAAAGGGGGGGGGGAGATAAATTTTTCACATACTTCGTTAATCCTCTTTGGGTATTGGCCAGCGGGCGAGCGCGTGTGTCCGGCTAAGCCATGCGCGCACAGGGGGGGGAAAAAAAAATAGCAGACCGAAGTCCACGAGGGGGGGAAATTCCAAGGGGACACGAAAAATATGGAGACGGCTGGGTGTTTCAAATTCAAAGCTACGGTAAAAAAAAGTGGAGACAAAAGGGAGGGAAACAGGGACTGACACGAATCCCTGACAGATTTTCCTCCAACGGGAGACGGACCATTACAACAGACGGCGGTCTAAAACAGAAAAATCATTAAGGGGGAGGAGAAAAAAAGTATAGTAAAACAACGAACATGTCCCCGGTTAGAATCGGGCTTGGCTTAGGAGGCGGAAGGACCAACAGCAAGCAAGGAAACAGCCATGAGGCCGAAAAACAGCAGGACGGGGTGTCGGACTAAAGAGGACGGAGGAAACGAAAGGGGGAAAAATCAAAGTTCCAGTGCATGTACTCACGAACAAGAAGAGCCCGAAAGCGCCGTAAAGACAAACTGTTCACTTATGAGGGACTCCGGAACAGGGGCCCAAGAGTAAAAGAAGAAAGAGGGGGGGGGTGTGTAGGGGAAACACACTCTGGTGGGGGATTATGTCCTATAACTGGAAATCCTGGGAGATAAGGGAAAGAAGGCAAGGAATTTTCCGAGGATCGCACAAGGAGAGGAGGAAAAAGGGCGGGGAAGCATAGAGGACAAAAAAGGGGAAAGGGCAGGGAGTTCGGGCCAATCTCCGCCATATCCTTTTATCTTACCTCATAAAATCAGCTGGGTGGGGAAGAGGAAAACCTAAGAGGTAGGAGGGGTTTGTCACCACTAAGGTCAGTAAGGGGGCGAGGATTCTAAAAGTCATAAATTCTTTTAATTGCTAGGATGAGGAGGTAGAGAAGGGTTTTGCGGGGGGGGGCAGCAGGGGACAAGAGAGGTTAATTTTCTTTGGTTCTTCCAGGTAAATAGATTGAGCTACAAAAGGCTAGGGGGAAACAGTCCGCGAACAGATCTGGAATAGGAGAAAGGGACGTGGAATTCGGGAAGGGAATAAGAATCGGAAAAAGTCAGACCCCTTTGGTTGTGGTCGAAGAAAAAAAGGAAAATACGGTCATCAAGGAATGAGGAAGTGGTGTGGGTCCCACCTCAGAGGGGACGATGGGAGAAATGTGTCATTTGAATTTCCGAGCGTATGTTGGAATGACGTTAATGACATTAAATAGGGACGCTGAACGTGGGGGGGGGTAAAAAAGTGGAATAGGCGGAGGAAGATCCTAGAGACCGGAACGGTTTCTCCTTATTCAGAAAATTGTGATCCTTTGGATATTGCACAGTTAGAAAACTGAAGGGAGGGGGACAAGGGAGGGTGGGGGAAAAATTAATGGGGGGGGGGGACTACAGACACACGAGAGAGGGAGGCTTAAAAAAAAAGACAGTATAAAAGGGGACCGCCATCATGGCATACATCCCGTAAAAATAAAGAAAGAGGGATGGCAGAGCGCTAGAGGGATCTGATCCTCACGAAGGGGGGGGGATCCTGGAAGGGGGGGGAAGGGGGTTTGAGAAGGGGAAGAGTACGGTTTGGGAAGGGGGGATTGTCTTCCTCTCTGGCGAGGGTTCCGAGGAAGTACAACTCTGAAAAGCCTTGACAAAAAGGTTGGAAAGTCAGAAGAAAAGAGAGACAGGTTGAAACATTCAAGGGGGGGGAAAACAGGAGCTTGGCAAGCCGGGCTGACGAACACTCTCCTTTTACAGTGCCGGGGAGAGCGGGGCGTGAATGGCAATGAGGGTATTGAGAAAGAGGGGTCTTTTGCTAGATTATTTTTAGTGAGAGGGAGCAAAGGGGGGTATGGACGGGCAGAGGGAGAGAAAGAAGTTGGTATTGATAGAGTGCCCCTTTAAACGGGACGGCCATGGGCACGGAAGTCATAGATTCCCAGAAAGATCAGAAGGGGGTCAAGGGACAGGAGAGGGGGGGGGGAAGGAAGTTTGAAAAGGAGTTTGGGGGAATAAGGGTCCTGTGGGTTCCAGACCCGGGCGGACGTGTAGGGTTTCTGGGGAAAGTCCGAGAAAGGGGTCGCTGTGTCCTACGAGAAAAAGAGGGAGTTGGAACTGTGAAAAGGGGGGAGAGGGGGGAAAAGGGCCGAAAGTGTACTAATAGGAACGAAAAGAACCTTATAGGGGGCGCAGTGACGTTTTGTCTAGCCGTCGTTGTTAAGGCATGGAGAATGGGGGGGATGGAGGGAACCTAATGGACGGGGGGGGCTGACGACAGAAGAGAAGGGGGGGGCTCGGTTCATTTTCTCCTTTCTGGCCATGTGACAAAAGATATCAAGACCCGGGTGTCCCTAAGCAGGAGGGGGGGCTAGGGAGGGGGGTGAGATGGGGAAAGGGGAAATCGTTTTGAAGCTTTCTGCGCAACCAAGTGGAGGATCGGAAATGGAGGTGACGGGGCATATGAGAATTCTCAGTAAAGAAATCGCAAAAGGGAAGGGAGAAATATTCCAATCCCCTGTTATTAAGAATGCACCGAAGGTAGTCGTAGAGTAGGGTGAAAATTTTCGCTGGGGGGGGGGACGAGCAAAGGCTTGTGAGAGTAAAAAGTAAGGGCTGCAAGCCCAGGGGTGGGGGCGGGGAAAAAAGGATTTGTGGGGGTCGGCCGCGAAAGTGGTGACCTGATGATCAGTTGAGGTGAAGAGAAGCGCGCAACACCGTTGGTCGGCATGTTGCTGGACTCATGGGAGAAAAAAACGAGAGGGGACAAATGGGGGTGCTGGGAGCTATATTGTTACCTTCTGGTCCGGAGGGCAGGAAAGCCGTTTTTCGGTAGCAAACTTGCCGGCAAGAAAGGGGAGGACTAGAGGTTAGACAAGGAGAACCGGTGCGGGCCCGGAGATCAGGGGGCAAAGAGACACAGGCGTCCAGGGGGGGGGGACACCAGGGAAAGGAAGGGACGGCGCTGGGGAATAGGAAGGAGAAGTGGGGTTGGTGGGGGTGTTGCTAAATGCGCCTGCATGACAAGCACCGAAGAGCAACGGGGCAAAAATCCTCTCCGTGGTGGAAAAAGGAGAAGGGGAGGAAGAGAAGAGGGGGCGTCGGAAGGGGGGGCATTTGCGAAATAATGGCGTTACCGCCATCTTCCAAAAAGCGAGCGGACTTTACGGCAGGACAGTTGAGTGAAGGAAATTGAAAAGAAGGGGGGGCAGGGGTTGGAGGGGGGGAGGTTCGGGGGGAATGCTATAGGGCCACTAGGCGCCACTTGCTTGTCCGGGGACGAAGACGAGTCGACGAGGGGGGGGGGCTATAGCTGTACAAAACAAAGGGAAAAAGGACGAAAGGAAAACAATTTTGGACCATGTTTCTGGGGAAGCAAAGGGCAGGAAGGGGTGTCCAGCTATCAAAGAGGGCAAAATTGAGGGAGAAGGGCGGGGAAAAGAGTCAGGAAAGGGAAAAACAAGACGTTCAACATGGGGGGGATAAACGATCTTTTTTCTTACTCAAGTCGTCAAACGACATCTTTGAAGTCAAGCGAAAATGGTGAAGGTCCCCAGAAAGAAGGGTGGGGGGGGGGGGGGGGGGGGGGGGGGGGGGGGGGGGGTGGGTGGGTTAGGAGCGGGGTTGGGGGAGGAGGGGGTTGGGGGTGTGGGTGGGGGGGTGGGGGGGGGGGGGGGGGGGGGGTTGGTTTGGGGGGGGGGAGAAGAAAGGGCAGGTAGGAGAAAAAGCGCTTTGTGTCGGGTCTCATATCTTTTACGGGAGGAAAAGCGACGGCATAAGTGGGAGAAGGAGTCCATGCAACGTCGGGGGGGGTGCGAAACTAAAAGAAGTTGGAAACGTCAAGGAAAAAGGTCGGAAATCAGAACAAATAATACTCACCGTGGTTAGCGTGTAAACCAAGGTTTCGGAGATAGGATAGAGATCTGATTGCAGGGTCAACCGGAAAAAGTTGGGAGGAAAAAAACAAAGGAGAACTGCGTGGATAGGGAAAAACCTAAAGAACCCCCTTGACTCCATCTACACTCCGTGCGTCTACACAGACTAGAAAAACGCATATATGTTCTGTAGGTCTCTTAGGTTAAATGGGCATGGGGAACTACGTGACAAGGAGGACATGGAGGAGAAAGGGGGGGCGAAATTTGAAACTTTGAGGGAAAAGGAAAACCCCGGAAAACGTCATCAAAGTGAGCCTGTGTATCCCCTTCTCAACTTCACGGTGGGATATGAAGGAAAGCTGCATGGCTTGCCCAAATGCCCAAGGAAATATCCACTCGCCTCAAATGGGAACAACTTCCAAGGGGGAAAGAGAAAGACGAAAAAAAAGAAGAAAAAAAAACATCAGAACAGATTGGTCTAAACGTTTACAACTCTCCCCCCCGTGTCGAGTGAATTACACATACCAGAATACGATACCTAGTCAAGAAAAATT
>Ga0179593_1339987_pt1 | contig 11438 bp, 22 predicted proteins | sample CZODoug2_1_08_16_FD_185931 | JGI IMG/M metagenome (GOLD analysis project Ga0179593, IMG submission 185931) | Vadose zone soil fungal communities from Angelo Coast Range Reserve, California, USA - CZODoug2_1_08_16fungal (PacBio error correction) | ecosystem: Environmental > Terrestrial > Soil >...
GCAGGGAAATCTCGTTCGTGTTCGTTAAGACATGAAAGAAGCCAGGTTCAGTCCGCGAATCTTCGCGAGAAAGGTAGAAAAGAAAAAGGGAGCTTCTCAAGTTGTAAACCGTACGAACGCGCTCAACCGAAAAAGGAAGAGGAGAACACCGCCTGGACACGAAGTAAAGCGAAACCGCGGCAAGCAAAACTGAGAACATCTAGGGGGGGGAAAACCTGAAAGAAACGAAGACTTCGCTTCTCCACTAACCTTCTTTAAACATGCTCAATAAGGGAGAAGGGGAACTTCGCAGACTGAGCAAGGAGTGGTAAGGAGAAAAAAAAAAACGAAGGAAAGGGGAGGAAATGATTCGATGGCAACGTCTCGCGCCTGCCGCGCCAAAAAGTCCTGGGGGGGGATTGAGTGTAAACAGCAAGAGGGGCCAAAAAGGGGAGACCAGGCAGAGTCAACAACCAAAAGGGAAACGGGGTGGGGGATAAAATTGAACGCCAGTAACTTTACTCGAACTCGCGCGAAGCGCCATAACCGGTAAAGCCTCTGGGACCTAAAAGGGTGCTTTGGAGGCTCTTGCGGGTTAGGAGCAAAGTGTCGCTCCGCCGTCGGAAAAAAGGAAAAAGAAGGAGCTTGCAAGCAACGACCCCGGTCTAAGGCAAAACTCTTTCTCGAAAAGCGGAAAAAAAGGAAAAATAAATCTCTATCCAATGGTGAAAACCCTGAAAAAACCTGGAGGGGTCACCAAATCCGGGGAAAACGGGCCATTGGGGGGGGATCATCCAATTTGTTCAGACAGAAAGCCGAGAAAAAGTCTGGCATTGGGGGCGTTCCAACCGCAATAGGACAATCATCAACGACATCCAAAATTTTGAACTTGGGGGGGGAAGCCCAGGTTGACAGCAAGATCGAAAGGAACTGAATGAAAAAGAACTCAAAGATTCAAGACGAAAAACCTGGTCGAGGCAGAAAGCAGAGGGGGCAAGACCCCCTGGCAGAATGGAGGAGGGGAGATGCCCTTGAGGAAGGAGATGGCGGTATACTCGTGTTGGCCTCTGTAAAGAACAAAGGGAGGACTCTCGGAGGCCGGCCAAAGAATTCGTGGAAAAGGGTCGAGAGGAACCCTCTCGTTGAAGGGCCAAGGTAGGAGGCTGCGGGCGTCTGTGCTCGTCTTCCGGGCTCCTTGGGAGAAGGGAAGAAACAAGAGCCGCGAAAAGTCCAAAAGAGGAAGAGGAAACAACATTCAACGCTATTAGCAGAGGAAGTTTAAAGAAAATAGGAACTTGGGTTTAGGCAGGGGGATCGTTTCACGGCGATCTATAATGGGAAAACAACTGTTTGCCGATCAAGCTATCCTTCGGGAAGGAAGAAAACGGCTGGTCAAAGGGCGGCGATGGCATGCGAGAAAACGTTAGTATCAGAAAAGAGGGGGTCTCCGTATAACTTCCGGGGAATAGCTTAAGGAAGTGGGCAGCTGATCGACGGAATTGGAAGGCCAGGTGCCAAGAAAGGCAGGTTGCGCAAGCAAGATGTAGGAACCTGATATGGGAAATGGAAAGCCAAGAAAGGGGAGATGATCTCTTCTTCCTTTGCAAACTACAATAAAGAAAAACCTGGCTCCAATTGGACATTCTGCGCGGTGAAGGGAACCAAGAAAAAAAGCTATCATAGGAACGAGAGGGTCCTCTACTGAAGAAGGGAAGAGGATTCAGGGGAGAGGGGTCAGACGACACACGATACGTGGGAGAAAAGGGTTGAGACTCGTGCGGGGGTGAAACAGCTTGGATCAAAAAGCTCAAAACACTTCTGCTTCTCTGACTTTTTACGAAGGAAAAAAAAGAGAGAGGGCCGAGGGGGGGTTGTCGTGCCCAAATCCAGAAGGAAAAACTGATCGGGGGGAAATCTGGACCAAGGGGAATAGGCAGTCTCAAGATCTGAGGAGGAACGGGATCTGATGGCCATATTGTTTAAGTCTCTCCGACCGTAATTGGAGAAGTCGAGCGGGGCCTAACTAAAGGTGCGACGCGATAAACGGGGGGGGAAGCAAGCCCGGGAAGAACCTGGTGGAAGGATCAGGGACGGTCCCGTGTCCGAAAAAAATCAGGAAGGAGAAAAGCTTGTCTCGTCTAACAATTCCGGTGGGAAAGGAGGCATCGGAACGAAAAGAAAAGCGCCGTGGAAATGAAAAAACGCGATCGAGCGCCAGCGAGCAAACCTCATAACGACGGACGCAAAAAAATCTCCATGAGGGGTCGAAATATCCTGGGGGGATCAGCAAGAGCGATAACCATGAGTCTATCAAGCGGAGGAGGGAATCCGCACACAACTTGAAAGGGAACGCTAGAAAGGGGGGTTTTGAAGAAAAAGAACCTGAAATCCTCTTTCCACGGTTGGAAGCGACCTCACGGGAGCAGACCAGGGCGGTCTTCCAACCTTCAAAAAACAGAAAAAAAAAATCAGCCTACAAGGGGGAACCCAGGGAGAGGAAGAAAACCCCTAACAGTTCGAATAAACTGGGAAAAAAAAAGGACTGGGACTAATAAAAAATCCCAGGCTCACGAACGCAACGGAGAACTGCCGCAGAAACTCACTTAATCGAAAGCGGGGAAGATCCAAACTCAGAGAGGGGAAGGGAACAGATAGGGGTAAACTTCGACCCAGTTTCGGGTAAGGATATCGGAATCGGCAAGAAAAGGGCGATCGATGCGTGAGGGTAAGCACTACCAACAAGGCCGAACAAAAAATAAAAACAATCGAGGGGTGATCGGTGGTGCACGTATTGAAGGGGGGGAAAAAAGAAAAGCACTCCCCGACGGTTTTCAAGGAAAAAAACAGTGAGGAAAAAAGGGATGATCACCAAAAAAGTATATTTGAAGGGGTCTTCGTGGAAGGGAATTATGGACGGTATAACCCGGAAAGTAGAGAAGAAAAGCAGAAGGAAAGAAACAGAACGAAAGTGTGCAAAGGGGACATGGGGAAAAGGTGGGAGGTTGGTCCAATTCCCGGAGTGGGGAAAAGACGGGAAAGAACAAGCTGACACAAGAAGGGAAGGGGGGAACGAGCATACACGCGCAAAAAAAAAAAGAGCAGCGGCGGTAAGACTTATGTGAAGCCAGAACATGGAAATAGGCAAGAAGAGGGTACGGAAAGAGGGGAAGAAAAAAACGGAGGCCTTCTTGGTGAAATCTTGGACGAACAAACATGGCGTCGCTGCCAGTACTCAAGCAGACATCTCCCATACAGGTTCTGGTTGGATTGAGGAGGGGGAAGACAGGAAATCGGAAGAAAAAACATAGGTGATAAGCAGGTCAGAAAGAGTAAAAAACTCCTGCTTACACAGCACTGAAGTAGCCGAGCCATAGATTTGCGGGACAAAGACGGAATGTCAATCCCAGAAGGGGAAAAATGAGGAAAGGAATCAAACCTTACTTCGCGGTGATGGGGGAAGAAAGGCGGGGTGGCGGGGGCCGCCGGGTGGTAAAGCCTAAACCGGTTCCAAAAATTCGCCATGAACAGAAAAAAAGATCGGTAGGAACAGGAAAGGAGGTCTTACAATAACCCACGAAAACGAAGTTACACCACGGATAGGGGGGGAGGGAAAGAGTTAAGTGGGGGGGAGAGCAGAACAGAAAGGGGGAGGGTCCGACCGGAGGACGAAAAAAACATGATGAAAACATGTCGCGTCTCAACATTGAACCAAACAGGGGAATACCTCAGAAAAAGAGGGAAAGAAAGCAAATCATTAAGGAGGGTAGTTCGAGAATAGATGGCGAACAAACCCGGAAACGGCGGGGGACGGCCCGAATGTAACTAACTGCTCCCGAAAAAGATCAACTGGCCGCAGTCGTCTGCAGGAACAACGAGGGAGAGAAAAAGGGTCATTTGCAACTTACTGTTAAGACAGCAAGGCAGGAAGGGGCAACCGCCATCCAAAAGGAGCGAAGATGGGTATAGATGGTGCCGAGAAAAGAACAGGCAGGTAGCAGTCAGAGGAAACCGGGGTTGAGTGGGGAGCACTCATTTCATGCTGGAAGGAATTTTCGTCAACGGCTATAGAAAGAAAAGGAAGGAGCGCTATGGTTGGAGGAAAATTTCCGCGAAGAAATTCGTTTGGTGCAATTGGGGTTCAGGGGGGGAGAAAAAGCTGTTCCACGCAGGACGCACAACACTCAAGGTTAAGGCTGTCTACAAAAACCCAAAGAGGGCAAAAACAAAAAAAAAGTAAGGATCGAAAAAGAGGCGCGGGGATGATCTTCTAGAACGGAGCCTTTTATCCAGTGAGAGCCCTTCTTTCACAGAAATAGCTCGTAAAAGAGTTGGGAAAAGGAAGGGCCGCGAGGGAAAACCATTGCTAAAAGATGTTTCTAAAAAAAAAAAGACACTGTCAAATCAAAAAAGAACCTCTGAGGATATAACTTCAGGTGACCCACGCCAAGGCCCGGAAAGGAGGGGCAGGGTCTAACGCAGAATAGAGATGACAGAAGTCGAGGGACGCAAATGTCGCCAAAAACTGTATATTAGGGTAACGCTTTAGGTTCTGACGGAAAAACTGGCCTCGGGAAAGGTTTGGAGCACGGGGAGAGGGGCTAGAGAAGTTCAACGGAATATACCCAAGGGCAAAAATGAGTGTGAAGAAGGGGGCTGGTAAAACCGGAGAGGGGGGCAGCATTTATTCTGCGTTGGGGCTAAAGGAAAAGGAAAAGGAGAGAAAGGGGAGAAGAAAAAGAGAGGCAGAATGCCGCGAGAACGTGCCAACAAAGGGCGCGCTGGCGGACATGAACCTATAAGAGGCGTGAGGGAAAAAGAGAAAATTGAGTCTATTCTTAATGGGGGGTGGCAGAAAGAAAAGGATAGAAAAAGCTGAAGGTAGAAAAGGTTTGGGAACGACACTCAAGGAGGCTGAAAGTAGGAAAAAGCCAATTATCTCAAATTTAAGGGCGCGGTACTGTCAGGGGGAGGGACTGTCGTCTACTTGGGCCAGAAAGGTACCGGCAGAAAGACGAAAGAAAGTCCCTGCCCGCAGTGAGGAGAAGTGCGAGGCTGGGAAATTCGAACTGTGACGTCAAAAAAGAGAATATTTCTGGCGCACGACTTCACAAGAGAGGACCACCACGGCAGAGGGCTTCCTAAAGCGCAGGCAAGGCCTCGAGAGGACACTTGCGCCAGGGAAAAAAACTTCTGCGACGTGGGCCCAAATCTGCGGCGAATCGAGAATCGTAGCATAGTGAAAGCTTCCAAAAGAAATAGATATAGGGGGGAAGGATACTCTAAGCGTGGGGAGGATCACGAAAATCTCGGAAAGAAAAAAAAAGGGAAGAAGAGGATATGGGAGGAATCCGACGAAAAGCGGACGTGTTGTAGAAGTCAGCATTGAAAACCAGGACAAAAGAAGCGTATATATCGGGCGGCGCCGAAAAGGGGGTCCGCAGGGGGGGGCAAAGGAAACGCGCAAATGTCTAAGTAGTGCCGCCAAGTCGAGCGAGGCCTCTCTTGAGATATCTATTCGACAATCACGAGGGAATGTGGACACAAAGACTTTTTGGCAAAAAAGAGGCCAGCTTAAAAAAAAGGAGAGGGGGACCAGAGAGAAAAGGGAATAATAATAAACGGGGAACAACAGGGATACGGGCGGACAGAAAGCGGCCACGGGGCACTGCACGCGCTGCCGGTACCCATCTAAATTACAAAAAAAAAAAGGAAAGAAGCAAAGTTCAAAAAAAAAGAGGCACTTGAATCGGACAGCGAAGCGAGTCAGATAGGAACGAGGGATCAGCGGACCGGGTCCCTGAAAAGGGAACATCGTGTACGGAAAGAATTAAGACTGACCAAAGCAAAAAGGGGGGGGGGGCAAAACGGGGGAAAGAGCGATCAATTGGAAGCTCAAGAGGAAAAACCACTTTCCGGGGGGGAGGAAGCAAGTCCTCTACACATAAGAAAAAGGGACTAAATTAGGAGGGAAAACTTTCAAAGAACCTTACCAGAAAAATCAAGAAGTCCGAAAAAAAGCCGAGAAAGGAGTCAGGGGGAGCGAGAAAAGAAGAAAAAACGAACGCGAATGAAAACCGCCAAGAAAACTCACTGGAATCGAGCGGAATGAACACAACACCGAAAGGAAAAAAGTGTGGGATTCTACAAAGCACTCCATTTGCGCTTTGTGAACGCAGAGAGATCTCAAGGACTAAGGAAAAGGGCGTAGATGATTGCGGAGGTATACAATCGGAAAGGAGTGAAGAAGGGGTGGATTTTTTGGGGGGGACTCTTTATTGGGTCAGCACCTAACGAATTGGTACAAGGCGAACCCGGGAGAGGGAAAAAAGGGGAGATCACCACGTTCAAAGAGGGTCCTTTCCTTTCATGGAGTCATGACAAACAGTAGTGAGGAGTAGGAATATAAAAAACTCGACTCGAAGGGGGGGATAAAGAGTTTTGAAATAGTAAAATTTAAATGGAGAGTTCTGTATGTGAAAACTATCCGGAGTAAATCTTTGGGAAAATAGGGGAGGAAAAAGGATTATTAAAATAATGGCAAATCTACAGACCAAATAAGGGACGGAATGAGACGAGAGAGGCGCGAAGAGACTGGAAGTTTAGTGACAAATCGGCGTCAAGAAGGGCACCCAACACGTTGAGAAGGGGAAGGTTGTAATAAAAAGTGGTCAACGCTAAGACTTGCGGCACGCCTGCGAGAAAGCAAACACTCCGCTCCCGTGGTTGAATATTAGGTGATCAATGGAAAAGTAAGTCATGGGACGCACGGGACCTTCAGTATCGCCTTTAAAAGAGAAGAATCGTCAAAGAAGGAAAAATAGGGTCCCAATTCCAGGGGAGGGCAGGAGGAAAAACAAAACAAAGGAAAAAAAAGGGTAGTTGCAAAAAACAGAAAATCGAAAAGGGGGATCCAAAAGAAGATAATCGAACTAACCAGGTAAGGGGGAGGGGAGCATATTTGGAGGACGAGGAACAAGCAAGGGCAGGCAAGGGGGGATGAAATGGATAAAATGTTCTCTCACCAGAGTATAAGTCAAAAAAAACTGAAGGAAGGGAGTAGGCGGGGCAAGGGAAGGGGAGTAACTAAAACAACAGAGGAACGGAATTCTCGCAACAATCCCACGAGAGTAAACTAGATAGAGTACTGGGTTCTTTTACTAAGGACCATTAATAGCCATGGATCAAGGGGGCAAAGGGAGGCCAACAATGGAAAAAAGGACGAGGTACTAGAACCAGTACGACACACCCCTCCAAAGTTATCTCCGACCAATCTGCTGCCGTAGAATGAGGGGGGGAAGAACTCAGGGCTATGACGGAAGGAGGAGAAAAGGAAGTTGGAGAAGAAGAAAAGTAATAGCCGGCAGGGGGAAGGCAGCTAAGCATAAAAATGGAAACTTCGCGTAAGATTCTTAGGAAAAAGTCCCGAGCTACTTGTTTCCTTTCACATAGAGAAGGTTCATATTGAGATGACTGGAGAGGACTTGGTAGAAGCCGCAAGAACACGAAGTGGGACGGGTAGAGGGGTCCGAGATTCAAAAACCGGTGGGGCGGACAAAAACACGCAGGCTTTGGGTAAAGGGAGTTCCAGTCTCCAGAAAGATATTACAACAAAGGTACCGGGGGAAACGGAGATGGGGGGAGGGGGTCTTTGACCAAACTGCTGAGTGTGGGGTGTTAAAAAATTTTGGTTGGGGGGGGGGGGGGGTCTACTACGTCGCAAAAAGGTTAAAAACTCCTGGTACGCGGACTACAAGAAAGAAGACCAAAGGTCAAACCCTTGCAAGTGGGTAGGGAAGGGACTAACTTTACGAGGAGGGAGGTCCTGGGTTCCCCGCTAAGGAATGTAGTTTAAGAAATTGGACCTCTTGGGTGAAAAGGGTCTCTCTGCGGTGGGGAAGAAAGGGGGCAGCAGCCTAGTGGCCTTTAAAAAAGTCTGGGAGTCAAACAACAGCTTACAGGGGGAAATCATTTGCACCAAAAAAAAAGGGGGGGCTGGGTTTATTCACTTTAGGAGGAAACAAAAATCAAAAAGAAGAGCACCTTAAGGGGGAGGGGAAGGAGCGCAGCTAGAACAATATTCCACCGATAAAAAAAAAAAACCTGTGGGACTCGTAGGTAGGGGGGACCTCGTCACTTGGGGGAGAGGCCTTCGGGGAAATAGGGGCATCAGGAAGGGGAAGAAGGGAAGGGTGGATGGGGAGGGGAATCGCTCCTCAAACTTCTCGGCGGCAAAACTAGCGATAATGATTGCGATATCGTGAGCCTTTTAGTGGAGAAAAAAAATGGCCGAGGGAAGGGAGTGGCTTCATAGGGGTCGCGATGCTCTTCTCAGAGGGATAAAATGGAATAAAGAATGGAAAGCAAGACCTTGCAAAAGGAAAAGGGTGCCCGGGGGACAAAAAGCCGTTCAGTTTTCTTACCTGAAAATTAACCTGTTGATTGTCGAAGAATTGGACTGCATGTTCCCGCTCCAGGAGAAAGGGTATCGAAGAAGGGGGAAAACGATCAATAGTAAGAACTCTCAGGCCTAATAGTCGGAGGCCGCCATTGACGGCTGAAATTGCGCACGCCACTAACTTGATCTCGAAGGCAAACGGGAGATGAGCTGTTCCGAGAGCTTCGGGGCCGAACTGCAATTGGAAAGGAGGAGAGCGGGGGCTGGGTGGAAGAAGGAGTGTGAAAAGCTGCTGCTTGTGCAAAAACTGGCAAACCGGGCACGCCAGTCGCTAAAACACCATAGCGGCAGAAAAAGACGAGGGGCTCAAAGGGTGGGAAAGAGAAGAGACTTGAAAAGGAAAGAAAGAAAAAGTCTGGCGCGTTTAAACTGCTGTCTATCGCAGCGGAAGAGTTCTCAAACGAAGAAAGAAAGGACGATCTGGAGGGGGTGAAATCTGAAAACCAGCTCTCTAGGAGGAGTTGGCGGCTCAAATCACTCAAAAAAGGCAACACAAAAGAGGGAGGGAGGAAAAAAGAGAGGGGGCCTCACCGCAAACGGCCCCAAACGAGCGGCCGCGGGGTTCAACTATCAAAGACCGGCGATAATCAGATCGGCTGCCTATGGGGGGAGGACTACAGAGGGGGAAGAAAAAAAGGGGCTTCAGAAGGGAAACAGGTCGAGAGAGCCGCTTGCGCCGAATCGAGTTTCTGCAAGACGAAGACCAGCGGGATCGACAGAGAAGGCCGTGCAAATCGTCAGCAGGGAACTTCAAAGAGGCGTCAACGTACAAAAGAGAAGAAGGAAAGTTCCGGGGGAAGGAGAATCAGCGAACGGACGAAAAAGGAACATAGCCTTAAAAAGGTGCGCGGAAGGAGGGGATAAAGCTCGCGAGACTAAAAATTGCCAGAAGTAAGAAGGGGGAGAACACAGCTATGAAGCCTAAAGATACTGATCGTAAACACAGCAAGGTAGTAAGTCAGATCAGAGAAGTCTCAGGAAGGGATAACGCCCTTTCAAAGGGAACGATCATAAAAAGGGGTGAAAAAAAAAAAGGACATGAAAAAAAAGGAAGGGACGCAATAAACGTGAAACATGGCGCCAGAGCGGGTGGGCACGGGGTCTCAAGGGCTCAAGGGAGCAAACCATTTTCTGATCCGGGAAGAGAACTAATCCTAACAATGAATACCGAAAAAAAGAGAAAAGGATCAGGAAATTGTAAGAAAAAAAAGGGAAGAAAAAAAGGTTCCCGAAATAAGAAGGAGAGGAAACCAGGCAGGAGGGAAGGCGAGAAAATCTCCAAGCTCAACAAAGGATCCCAGAGGGAGATAAGAGGGGAAACCTCCAGTCAGAAAAAGAGCCCTTCGGACAATCAAAAGTGGCGGAGGGAATAGGTTACGGAGCTCGTGACACGACAAGAGAGAAGGGCGTGGAGTCTTGGGGTAACTACGACGACGAGATAGGGCAGGGGATAGGACAGGGAGAGGGGAAATGCCAGAAGAAAATAAAGGGTGGTTAAAAATGCGCGCCCAAGGAGCTTGAAAAACAGCGTACCCCAAGGGGTGAAGATGGCTTACTGTAAGAATTAGAGGGAGGAAAACGAGAATATGAGAGAAGCACCCGCAAAACACCTTGAGCAGGGAGATTTGCCAGACTTGGAAAAGGAGTAGTGGGAGTTTGTGTCTGAGTGGGGAAAGGCAAGAAGTGGAACAACAATCACGGGTGGAGAAAAAAAAATGGGAATGGATAGGCGCAGAAAAATAAACCCTCAAAAATAAAAAAGAAGGGACGACTCTAAGAAAAGTCTGGAAAGTGAGCCACTGAAGGGGAGCAACAACACGGGGAAGGTCCTTTCAGGGTGATCTCAGGACTGTGCTAAGACCGATTCTGCAGCTCGAAATCAAGCAGAGACCAAAGAAGCTTTGAACTGAGTGCTCTAGAATACAGTCGACGACCCTGAAAAGGAAAAGGGCATTCCGCCTTAAGACTGGACAGATTGGAACGGAAGAAGAAAACATCGATAACAAAAGGGCTAGTATCCTTCCAATCACTGTGCAGAAGACCGGCACCGGTTTCATGGGGGAAAGAGTCATTGAAGAAAAGGGGGAAAGGAAAGAGCAGGGCGACGCCACTTGTCGACGCTTGAGCGGTTAAAAAGAATAACTTCGGGGGGGGGATGGGCCGGTAGCCAGGAATGGGGAATGGGAAGACCAGGAGCAGCACTAGGGGGGGAGCGGACAAAATCTCAATGGCGAAACAAACGCATGAAAAGAAGCCTACACGGATATTGAAGGAATTAGGTAATAGCGGGGGGAGGGGGGATTATCTAAAAAGGACATGAAAAGCAACAATGGTCATGGCTACTGCTTAGGAGACGCGTCTCAAAAAGATAAAAAAAGAAGGACAGCATAAAGAACATACATCGTAAGGGGGAAGGGGCCGAAAGAAAGGAGGAGGATCGCGCGGACTGCGGGACGGCCACTTTGAGAAGTAGTCAGCCTCTAAAGCTCCGCAGGGGAATTCAGGGCTAGAGAATTATATCAAGGGAAAACCGGAGGTGTCAAAGACTGTTGAGACTTGCGTCGTAGAAGAGCATGTTTCTGCATGAAAAGGGAAGAGGAGGGAGAGATTGAGGTTATCGGACGGAACATGCCGTTTAAAACGGCAAGATATCCAAAACACCTTAATGGGGAAAACGGTCCCAGACTGGGAGGGGGAAGTTCTTTAAAAGAACAGGAGGAGGAAAACAGAAAAATCACGTAAACGCATTTGGGGGGCGGGTTTCCTAAAGGTTGTTTCGGCCGCGTGGTCGTTCTCCCGTCGCAATTTTAAAAAACACTTGACGGCTGGGGAAAAAGAAAAAAAGCAAGAACAGGGAAAGTACTTAAAAAAACCCTCATTGAAAAACAGTTGGGGGGGATAAAGCGGGTGAGAGATGAACTGGTAAAGGCTACTCCGGGAAAGAAGAAGACTCGGGGGGGTGACAAGGAGAAAGCAAACTACCCAAAACACACCACCACCAAGG
>Ga0179593_1367164_pt1 | contig 11438 bp, 4 predicted proteins | sample CZODoug2_1_08_16_FD_185931 | JGI IMG/M metagenome (GOLD analysis project Ga0179593, IMG submission 185931) | Vadose zone soil fungal communities from Angelo Coast Range Reserve, California, USA - CZODoug2_1_08_16fungal (PacBio error correction) | ecosystem: Environmental > Terrestrial > Soil >...
CTTAATGATCAATACGACCACACCGCGTGAAGCTCAAATACAGGGTGACTGCCGAATTAAACTACGACCTAGAGGGAGGGACAACTCGGCAGGTGTCGAAAATGACGTGGGGGGAGGGAAGGGTATCATGGGTCCGGGGAAGGACAGGGCGTGTCTGCAGAGGACGGCGAAGAGCCCTATCGGAATCATGCAAACTTAAGGTACGCTACCTCTCTATCTCAGTGGAATACTTCGACGAGATCGACTATAAGTCGCTGAAGACGGTAAGCTCATTGGACGAAGGGAACAGGTATGTAGTTCAGCACCTCATTCGGGGGGGGGTGGGACTACCTTCTACTTTCCAAGAACACGACCCGGACTGACTATCAAAAAAAAAAGAGGGAGGAAAGGGGGGATAAAGTCTGAAGGACAGACGTGATACAGGGAGGGGATGCAAATCACGCGCAAACTGATCAAACCCTAAGGGCTCTTAGTGCTAGCTCGTCCACGAGTAGAGGTGAATCCCAGAAAAAGGGGGGAACCATCGTAACGTAAGGGATTCCCTGACATAGCGGCGGCGAGGTCTCGGGACGACGGACCGCAAGGCGACAGTTGGACGGGCTGCTTTACAAGGAGGAGTGGCCAAGAAGTGGGGGAATGAGAAGGGAAAAAACAGAATGTCCGCAAAGAGTAGGTATCCCGATCAAGTGAAGGGGTACCAGGAAAAGGCGCGATTAACAGAGGGAAGGTAAAAGAAGATGGCGAACAGGGTCGACCAGAAAAGGCACAATGGATCATTCAGGCGTAATGATGGCGCCGATCGAAAAGAGAAAAAAGGGGGCATATAAGGTCCATTTCGTACGGAAACTGCCTAAGTTCACTCTGGGTACTGAGGGTCTGGCCATCTGCGAGAGCCGGCCGGAGGAAACAGCGGATAACCCCGGGTTATTTCGGAAGTCGAATGAAGCGGCGCGCAGTTTCTCAAGAGGGACCGGAGCGTCGCGGGTTTGGCCCCATTCCAGGGAAGAAACTAGGCGACGGGGCATGCGGAGGAGTCGCGCGCTAAACTTTCTTAGGGAGCGATCCTGACAACCCGGGGAGCCACAGAAAAGGTCTGAATCGGATACACCAGAGTGTCAACTTCGATAGGAAATCTACGAAGACAAAAAGGGAGGCGAGTGGTATTTCGAACGTTCTGACTCACCCGGTTTACGGAGCACCAAGAACTAACGACCGAAAGGAGGAAAGCATCCAAAGGGCACCACCTACAATTGCTCAAGATGCGCCTACGGAAAGGAAGGGGGGACCTGCCGAAGCCGACAATCGAGCGCAGCTGCGGGAATGATGCGCACCGCCCATGGCGGCCAGCGCGTGAGTTCCGTGGGAAACATACGAGAGGAGAGAGAAAAAGTGGTTGTGTAAAACGATTTGAAAACGTGGGGGCCGTCCTTTCTTAACTGTTAAGGCGTAGGGCTTAAAATCTATCGTAAGCCTAGTGCATCAGGCGGGGGGGGGAGCTTGAAGTCATCAGCGAAAAAAGGAGACAGTGATCAATTGGCTCCTGAAGCGGAAGACGCTAAAAATACAGATAAAACTTATTCTCCAAATGAGGGTCGCGTTGCATGAAAGGGGCGCAGAGAAACAGACCGCGAAGACTACTGTGCTGGCTTAGGCAGAACTCGCAATCGAATCTCAACCGCATACAGGAGGAAAGCAGAAGATGAAAGAAGGTGGACAACGAAAAAAAAGGGATCGACACAGTCGAGCGTTTCCAAGGGATCCTGCGGCCTACGTGTGGTTCCGGCACCACTCACGAGAAAGTCGAAGCAAAAAAAGCCAGCAAGCTGGCTTGGGGTCGGGGGGAAGGAGTCATTTGTTGCGAAAATGGCCGGACGGGAGACGCGCCGGGAAAAATCGAACCTCAACTTAAAAAAAAGGGGATTGGAACAACCGGATTTCCAAGCGGGCCTAGGGGGCTCCAACGTCACTTCGAAGAAATAGGCAGGCTTTATGTGTCAATTAAAGGCATCTGAGATAAGGGGGAACTCTTAGAAGAGGAATGGGAGTCTAGGCAATGGGGGAACGGGAGCACGCACGAGCTTATGTGAAGGAAAGAAGTATCCTAAGGAAGAGGTCTGCTCAAGGAAGGATAGCCCTTACATGATGATCGGCGACACCTCACAAGGGGGGGAAAAAATGCGCTAGGGGATCCGGCCGCAATGGGAAGGACCTTACGAGAGAGGGCGTTGCCACCCTGAGAGTCCTTGACATCAACCCTTGGGCGGAAGGGGAAGAATCCACACTTTCTGTCAGGTAAGAGACCTAAGAAGAGGGGGAATAGAAGGGGTTTTCAAACAGAAATGCCCTCGCTACTGCTAGACTTCGCGCAAGTGCAAGAATTCGTCAGCTTCTTGGGGGGGAAAGGAAAGGCGAGAAGGGTCAGCAGCGGGAGGGACATAGGGTTGACAAGGAATCCGAAAAGAACTTGGTCCTCGTTGAAAGAGGTGAGATAATAAGGCGGCCAAAAGGAGGGGGAACTACGAGATTTCGAAACGTAGTGCAAGAGCGCGGAAAATAGGGAAATCAAGTCCCTATACCTCTAAAAGGGTATTTGCCGGAGATCAGAACTGGGAGGAGAAAGACATCTGATCACCTCGCTACTAGCCGCCGAGGCATGAAGGTGAGCAGACAGGAAACGGGAAATAACAAGCTCCGGCGAAGCTTTATTGAGAAAAAATTGAACCATTCAGCGAAAAGATGCGGGGTTCTGGAAGCACGTAGAGGCAAGGAGGAGGCGGAAACGCGCAAGTAGAAATCGGGGTACTCCCAAGCTCTCACCAAAAAAAAGACAACTAGTGGAGGAGGGTTAAGGGTCTTAAGAATTGGCCTCGTTACGTAAGGGAGGGAGAGTTGCAGGGAACGACGCTTATTGGGATAGGGAAAGGGGAAATCCAAAACGCGTCGGCAAGAAGCGCGTCTAGCCCAAGACGCGGCGGGGAACGAGGCGCCAAGGGCCAGGAACAGCGGCGTCGTACAACGGGAAGATCGATGTGGAAGCTTGCCAAATCGACCCGTAGAAGCAGGCACCTCCAAGGAGAGGTATCAAGGGGGGGCTGCTAGGGAAAGAAATTCGCACCGGCACTCGAGAACTCCGAAGTGTGACCTTTTGATGGGGGCTATCAGTAGTGAGACTGAAACGATCCGAGGAAACGAAAACGTCGGGGAAAGCTTCTTCGTGCCAAAGAAAACATCCAGCTGCAGGATCTAACTTCCTGGTCTTAAAGAAAGGACCAACGGGAATTCTTTGAGCGAAAGTCGAAGCGAGTTTGGTGTGGGCACGGAGAGTTAGTCCCCAGAGGCGGAAGGGGAGAGACCCGACAAAAAAACAAGGGGTGGGACTTGCCTGAGAAGGTGGTCAAAAGAGGATCGTGTTGGCCCTAAAATCGTAATCCGGTCAGGCCCAGGCGGAAGGGATACCGCGGGCCCATCCGGGTGGGGTGGGGGGTGGAGTCAAATCGATCATTCGGGCGTCATGCACTAATCGTAAAAGGGACCGGGAGGATTCATCAAGAGAAGCAGTTGTTCTCGACAAAAAAAACTGAAGAAAGCATGACGTAGTGAAGCTTTCAAACCGGTAATGCCTACGCTTTCACGAAAAAAGCAAGGGGGGACTCTTCTTCGAATGGTGGCCCAGAGAAAAAAGAGTCACCGAAGGAAGGGAAGCGAGGCGGGGCAAATCAAAGTATTGGTATACGATTTCTGGGGAAAAGCGTCGTATACTGTAATTGGGAAATTTTAAGCAAACACACTAGACGAAATCTCGGCAAAAAGAGGGCTTGAGAAATTTAAAGCTCGATCGTGGTGGGGGGAAAAACGTCAAGTCGGATCGGAAAAAAACTTGACATGATCGAGTGTATCTCAGGTGGAAGCAGAGGGGGGAAACCAACAGCAGTCGGAGGGGTCAAAAAAATCTTGTCGGAGGTAAAGGCATATAGTCGGGCAAGGCGCTGTGTGGAAGAGTACTGCAAAGCCCGCACAGGGAAGCTTCTCGCGCTTAAGGATAGGCAAACAATGGGGGGAAAAGGGCAAGCGCGACCATCAGGGCGAATAAAAAGGCCCGGACATTTGTTATTTACGAGGCTCACGGCAAAGGGCAGGATCAAATATATCGCGAAAGAAGGGGGGAGGCTGCTGACTGGAGAATTAGCACCAAAACTAAGCGGAAGAGATCATCATTTAATCATGTCTGAGACGCTTAGGCTCATCACACCGGAAGTTCACGCACGGACACCCCGTGTGAAGAGGGTCTTCTTACGTGGGGATAAACGATCTCAGCAAGGTCTTTAGACCACGAGTGACCTCTGAACGAAATCATGGGAAATGTCGGATAGCAGAGTCGCGTGCCGGGAAAAGGGGGACCGTAGCACTCAACACGGGCAGATGCCCTTTCTTTTTCGTCCGCAAATGCCGATTTCCAGATGCGGAAAAACTCGAGGGCATCCGTACCATAGAGAAACTGGTTCGAAAACGGGAGGAGCAAATACGAGCAACGCAACAGATAGGAAGTTACATGCCGAAATCTCTTACACCCGAAATCACGCAGTAGGGACCGCCCATGGGGAAAGGATCGCTCGAAACAAAAAGAAGGGAAGAGTTCGAGGATGGGGCGGCGGGACTAGCAAGTGGGGACCGGGGGGGGGAAAATAACGACCGAGATGAAACTCGGGGATACAATTGGAGCGCGCTTTTGTGGAAACCGGGCTGCGAGAAAACGGGGGGAAGGGGAAGAAGTTTCGAAGACATGCGGAAGCGAAATCGCATCTGGGCCACTTGTGACGCCGTCCATCTGAATAGGGCTACGAAACCGAATGGCCACGCGGCCGAAGGGGAAGGTAGATCTGCGAAGCAAAAAAGAGGGGGAGTTGAATTCCCCGGGGCCTGAGGGAGGGTTTCCGCCGATCACGCAAAATCCGATCAATAGGAACTCGCCTTGAATCGTTATACACGTGGAGGGATCGGCCGGCATACCCGAGACGCGTTGAAAATGAGCTGGAAATTACGCGAACAGGGAAGGCAAAGACCACGGTCGGGAAAAAGTAAGGCAGGAGGAGAGTAAGAACGGGGACCTTGGAGGTTCGTGCAAAAACAAAGGACGACCGCCAGTTCGGAGAGCCGAAGAGGGAGAAGTCCTCTGGGGGAGAGAAACAATTCAGCCAGGGGCAGACGCGCCGGAAGTTCAGTAGTGGGGGTTTTCCATCCACTCAGGCCAGGGGTGAAGCACCTCTACGAAAAATAGGAAACTGTTGAACTTCAGCGTTGTGTGAGCGACTGCAAGTCGTGATTCGGGTAACGACCAGTGGCAGACAAACTTGCCATCGACATAGCGCAGAGGGTCAGCCTAGACTGTCGGGAGAAAAAGGGAAGGCAGCAAAAGCAATGCCCCGTAAAGCCTCAAAGGAAGGCAGAGATCTAACCGTTTCTAGTAATAGGGGCAGGCATCAAGAGCGGTATGCTCTTTCAGTAAGAGCCGAAAGAAAACACCATTGGCGAAAGAACCGGTCAAGGGAAACATCCAACTGCAGGCCGACACCAGAGGAGGATGGGTCTAACTCTTTAGGTCGTAGCAGCCAAAAGACACCCCGTAAAGAGCCGAACTCTGGGGGGTTGGGGTAGATAATAAAGGGGGGGATTACTAACCTCCACAAATATGGAGAAAAAGATCGAAGTATCATCGGGAGAGGGAGGCTACAACACCGAGTTCGAGGGGGGCGTTGGTGCAATTGAAAGGAAGGCATAGACAGAGTTCCCACTGAAATACTCAGGTTGTCCGGGACGGGCCTGTGCTTGCCACTTGAAAAAAGGGGGACGAACAAATGGGGGATGATTGCGGAGGGAAAACGAATAACTAACGAAGGCTGAATTCCTCTACGCCGAGCTATTAAAGCAGCCAAGATTATTTCGTAGGCAAAGAGAGGGCATCAAGGAAAAAGCTGAAGCTTCACGCCGCAGTAAAAAACAGAAATGATCTTGAGATAATTTGCTATTAAAAACACTCATTCGGTCGAACAAAGGTTCGGGTCCACTCAGATCCCGAAACGAGAGTAACAAAAACGCTGATGGGGGGGCGGGTGAGCGGGAGAGCGGAAATATGTTCGGCCCGTTAGTGGCTGCAAAAACTCTCGAAACCTTACAAAAGAAATGTCGGCTTGTGGTCGGCGGCTCAGGGGACGACTGTTGTACCGCCGAAAATATCAATAGTCGACACGTACTTCTAGCCTTCCACAGGACGTCATTCTCGCCTTTAGAGGGATACCAAGACAATGTCTACCTAGTCTGCTAATCCGAAGGGGAACCAATAACGGGGAGGAGGGAATTGCGTCAGGAAGAAAGACAGTCCCAAGGGATTCGAGAAACGGACTATCCATTCCCTTGTATCCTCTAAGTGGCGCAGATTAACGATGTATAAGGGCGACCCCAATGATCGTCGAACCTTTCGAAAGCAGGCAAAAGGTATCATTCAGTCTCCATAGGAATGCGTGCCGACTAAAACGGCACGATGGGAGTAATTAGTAGACGGAAGGATCACAAGGGAGCTGGAAAAGAAGATTTGGAAAAAGAAGGGAGAGATCTGCAAAAGGAGAAGGACCAACGTGGTAGTTTGCAAAAGCAAAACGGTGCGTGTCGCAAGGAGGACATCTTTCTGAGATGTGCAAAATGAATGGCAAAGAAGGTAGAGGGGCCGCCATTCACGTAATGTACACTCGCTGAAGTATGGGCGGCGATTGAAATCACTGGGATTTCCCGTAGAGGGTGCGGAAAGGAGTACTGAGGGGGGAAAGCTGCAGGATCGGCCTGGGCAAATCGACTACTTTTGGCGGAGCGTGGACAAGTCTGGGGTTCGCACAAGTGGAGGGGGGCCTTAGGAGGGCACGCAAGGGGAGACGATGTAAAAAAGAATCAGTAATGTGGGAAACGACAAAAAGGCAATGGTAAAGCCGATGAGCCTACGCGAACTCCTGGAAGGGCAGACGCAAACCGATAAAAGACGAGAGAGTTCTGCAAGTAATTAGAAGACGCCCTGCAATATCTCGTGGAGGTAAACAGACGCTTAGAGAACGACTTGTTGTACCTCGGTGCCACGGAAGTGCTGAGCCGCTGGGGGTGCAGAATCGGATGTCATGGGGAGGGAATCGTATCCAGAAGGAGCCTTCGGGTCGAAGACATCTTACACCAACCGGGCAGCGCAAATTCGAGACATTGACGACTGTCTCGGGAGGAATACGAGCCGAAAGGGACAGTTACACCTCAATGAAGGTCTGGGTGAAGGAAAGGCTAAATGAAGGGTGGGGCAAAGGCAAACTAGGCTTGGCGCAGTAAACTGATGCGCCCGGCGGGCGGGGTTCCAACTACTAGCAAAAGGAGAAAGGCCAAACGAACGCATATTGCGCAAAACCGACAGCTGAAACACGAAATGGAATCGAATGAAGGCCCCACCTGAGAGCGGACCGACTAGGGAAAAGGTCGCATGCGTGGCCGAGAAACGATTTACTTTTTTTAACCAACAAAGAAGAGAAGTGCACGAGAGGGAAATAACCCGAGGACCGCGTTGACGGCGTGTGTTTCAAATTTCAAAAAAGGTGTGAGTCTCGACACTGGGTCACCAGAACCAGGGGAAAGACAAGGAGTGCAACCCGCCGAGTTCGGGGACCGTAATACTGCCAGGGGGCTTCGGGTGACACTTCTATCGAAGGCGGAAGGAGTGTGAGAGGGAACGATCTATCCTGGTGGATCTTTTAGACTCGAATGCTGGCTGACACTTACGTTTGGACGGGAAGCAAACAATAGCGAGGATGATAAAGAAAACAAGGGGGGGGGCAGGTTTAGTCTTCGTTGAGCTTCATAGAACCGGATGAAAGGATCGGGATCTGGCTAAAACATTCACAACACAAAAGATCGTACGGGGCGCTAGGGAATCCGTCCCTTGTGCCTGACAGTAGGATTGACAAGGGAAGAACGGGGGAACCTATCCATTTTGAAAAAACCTTAAGCAATAAAACACGGGGGGATAGGAACCTAAGCAAGATGGAATCAGAAGGGTTTGGGGAAAAAGGGATCCAGGTCGCTTAGCTGCTCTGACAAGAAGCTAGATTTCATGGGGAAGAGGAAAGACAGGATCATGGTCCATTTCTTTTGTCAAGACCGATTAAGGAAAGGGAAGAGCACTGGATCGTTTCCGAACGCAAAATGAAAAGCAAAAAAGGCGAAATCGGATATTTATTGTCGCCTTCTGGTCCGATAGGGAACAGGGGGACGCACCCAGGCTAACCGAAGAAGAGGGGGGTGAATGGGCAAAGTCGATCTAAAGGGTCCTCTTTAGGGAAAATAAGACCAATAGCGCGAAAACAGAGCCGCCTAAGCAGTTTTGCGCGAGTTAGAGAAATGCACGGGGTCTCGGAACAGAGCGAATGGCGTAAGAAGGGGGGAAGACTTCCCACTAAAGCGAACGCCTCTGTTGAGGAAAAATTAATCTGAAGGACACTCTCAATGCTAATAGAAAAGAGATCTCGACAAAAGGATTATGTGGGAATGTATAGTTCTTTGTGGGGGGTGGGGTTTGGGGGGGGGTGTTTGTCGAGTGACTATTGAAACGTGGTCGTCCGCTCTGATTTGCGCTACGAACCCTCGATGGGTCGGAGTCGAAAGAAATCACAAACAAAAAATCCATGACCTCGGGTCGAGGCACCCGAAGGGAGAGTTCGGGACCGACAAAGGCCCTGCTCGGGAAGGACCTGTCGGAGTTTAAAGAGAGGAGCGGTCTGCCACTCGACCCGTGAAAAACCTAAAACGGAGCGGGTAGCGGCGCAGGTGCGCTCCGGGCAGCTCTCTTCAAGGCCCAGACGCTGGGGTTACTCGTTTTCTGGGAGGGAAAAAGAAGCTGGGCGCGAGGGGTGCTCGAAGACGACCGGAGGGGAGGCTGAAACGGGTATTGGCCAACGCCAATGGAGGAACCATGAGCTCTCACCGTGTCGGAAACAAACGCACACGATCTAAGCAGAGAAGGGATCGAGAGGAGATGTGCAAATAAAAAAAAAACAGACAGACGACTTTTATAAGCCCGGAACGCGTGAAATTCTTAACCCTACCATAAAGGGGTGGATTAAGACTAGCTGGGGAAACGGCGGTGCCAATCCAGAGAGTCAAAGAGAAAAAACGTCAGGCCCCGGAAGCCTCCGACGGCAGACACTATCCTGTTTTGGGGTTTTGCTCAGCAAATCAAGATCAATGTAAGAGTTCGATAAGGATCAGACGAAAATAGAGAAGAAAGGATTGTCTTCTTACAAAATCAAGGGATGCATGGAGTGCAGCCGACCACAGGCAGAAGATCAAAAATCTTAAAAAAGAGTTCCCCCTATATTCACGACATCTGTACACTCCTGAATGCCTTCCATTGCCAACGAGCCCAACGAGGAAAGAGTACGGAGACGAGGGGGTGCATAAAGGGAGGGGTGGGACGGTGACGAGGTGAAACTCGAAGGGAGAACGTCAATACTGGCCATTTTCGAAAAAAAAACTGATCGATCTAAAAATCGTCTTAGCTTTGGCGACTGGTCGCGGGGTTGGTGCCAAACGTAACTAGGATAGCCAATGAAACAATTGTAGGAGAAGGGTGTCACCGATCCATGGGGGGGAAGTTTTATCAAAGTCCGCTTCGGAAGAAACCACGGGTCGTGAGGGAGAAGTAGCGGTCGGGGAAAAGGAGAGTGCCGTATGAGAGCAGACATCCCAGGTCGGCTAGAGTGTCCGAGACCATCCCGATGGGCAGGGAAAGCCTAAACCATCGGTAGAGATTAGGAAAGGAATTCATTAGGGAAGGCATTCCATGAGCGAGACAAGAGGAAGAAACTAAAAGGGGAAAACTGCAAGGGAAGAGGGAGGAGCAAATAAAGACAGAGGAATGGATCTCATTTGACCAAGCTACGAGAAACTAAACTAAATGGACGGACGACAAAAAGAGTAACCACGTTTTCTCGCGCCGCGCGTGAGGGGGCAAAAAGAGGAGCCAAAGGCAGGCCGTATGCAGGAGGGGTCATCATTTCTCTCTATAGATGCTTACGCAGGTAAAAAAAAAATTTATAAAGGGCTCCGCGCCGAAGAATGCATCGAGCCATGGTAGGGGGGAGCACGGGGAAGGCAGTGACCGCGATAGGGCAAGTCGAGTCAATTCGCAGCATAGAAAGGGGGGGGGGGCGAGCCGGAGGGCGGAACTACACTAGACGCACAGCTACGGAGAGGGACATGCTAGCCCAAGGAGGGAAATCAATCAGCTTCGCATGTCCGGGACCTACCCAGGTGTGGTCAATTATCAAGGAAGACAAAATTACCAGAGGCGAGGATAAGAAAAAGATGGGGCGCTTGCCCTCATCCGAGGGTTTTAACTTTAATTGTTCAAAATAAAACGCCGGAAGTGGAAAATGGAGACACTGCAGATCTTGTTCAGATAATGCGAAAGAAAACTGGGAGTTCCGACTGTTTAAGCTCTAGTCATCGGTGCCACCGGGAAACAGAAGTTTGCAACCCATCTGAATCGGGAGAGTGCTAACATTGCCGGCGGCGACGGTCCACCTGTGGTATCTCGGCCAGAGAAGATCAATGATTTTTAATGTCACGGGGCCTGAGGGGTCGAAAATTTCGCAATAAAAGAGGGTTCGAGACCGCTCGGAAAGGCGAAAAAGGTGCCCCTAAACCGGTCACGTGATAGAAGGGGAAAGACCAGATGCGTAGTTAACTGGAGAGGTGCATAGAGCCAGCCGCCGACCCCACGGGCTTGTCCACGTAACGAAGGCAATACAAAGAATAGACTGATTGGACTTGCACGAGGGACACGCCTGCGGGAGGGCATTCGAAGAGTACGTGGAGGTGAGAGGGTCGGAAGGGACAGGTCCACAATTCAGAAGGAAACCAACGAAAAAACGAAAAAATGCCTTAGGGGGATAATACAGGGGGGGCCAAACTCCCTGGGATCGTCGGGCCGATCAGATAACGGATCACCAGGCCTCCTCGGAGTTTTGTTTCTACGCATAAAGGGTCAGGGAATGTCGTTGACAGAACGACCTTGGCGAAAGAAGGATTATACATCGACATAGGCTAAGCGGAACTGTCTAAGTGCGTCCGGCAAACCCAAACCAACCGGGAAGAACAGGCTGCCCGTCGGAAGGGCCGCACTCTTGCCGGGAAGGCTAATCCTTTGCGCGTAATATAAAATAGGGAAAGTAATCAATCCTCGGGGAAGTAAGGTCTCCGTAATTCCGAACAAGGCCACGGGGAAGATGAACGGAAAGGTCCAGCACAAGGAAAATGTTAGACAGCTCTGGCGAGTAGTGGAAGGGAATACGATTATTAAGCCATGAGCACACGAACGACAAGTTAAAATCAGGGTTGGTTTCGTAGCAGGCGACTTT
>Ga0179593_1429625_pt1 | contig 11438 bp, 11 predicted proteins | sample CZODoug2_1_08_16_FD_185931 | JGI IMG/M metagenome (GOLD analysis project Ga0179593, IMG submission 185931) | Vadose zone soil fungal communities from Angelo Coast Range Reserve, California, USA - CZODoug2_1_08_16fungal (PacBio error correction) | ecosystem: Environmental > Terrestrial > Soil >...
GCCAACGCTGGGTCACAGGTGCCGAGACGAAAACGCTGGGGGGTGATTAATACTGGGGAGAAGACTGAATGAAACGTCACAAGGGTCTAAGGGATATTTCTGCTTCGGGTCAGCGAGAAGTTTCTCTTCGAAGCCGGCGGGGCGTCGATGAGAACTTATATCATGGCTAAGGGAAAGATGATACGTGGTAGCCCGGGAAAATCGTGCCTTAAGTCTAACCCTGGGCTAGTCAGAATTCCCCAGAGGAATCTGATTAAATCTTGCAGACTAGGAACTGGTGCGGGTGCGGCAAACTTGATCGTCGAGTTACCTGGGGAAAAGGCAGCGACAAAAAGCGCAAGCTTCCCGCAGAGAACCCCTCGATGGTCACGTTGTATTACCAAAAGGACGCCGAAAAGGCGGTGGAAAACTGAGTAGGACCAATCGGAAAGGAACCAAAACATAGAAGAGTAAAAGAGATCAAAAGACTTACCTTTGGAAGGAGAAGAAACGAAGGTGGGCATTGAATAAACAAACTTATGCTGCAAACAGGAAGTTAAGGCAAGCGCAACAACTGAAGAGGGGAAGGGCTGGGAGGGCACCCAGAGCGCGGCGACTGTTATTGAAGAAGGCGGGGCAAGGGATCTTGTGTAAAGCAATTCGCTGCTCGGGGCCGAGAGAAAAGAAAGTAAGCATTAAGTAATGGGGGGTGGCGGGGGCCTCATGAAGCGAAAAGGGGGGACAATCAGCGCCAATGGGATTATACTGAAGGGCAAGCAAAAGGGACAGTGGTGCACCGACCGACGGAAGAAATACTCAGACCGCGAAATCGGGGAAGAGAAGGGACACAGGCGAGGGTGTCAAAAGGGGAGGGAATGACTAAGTTTAACATCATACTTCGAAGGGCAGGAAAAGAAGGAAAGCACCGGGAGATGAAAAGGGAGAGGGTCATGAGAACGAAGAAAAGCGCCGGGAGTATAAGTAGCATAAGAGCGCCTGGGGAGAAACAGTTTGGGCGACGTCCGCTTGCGCGCAGAGAAGGGAAGCGCGCCGGAGGGTAAGGATGGGCCCCGTCGGTTAAAGTCAGAACTCTCAGCATGGAACGGAAAAGAGCAACAAGATTGTGCTTAGTCTGTGAGAGGTCGGCGGCAAAATTCCAGCCGACGGGCGTATTATGACCACTCAAATGGGAAAAAGATGCAGGGGATTGCTCCGAATTGGGGATTTCCTCTATCGTGGTACTCATCATCAAAACGCCGGCAAGACCAAGGCAGCTTCGAATAGAACGACAGCCCTCGGATCGGATAGCCAAGAAAGACAAACCGGAAGGAAAGAAGATTAGTGATTTGCGGGACTATCCGCTGGGGGGGAAGGCGAAAGAAGAGAGAGGAAAACGGCTGCGGCCGGGAAAAAGAAAAAACCCCCATTATAGGAAGAACCCGCAGTCACGCGGCCGAGTTTGGTAACGGATCAAGGGGCAAAACGCCAAAAGGCCTGAAGACCCCTTTTTTTTGTTGGGAAAAATTGACGCCGGGAGACGCCTGAGCCTAACTGGTGATCGTCGCGGGAAAACTGACTGAACCGCACAAAGAAAAGAAAAGCGACGAACGAAAGAGACGGCCGGAAAGAGCCAGCTAATCGCAGCGCGAAAAAGGGGAGAAAAACGTGAAAAGACGACTAAGAAACCTCCGCAGGAGAACGACTCTAAAGTGAAGTCCGAACGGCGAGCAGCGCGGCAACCAGAGCACGGCAACTGGGGGCTCCTCGCCGCATCGCAAAAAGGAAAGGAAGGTAAGGAAATCTCTACGCTTGTCGGGAAAAAAGAGTCGACGAGAAGGAAGTGCGGGAGGAATAAGTCTTCTGAGTAGGGAGATGGATGACGAATTTACTTTGCACGGGAAGACGCAAAAGGGGCGCAGACTATCCTGTAAATCAAAAAGAGGCTATCCTCGTTTAGAAAGCAATCCTGATCATGAGGCCAAAAAAACCTAAACAGGGGTAGCCGAGAAAAAAGAAGGGAAGGAATTTTGTGAAGGAGCGGAAAAGGGGAAAAAAAAGGTCTCTGCTTGAAGAAAAAAAGCATCAATAGGGTGATCGGCCTGCAGGGGACGTTCAGGGGAAAAGCCCGTTTATCCCTAGAAAAAAAAAAAACATGAGGGTGTTGCACATAAGAAGCGAGGAAGAAGGAACATTCGACTGGGGGGGACAGCTCCAAAAATTCTTAATGAAGACCGATGGCGTTCGTGATTACAGAAAAAATCAAAACTCTGACTTCAGAGATACTGAGAGAATGGGATCTGGAGGGTGCAGCTTGGAAAAAAGGAACTGGCTACCAGTCACAACCAAAAAAGGGGGTCGGCTCTGGGGGAATACATCGGAGAGAGGGGGGGTTTGAATCCTCTTGGGAAAGCTGAATCAGGATTTCATGGGGAAAGCGGCAAAAACACTGGAACAAACGATCAACACCAATCGTGCCAAAAACCAGGGCAATTGGCCTTCGCCAAGTAAAGAGGGGCCACTCTAAGGATATATCCTTTTTCGTGAGCGCGATTGAACGGAGGCAAATTCGCTCTTCAGGCACGAATGAGGTAGTCAGGAAAGCAGCTGAACTTTCTGTGCGCGAAGAAAACCGCGAAACGGCAAAACCGCGGGAAAGAGAATCGACAGAAGGGTCTTTATTACTAAGTCATTCAGATCACAATAAGGGAGATAGTTCAGCAGCGTTCGGAGAACTTGGATACCAATGGCAGTCGTTGTTGGGGAGGGGAAAAATCGAGGGAAAGATGACTTGCGATCAGTAGTCGGTTTCGCCGGAGAAAACTGAGGCTTGAGAAAAGGTAAAAAACAGCTGGTTCCCGGTAAAAATGAGTCCGGCCGGAAATATCTCCGCGAAACGAAGAGAAGAGGGGGAAAGAAAGCGATCCTCGTAAGGAAAAGAGACCACATGGAAAAGAGGGGAAAAAATTACGCCTTCACTGTTCCTGAATGGAAGCTTGTGGACGAGGCGGGGGAGGGGCGAAAGGAACGCCCTGAAAGGAGCAGTCTTTCCGAGTCTCCCTCGCGCGGTAGGAGTTTTTTTAAGGGTGCAACAAAAAGCGAAATTTCAAAAAGTCCGAGGGCACAGGGAGGAGAAAAACATGCATTCAGAGGGTTGGAGACCGTAATACCAAGCGGAGAGGGGGAACCCCTGAATTTTGAGGCTGGCAATAGGAAATTGCCGAAAAAATCCGAGGAATCTTTAATTTTTGGGTGGCGGAGTTTTCAGATGGGAGGGGAACGTTCCATCGGAACGATTACATCACGATTCAGGTTCCAAAGAATACCAACAAGTCGACTAGAGAGGCTATCTTGATTCGATGAGAGGGAAAAGATTTATCCTTCGCACCTATCCTTCAGCCCGGGAAAGCCGGGGGGAGTCCGTGCGTGTGAGGTCTTGAAGGGGGGCAAGAGGAACCTGAACTTAAGAAGGGGACTGGTGATCCTAGAGGCCCACGCGGTTGACGCGACCAGATTGAAGTAACCATGAGAAAAACGGACCTCAGAGGGCACACTGGAGAGCCGAAATATGAGGCCAAGATCTCTAGAGAGAAAGGACGAGTTCTAGGAGAGTTGAAATGATCTGTTTTCAAATGTGTTTAAAAAGTCCCCCTCGGAGGTGGAATTGGGGGTAATTTGAAAGAAAGGGGAAACCGTCAAGGGTCAAAGGAGTTCTTGGGGTTTGGAAGGGTCTTAGGAAGAAAAAAGTTCCATTCCCCCCCAAAATAAAAAAATCCTTTTTACCAACGGACCCTGAGAGGAGGAAAACAAACAAGAAGATATGGAGAAAAAAATCGCTCCTTTTGGGGACCGATCTGTTGCACAAAAATGTTTGATTGGGGGGCATCATTGATCTTCTAATCAGGGGACCTAGGGGAAAAAAGAACTTCACTCTTTCATTGACACGTGATTCCATCATGAAGACAAAGTCAAAAGAAGAATGGAAGTTGGAAACACATCGAAAGAGACATGACCGTCGGGAAATAGAGGGGCCTCGGGGCAGTCTCCCGGATGTCGAGTGATAGAAGGGGGTACGGAAGGGAAGAAATAATAGGAAAAAAGGACTATCGCGGGGGAGAGGCAAAACGATGGTCCGAGGAGTAGGACAAGAGGGGCATAAAGGAGATGCCGTCTGGGGGGAGACAGAGCTGGAAAACTGACGGCGTCCTGCTATGTAAGGAGGGCCGGGGGGGGGTTGAAGAGTCAGGGGGGCATGTTGGCTAGAAAAAAAAAACGAGAAGGTCAGGAAGGAAGTTCTTGCCAACGCGGCGTCGTGTTTTTCAACAGCAAAAAGGGGAGTGGAAAAACACTATCGGCTACATTTAGATCGAGCAAAAACAAAAGTCCTAAAAAGAAAGTCCGGATTCGTCACTGGGGGCTTGACCCGGTCCTGCCGCAGTGAAGCCTCCAACCGGACAGGGGGGCCAATAGAAGGGACACTATTGCTTGGGGGGTAAAGGTGATGAAAGTGGAGGGACGGGGTCGAGAGGGGTAAAAACCCGGAAAGAGGTAGGGAGGTGCCGAACAGCCAAGAAAAAAAAAAAGCGATAAAAAAGGGGGAATCATCTTGAAACGTAAAAAATCCTAGGTTGTTGGGTGGGCAAAAAAGCCCGGTCGCGACCTAAAAAAGATGGCCTTTCCTTCAATGAAGGGGCGAAGAGGAATTTGGACTAATCCGATCCGTTTGACCGTTTCAGAGAAGAGGGGAAAAAGAGGCGGAGCGAATCGCTGCCGCGAAGAGTCCAGAAAAACGATGTTGAATTAGTTTAAAACTGGAAAGGTAAGACCTTCATACAAGCCGCAGTTTAAATGCGAAGAGGAGGGGGAAAAAAGGGAAAGACCAGATGAAAACGGCCTATTGGCCGAAGAGGGTCTAAGAAAAAGGCGACTGGGGGAGCAAAAGGGACTCCTAGGACGGCTCCGATACTCGGAGAGAGGAAAGTAGCACGTAAAGGGGAGGCAGGAGAGCGGGGTGCCGTGCTCAGGAAGAAAATAGTTTTGGAGGCACCTCAAGACTTGGGGGGGGAAATGGGGGGGGATACCCTGAAAAGCTTGTCCATACGCACTGACAGGCTAACAGAGCCAAAAAGGGGAATATTATAGCTGTGCATACGGCCAATACAAAATTTCGTGCTAAAAGACTTTTGAGAGGGAGCGTGGACGCGCACTCCTGGCTCGGAAGTGCGACCCAGGAGGTACCAAAAACAGACGAAGACATCGTTACTGGTGCGCCATCTGATGGGACACCAAACAAAAAAAAAAACTCAGACACAGACAATAAAACCAGAACAAAAAAAAAAGAAAATAATAAAAAAAACAATCATCAACAAAAAACAACAAGGGAATAAAAGGTGACACACACCCCTAATCCCACGACCGCCAGGAGGAGAGGGGGATTAAAAGGAAGCCTAAGGCCAGGATGCTGACAGAATTAGTAGGGCGCTGCTACGAGCGGAGAGTGAAAGCAGCCAGGCGGAAAGGGCTGCGACGTTTATTGGAGGAATGCCGGCTTGGGAGCCTGGAGCTTTTTGCCAATAGCGACTTGTCGGCGCTCTCCTCAAAAAGGTCCTGGGGCGATTGAGATCCGCGACTTTGGTTCAGGGTGGGACTCATATAGGGAGAAATGAATACGGAAGACCAGCTGGATTTACCAGGCCAAGGAAAACTTGTGGGGAAACCGACCAAGTCCATCACACTATCAAGAAAAAAGCGAGAATCGGGCCTTCGTCAAAATAAAAGGGAAAGGAAAAGATGAGGGATCCTAAGCTCAAAAAAAAAAAAAGAAGAGTGCAGAGAGTCACGCGTCGGCAATGGCTCTCGAGCGCGGCGCAGCCGGCCGGTTGAAGGGGGAGGGGGGTACCTAAGAAGAAAGGAGGAACGAGCAATCCGTAGAGGCAGGACCGACGCGGACTGAGGGAGGGGAGGGAAAGCACGGGGTGGTGGGGGGGGGGGTCTAAATCTAGGGCCCGAGGGCTCGGCTTTAATATCCACCTGGCCGAGGGTGAAGAGGGGGAAGGGGTGGGAGGAATGTTAGACGGCCGGCGGGATTGTCCCTCGCAAAGTGCAATGATCCCTATAAAAAGATCAGGGGAAGGCTGATCGTCTACTCCTGGTCAAAAGATTACAGCTTTCTGAAAAGGTATTAGACCAGAGGAAAGGTAAACTAAACGGCTGGCTCCGCTACTTCTCAGCATTCCTTCTCATCTGGGTAGGATCAAGCGGAGTTTACCTTTAACCTGCATAACTAAAGATGCGCTCGTAGGTCACACTCATTCATAGAAAAAGATAAAGATCTCTAAAAGGAGAAAGTCTGTCAGGATAGGGAAGAGGGGGGGTGAAAGATCCCTGAACGACCGTACGAGAGAAAACCTCGGGGCTGCAACTGGCGTCGGCCAGGGGGAGGAGTAACAGAGAAAAGGAAGAGGCAAAGCCACCCAGCATCTTGGCTCAAATTTGATTGTTAAATAGGGAAAAAAGCGGGAAGGAAAGGGAAGGAAGGGGGAAACCAAGACCTAGAGCAGACCGATCCCGATCACGAAGGGCGTCTTCAGAGGGAAAAAACCTTCCACCCGCCGGGCAAAGAAACTCAACTGGAAGAGAAAAAGCAGGCGGCAAGAAGCGAGTCTAAATCGCCGCAGCGCCAACCATGGGTAACAATGGGGAAGGGTCCTATCGAAGAGCCCCCCCACTCACAGGGAGGAGAGACTAAAAAATCAGAGGGAGAGAACCAGAGAGTCTCTAGGAACGATCAGCAAGTAGCTCGCCCTGAAAAAAAAAAAAGAAAAAAAAAAGGGGCGTGCATTCAGCCGCGCCGGGTAGACAAGGGAATTGAAGAAGAAAAAAGGAAGGCGAGAACTAGGAACCGTGCCTGCAACGTCGGAACGGTGATTCAAGATTATAAATGATACTATTCATTGTCGTTGCCCATGGGGGGGTAAAAATCTACTCTGAGCGACTGAAGGAAGAAGGAGAAAAATGCAGAATGTTTAGTCAATGTTGATCCGTAGCAAACCAAAGCAGCGAGATAAAACGGAAGGGAATTTTCCAGAAAACGCAAAAAAAGGAGAAAAAAGGGCTCGCGGGACAAACACAAATATTGAATAAACGCCTAAGGGGCAAGACTTAAACAAAAGGAAATGGAAGCGCCGTCGCTAGCATCACACGAAAGGAAGTTGCCAAAAGGGAGCCGAAAGGGGAAAAAAATCGACGGGGTGGCATAAGAAATCCGATATACCAGTAGGCGCTTTCGGATTAACGAGAGGAAAGGAGGGCTTTGCTCAAGGTAGCTGTTTACCGTGGTAGAAGGGGTTGACTGGGGCTAAAAAAAGGGAGGGAAAAAGGAGAAAACCAGGTGTAGGTCGCGGTGGTACGTACAACGGAGAGGAGGGGCACAAGGGAGAAGAGAACGCCGCGCTTGGGGCCATCACGGGCCACTCTCGATCAAAAGTCGGTTGAAAGCCCGCAGGAGGGAACGCTGCCCGCGATCTCGAGAAAACGTTCTGGAAACAAAGAAGGTTGTTGAGGCAGTGGGAGTTTTTGGGGGGGAGGGGCGACGATAAAAAAGCTTGCTGGAACTCACTCAACGAAAGGATTGAGACAAAAGGACGCCGGTCTTCATCGCGCGAAAAGGGCGTAACTGAAAAGCTCAAGACGGTAGACCGCGGATGAAAGGTGCGAATTTAAAATACGGCTTCAAAAGACTTGCAGCGTAGGCCTTGAGACCCAGCGCCCTGGCATCGAGGGGGGGGGGGAAAAAAAACAAGGGAGGGGGGAGGGAGATTGGCAGATCGGCTGAATTGGAGGCTTTGATAGATGGCGGAACTGAGTTGGTGAGAAGGAGGAAAAGAGGTTTGACCATAGCTCTGGATTCCGCCGACAGTAATCGCGGAAAAATAGAATAGAGAGGGGGGGAAAACGAGGAAGCCCGCAATGCATAGTTCTCCCGCAGGAAAGTAAAAGGATCGATGTCGACAATGCTAAGGGAATACTTTGGACAAGTGAAAGAGGGTAAAGATGTATAGAGTCTCACGCGGTGCAAGGCAAAAGAAGAGGCTTTCCAAAAAAAGGGAGGGGAATGCTTATCCTGGTGGCGCCGAGGTAAGGTTGTGGGGAGGGGGGTGGAGGGGGTCACCAGGATCATTCCGTGGTCCCCAAGGAAAGTCCAGCATCCATCGGGTTCGGCCCAGGGGGAAAAAAGAAGAAACTGACGGGAAAGAGTTTCCACCCCCTGGTGGTTGATTCGGCGAACTCCTCTTCTGGGGGCGAAGTTTAGTTACGAAGAACGGTGGGGTGGAGGAGGGGCGATCTCTAATGGGTCAAAGAAAAAAAATCGTGACATACTCTGCGGGGTTGCAGTCAAGAAGACCGGCCAAGGATTTCTCGATCGAGATGAGGGGGACCCCTATCTGTAGAGGGAGAGAAACGTTTTCGGAAAGCCCGGATCATGAAGAAAAGGTGGGCCTATGGAAAGGCGCGTCGAAGGGCACGCTGCGAGAAAACCTATCAAAAGGACAAGAGAATGCGCTGCAATCAGTCTCTGGAGCGGCGACGTCGGTGTCCTCTCCCCCTATGGGGACTGAGATGCCGTAAAAATTGCCAAGATCCTGAAGGGAGAAGGTCTGTACAAAAAAGTCCAGAGAGTGAGAGCCGCTTGACGAGGGAATCGTTTCAGTTGAGAGGGGGTATTGTGTTGCAAAGTTAGCCGCAGAGGCTGGAAAGGGAATGAAAAGGGGAAAACCGGCAACATGATATATTGCTCGTTTGTCCGAGGTGATCAAATTCCCTCAGGTAAAAAATACACGGAAACCTCAAATAACGGAATCTAAAAAGTAAAAGATCAACACAACACAGGGGGAAATACGAAAAGAAGGATCAGTTGACACTTTTGAAAAGATTTTAGGGGGGACAGAGTGGGGGGGGAAGAAACGAGGAAGACGCTTGATCATTTGCCGGGGATCTTTTCACTCAAGGGAAACAAAGAAGACTTTCGTTGCAAACACGAACAAACCAGAAAGGGGGAAAAGCCCGAATCTCAAACCGGCAGTAAAAAAAACCTATTTCGAGTTGAAAAGGGGGGTCATTTCGGCGAAGAACAAGGGCAAGGAAGCGGGGAAGGCGGGATGAAGCAAGGCGGGCACTTTCTCGGGGAGGTAAACACGTCCTAGAGAGCTCGCGCAGAATGTGGGCGGGGATTGGCTTTGAAATGCAGTTCAAGGGAGGAGAAACTCGTCAGGTCTGGATTTCACCAGTTGCTTAATTGAAAGGGGGGGTCGGTGCCAGAAAGGAGATCGAATACAAGAACAATCTAGAAGGGGGGGGGGGGGGGGCAAGCCTTTCGGCGGATTGTCCAACCGCCGAGGGGGAGTAAAAAGGGTTCCCTAGGGAAAGATGGAAACTTGAAAAAGACGAAAAACACAATGAAAAAAGGGAGGGGGGAGTCACGCTTCTAACCCTGCCGCCGGCTTCGTGAAAACCAACCTGGAGGGTTAAACTAGAAAAAGAGAGAGGTTATGTGGTCAGGCCAACGAATGGAGCGGGGGGAGGGAGAACTTCAAAAAAAAATTAGAAGAGGAAGGGGGGGGGACCGGAAAATCCAATCCATTAAAAACACCGAAACATCAAAAATGGAAAGAGCTCTTTCGTCATGCCGGCACTTATGGGGCAGAAAGACATAAGGTACTTAAAGTCAGCATGGGGACCGGCGCATGGTAGAATCCAAAACGGACCTTTTCCAATAGAAAATAAGTTTTTTTCACTCGCGGCCAAAAGGCGCTGCCCGATATCGGATTTCGAAAGATTGAGACTGTCGGAGCGCAAGGACATATGGGAAAAAAGGACATACACGGAAAAAAAAGAGGGATGGAAAAGGCAATATGTCCAAGGCTAAAGAGCCGATCTGCCATTGCATACAGACTACCGAAGAAGCTTTCTGAAAAAAAGTAAAACGAAAAGGGCTGGTATCAATTGGGACGAGCACAGGGCAAGTCCCGCCTAAAGAGGGAAGAGGAAAGGAGCACTTTTCACATCACGCTCGCTGCGCGGCGGGTCAGAGTTGCCGTGCATGTTCCAGAAGAATGAGGAAAAAGAGACAAGAAAGCAGGTCGCGTATAGATCGCCTTTTGGAGGATCTTTTCCACTAGTCAGACCAAAAAGGAATACGAAGCTTCGGAAAAAGTCAAATCGATACGCTGGCAAGACTGGACGAAGGACTATGCTTGGTGGTGAAAGGGGGGGAGGGTGGATAGTCGGGACAGTGATGGGGAGACCAGAAGCGGAGCGGCCGCCAGAGCCGAACGCCAAATCTCTGAAAAGGGTTGGTAACCAAAAAAAAAAAGCAGAAAAAAAAAAAGCGATGGGGGTGGGATCTAAAAGTCGAGGAATTCAAAAAAAAAGTAACATCTACCTCAGGACAAAACGACTGCTTTGAAAAGAGGAGGGGGGGCCCACGGACGACCGTCATCTGATGCGTAGAAGAGTTTTCCGGAATGAAAAAGGAAGAAGGGATAAAAAAGTAAGTGGCGGGCAACAAACTTCATTCGTGGTGCTAAAGCAAGGCCGTTGAAAAAAGGGAACGGGAGCGACAGTGGTATTGACTGATGGACGATGAGGGAGGAAGGGGGTTGGGGACTGAAAAAAGCAAATGCGCATCGCTCGGCACAAAGGTCCGCGGGGACTCGGGAAAAGTGGTTTTGGCAGGGACAGGAGCTAGGATCAGAAAGGGAGGGAAGGACGACAAGTGGAGGGTCGGCGAATACTGATTCTCCCACTCGGGGAAGGACACATTACAACCAGGAACCGTGAAACCGTCATCAAGCGAAGAAAGTGAAGACGCTCGGCCTGAACCGACCGCTTGTCAGGAAAGAAAAAAGAGAAGTGGGGGAAAATAGGAAGCTGAGTGGAGAGAGGGGGGGTGGCGGGAAAGGGAAGGGTCCTCCTGCGCTGGAAAAAAAAGCCAATCTTGTCCAGGGGAGGTTTTATTCTACAGAGTAGGATGTTCCCGAAACTAGGTCTTTCAATGAGGAGCAGAGGGGGAGGGCTTTCGGACGGAGGCAAGAAAAGGGAGAGCGGGACCGCTGGGGGAGGAGGGGTGCGATTATAACTCACCTTGACTCAGGAAAAGCCTATGTAGTCAAGGAGCCTGTGGGGGGGGATCTTAGAGGAAAGCACTAAAACTACCGTAAAGGAAGAGAATCCCTCGTGGGTTGAGGAGCGGCACGGGAGACCGGTGAGGAGAAAAAGGGAAGGGGCACTCAGAAAAACTGGGCATGTTAGGGGCGTTACTTAGAAATCAATGAGCCGAAGGGGGGGGAAGGTGCTTGCTCACGATGGTTGGGACCGGCAGGCCGAGAATCGGTAATCGTCGACCTTCAAAAAAGAAGTTAGCAACTTCGAAGAGACGGAAGTACTAGAAAAGGTAGCAGAAA
>Ga0179593_1448352_pt1 | contig 11438 bp, 11 predicted proteins | sample CZODoug2_1_08_16_FD_185931 | JGI IMG/M metagenome (GOLD analysis project Ga0179593, IMG submission 185931) | Vadose zone soil fungal communities from Angelo Coast Range Reserve, California, USA - CZODoug2_1_08_16fungal (PacBio error correction) | ecosystem: Environmental > Terrestrial > Soil >...
ACCTGACCCGGTTGTGAAGGCTCTCTAGAGACAGAAAGGAGGGGAATCATAATCCTGATTGGTTCGCGAGTAAAAGCGGGGATGGAGGCGCCCACCCACCGCCATGTCTGGAATCCAAAAACTAAACAGGGCGTAGGTTCCTGTGAACAGTGACTGGCCTGACGAATGAAGGGGGGGGGGGGTTTGGGGGGGGGGTCTTCTGGGCATCCTCGACTTGGGTTTTCGCCACTCTGGATTTCGCGAACGTGGTGAGGAAAGTCGGAGCGAAAAAACAAAAAGGTAAATGAAATACAGGAGAGTGGGGGGGGGGGAAAATCAACCGCATGTGAATGTTCTCTCTAAAAAAGGTCTCAGATTAGGATTGTCTTTACGTCAGGAGGATGAAATCTCTAGCTTTCTGACTTGGGGGACGTAAGTCGTAGGCGTTTTCATAAACAAAAGCAGGAAAACACCGGATAGGGGGATTAGGGTGGGGAGGGGTAGGGGGGGGGAGGGCATGAGAAGGGTAGGGGAGGTCGGTGGGGGAGGGGGGGAGGGGTAAGGATGGGGAAGGATGTTGCTGGGGAGGAGGGGGGGTCAACCTTAAAGTCCAGTTTGTGCGACAAACCGCTCGTTCGAGAATCCCCGTTTTGGGGGCTTCTAGTTCTGATCTCATTCGTGCAGAAACGGCCGGTGGGAATCGGCCGGGGGAGGCATCGGAAGAAAACTTCTTCACCATTCCGCACCCAAAAACGGGAGCCATAGAAAGGATGACGGGGGGCAGGTCCCGTCAGAGGAAGTGGTCTCGAAGCCCGGAGTTCCGAAGATGACAAAGAAAAGGACAGAAACTGGACGAGTCAGCACAGTCGACGGTGTGGGACGGGTTGGGGACAAGGAGGGAGGGGGGCAGGCAGTGCGGTAAAGGGGAATACCGTGCCTGGAGAGCTGCTACTATACCGTGACTGATGACCGAAGAGGCCCATTGCAGTGGGAAAGGGAAGAGACGATTTTGGGGAACAAGTGCTAAGGTGCGCCCACGACATACTTCAGGATTCACATTGCCTGGCCCGGGCGTCAGAGAGAAAATGGGGAATACTATTTGGCATAATCAATATAGACTACTTCAAACGAAAGGCGCAGATCGGCTCAAAAGAGCCTGCAAGTCCACTACCGTAATCACGCAGAAAAAACAGTTAAAAAGGACCGAACACTCGTAAGCGCGGAGGGGCATGAAAAAAGATGAATTTTGAAAAAGGTTCAAAAAGGAGCCCAGGTAGCGGGGGACGTGAGGAGGTGGGGAAACAGGCACCCTCGCAAAAGGGATATCCGAATGGGGACGGGAGGGGGAGGGGGAGCAAAGTCTCGACTCTCTAAGAATAGGGGGGAGATTCTGAATCGTCAAAGGCTTTTCAACGTCAAAGCATAACTCTCAAGAAAGGGACAGGAAGAAAAAAATGGATTCAACTCGAGAGTGGGTGACGGGGGGGGGGGGGAGGGTGGTGGGCGGTGGTGAGGTCGCGCCTCCTCCACTCTGACATAGAAAGCCTCCTTCAGTCTAGGTGATGGACCGAATCTGAGCAAACAAAGACGGTTCTTACTGAAGCTAAAAGGAAGTTACTCGGCAACCAAGCACCGGAAGCCGATTAAAACGGGGAGAAAAACGCTTCGTCCGCTTAAGGGAAAAGGGTTGGTACTCTTCCCAGAAAAGGAGAAACCAAGTATCCGGACGGCTTGGGAGGATGACTCCGTGACTGTTTAGTCAAAAGGTTAGAGTACTATAAAAAAAGAATAACCTAATTTGTTGCTTATCACAGTAGCAGGTCATCAGGAGAACCACTGGAATGATGATGGAAGAGGAACAGAAAAACCGGGTTCATCACTCAGCCCGAGAGGGGGGGTAGAATCTGAGAAAATTGGGGAGAGATGATAAGCAGAATTTTCGGATTGGCATGTGAGTACTTAGACTTCAGAATACTGCGAAAAAAAAAAAAGAGTTAAGAGAGGGAAGGGAAAGATTTGGGGAAACAAATCAACAAACTAGTGATCCTCGATTGGAAAAAAGACAAAGGGAACGGAAAGAAAGAATCTCTTAAATTCTTGAGGCGACGCAAGGCTGACTTTGATGATCGTGACTTTCAAATCTCTCTGTGTAGTCGGATGTGTTTAGATGGAGTTCTATGAATCCCTGTTGTCATCATCAGCGCCTCCTAGCTAACGCTTTAGTCTATCCTCGGATCTAAAGGCTGCCCGCGTCAAAACAACCGGCGTAAGACGCTGAGCCGAGAGCGCGGGAGTGCTGGGGGCTCAAGAGGGCGTAAAAAAGACGGGGGGGGGGGACAACCTTAGGGGCACGGAAAAGGGCCGCGCTATTGCGCCTGTCTCCTTTGGGTTCAGATTGTGGAGAGAAGGCACGGCGGGTAGGGAGAGAAAAACATGTCTCGTATGGCACATCGTAATCAATGAGGACGTTACTATGGTCTCTTGGACCTCTCAGTACTCGAACTTGGATTCAAGGAAAGGTCTTTAGTCTTTACTAAGAAGAGGACGATGGGCAGGAACTACTAAGAGACTCCTGACTCGAGAGCTACTTGGGATAGGCTGACGATTAAAGGGTCCAGGGGCAGAATGCGAGCAGGCTTCACAGAACACACTCCCTAATCAGTACCGAGGAGGGGAATAGAACAGAATTGCTGCTGTGTGGGTCCAAATGATCAGCGAGAAGAATTACGAGGGGCTAGTCAAGGTTAATTGTTGAGGGGGGGGTGTCATGGAAGGGCGGGGAAGAGCTGTTATAGAGGCTCTTCCACTGGGAAAGAAGACTAGAGGGTCGTAGAGGGCCCAAGGAGGGATTGGAAAAAGGAGAAGACTTGGAGAAGTCTTGAAAACTCGTCGTCGGAAGGATAGGGAGCGATGAAAAGAGCACGGTTGAGGTCAGTGGCCGCCACCGGGAGTGCGACATATGAGGACCAAAACTGGAATGCTCAGGGTACAAAATTATGGGCATCACACGGGATAGATGTAGGATGGACGGAGGACCACTAAGTGGCAGAGCATACCCATGGAAGGAACCCAGGAACATCCTCGATATAACATCCACCAGGTAAAGCTTAGGCATCAGGCCGGAGGAAATCTTAGATCATCGCGGACCCGACTTCAAATAAAGGAGAGAACAAGGCCTCTTCTTCAAACTCGGAAAAGATTCTCTTCGTTACGGGGCAGGAGAGATTGGGCAAAACTCGTAAATAAGGATTGAGAAATTTCCGTCCCAGGAAACTGACAGAACACTCCGGTCTACCTCGTTGACGATCCAAGGGACGGTTATCAGTTATGGAACAAATAAAGCGACGAAGTCCTTGAACCAGGAGAAATTCGCCTTCTCTACAAAGAGGAAAGAGACCTAGCCATGGGAGCGCGCCTGGGGAAGGCGCATAAGACGGTGTTCGATCAGCCGAAGCTGAATGTTGTGGTAAGTAAAAAACATCGAGCTGTCTAAGGGAAAGGGAGACTGAGGATTCACAAACACTCCCAAAAATGTCTGAGATGAGAAGATCTGGTCGAGGGAATAGTAACACTACCACTAGTATTATTCTGCAAGGAGATCCGAGACACAGACGACAAAAGACACTGGAAGGGAAAAGGTAGAACAGGACTATTGAGCATCGGAAAGAGGAAGGGTGTCAAAAAAACGCAAATAGAACTCAAGACAAATTATGAGAGGAAAAGAAAAGAATTTGGGCCAACCTTTCAGGAGGGTCTCTCGAAAAGAACTCTGAAGCTGATTTGGTGATTGGCTTCTCCTCTGGTACGGGAGAGGTGACTCAGAGAAAGAAAAGCACGGGGAAGACGGCCAGTTCAACTTCACACTTGGATAAATGTTGGATAACGTGGTGGTTGTAGGGGATGTGAGAACCCAGGCGACACTTGAGAGAGAAGCTCGATGGTCGTAAAGGGAGTCAACTCCCAAAACGATTGAAGGGAAGAGAAAGGAAAAAAGGGGCGGGAGATGCCGGAAAAGACCGACTTTGAGGTTCGAGGCGAGAGGGACTCGAGGAAATGGCGCGGGATATAGACGCCAGCTCGAAGAAGAAAAAAAAGGGCTCCGACTCAAGAAAAGTGGCGAGTGAAATGGTTTAGGAAATGAATCGTAAAGAAGGGGATGGCACCGAGGTGGGCAAGAAAAGTTTAGGGAAGGGGTCGGGCTCGGAACTTTCGACTAGAAATCTCTTTTAAACAACGAGACCGCCCAGAACTAAGCCTTGGGCAACATACGGCTCTTGGTTCGGAGTGGAGCTTCAACGGTGTTCGGGGGAGAAATTATTCTCGTTTCAGATGAAAAGAGATTCAGCTCAAAAGAATGGTTCCGACACTTTTGGAGGTGGGAAACATACGTAATACGGGGGGCTGGGACAGAGGGGATCTCAAAATAGGGATCATGGGAACTGAACGAGGAGGCTATCGTTCTTATTTAGAAAAAGTTTAGTCACCGCAGGCTTTTTTGGGGGTTCTCTTTGAGGCCGTCACCGATTTTCGTACAATTGTAAGGCACGGGTACGCACTATCTACTTACCGGTCCCGGAATCGCACACGACGACGTACAGGAGGAATCTACCGCAAGGGGAGATCGGCACGGGGCAAAGATAATCCTAGTCATGAATGTGGGTAAGAGGAGGTCAAGGGCCGTCCATTGAAAGGGCGCTATGCAGGAGGAAAACACCTCTCTCGAAAGGAAACAAAACGTCACAAAAGGAAGACACTCGGATCTTAGAAAAGCGCGTCATGATTGATAAACCATCAGAAGGAGGTGGGGGCGGTAAGGGATATAGGAGTGGGGGCCTCTACATTCCCCACTTGCCTTCCCTCTCTTGTTTGGGAAGAAGGGGAATGGGCCGGTTGAAGGTTGGGCGTCGTGGGTTCTGCAACTTCTGCGAAGAAGAGTAGAACGCAGGGAATGTCATCGGGTGATCAAAAACTATGACTTACCCTGCCTCGCTGGCGTCATCCTGGTTTTGGCCTAATCAGAGTAAAGGCTTAATTCCTACCCCATCAAGAAAAAATAAGGAGTGAACAAGGAAGAAGTCGAGAAGAAATAGAAACCTTAAGGGAGGACTCCTGGATCATCTGAGGGGGAGATGGAAGAGGAAGCGTGGAAGTTGGTAGGAATATAGAAAAATGATTACGTAACCAGAAGGCGTCAAAAGTCGAAGCTGACGTCTCTGCGATGAAGGGTAACGAAATGCCTAGAAAGGGGAAGCACCGGAAGACCGATCAGATATGATCCACTTCTGGGATAAAAGACTGGATTCTTTTGGGAACCGGTCTCCGGGGTGGGGTTTATGAGCAGCGGGGGTAGGACTGAGGTCAAACATATCATCCAATATGAAAGGGGCTTAAACGAGAAAGGGACAATAATGGCGTCAGGAATCTCCCGCAACACTATTTTTTCAGAGGGATCCTGGCGGGAAATTTAGCATTGTCAGACTTTTCAGGATCTAGGCGGGGAACGCGATCTAGAAAATGACAACAACAATTATTAATGGAAGAAGAGTTACCGTAAGCCCGTGCTATTCAAATAGAAATTGATAGTGGATCTCGATGTGACCTAAAAGGAAACTCGAGCCCGAAATAGAGGTTTCGTGGGAAAAGCTGTCTGAGACAGGCCTTTTGGATGTGCTGTCCGATGTCCGGGCGATGTGTGCTGTGGGGTTTGAAGCCTTGATTGTAGATGCAAAAATCAGCACAAAAGGAGAGAAAGGATGCGTAGCGCGAAATCTTAAAGTATTTAAAAAAATCAAACGATTGGGGCGCCGCTGGGCGCAGTCGAGGACCTCTGAATTGGGAACATAGGCTCGGTCCTCTTCCCCCTGGTCAAATCCCGTCTGGGATCTGGGTCGGGAAATGTGGAAGGCAGCCTTTGTTCGGGGTAGGATGAGTGAGGATGGTTGTCTTCGACGAACTGGCTGGGGTCTCTCTTATTTCTGCGGTTCAGCGAGGGTGTTCCTGAAAGAGCGGAGTCGGCTAGCAGCGCCCACTGGAGATCGAGCGAAGATGGTTCGTCTTCAGGTCAGATTGTCGTTGTGGGATGCAGGCCTCGTTTGCGATCAATTCCCTTTCGTCTCGTCGGGGGTCCTGAAGTCATCATTCCTAGAAGGCGATCCAGGTCAAACTTCGGAAGCGCCTGAGCTCGCGCTCCGAAAGGGGCGAGTCACCTCAGCCGCGGCCATGCGGTCTCAAAAAAACCGGGGGGCTTGATAGCAGCTCTTAGAGAGACCAGACTCCCTGCTAGTAAAATTCTAACAACTCAGGTAAAAGAAGAGGGGAAAAAGCGTCATTTGGTCGAATTCTCGAATCCTCTTTAAGAAAGTGCGCGCGTCGGTTAAGGGTGGAATGGTTTTCGTAGGAAAGTTATCTTGTTCATCCGAGAGGCGAAGAGCTTCGACACAGCACACGCTGGAAACGTCTCGGAACTTGATATCCCGACCGGGTGTTCAACGGAGGGGAAGGGGTCTTCTCTTTCCTCGGCGGAGTGGGGACGATGAAGAAGCTGCACTGACCGGGATGAGAGACAAAGTGTCGTCCAACATTTCAAAAGGGAGGACCGGCGACAAAAAAAAAAACTTCCTCTTGTCCGACATTGTGGGGGGGGGGTTGAACGCAAATTTAATATAGGCACAGTAAAAATAGGCCCGCACGAAGATCTTCCCGTAAGACAAAGGCCATCTCAAACTCCTTAAAAAAAAGAAACTTAAAGAGAAAATCCTAAAATTCGATCTTGGAAAGAGTCAGGTATTGCGTTGCTTCTGCTGTCACGATCTAAAAAGGGAAGGGAATAGAGTACCCAATAGAGGGAGCTGCCAGAAGACTTTTCGTAGTCGACTTCAGGAGGTCAGGTGGGATTCTCGGTCTTCAGATTCGCGAGAAGGGGGTCATGTCGCCAGAATCAGAATGGTGAGAATCGGGTACTCATAAAGGTGAGAACGGGGATTGTTGAGGAAAAGGGGAAACTCCTCCCCTTGTCTCCCTAGAGAGACGACCTCTCGGGGAAGCAAGACCTCGCCTCGATACGAGGCGAAGGAAAGAGAAACGGAAACATGCCGGTTGACTGAAATATAATCTATCTGCCTTAGAGTTTTTGGGAAAGGTCATCGAAGACAACAGGCGAGTCTTCGGGGCTAACACATTTTAGGACGTACTTGCCAGACGCCCCCTCCACCGGGGCCTGAAAGTCATGATTCGTTTCGACGGCCTAAAACCGAACCCCGAGTTAGGGATAGGATGGGGCAGGGGGGGAGCCTCAGACGGCGCCCTCCGCCAATCAGCTAGAAAGAGGAGTACCTTGATGGAGACGTAGGAACCGCTAAAATGCGGAAAAAAAAAATCTCTCAACAACGAAAATTGATCTATATGTTGAGGACCAAAACCTTTTATCCTGCTACGAAAAGAAAGATTGCCGAGGATGCGTCGGCTTTGGGGGGAGGCGGAAAGGGGGGGGCATTTATGAGCTGGATTCCATGCAGGGAAAAAGATAAAGGAGGGGGGGGGATTTTCGTCGCCAGGAAAAGTCGATCATAAAATATGGTATTTTTAGGGGGGGGGGGGCGTCGGCATAGACCGGACTCAGAAAAAAAGAGGGAGGGTCTCCGTCAGCTCTCCTTTCGTAAGGGGAGTTAAGTATGAAAAAAAATGACTCATGAACAAAAGAGCGCGGCATACCTTGCCTGTGTGTAAGGAGAAGACCTCTTCTAGACTCGAGAGATTGCAGGCGGGAGAGGGCCTGAGCTCTAGGGACTCATCCTCTCACGTCCTGCGGAGTGGATTGTTGGAAAAATCACCAGAATCGAGGTAGAAGTGTCCTTTCGGGGAAATGAGGTACAAAATATGGATGTCGTTACGAGAAGGGCTATAGAAACGCTCTACGTCTGAGAACCTATTCGTAAAAAAAAAAACTAAGGACCTAGCGTACTCGTAAAAGGAAGTTCTCGCCTTTAAAGAGTAGTGGTAGCTATTATAAGCTGGGGTGCTACGTGGAATATAGTTCAAATAGTCCGTCACAAAGGTAGTTGGTTGGGTATGGGGATAAAGATTTCAGGGGGTAATGCTTGGTCTCGTGAGGTTGATTACTAGATCTTATGTGGATAGCTACGGGCTCTAGCAGATATTCCTTGTGCTTCGGGAAAACCTCTATTCCCGTATGGGGCGGGGGTGAGGACCGGGGATAACATTTTTCTTACAATTGGACGAAGGGGGCTGGTAATATGGGGAAGAGGGGGCAAGCCTGCAATTCCGAGAAGGAGTCAAGGCTCAATCGTTCAAGTGGGATCATATGGAAAATAGATCTAGACCTGCAAGCTCCAAGGACATTCTGTGGACCGGTCGGCGAGCTGGCCGCTCCTAAGAAAGATGAACCCAAACGCTCTCCAAAAGTCCACCAGTAGGACGCATGCGGGCGAGCAAAGAAATCAGCGTCGCAGTATATCAGAAAATCTTTGGGAGGAGGGGGCGGAGGAGAGGGAGGTCCTCCTTCCGTTTTCCAAAGTTCCTTCCGGAGATCTGGGGGGGGGGTTTCCTCGTAGTGAAAGGGGACGGGATATTGTCGCCCGGTTCTAAGGGAACTCATGTTGATCTAACAGGTGAGGGGTAGGACGATAAAATAAGTGCCGAAGGGGTACAAGAGAGCTAGATCGGAAAAGGGGAACTCTCCTCTCCCGTTCGTCTCTTAGTCTGACTTCTTGAAAGTTCCTCCCTCTGAAAATCATACAAAAGGTGTGACCGTGCCAAAAATGGGTTGCTCATAACTGCTCGGAGAGCTCTCCCCAAGTATTTCTGGCGGACTGCAATTCGCTTACGTCGGCTTTAACCGGGGGGGGGAGGGGCCTGAAGGTATAGTCATATGCAGGGGGGGTGATCCGGGATTCTGAGAATGGTTTCTGTCGGCGGGGACGTGTGGGGATGCTATGTCCTCACGTGGGGGGGATGGAGTAGGAATGGCAGCCGTCCCCGGCCTTGGGCGTCCATAAGGCATCGCCAGGTCGCCTGAAGGGAATGCTGGATCACGGGAGAAAAACCAGTCTCGCCGGTGGAGGCCATTGGATCCAGGAGGGAAGTGGGGGGGAGGGAGAAGTGGGAGGACGGTCCTTGCAAGGTGAGTCAATCAAAGGGTTGTTTCCGTGCAATGAGGAAGGGACCCGGGCGAGTCAAACGGACTCTGGGCTTCCGGGGAGTACGGGGCTTACTGCATCGAGTGGATAAAAGGGAGAGGGAGCTCGGGAATACAAATATCACTATTGGGTGCTGTCACAAATGACAGATAACGACGATGAACTTCCACCGCCTAGGCAGCAAAGCCATAAGGCAAGCTTCCGGCAAGGACCTCAAAGAACCTAAAACTCTTACAGCAGAGAAAAAACGCAGGTATGTGTTTCAGGGTCGAAGGCGTTGCGGCGGGGGAATGACCTAGTAGAGGGCCTCAAGCAGATTTTCTATGTTCTAACTGACTGGAGAGGAGGCAGAGCGATCAACACACGGGTAAGTGTAAGAAGTCATGACGCGCACAGCACTGGGAGAATACGCACCAAAGGGAATGGTGGAAGGGTGGATACACCGATTTAAAGCAGTAGAAGCGGCGCCGGAAATCTGCGTGTGATGGCCTGAGTAGCCAGGTCCGTGGTGGACGTTTCTTCGGAAGTCTCGATCGATGGTGCTTCTTTTTGAACCTGGGAGGCACTCTGATGTTCTGCCACCAACATAATCTTTCTCCGTAAGGTACGAAATCGTGTGCAGAAGGGCTCAACCTTTACACCCGATGGAAGCCAAGAGGAGCGAGCGAGTAAGTCTTTGTTGGATCCACTTATCTTTCAGTTAAAATTCACTCTACGACTCTTAAAAAGAGAATGTACTAGGAGGAGGGTTGCTGGGGGGTTGTGCTCGAAACAAAGTAAGGAGGTGATCTGCAGTAACGGAAAAACGCGTTTAGAAAGTCTGGACGGAGGTCGCTGACTTCAGTCTTGCGGCACTCAAAATAATCTGTGGTTGCGGAGATCGTTTATGAAGGACCTGTGGACGTTTCAACGGGACGTGGGGTCGGGGGGGTAGGAGGACCTCTAATAAGATTACTATGGGATATCATCTTCAAACTTGCTCGCAGGAAAATCTTAACACTTCGGAGCGTAGACCTATCCTCTAGCACCTGCTGCTCGTCCTCCATTAAGGAGGGGGGAAGTAGTACTGACACCCTAGGTCCAGCCCCGGTAATCGAATCGTACCCTAACGTCATGAGTTTTACCAAGGAAGGGCAGCTGCATGTTTGGAAGAAAGCGCTGCTATACTAGGGGGCTCAAATGGAGGAGTTCTTACTTGGTGGAAGGGGTTGGAAACTTGACTGTAAATCGGGGGACAATCGTGATCAAGAAGTATTGATCTCTCCGAAAGGTACGAAGGCGCTTGGGGCTGTCATGACTGAAACGGATAAAGGGAAGGAGGGCCAAAGTGATGAAAACAATTGAGAGGGTGGGGAATGCGCTTGAAACGGCTGGCGGCGTCCCGATGAAAAAAGAAAACGCAGGGAAAAGTCGGGAGAGGGGCCCACGTGGCAGGCCACATGGTCCTCCCGCCTGGAGGGAGGCGAGTCCCGAACCCATAGCCGGGTAGTTTAAGGAAAGGGCTTGCGAAAGCAAAACTTCCTACGAGGGAGCAAACGGTCATCTTAAAAGGCAAGACCGAGGGTAATCTACGAACCCCCTCAAAGGCAAAGACTGAAAGAGGCATCGGTCCATCCAAACCGTACTGACTTGGCTGAAATCGGGGCAGGATTGTCCGAATCAGGAGAGGTAATAGCGGAAAAAGATTGGGGCAGAAAATCCCGGACAGTCCGAGGTGAAAGGAAGAGAATAGCCGTTGAGTTCAGGAGCATGCGTTGAAAATGTGGAGGACGCAGCAGAAAAGAGTCAGATAGAATCTTGGAGGAAACCAGGATCCTTCAAAAAACGGTAGGACAACCTAGTTGGAAAATCGAGGACGGTGAAACAGGGGGGAGAAAAAATTCACGACGCCGGAAAGGGGGGGGGTTCCGTTAATTCATAAAGTTCGACGGCGACTCTAGAGGGAAAGAAAAAGACGGCATGGAGGCTAATTTAGGTAGGGAAGGGGCTAACATTCACAGGTAGGGGTAGGCAATCATCTGGACTATCTTGCAGAAAGGGTTGGGGGTCATTTACAAGCAAGCAGTACAACATTCTATGAGGGGAGAAAAAAGAAAGATGTTCTGCTTCTGTACGAAAAACAGAGACCGCCCCACCCAGGGGAGCAGCCTAGAATCAGGAGTCTTGGTCTCGTTGAATGGCGCGGAAAAAGGACCCCTGATTAGTGAGAGAGTTACATACAAGCGGAAATAAGGGACGCCGCCGAAATCCAAGATTAATATCTCGAAACGAGTGATGAGAGGGGGCACCGAAGGGGTTTCCCCC
>Ga0179593_1575465_pt1 | contig 11438 bp, 17 predicted proteins | sample CZODoug2_1_08_16_FD_185931 | JGI IMG/M metagenome (GOLD analysis project Ga0179593, IMG submission 185931) | Vadose zone soil fungal communities from Angelo Coast Range Reserve, California, USA - CZODoug2_1_08_16fungal (PacBio error correction) | ecosystem: Environmental > Terrestrial > Soil >...
AGCCGGGGGGATTGCCTGCTGGGCCGGAGATTTAGCCCTGAGAATTTAGGGGAGAAAAACTTCCAATGCGTAAAGATGGGGATGCAAAAGTGGGGCGCAATTACGAACTGGGGGCGCAGTTCTTTTGGGGAAAAAAGGGGAGATCAGGCCGGCTGGCGCTTGGGGTGTTGGGGGGAAAAAAAAAAAAAGCGAGGACGCTCCAGGGAAAAGGGGCTTTAAAGATAGCGAACCAGGGGTGGGAAGGGGGCCAGACACTCTCTTGCGGTGTGGAGGGGGAGAACTCGCTGTCAGAAAAAAAGCCTCGTGACGCAGCTTGTTAGGAGATAAAAAAAAAAACGTCCTGGCCAGGAACGGAACAATCGAGGGGTGCTGATGCCGTTCGGGGTGGGTGACGATTAAAGATTATGACCAATTACGAGAGGGGTCAGGAAAAAGGGAGGGGGAAAAGCCGAGCAAAGAAAAGGTTGTGCAAGGAACCGGGGGGGAAAGGGGGAGAACACATTTTAGGCGATCAGAAGCGCGGGAATGGGAAGGAAAACTTAAAAAAAAGGAGGTTTGGTGGGGGACGACAGAGGGGGGATCCCCGTAAAAAAAACAGGAAACTCACCTTCCTGGAGGGGGAGACCGTCACGACTGCTGAGTTAGGGAGTGGTGCGCTGGGTCATGGGGCAGCGTGGGGAGGAAGAAATTGGGAACCCAAGCAGGAACCGGGGGAAGAAACCAAAAAATTGGGGGTATGCAGGGGGGGGTTTTTAAGGGACTAAGATGCTTCACAAAAAAGGCCCATGCTTATTCCCTCACCGGGAAAAATACCAAAAAAGAGGGGAAAAAGAACCCAAAGAGACAATCCGGAGGTGAACAAACGAACAGATGGAATAAATTTGTAAACCACGACCACCCAGCTTCTGGGAAGCCTGCCGGCTGAATGGAGAAAGGGTCGGACTCTGGAGGTCCAGGGGAGAAAAGATACTTAAGAAGGGGGGTTAGAGAGAAGTTGAACGCTAGGGAGGACCTGACTTAAGCGTCGTTTTACAAAGGCAGTATGCGTGTGGCAAAAGCGCAAGGTTGGAAGAAGACGCGGCGCTGAAAAGGGCATACTAAGGGAGAAGAGGAAGGGTCGTAGGGGGGGAAACAAACGGCCCGATACGCGATTCCTAGGGCGTTCTCAACGTACCCGAGAAGGCAGCGGTTTAGGAAAAGGAATCGCCATCAGGAGTTAAAAAAAACCAATGTAAATTGTAGAAAAAAAAGAACAGATAGCCTGACAAGTTAATTGGGTGTCCGTCGTGTCGCTGGCCAGCCCATCAAAAGTCCGGATCCGGAAAAGAGGCGGAAAGGAAAGCGGCGGTTTGAACAATGGGGGCCGCCCGTACGACGCCTAGAAAGAAAAAACAGCCCTTAAATCCGATCATCGCCGGGAAGTACTATCTTTGAGGTAAAAGGAAAGCGATGCAAGCTTTTTAAAAAGAGAGACTCAGGCGGGGGGGAGGAGGATCTGGAGAAAAACCTCTGGAACGGCCGGAACGAAAACAAAGAGAAGGGGACCCACTTCTTGGGGGAAAAAGGAACTCTGAGGCGTGCAGTTGGGAAGGGACAAAAGGCAGGGGAAGTCCGATGGTCTTGCGGCAGGGAAGAAGGACGTCCGTTCTGATCGGATAAAGAACTCTAGCCATCAAAAGGAGGGACTCGCCAAGAGGAAAAGGAAACATCAGGGAGGGGGAGGGATTAATAACCAGAAGCTGGGGTCCGGAAGGAATGTTGGAGAGGCGGGCGATAGACCAACATAACCCTAAAGAATGATATGACAGGGGTGGAAATCCCCGGGAGATGGGGAAGAGAGAAAACCTTTATGATCAAGTGTCAAAGTGGAAAAAGGCCCCATGTGTTCGAGGGGGAGTTTTGATTGGGAAGCGGTTCGCTGATTAGCCTCGCTGCCTTGGGGGGGGTCCGGAGGCCGGGGGAATCAGGCACCAAACCGTGCTGCCTTCGCAATCTTCAAGGGCGCGGGTTGGCAGAAAAAAAACGGGGTTCGAAAACCGGAGAATCAGAGAGGGGCGGGGGACAAACTCAGTGCCGCATGAAAAACCGGAAACGTTCGAACCCCATCTCCCCAGGGGAAAGCCCAGGGCCAAGAAGGCCCAATTCCTTAAAAGGAAGGGATTTCAAAAAAAAAAAAAAAAAAAAAAAAAAAAACCCTGCACAGCAAGCTAACAAGCGGAAGAAAACCTTAATAAAGGTGGTGTCAAACTGTCCGTGCTGTGAAGCTGGAACACTAAAAGTTCCCGATCCCCAAAGAAAAGAAAACAGTGGCGGAAGGGAGGGGGTGTCCCGTCCCTCTTACGTGGAAGTCAGCAGAATTTTTCAGCATCTACAAGGGGCGGAGTACACGGGGAGGAGAGAAACAGTTAGGCAGTGGGGGGAGGAAAAAACAACGCAAGCAAGGGTAATTGTGTAAGATAGCCAAACACTCGGGAAGAGTGCTTCTTTCTAAGCGTAAGGACGATACTCTTAGGAAGGGGGGAAAAAAAGAGGGCACGCCAGAGATTCTCAAAGGGGGATAAGTATTAAAAAAAAGGGAAAACACAGCGAGGGAAATTAACGCACTAGGCGGAACAAGTCCGAACGCAGTCGGCATCGGAGTTTAGGGGGCGCACAGCGCTAAGGAAGGGGGTTTTGGACCCTAGGAAGGGAGAGGGAGAATCAGGAGAGGGGGGACCGAACGGCGTCTTCTCTAACGCGAACACAAAGCAGCCGGTACGAGGAAGGAGGGCCGAGTCGAGATGGAATCACTGTCGCGCGCGACCCAATAGCAGGGCACCTTACAGCCCGGCCAGAAAGAAAAAGATCGGTGGGAGAACTAGAAGAAAGAAACAACGGAGAGGAAAAGTTCTCGGAAACAAGAAAAAGACAAAAGAGATGCTGTGAGGCAGCCAACAATTGCCCGGCTAAAAGTGGTGAAGAGAGACGGACGTACGGAATATTCAAAACAAAAAAAGATGTTCAAAACGCGATCCAAGGGGGGGAACCGCCAAGACGTACAACAATAAACAAACCGTAGGAGGAGGAGGCCATGATCACGATTCTAAGCCTCGACGAAACAAGCGCCTGAGCCGCGGAAGAGGTCGAGTATAAAAAGGAGGGGTTAAAGGGGGGACGAAATAACAATGCACCGGGGGCATGTTCGGGATGCTCCACCTTCGGGAAAGGGAGAAAACCCATGAAAGAGAGTAGAAGGGGAGGACCGGAAGAAATAAGATGAACATGCGAGTTAAGGGGGGAAAGAAAGACGAACTGAAACCACTACCGAAGGGGGGCCCACTACGCTGCCTTGAAGGGTTGGGTCGGAAAGAGGAAAAAATGTCACGGGCGATAATACCGTGTCCCGAAAAAAAAAGTCTTCTTAAGAAGGAGGCACGAAAACACCATGTTAATGTGCCCGAAAACCAAAAGAGTGCTTAGACTTGCGGTGGTCTCTGGAAGAGGAATGGGGGAAAAAGCGTAAAAGAAAAAAAAAAAAAAAAGGAAGTCCAGGGGTTGCGAAGCTAGGGGGGGGAAGAGGGCATCTGTATGCACATAACCAAGGGAAGGAATTGGGGAGTGATACGTCTTGGAAATGACTTGGTGGAGGGGAGGGAAAAAGGGTCACAGGAGAGGTTTGGCATCAAAAGCCACCGAATATTAAATGACGGGGGCTACCCCCAGGGAAAGGGACTTCAAGTAACGTTGCAGGGGAAGAAGGGCGAAGTCCAGGAAAAAAACAGTCCCGGAAAAAAAAAGAACTTACAAGAAAAAAGGCACAAAATGAGATCAAAGTACTCCTCAGCTTCTACCAAGCAGAAACACTAAAAGAAAAAGGGAAGGACTTGGGGGGACCTTAAGGAATAGAAGGGGGTTAAAGCAAAGTGAACTTGAAAAAGAAGACGGTCATGACAGGAGTTTCATGTAGGAAGGGTCCCACTCATACAGGTTTGGAACGGTCCTCCCGCCTAACAAATGAATCCCACCTCAGACCCCGGGGGGGATTCTCACTATTTCAAGCTATACAAGGGGAAGGGCATTTAGGAAAGAGCTGCAAGGATCCTGAGGCAGGGGTCGAGCGCAGGACCGGAGTCCCTATGGGAAACCCGCCATGGCTAAGAAGGTGGGGCATGAAACGGAAAAAGAACAAAGAATAGAGGAAAAGAAGGGGAATGCAGGAGAAGGCAGATCCGGGGCAGATGAACGATCTGGGAAATATTCAGATTTACGAAGGGGACCGGAGGGGGGTGCAAAAAAATTATACCATCAGAATGCGTGTCAGACTATTTGGGGGAAAAGGGGTTTCATCCCTTCGCGGCGTCGGTTACTGGGAAGCACCCCTGCTAAAAGAAAGAATATCCCAGACAACAATGTCGTAGGAGCCGGAAAAAGAGGCTGGTCAAAAAAAGCCCAACAGGACAAAAGAAAGCTGGGCGGGGCGCTCGATACCAAAAAATCGCGGTCATTTCTAGTGAACGAAAAAAGAGGGCCATGAGAAAAGGCCTATGGAAAGAGAAAAACCAGCTGGTGGACAAACTGCAGTGGACGGGGGGAAGAGGGGAAAAGCAGTCTGCCTCGAAAAGGGGAAGTTAACCGCGGCAAAGATTTCACGGAGAAGCGAGGAAGGACGGGGCGCCGGCAGGAGGGAAAACGCAAAACGCAGGGTTGGGGAAAAAAAAAAAAAAGCCTACTGGGGCCGAAATTAAAGTAGGGAACAAAGGCAATTAAAAAAAGTCTCAGGAGGAACAGGTGCATCGATCACCCATCCGAATCTCCTTCAACAGATTGAAGGGAGGTTTCCCCTGCGAAAAGGAGAGGAAGAAACGTCAGCCTTCCGTTGGACCCGTATTACAGGATATGTTTACATCCATTGGGAACTCAGGCCGAGGAAAGGCTGAGAGGGTTGAGGGGAAGCGGGTCCATTTGGGGTCTTTTTTGAAGGGGGAAGGGGGCAACGGTGAGGTGAAGTGGGAAGGGGGGACATCTTAAGGTTCACTCAAAAAAAGAGAATACCCCGCAACGGGGGTCGGCGCCCAAACCTGGGGAGAGGATTGGGGGAAAAGCAGCTACAGGGAGAGACGGGACATGACTCATTACAAAGCACTACAACGGAAACACCAAGCGGACCGGCCTGGTAAAGGAGTCAAACCAGGGGATTGTGAAAGCGTTTGTTGGTCACGGCCGGGAACCAACGAGGGTCTAGGAAAAAGAAGGGGTTTTAAAAATCGCAGTATTTGGGTGCTCTAGTGAAAAGTCTTAATCGCAGTAACGTTCTCCGGGAAAAGGCCTGGAAAAGGGGAACCGGGAAAAGACTCAAGATTGGTGAGGCTCTTCAACTCGCAGAGAAAAGAAAAAAACGTGCTCACTCGGGGTAAGAGTGGATCAAGAGTAGGGAAAAAACCCAGGAAAACCCGGAGTCCAGACAAAGGAAAAGGTTCCGTTCCCGTGAGACAATCGCAATACAAAGCATGAAAAACGCTGAGGGAGGAGGCCATTCTGGGAGGAAAGTAAAGAAGATAGTGGCAGGGGGGCCCACAACCATAAAAAGAAATTTCCACGCAAATGGTAGACGCACGTTCAGCTAAGAAGAATAACAAATTTCAAAAAAGAGACAGCAAAAAGGGGGAGGGAAAGGGGAAGTCCAAGAATGGGGACGGGGAAAAAAAAGAAGGATTAGGCCAAAATGAGACCAAGGGGCTGTTGCCGTAAGTGTGATGGAAAGCGACGTCGGGATCGCATGCTAGAAAAAAAAGGTCCATAGAAAGAACACAACAACGGATATGAGGCAAAAAAAGAGATCCGGACCGGCTGGATCTAGCTGAGATTTCAAAAACAAACTTTCAAAGAAATTTCAACCAGGGTCAACTTAAAGTCCGAAGAAAGAAAAGGGAATCCATCTTTGAAAAAAAGTAAGAACTGACAAGGGAAGGCGTGTGCGGTCTCAGAAAAAGACTTGAAATTTGGAAAGCGTCTGAGAGGGAAAGGGACAGACCCTTTTCGGGGCACAAGAAGGGGGATAACCCAGGGCGGGCAAAGCATTGGCGGTTGAACCGATCCTCGCTGTCCAAGGGAAAACAATCGGGCCAAAGGTTGTGCTTGGGCGGGGGGGGGGGGAAATATGGAGGAGGAACGTAAAACAGGGGGGGGACTGGTGCAAGGCGGGGGGACTATTAGCGCTAAGGGCCCAATTACTAGGGCAGGGTTGGTACTTAAAAGGGCACGTAAGGGGAGGTGAAAAAAAGACCGTTAAACAGGGAGTAAATCTATCAAAAGTATAATCGCGTGAATTCCTTGACTAGAGGGGTGTAAACCATTAGGGGGTTACTGAGGGAAGAGGGGGGGGGGGGGGGGGGTCCGAAAGGGAACATACCTCCAATCAAACGTTAGGAAATCGAACCGGAAAAAGAAGAAAAAGTGATGTGGTCAGTTGTGGGAACAGGGGTCATTATGTCATGAAGAGGGGGGGATAAGGAAAGGAGCCAAGGGGGAGAGGAGGGGAAAGGCACAAAAAAAAAGGGTTGGGGGGGAAAAAATATTCTAGGGGGGTATGGTGGGAGAAAAGGAAAAGGCCCAGGCTTATTCCGAAAAAACCGTGCCCGCCTTCCAATAAAAGGGAAAGAGGGCCGGCCAGAACCCCCGAAAGGAAGCCCCAAGAAATCCGGAAGAAACTCACAATGGAGAGGGTCACCCTTGGTAATCACGGAACCCAGAAGTAGTTAACGACACTGATTATGTTCGCCTCTGGGGGTCCGGCAGGTAAAGCGTTGAAAAAGAAAAAACAGAACATATGGGGGACGAGAAGTTGGGGGTGAACGTCGAGACGAGAAAGGATTGCCTTTGGAAGACTGCGGAATAGCAGTCAGGGAGGGACAAAGTCTTGAGGTGTGTAAGTCGACAGCCGGGCACGAAATTACTCATACTCGCTTAGAAGAGAAAGCTTCAGGAGACCACGGCCATAGAAGCCGACGAAGGGTATCAAAAAAAACCACCACTCGGACGGCAGAAGGGGTTTGGGAAAATACACCTTTCCAACCAGGCGCAAGTAATCAAGGGACAAGCACATAAGGGGGAAGAGGGGGGACAATGGGTAGAAAAACCTACGGGGGGAGGATGGGGGAATCTTTTGCTCTGGGAACACAGCCCCTCATCGGGTACCCGATCAGGGCAAAGGGGAAAGGGGTAACAATCGTCTTTTTGAAAACATTTACAAGGGTCGCCGTACCTCAGAGAAAGGAAAAGGGGATGAAACCAGAAGAGGGAAGGATACATGGAGGGCTTTATGGGTCCGCGATAAGGGGGGGAAACGGCGTCTCAGACAAAAAGGGCTTATTAAATCTAATGGTATTCAATAGGAGGTCAAATCTTCAAAAAAGAAGAAACGAGACGAAAAAGGGCTTGGGGGGAGTCTTTCATTTGTGGGGGCCGGCACCGGGTGCCATGGCGGCTGCCGCACTTCCGGTTTCGGAGAAAGAATGTAACCCAAATCCTCCAAGGGGGGACTCGGGAAATGACCACAGACCACGCCTGGTCCGTCTTACTTGGGAGAAAGACATTCCCGCAATCCTTGGGAAAAGGGGAACTGGCGGCTGATGATGCGGCAGAAAGGACAAAATAAGGGAATTAAAAGAGAAAAAAAAGGGTTACTTCAAAGAGGAAAGGTCGGACTCATAACCGTTGTCTAAATTAAAGGGAAAGGGGGCAATGCCAAAGGAAGTTTTTATCTGGGGGGGTGTTAGAATCTGTCGCGGGAAGGGATCCCAGGGGGGAAATGGAGGGAGTGGGGAGCGGCAGAAAAACTTTCATATGGGGACCTCGGGGCGCGGGGAGACAACGCGTCGCGGTGTAAGACCCAAAACCCGTGGGTCGCAAGACATAATCAAGGGTGGTTGATTCCAAAAAAAAAGCACGGGAAAGCCAAGACTACAGACATTGGAACCAGGGAGGAGCAGGTCCCAATTCCTTCAAGGGAAAGGTTATTTGAAGAAAACAGGCTCGACTCAGGAAAGGGAGCACCTTGAAAGGGGGTGGGCAAACGCTTGAACTCAACAGCGTCCTAAAAAAGCACTTCTAAGCACTCTTTGACCTGGCACATTAACCTGGTGGGTCCATGAAGCTTCCTGGCAAGGGGGGGGAAACAGCATAAAAAGAGACACGGATCGAGGACCAAAGTGACAGGAATGGGATCAGGAAAAAGGCGTAGTGAACCACAAGCTTTAGTGGGGGGACCAGTTTCCGATGAAAAAAAAAAACAATAGGAAAAGACCGCAGGGGATATGATAAAGAGGAGGGAGGATCTATGGGGGGAAGCAGGGGGAGCCCAGATTTCGAAGTGTCGTCCCTGGCATCAGCTCAATCGAACATTCCCAGGAGGAAGCAATGACTCTCGTTTAAAATGGACACGCCAGTTCAAACCTTTAGGAAGGGGGGATTTGGGGGGGGAGAAGGGTGCTCGGGTTGGATTAGAATGGGACGTGTCAAAGGGATGCACGACGGGGTCCCTTGGGCGTGGATGTCGTAAGAGATCGAACAAAATCCTGCCGAAAAAGAAAGATGCCAAGTGGGGTTTCCGAAAAGAAGGGGAGAGTCGGAAAAAGGGAAAAAAGGGGAAGATCTCCCTGCTGGTTTGTGGCTGGCCTAACAAACTCTGTTGAAGAAGAAGAACGACTCCTCACCACCACACGAAGAGGAAAAGATAGAGAGGAAAAGACGTACAAATAGGAAAAAAATCCAAAGGAAAAAAAGACGGGCAGGGAAAAGGGGGGAAAAAAGGACTTACGGAACGTCAAAGAAGAACCGTTAATCGCAGAAAAAGGGGGTCGAATAGAGCAGCCAAGAACGCACTCGCATCCAGAAACCTGTGATTCGGGCAGGAGAAAAGGGGGTTCTAGTCCAGTAAGGAACTCTGTGCGCCAAAACTGATAACTCGTACAACCGGGTGGCGTTGGGGAAAAAAAAAAGTTGAAACGAGCTAGGGAGTTTTACCGGGTAATGTTGAAAAGGAAGGAGGACGAACCTGATGAGAGGAAAGAAAAAAAGGGGAAAAAAGGTTTCAACTAGAAAATTACGAGAAAAAAGGAAAAGCACGCACCTGCGGACAAGAGGAAACAAGGAGATCAAACTGGGAAAAAGAAGGGGACGACTGCCACGTAGGTTGGCGAACGGGGGTTGACGAATCCTGTCGCAAGGTTAGATCTGAAAAATTCGAAAGGGAATGGAAAGAAGGGGAAGTTACCACCAAAATGAGGCCCCGTAGGGAAAGGGGGAGGGTATGTAAAAGGGGGTCGGGAAATAGTACCGTGGGTGTCAAAAAACCCGACATTTTTGACCCCTTGGGGGGGGGGGGGGGGGGGTGACAGAAACAGGGGGAAAGGTAGCGGAGGGATTGCACTAACCTTAGTGCACATGTGAGTGGGAGGAAAAAAAGGATACGTCTTGTCCCTGGGAAGACTTGGGAAAAGAGGGGAGAACGTTCGAAAGGGGCATAGGATCTTAAAAGCCACCGAGAAGCTGGAGGAAAGGGGTGGAAAAACAAGGAAGGTGACGTTCTTCAAGGGAGAAGGCGTGCGATTTCCCAAAGACAGCACAGGGAATAGGAGCCAGGCCGGGAAAAAAAAAAGAAAAAGTCAGAAAAACTCCAAGTTAAACTCAATCATCGGAGAAAGATGACCCAAAATTACGAGGGAAAAAGGAGGGTGTGGAAAAAGTCGGACCAAGGGGTTAGCAATAACAGTAGGGAGGCACCTAAAAGAAGTCGGGGTCAACATGCGCCTCTGGCAGCGAAGAGCTAGTGGGGGTCATCCTCGACGCTAAAAAGGAAAACCAGCATAAAAAGGACTCCACTCGGGAGCCAACAAGGACCAGCGCGCTGGGTCTGTGAGATAAAAAGAGCGCTATGAACATCCCTAAGAAGGGTGAGGCTGGCTCGAAAGTAGGAAGCACCTCTCAAAAAGGGAAAAGAAAAGCAGAGGGAAAAAGGGAGCAAAAAAGGAGGAGTCGAGGACTAATAGAGATGGAAAAGACTTGGCCTATTCTCTCTTGCTCATGGGTCATATTAAAGGAAAAGAGAAGATTGACTCACGCAAAACGAAAAAAGCGGGAAAGAAGGGGGCAAAAGCTTGGCGAAATGGGGGGAGAACACTCAAAAGGGCTAGTCTCTATTTCATTATTTGGGGGGTCCATCCCCTTGAGGGAGTCGGTTGCTCACAAAGAGAAAAAAAAATTCCGAAGGAAGATAAAAGTGCCAAATGGCAACAGTATCCTTGAGAGGTATCGATTCAGGGAGGGGGGGAAGCTGAAGAAAAAGGAGCACTGGGAAAGGGAAAATATACAAAGACCAGTTCTAGGGGAGATCTAGGAGGCCGAGAAGGATGCAGTAAAGAGGGATGCCAAAGGGTACTTGGGGAGGAAACAAGATAGACTGGGGGCTTAGTACCTCGAAAGCGGTACCGCCGAGAATCGAAAAGGGTCAAGGGAGACTGAGGAATTCCACAAAGCGAGAGTTGCCCACCCGCCGGAAAATTTCAACAGGGAAGGAGGGGCACCAAGAAAAGGTCGAAAAGCAAAAAATTAAACCCCAGGGGGCAAGCTAGCAAAAAAAACCCCATATGTCTTCAGGAAGCGAACGCGTGACCGAACAAGGGGTCAGAAAAAAAAAGACCCCAGGGCAGCAAGGAAAGGAGAATTCTGGTTTCGTGAAAAAAAGGGGAAGTTGGACAGTGGTCTTTGGGTTCTCCGATAAAGGCTTCGTGCTGCCAGAAAACGGGGTGGTTCGGGGGCAAAGGAAAGGGGGGGTTGGGGGGAGGGGGGGGGGGAATGGTAGGAAAATAATAAGCAGGGGCAGGTACGTGTTATCAGACCTCACCTACAACACTCGACTACCGCACTGGGAGAACAAACGGTTAACGATTGGTTGCATTTTCCAGACCGCCGGAAAACAATAAGGAAGCGAACAGGAAGGGAAAACATACCCGCTAAAAAAGGAAAACAGACGGGCGTGACGGTCTATTCCTGAAAAGATTGGATGCTGAGGGGAGGGGGGAAAAAGGAAAACACCCAAAAAGAAAAGGAAAGACCACGACCCGAAGATTAGTCGGCCGAAATATAAGGGGGAGTACCGGTTTTCTTCTCCAGCCTTCCCGGCTGGTTGCATTGGCAAAAAAAAATCGCAAGGGGGGTTAAGGGAAAGAAGCGCGGAAAGTTCTCATCGTATTGGGGGCCAGAAGCGCAGGACCCACACTCACAAACATAATCACAACTACCAAGTGACCGTTAAAAGGGGGACAGACGAGGGAAGGAACAAAGGCTTAGTGGAAGAGGAGATTCGTGACAAAGTGGAAAACAGACAGAGATTTCCTTCCAACCACGCCCACCTCTGGTTTGGTGAATTGAAAGAAAGTTGGGGAGAGCTCAGTAAAAGAAAC
>Ga0179593_1683541_pt1 | contig 11438 bp, 12 predicted proteins | sample CZODoug2_1_08_16_FD_185931 | JGI IMG/M metagenome (GOLD analysis project Ga0179593, IMG submission 185931) | Vadose zone soil fungal communities from Angelo Coast Range Reserve, California, USA - CZODoug2_1_08_16fungal (PacBio error correction) | ecosystem: Environmental > Terrestrial > Soil >...
ATAGGAAAGGAAAGGCTCGGAAGAACCGTAGGAGGCATGCTTCCACCAGATGGATCATCGCCGTCAAAAAGGTAGGGATTGTCGAATCGGGGATCACCAGAGTAGAGCAGAAAAAGGAAAAAAAAATTCCGCCGGCTCGGCGATGAAAAAACGGTCGCCTCACGGCTCCCCAACAACCGCGCCCGAGACAGAGCGGCCAGTGCTTGGAAATTTGGACTCCCTGCGAGTCGCATCGTAGACGCGCACAAGGGCAATAAAAAAAAGGAAAGAGACCGCCACGATGTCAATCCTGGAGGAGAGTAGAACATCGAGAAGCGGCCAGCGCAACCTTCAAAAGGAAAAAAGTGCGTAGGCGTTCATGATCGGGACGCTAGTCCCGAAAAAAGGAGAAATTCGCCCGCTGGGGCCAAGGACGCGAAAATAGGATCAGGAAACGACGTGACCACCCCCCCCCACGATGGAGGATGAAGAAGGCTCAGTTCACCTGCATGGGACAACAAACAGCAAGACGAGGTCATACAGGGACAATTGCGCTTAAGTTACGCGAGGTTAAAAGGGCATGACCGAGAGGCCAAATCTCCTCCATAGGTATCTTGTGGTAGGCCTTCAAGACCAAAGGAGCCGAAACCATCGCGTGGAAACCAAAAAATCTGGACGCGGCAGTGTCCAATGGGAGGAACAGGGGGGGGGAAAATAAAGAACGAATCTGCAGCGCGCCAGGGGGACATCCGTCATCCAAGTCTAAAGATGGCCATCGGACCGGTCCTTGTATCGCACGGACTATCTACCTTGAGACAATAAGAGAATAATAGAAACCGCAAAAATCCAAAAGTCAGATCCGCTGCTTACAAGCAAGAGCAAAATTCTGAAATAAAACCACCGCATACCATCAAAGTGCTGGGGGTTCAGGAAGGGGAAATTGAAGCGTAAAGAAAAACACAGGAGCACGTTCATGCAAAGATTTTGCGTCCTGCTTAAAATTGGGGAATGGGAGGGAAACTACAAGGAGTCCTAGGGGGGGAAGGACAAAAAACTATTCGCCGTAGCATCGAACCGTAAGAGGAACTTGTCGACTAAAAAGAGCGATGGAGCGGGGGGCGAAGCAACGACATGTAATTCGTCGTGTTGGGAAGAGAGAGACATCACCGGACGCGCCTGGAGGTCGATTTCGCTGTTTCGGAATACAAGAAGAGCAAAGGGACATGGGAGGGTGGATGCACGGCTAGGGAAAGGGGGATCGCGCGGGATTTGTCAAAGAGAACCAACGAGCTCGATGAGCCGCTCTCTCCCTTAAAGGACGGGGGGGGAGATCCCGGTCACCGGAATGAAACCACAGTAGGCCAAGTCAGCATTGAGTTTCTTTTGCCGTGGACGAGGCACGCTAGAGGGGGCGCATAGTCCACGACCAGAGAAAAACTAGAAATCAGCGTTCGAGAGGGAAAGCGGGAAACTGCAAGGATTGGGCGATGAAAGGAAGGATGCAAACGACAAGGGGGGACACACGCCGCTCCAATGGATCCAAGATAGTGGTATTTATTAGCCCAGACCATAGTGAGAGGTACCTCAATTTTTGCTGTGTTTAGGCCGGAAAAGTAAAAAGAAAAAAATGCCAGTAATTTCCCTCACCGGGAGAAGAAGAAGGTCGTAAGGAAAGCGGTTTTCCCGTGCTCAATAGGTAGATTGATGACCACGCCATAGGGAAGAAGAAACGGGCCTCGGAACAACCGCCTTTTCGCATCAATGGGGGTTTTATGATAATCCATATGGCGAGGAGATGAACATCGCACCGCAAAGGGTCAGGACCAACTTATGGCTAGAAGGGGTCGAGTTTCGAATCAACGGAAGAAGTGTCCGGCGCGGACAAACTAGAACTGGAGAAAGTAAGGGTCAGCAACGAGCAGAGTGGTATGGATCTACGTGAGAAAGCGAAACCTTTAAACCTATAATCATAATAAACAGGGGGGAACCGAAAAAAAGTCGGGGGAAAGAAAGACAACAGAGAGAGGTGACTTCTGTCAAAAAAAGTGTCCCGCAAAACGACCACTTCAACACGACGAGGGAATGAGGTCGGAGACAGCCAAGGAAGGGAGTCTACTTTGAATCCAGGTATTTAAGAGGCTGAAGATTCGAGAATGTGAGATTACGAGAGGGGAATAAAAAGTTAAGGTCCCACAAATTGAAAAAGGACCCACGTCTTGAGAAGGGGGGATGGCGGAAAAAAAAGGGTGAATTTGGTTGCCTTCGGTCGAGATCAAAGAATGAGACGAAGCCGCTCCAATAAGACTCGAACGAACGGGTCAAGAAGGAAACGAGCGTTAGTCGCGGCCTGAAAGGCAGTGAAGAAAAGAGCTTCCACACACTCGCCACCTCAAGAAAACCCAAGTGCCTCCGCTAAAAATGTAGCGTATCTAGCAAAAATCACAGAGGGGGATCAGCGGCGAGTCATTGCTCTAACCGGAGAGTTTTCAGGGAATAAATCCAAAACAAAAAGGAGCAAAAAAAGTGTCAGGCATTTTTTTTGGAAGTGAGGACCTGTGGACTCACCACTTAATTACAGGGGAGGACCCTCCCCCGCCAAGTTCAAGGAGGACTGACCACTCGCAGTTCAGGAAAAAGGGAAAACATTGACTACATCTGGAAGGAAAGCCCTGGAAGGGGGATTAAAAGATACAGCTAACCGGACTGATCCTCAACATAAAAAGGGGGGAGAGAGAACAAGGGGTTAGATGATGTTAATATTGAAGAAATACGACGGAGAGTCCTGGATGATGTGTCAATGGGAATTTGGGAAAAAAGGCGCGGAATCGACAGCCCGAGGGGTGAACGACGGAAGGAATTCACGTACAGCAAGGAAAATGGGAGAAAGGCGCAGTTACCAGCATAAAATTGGATTGAAAGTGTTGTTGCAGGGATTGCCAATTTGAAAAAGCTAAGACCCAGGAACATGACTCGCCTTCATCGACCGTCGGGGTCGCGAGAGGAGGAATGTGTAAAGCGGAGGAACTGCATGTTAGCCCGTTGGTCATTATGTTGGCGATGGCAGCGAAGGCGAGGAAAGAGGGAACTGAGCAGGCAGATATCACAATATGAAAGCGCGAGGGAGAAATGGGCGAGGGACTTCCAAAGAGGAAGATTTCGTGCGCGACAAGGAAAAAGCAATCGGTGGTCGCATCAGAAAAAAAGAGGAGGGAAGAAGTTGGAAAACGTGAACGCGCGTTCAGCCTCTAGAGCGAAAAGAGAGGAAGGGGGAATCAATGAAAGAAAGGTCCGGGATCAAAAGTTCCAGCGCAGCATTTTAATTCACTCGAATTGAGGAAAAATCCCCGCCGGTGTTAGGAGGCGGGGAAAGGGAATTGAGACGTACCTGGCTTTTGGAGGAGGTGTAAGACTGAGGGGTCTTCAGATGTCGTTATGCAACATCGTACGGTGATCAAGTCGGGGGTCCCGTCCTTAAGCTTAAAGGCATAATGTCGACAAGCGGAAAGTGTCAGCGTCAAGATGGACCTGGCCCGCTCTCCGCCCTAGAAAAGGAGGGGGGGCAAACGGGGGTGCGAATCTCACTCGGGTCTAACCATCTGGGGAGGATCAGAAAAAAAAATGACGAGATGTGTCGGAGAAAGGTTTGGGGAGGGGGGAAGGGAGGGGGCCAGGGGCTCGGAAGGGGGGGAATCGTTATTAGGCACGTCAAAACAGACAGGGAGCGACAACGGGGACTACGGTCTTACAGGGGAGGGCATTACTCGCAAAAAGGGTGGGCTGGCCTTTTCAGGCAGACGGAAATTCGCCGAAAAATCCGTAAAATTGTCAGAGCTGGCAGAAAAGGCACATATTCTTGCGGGCGGGAGCGTCTTGGTCTCGGGCGAAAGAGCGGGAGAAAAGGATCGCACAACTTGCGTGAAGTGCAGCTTAGGAGGCGAATGGAGGGGGGCAAACGTAATGGGGGGTCGTCGAATGAGCAAAGATGAAGGCTTAGAACAGGAATGTCCAAGGAACGAGCAATTCTGACTGGGGCTATATCACCAGGTGGCGGCGGGGACCGGCCAAAAAGGACCTTTATGGGAGAAGGGCAGTGACAAGAGGCGGCGTCTTGGACAGGACTCAAGGGGGGGACATCCGCGAAGTCGGGGGCGGACACGATCCTCGCCCAACTACTCAATTTTCGGAATAAAAAGCAAAGGTTCCTGTGTAGAAAAAAAAGAAAAAGGAATCGCGACTCGAGTCTAAAAGCGCGGACGGGGACAGGTGGGCTCCTCGCGGAGGGAGAAACTTCCCAGACTGACGATAAACAGACTTGAAGAAAACGAGTTGTCGCGGGAGAGGACGCGAGGAGGACGACTTGGGAAGATCGGTCGGAAGAGGAAAGCGGAGGTATTGGCACTTCAAAGGACCCTAAGGGAGTGAATCTACGCAAAATTAATCATAATGAACTTAAGGTACTTGATGAAGAAGCAGGAGGGGGCCAGGAACGGTGCACCAACCCAGCCCTTTGGAGAGAATGCTGTGGCTTGGGCTCTTGCTCAGGTAATAACAAGTGAAACCCTTGCGGCCAGTCTATGATTCCCTCGCGCCTTTTCTACGGCGAATGGGCGATACAGGAAGCGTACGAAGGGGAAGTTTTCGTGGGGCACCGGGAGAGGAACGGCGGGGGGGAAAGCGCAGGGATATGTGAAGGGTGAGGGGAAAAAGGGGTTTCTCAGAAATAAGGAGGGGGGGGGCCTCCCTCAACAGCGCGGCAATAAGGTGCAACGAGGTGCAGAATTCTTCAGAACCGGGATCTGCAGGCAGACCAACAAAGGGAGTGGGAGGGTCGCTTTTTTGAGAGGGGAATGTACTGGGGAAAAGAGGGAAGGGCAAAAAGAACAATCATGTCTCCTCGGCGGGGAATATGGGAAGATTGAAACTGAGACGGAGGGGGAGAGGGGGTAGGAGCTAAGGTTCACCATGCAGTAACAGTACGGGCTGTCGACGAAAAACCGGAAGTGGGGGTGCAACTCGTCTCGAAAGATAATTTTTGGAGGGAGGAGGTGGAGGGGAAGAGTGAACTGCTTGGGCAGCGGAATTTAGTGGGGGAGGGATAAAAGCTCGAACGCCGACTATAGCGCAGGTGCGAGGGGTAGGCGAGTTGCGGCGGGGCAATTGGGTTCGAGAATGCGTAGGAGGAACCAAAACGGAGAAAGGATCGTGGAGGCAAAGACGTCGTGAGCGCCCACTGGGGCTTGCGCAAGAAAGAGGCGCTACAGGGGCGGAAAAACTGGACAGGGCACGGAAAAAAGAGAGGAAAGGTGCGAGGAGAAAACGGTTGTTGGGAGTTGAGCGACGGTTGGAATAACAACGAGCCGGCGATCGTGGAAAAGGGGGGCTCTCTAACGACGAGGGGGAAGGAGAGATTGTCTGATAAAGAGAATCCAGGGGAAAAAAAATGAGGCTAGGAGAGAAGTCAAGGTGCGCACGGCCAAGAAAGGGAGAATGAGGAAGGTGAAAAATCTCTCAAAGAAAAAAAAAAGGGGGGAAAGGGGGGAATAAGAGAGGAAAAAGGGAAAAGCACGCATCTAAAAGAGGAAGAATGAAAAAATCCTGGGAAAGGCACCATAAGGACTCGACAGAGACGAAAGGGATTCTAGTAAGGATAAAGGAAAATCCTGTCATAGCGCAGACAAGCGCCCCACCAAGGTAAGGGATAGAGGCGGATGAAAAAAAGGAAAGGGCTCCTAAAACGGCGAAACAAATCCCGAAACAGGCAGGCCAGTGAATTGGGAAAGAAAAACGAAGCGGCAGCGTCGCCGCAAGGGAAACGGGCTCAGAATCTTCATCGGCAAAAAAAGAGCGTCAAAGAGGTCGGGGGCCCTTGAGAGCGCTGGATCTAAAAAAATCCAGAAATGAACGCTGAAACATGCTAAATAGATAAAAGCGTCCACCGGGAGGAGTTCGGCGTTGAAGGAAAACACGGGGGTCCGCGGTCAACAAAAAAATGTCAATCGGCGTAGAGTTTTCCATCGTTTAAAAAAAGGAAGAGAAAAAAAAAGGACAGATGGAAAAATGGACACCCCCACGGAGGAGAGATTTGACCCGCCAAACAACAGTTTCAGATGGGGGAAGCAACTAGACCACAGCCGCCGACCAGGCATCTAGACTCAGAAAATGTGGGAAAAGCACTTACTCGGGGTAGTTTAAAAAAAGATTTCATGAACTAAACAGAGAGGCAAAAGCGCCAAAAAAAAAAAAAAAAAAAGACAAAACCAAAGAAAACAAAAAACCAAAAAAAAAAAAAAAAAAAAAAAAAAAAAAAAAAAAAAAAAAAAAAAAAAGAAAAAGAGAAAAAAAAAAAATAAAAACAAAAAAAAAACTGAGGGATGGGGTGTCTTGCCTGAAGAGAAGAGGGGACAAAACGCCGGCGCCGCCAAAAAGGAAACCCTGCGCGAGGGAGCTCGCGACTGTGTCCACCACAATGGGGGCGACATTTCCTCATAAGGGGACGCGAAGAAAAACAAGAAAAACATCCGCATCCAAAGCTGCCACAATAAAGGGGTCATCGTGAAGAGGGCCTGGGAAAACGAATGCTCGTGAGACACGGGGGAAAATAGACCACAAGTACAGAAAAAGGGGGGGAGGCGACCGGGCGGGAGGAGGGGGAATTACTCCAGCAGAAAAAAAAAAAGAGGAAAGTCCAAAAAAAGAGAGACAATTTCCAAAAGTGGGTCCATGAGAGTCCAGGCTCACTAAGGGGACAAGTCGATGCAGGGAGTGTGGAGTGCGGAAAGGAAAGGGGTAGGGCATCTGCCTTCCCCTAAAGGCGGCAAGCGCACAATCCAAGACCCGTAGCCTCGAAGAAGGAGGTAGTCGAGGGGACTTCGGCACAGATAGAGGTCAAGGGGGATGGGAAACATGGGGGGGGATGGGCATTGCCTGAGGATCACAATTAAAGGTACTCTAAAGATAAGGCTATGGGGGGGAGAGTCCCCGGAGGGAATCCACACATGGGGGGTTGGGGGAGATGCAAAGAAACTACAATTGGTAAATTTTTTAGGGGATATTGAGAGGATGGAAGGGGGGAGGAGGGGTCCGAAGTCAACAAGACTGCTACTAAAGCGGGAAAAGGTAAGCCGCACTCCCATTAAAGGACTTGGTTAGGGGTAAAAGTTGTACCACGACCGCACCAAAAGGGATGTGCTCACAGTACGATTTCTGTATGGGGGAAAGAAAAGTAAGAAGGAACTCATCTGTATTGATAGAAAAAAGACGACAGAAAGAGAAACCGCATAAGGGAGTCAAGAGGAACACGGGTGGGACTATTAGGGGAAGGGTACTAAAACAGAAAGGGGGGTCGTAAAAAAAAAAAACAATGGACAGAAAAAATATTGTAGACTTGGGGGAAAAGAAACCACTCCCATATGACGAAAGAATGGGTCCTGCCTGTGTGGAGAGTCAGTTTGGACTAAAGAACAGCAAATGGGGTTTGCACGCATCGCACCGGGAAGACGATGAGTTCCGTGCCGCGAACGACAAGCTTTTGCCCGTGGCAAAGAGAAGAGGAGAGATTGATGAGCCAACGCAAGAGGGCAGAACCGCTGAACCACAGCCTTTGTGGAAAAGGAGGGAAAAAAAAGAAAAGGCAGGAAGGGTTTATGAAAGGGTCAAGAGTGAGAAAGTCGTGAAAATGCAAAAAAAAAAAAAAACCACGGTACGGAAGAAGGGAGGGGGAGAGGCTGGCACGGGCTGGGGGGGAAATGCCGTAGAAAAACACTGTGACCTCTGCCTTCATGAGTGTGGGGAAAAAAAGCCAGAGAATGCTCCGAAAAAAAAAAACAGAGAAGCCCAATGAAGGACCCACATAGTAATGTCGGGAGGAAAAGGGGCCAATTCAAGAAGGAAACTCTTCAAGCACCGGAGGGCCGAACTAGGTGATTCGCAAAGGTCAGGAGAAAAAGAAGAAAGGCCAGGTACTGGTCAAGGAAAAAAGGGAGTGATTCAAAGGGAAGGCCGCTTATATAGGAGGGGAACCGCGCTTTAACGTCACCCAATTTAGTCCCAGAGGGGGAACGTGAGGACTACAAAAGGGGTGACTTTGCGGCTGTAGGAAAGGGGGAGAGAAAAAGGGACATCGAAAGGGAAGTGCAAGCCCCATTAAGAATACTACTCCATACTTAAGGCCTTATTGTATCGCGCCAGACAAGTGGTCTTTTTGCCAAAGGGGAGGGTACACACCAAAGAACCACGAAAAAAGATCACCCTCCAGAGAGGCACAAAAAACGTGCGTCCTCAAACAAGGGGGGGGGAGAGTCTTCCAAGGGCGGAGAGGAAATTGGAGCCGGGTAAGTGTTCAATTCAATACCCTGAAAAAAAGGAATACAATAAAAGTGGAATGCAGGTTTTCAGAGCGCAAGGTCCACTAAGGGGGGGGGGGACGGTAGTTATTGAAAAAGGAAGAGGATTCAAAAAATTCGAGGGGGTCGAATAAGCAACTTGTCAAATTACAAACATCCAAAAAGGCACGGGTGAGAACGGGTGTGTGATTGAAATCAGGCAAATAAATAAGAAAAAGCGAAAAAAAAAGAAGGGGGAGGAAAAGAGGAGAGATAAAGGGATGGTGATTGGACGATGGAAATCCAGGTCTAACCCCGGAGAAGGTTTCCAGGAACATGCAAGAGAAAAGACCCGACTTTTTTAACTCTGGGGGGGAATAATCCTGTACCGGAAGGGGTAAAGGGGGGTGCTCGAGGTAAAGGAAAATGCATGAGTGATTGCTTCCCGTGGGGGGGGGTTGATCAGTGCATTGAATACGGAAAAGTGATGCATTACTCGCAATGCGGAAGCCCGAAGGCTTGCAGGGGAAGCGACGCTTCATGGGTGCGTCGGCGTCCCGAGGGGTCGAAAGGGTGAGGGTGGGTCGATTTAAAACGAGAGCTCAAAAAAGAAGGGGCCTGGGAGTAAAAAAAAAAACTTATTAGGGCAAGAGGGGTCTGCTATGGGGCATGAGGAGCAACTCGATATTGGCGATACGTTACTACTCACAAGTCACGCTGTTTGACCATCAGGGGTAAAAGGGTGATAAGTAAGGAAAGCCGGGTAACCGCTCATAACAGGACGGAGGAATCCATGAAAAGACCTGGGATCAAAGGTTACTGGATCTCCTCAAAGGCGCCGGGATTAGGTCTTACACCCAAGGGGGGTGATCTGGTTTGCCCAGGGAAGGGGACATTGAAAGACAGAACATCCTAGAAGGCGGCTCAAGGAGGAAGTCGTGGGGGGGTACTCCACTATCTGGAGTCTGGTCCTAGGAAGGGAGTCGTCGTCCAAAACTCCTGAAACGTCCGAAGAAGGGTTGAGCGTGTGGGGGGACCCTAAAAAGGGGAGCTCATGCCGGGCGAATCCCGCAAAGAGATGGAATACCGGTGGCTGCCCTTTGTGCCTTGGGCGATTCAGAATGAACGAAGGGGCGGCTTTAGTGGAAAGGGGGGGGGGGGGGGGGGGGGGGGGGGGGGGGTGGGGGGGGGGGGGGGGGGGGGGGGGGGGGGGGGGGGGGGGTGGGGGGGGGGGGGGGGGGGGGGGGGGGGGGGGGGGGGGGGGGGGTGGGGGGAAAGAGGGGAAAGACGAAAAGTAGTTTTTTAGGGCAAATGTTCGCGCCTTGCGGGTTCTTAAAATCGGATGATTCTCACTTCACAGAGTAAGGCGAACGCGGCACTGACCTTTCCTACTTAGGGAAGAAAAGTGAACATTACTGCGCGCCAATCAGTGCTGGGATTGAAAAAAACCAAGGAAGACTGGCCGAAAAAAAAAAGGGATCCGGCACCTCTGGGGGAGTCCAAAAACTTCAGCATTCTTGGGGAAGGGGGGGAACCGAGAATCGTAGCGAGAATCAGCTCGGCGATCTAACAGGGAATTGAAAAAAGGGTCGGGCCCTCTAAAGGCTCGGGAGGGAAGGCCGTCCTCGGGCTCTGACTATGCTCCCAATTACGCGGCCCTGAAAAGTTCCCTCACCCTTAAGGGTCTCGCAGAAAATCACCGTTTTTGAAAAAGCCCGGGATCGCCAAAAAAGGAAGGAAGTCACGCAGGACAGGAGGCGCAGCGTCTGGTGAGAAATTCCGCGCAGAGGGGGGACCGCTAACCAATCAACGAAAAGCAGGGGAAACTGCAAAAAAACCAAAGAGGTCGGGGGGGGAACTGTACCGGAGAGTCCATAGGAAAAGAAGGGGCTCTCGATCACTCGTCACGTTGCATTTTCTCAAATCAGAGGCCACGAGAATAACAACCAAAGGGAGAAACCCATCTAATTCTACTAGGAGAAGTAGAGTACCGGCGATGGGCAGAAGGAAAGTGTGCGCGATGAACGCCTGGTAGTTTACGGACATTAAGGGGTGCCCCTAAAAGGGAAGCGAATCGAGAACTCAGGGAACTGGCTCCCTTTAAGAATCTGGGATGGGAAGACAGGGGGGACCAGGATTAACCAGCCCTTTGAGAATTCGTGGACGTGAAGGTCGTTTAGGGTGATGACGCCAGGAGTCCATAACAAAAGGCCTGGCCGGTGGGTCGATTGATGCGAGTCTACACGAGATTCTTTGGAAAGAGGAAACCAAAGGACAGTGGAAAGGCCTGGGAGCCGTAGCGCTGGGGTAAAATCGTCGCAGATCTGGAGGGAAAAAAAAAGTTAGCGAAAAAAAAAGGCGGGGGACACGCTCGCCAGAGAGAAATAGGCTAGCGCAGCGTTCAACAGCAGAAGAGAACCGGGGCGGCACCGTCTGCAGCAGAAAAAAGAAAGAAATTCGGGTGGAAGGCTCAGTTGAAGAAGGGGGAAAATTCATGGCAAATTAAACGAGAGTCTGAAAAGCAATTGGGCTGCTGTATAGAGACTCTGTACAGAATGTGGTAGGGATACGAAGTCCCAGGATGGGAACTTCTCCGGAGGCGGGAACGCCAGAGAAAAGTGGGGGTGGACGCTCTGCGTACATCGGAAATTTTAACGCCGTGGAGAAAGGAAGGGAAAAGAGGGAATTGAGGGAAGGGGGGTGAAGCTCAGCGTCGGGTGGAACGACACCGTACATAACGAGGGTTGCGCTGGAACCGAGGGTTAAAAAAGTTACCGCGGGGGGTTTTGGGGGGGGGGGGAGGGTCGGAGCACATGATAAGGGACCTCACGTACGATCTTTGGACGATGGGGGAAGGGGGGGGGTTTTTTTAAAAAAAAAAAGGTAGTCTCTTCTGAGAAGCCTATCAGGGGAGCATCACAGGAACAACTGGGAGCGTCGAAACGACGGTGGTTATCCTTTGAGGCTAGGAAGTTTGCAGAAGAAAAGGCAAAATTCGTTTTGACGAGGGGCCTACTCAAATTTTCGTGGTCGAAGAAAGACGAATCAAGGTGGGGCTTTAGTCTATGGATAGGAAAATTTGGGCGACTGAAAAAAATCCGGACGGGCTCAGGAGGAAGGGCGGCGTACTGGACTCCT
>Ga0179593_1735961_pt1 | contig 11438 bp, 14 predicted proteins | sample CZODoug2_1_08_16_FD_185931 | JGI IMG/M metagenome (GOLD analysis project Ga0179593, IMG submission 185931) | Vadose zone soil fungal communities from Angelo Coast Range Reserve, California, USA - CZODoug2_1_08_16fungal (PacBio error correction) | ecosystem: Environmental > Terrestrial > Soil >...
CGCCGCCACTTCCACGTGGACGAGCCTACACCGCTGGACGAGGATATCAAGAATTCACCGAAAACCGATGGAGAGGAGACGCCGAGCTCAAAAAGGGAAAGCTAAGCTGGGAAAGAAGAAGAGTATTAACATCCAAGGCGAGAGCACAAAGAAAAAAAAAAGGGAAAGTTGCCGGTGAGGGGGAAAGTTTTTGCATTCCTTACAAAAAGAGTATGAATTGAAGGAAGAAAACTCGAGGAGAAAGGTTGTGCGCGTTCCTGGATTTCTAAAAAAGAAGACCAATGCAGAAGCTGAGAGAAAAGGCAAAGCGTGCCGGGGGGGAGGAAGGGGGTTTTGCCTGAAATTCGGGTGTCCAAGACAATACTTCTCGGGGAAGGGGCGACTCAAGGCAGATACTAATCGCGGCAAAAGAAGCCACGCCACTACGGGGAGGGAAACCCAAAAACGTAGCCAAAAAAAGCCTCACCAATTCCAAGAGGGATTTCTGGAGGAGTAAGAAAGGTCGCGACGCGGCTGCCTCGGGGAGAAAGGGCTCACGCTACTATCCCGAGGCGAACTGTTTTGGGGGATCTTCTATGGTGCGAAAGGGGGGGGTGCTCCGTGAGAAAAAAAAGTTACGCGGGCGAAATAAATTGTTCCCAGCTCGGGGGGGAAGCATGGGGGGGGGGGGGGGGGAAGGGCCAGGAACGCCCGCAGACGTTCATGGCATATCCGACGAGGACAACATGAAACCCTCGACCTGCGGCTGGATTTCCCAAAGGAGGGTTAGCGAAGGGAAACTCATCGGTCGTAAGAGCATGCGGCGTCAGAGCAACTCCAACATCGAGGAAAGGGGAAGGGTTGAGGAAGGCTCTTTCCCAGAATCCCTACGGGAAGGGGGAAAAGTGGGCCACGAGCTGCGCGCAAAGCCGCCGCAAAGGACACGGAGGTATTTCGGTCTTGAACCAGAAGAAAAAAGAAAAGGGCACGAATTGCCGCGGCAAGAACAGCCCAACGCGCGCGAAATGCGGACAATTTTCCCGGCCGGTTCGAACGCCCTGCCAGCCAGGATCTCTCATAACGACGGAGGAGAGAAGAGGAAAGGCCGGGCTTTGCGAGGAGGGAAAAAAAGACCTGCCGCGCCCATGTTTTCCAAAAAAAGGTGATGTCTTCCGGACCCAATAAAAGGGGGGGGACGCGGCAAGTTCCGTGCGCGGCAAGGAAGCGGTCAAGAAAGAAAGGCCTAGTCGTGTCCTTAGAAGAAGAGTCGCGCATCTCGTGTCCAAAAATGGTCCTCCGCTGGCGGAAAGTCCTGAAAGAGAACGAGCGGCAGGAAGAAAGTCAACAAATTCCTCAGATGTGAGCTGGCGTCCGATAGAGAGAAACGCTGAGCTTCTTTCACACAGGGCGGCGCCCTGAGGGGGGGGGAAAAAGAAAAGGTAGCAAATCTAGGAGACAAATCCGTGCCATGTGGTACCGCGGCGAGCTGCATGAAAAAAGAGACCAGGAGGGACCGCTGTAATCAAAAAATGAAGAAAATCCAGAGCAATACGATGCCCTGCAAGGCAGGGTCTTTGCAAAAACGCAAGCGCTGTGAACTGGTCGAAAACGCTCCTTTCGCAAAATCGGGGGGGGCGCCTCCCACAAACTCAGGAAAAGAGCGGCTGAAACAAAAAGAACCGAAGGCAAACGAAAGGGAGAAGAGTGGGGCAATCGCAGACAGCCTGTTGAGGAAAGGAAAGGGGTAGTAGTTGTGAGGGGTTTTGTGTGTGGCACGAGGGGAAGGGGGGAGGGGAACTGCACGTGCACGCGCTCCGTAAAAGTGAGGGCGCACGGATACCTCGATAGGATGAGCCGAAAAAAAAAGTTCTTCAAACCAGACGGGCACGCTGAAAAAATTCCGGGAGAGGGGGAGAAGCTTCGCGATTTTGAAGGGGGAGGGGAAAAAGGACCCAGGCACGCGCAAAAGTCACATCAGGGGGGAAAAATTTCCCGCTAGGACCCGCGTGAGAATCCTTTTTTACCGAAGAAAAAAAAAAAGGAGCATACACTCCGGCACATGGGAATAGTTTGCTGGATTTGGGAGGTGCGCGCAAGGAAGTCTGAATGGAGGATTCCTCAAGAGGAGGTCGAGAAATTCAAGGTGCGCTCGGAAGGAGGTTCCAGATCGAAAGGAGTCTTGAGGAGAGCAGGAGAGGATGGTCGGTGAAATGGTCACTGGGGAAGGCGTCGTGTATCCGAGGAAAAACGACGTCGCTGCTCGAGAATGTGCAAGTCTTACAGAAACGCCGAGTCAGGTCTTCTTCGGAAGAGGGGGGGGCAAGTTTTGGCGGGGCGAAGCGCAAAAAGGCTACTCAGGGCGTTGGGAAAAATCAGGATGTTGGGAGGAAGGGGAGAGGAACGGTGTGGCCGGTGGGAAAAGAAGGTGTCCAACATAGGAACAAAAAAGAAAGCCGCATCGAAGTGCCCAACAGCTGGGAAAAATAATGTTAAAACAGCGAACGTCAGGGGGCCAGCGCAAACTAGCAGGCTTGCTCGGCCAAAGAGAAGAGAAAAAAATCGACAAAGGGGAGAGATGGTGGGAGGAAAATGAGGCCAATTTCATTGCCAGTAGGGAAGTAGGGGATACTGAATTTCACAGGGGCCCAGCGAGATGAGGCGTCTTAAAACCATCGACAAAGGAAAAGGGGTTTCCTTTTCACGCCGAAAGGAAGGAAAGCCACGGTGAACTCTGGCGATGGATTCCGAGCGCAAAAAAGGGAAAAGTGGAATCAGGCAGCGGAACAGCGCGTAAAGAGGAAGCACGCTTGGGAAAAACAGAACTGAAGAATAGGCGCGAAGGAGCTCGCTATTATGGGGGGGGGGGGAAAGACGCCCGCCGGCTTCAGTCTGTCGGAGAAACCAGCTTCTTCGTGGAGGGAAGAAGAGAAAGACCCACATATGCGGCAACCAGAAGGCTTCAAACCGGTCAAAGGAAGGGAAGGCGCTCAACAGGCCAGCGGATCAGAGAGGGAGGGAAGAGGCCCCCATCGTCGGAAGGAGAGACGAAATTTCGGCGAGAAAGCGGGCCTCTGGGGAAAAAAAATGCTTAGTGACACTCGTGGGAGAAAAGGGGGGTGTGCCCTAAATCAGGGAAAAGGCTAGTTGAAACGGCTGCAGGTGGGCAGGGGGAGACGTGTCTGGTAGACGTATTTCCTTGATGCGCCAGGAGGGCGAAACAATGCTGAGGGGAAGGTTCGAGAGAAATCATCGTACCACGGGGGGAAACGGCGAGACCGCTCCTAGAAAAGCAAGGAGAAGTAGTTGAGGGGGACTCGTCTTAAGGGGCCGTTTTTAAAGGAAACCTATAAAGCCGAGGCTGGGCAAAGAGAGGCCTTTCGCTCTTCAGCAAAAAAGAAGGGGAAGGACAAGCGGGAATACAATTGGGAGGCCAGAAGTCCGAACCGAAAAAGCCCTGGAAAGGCTCCGTCTTAGGAGGAATTGTCCTCGCCCGGGAAGCGAGCATCGAGCAATCAAACTATGATCGCAAAGAGAGCTAAGACGGTAAGCTCGACAAAAACGTCGGGCAGTGGGAAACGTTTCATAGGCAAAGAAAGCCAAAAAAATGATATGTCCCGCAGGGCGAAGACCCAAGGGGGGGGGTGGGTGCCGGGCATGGTCTTGAGATTGAAAGAAAAATGGGATTGGCACTGAGAATATCGGGAAGCAATGCGGTCGATAATAAAAAAAGATCTGGCGCGGGGGGACGGGGGGGTGATTAGAAACGGAAACGCCGTTAAAGGAGCCAGGACCACGAATTCTCGCCGGCATGATGCGTTAAAAGATGCGTGGGCATGCCAGAACGGGAGGGGTAACACCAAAGACCGCAAGGGGTTCTCAAAAACGCGGAAGAAAGGGGAAGGAAGGCGCCTTGCCGGGTCTTCAGTGAGCTTCATTAACGGTACCGCATTGGCTAAGGAGGGAGTTCCTGAAACTTTAAACGTCCCTTTCTCAGAAAAAAAAAGGGGAAAAAGCTGGGGGGGGAAGAGGAATAGGAGCTCTAAAGGAAATTGGGCGACCCTGGCGATACTTCCCTGAAACTTCCTGAAAATCCAGGGGAGGGGGAGAGCGCAGTTAAGGAGGACCGTGGACTTAACTCCACGGAAACTTCCGAAAAAAAAAGGAGGTGAAAGAGAGAATTTTAATCGAAGGCAGCGAATTGGGGAGCGGGGTTCTGCCTCGGGCTGTGCGGGGGAAGATCCTGCAAAGAGCAATCCTTGGGGATCCGCGAAAGGGAAGAGTTTTGAGAAGGGGAACAGCGGAGGTGGTCGGTCAGAATCCAAATGACAAGCTCGTCCTCGGCGTGAAAGGCTGTCGAGGGAATTGCCCATCTCCCGAAAAACTGCGTGCGAAGGTCCGAGTAGAAGGAGAACTTGGGGCCCGCGGAGAAGGATTAACCTTTTAGGGGAAACGTAATTGCCAAAAGAATCGAGTTCGGAAAGGGGGGGAGAACGCAAGGGCGCAGCCAGCAAAATACTCTTCCAGGAACTGGGAGAAGTAGCCCATCGAAAGTGTAACAAGCGACCGAAATCTGGGGCAGATGGAGGCCCCGGCCATGCAAGGAACAAACGACCCCTCGGGAAAAGTGATTCAGGAGGGAGAGTCGGAAACGTCCTGATTGGAACACGGCATAAAAAGATCTGAAGAGAACAACCAAAAAAAACCGGCCGACCAGAGAGAGTGGGGTGCTGGCCGGGTTTGGGTAAGGGAAAGGACAACCGGGGCCTCTTTGGTAACAGCCTGATCCCCCGTTGAAAATAAGGCGTGTTCTGTGGGATGAATTCCGGAGAGGAAAGAAAATCCTGTCCGCGGATGTTTTCTAGCTGTAGGTCAGAGAGCGAGAAGGCTGGCTGCCGAAAAGGAAGCGGAACTCGGAGAGGAAAAAAGGGGGAGGGGACGTTTTCGGGGCCGCAAGAAAAAATTAAGGGGCAGCGGGCCAGCATGTCATCAAAGGAGGAACGAAGCAAAAGGGAGTTGATAGATGCCGTTAGAAAAAAAAACGCCGATCCCCGGCACCGTCTGAAGGAGATGAAACCACCAGCGAGGGGAAAGGTAACGCCATGAGTCGGAGGCCAAGTGATTCGAAAAGGGGGCGTCTGGCCGGATCTAAACACATGCCAGGAAAGCGCATCTCTCGTCATTCTGTAAGCTAAAAATTCTCGCGGCCGGCAAGCAGGGGGGGAAAGAGGGCGGCCGTCCTCCTCTGAAGTGGCGCCTCTCGGAGAAAGGGGTTTGAGGAAGGGGAGGGGGAATCGCAGGGCGGCAGTACGAAGAGCGTAAACCTATCCTAGAAAAAAAAGAGGAGCAATTAAAAAGAGAAGGGAGGAAAAGTTTCACAGGGAAACGAAACCTAGCTAAGAAAGGGGAAGAGCGAGCGCGCCTGGGAGCAAGCTTCACGGAAAAGCGAGGGGTTGACACGAGGAAAAAGGAGGCTGCTGCGGCTGTCGGTCTAAACGAGTCTGGGAAAGAATTCGGAAACCTCGCCTCACTTGGGAATAAAATCTTCGTTTGTCCAGGGACCGGCGCTTCATCGTGGAAATCACGCGCCGCGCAAGACTCCGCAAGGGGGGGGGGGAAGGAAGAGAAGAAACCCACCTTTCACGTCGTGCGAATCGTCTGTAAAAACAGAAGGTTCTCGGGCCAGGCGAGGGGCCTATCAAAGGGAAGGCTCGCGACAGGGTTCCCAAGACAGGGCCGGCTCCGCGAGAAGGTCGCTGAGACACCATCTACGCAGTTATCGTCTTCCCGAGGGCAGGGGAAAAAAAATTCCGAAGACTGCCGGAAGGTATCGGAAGGATAGAAGATTGGCCTCCCAATTGTGAGAATGGACGCCTGGACGGGGGCGGGGAAGAAGCCGGCAGCTTGCAAGAAGAGGCGAAATCTTTTTCCGACGCGCCGGTAACTGGAAAATCAGGAAAAAAAAAAAAAAGAAGTTCTCTCTCTATAGGAGCGTGGAGGGAGGCCGCGGCCGGAAAAACTCAACAAAGCGCTGGGAGGGCCCCTCCTGGCGCTCAAGGAAACAAGACGTCTCGCACACCTGAAGGGAGTCTGGGGGGGGAAAAAAAGGGGAGAGCTGGTATTGATGGCACACAAAAAAAGATCGAAGAAGAGCGGAGAAGTGTCCAAGAGGCCCGCTCAGACGGTCCCGCGAAAAAAACGAAGAGCGCGAGCAGAAACTGGGCGAAAAGGGATCCTCTTGGCATTGGGGGAGATTAAGCAATCAGAAAAAAATGAGTCCCGCCAGGGAAGGGAAAGAGGCTGGGGGCGGCACGTTGGTTCTGAGAGATGTGCAGAGCCGAAAAATAAAAGGGGGCTCCTTGGAGAAGTCAAAAAAATAAGAGAGCTCCTGATTCTCTGAAGAGAGAGAGGCAAAAATTGGGACAGGAGGGAGGGGGAGCTGGCACCACGCGCTTTCTCGGAGGACGTTACCGCGCGGGAGTTATTTCAATAAGAAGGCGGGCGTTGCACGGGCTCGAAAGGATCCATCATGGCCATGATAAAAAGGGAAAAAAAAAGACGGCGGAAAGACAAAGGGGAAGGAAAAAAAGTGGTTCGCTGGTTTTAAAGGAGAATCCCCGCAGCGTAGGGGCTTGGAATGGGAAAGGAAATTCGCGGACGCAAAGAAAAACGAGCACTGGCAAAGAAAAGTTTAGTCCAAGGGGGAAAAAAAGAAAGCTGTCGATGCCGTAGGGAAGGTGAGAAAGCAACTCGCTACGGGGAGCGCCAATAGTCACCGGTATAGGGTTAAAAAGGGTGATGCCTGCGAGGAGGGGGCAGCGGGGCCAGGGGGAAAGATCCAGAAGAGGAGGAAAAGGAAGCCTACCCCTTCCACCATTCACATCATAGGAGGAAGCGTCACCAAGGGAAAAAGCGCAAGGAGCCTTCTTCGCTCAAGGACTCCGATACGCCAAACGCCAAGGGAAAAAGGCCACTGAAAAAAAAAAAAAGACCTTCGTTGCGCATCGTGGAGGGAATGCGAATCTCGCGGGGGAAAAAAAATGGTTGGTCGACATCGAAAAGGAAGGGGGGGGGGTCCAAAGAAATCAAGAAGGAAGAGGAACAAACGATCCATCAATAATCACAAGCGAGGGAAAGATCATAAGACGAGCAGACCACGCGACCTGTAAGAAAATTACTTATATGAAAAAAGGGACGCGCGCACTGAAAAAAAGGGTCCTGATGTAGGGGGGGAAAGGCATTGCCTGTACAAACCAAGGGGGGGAAACAAAGGGTCTCACGCTGTGAAAAAGAAGTCGCGACGGGGGAGGAAACCTCATCCGAAACTCTAAAGGGTCAAGGAACGCGTCGAGGGGGCATTGACAAGGAAAAAGTCGATTATGGTTTTGGGAAAATATATGAGGGTCGAAAAGTTGTATGGGAAGGGGAAAAAGCAGGATACGAGCGCGGCACTTCAGCCCTCGCAGAGGGAGCACCAACGACAAAATCTTTCAAGCAACATTCTTGGGGGATAGATTCACAACTCTTAGGAGGGGGAAGGGCATCGGAGAGGGAAAGAGTCACCCCTAATAAGAACGTTTTGTGGGGGCGAAAAGGTTGCTAAGGATCAGAGAACAAGTGACGGGCGAAGCTAAATTGGAAAGGCACCGGGCAGGCATCATTATGGCGAAAAGGAAGTCCAGGGAAGAATCCAGCGCCCGCAAAAATTCATGCATTCTCGCCGACAGATTTGCACAGAAAGAAGGAATAATTTCCACATGCTGAAGGGTGGCGCGCCTGTGTCAAAAAAAAAACTCTTCACAAAAGAAAAAAGATGCGTCATCCGGACAAAATCGAGGAATTGGTGAAAAACGTTAGAAGGGACCAGGATTCCCGCCGCCTCCTGAAAGCGAAAATGGGCAAAAAAAAACCCGCAAAACGAATAACGGAGGGGATTCTGACCAAGCTCTACCCGCTGCCGGAAAAAAAGGAAAGTGCCGCGGCCATCGAAAGTCCCAGGAAGAAAAGGGGAAAACGGCAGGGTTATGTTTTTTGCCCCGCATGGAAAAAAGAGGAAAAGACCAGGATCTCTCTAAAAGACAAATAGAAGATCCTGGAGGGGGGGGGGAAGGCAGTTCGAATCGTTGCAACACATAACCGGAAAAATTTCCGGTTCTTCCTTGGAAAAGGGGGCTCCGGGGGGGGAAAGCGCGGCAATTCGCTTTCGCGGCAGCGGGTATAAAAAAGAAAAACACGTATTCGTGTCCGGGTCCTCAACAGAGAGGCCGCACTTTCCTCGGGATGCGCGGCATCCGCCGAGGAAAGAGCTTAGGAAAGAGGAGGACCTCGATTTGAGCTGGGGAAGGGAAGGACGCAGCATGCTCTTTGGGAACTCAACAGGGCGCACCTGGGAGGAGGAAGCATGTGGAAATACTGAGAAAGGGGAGGCAAATCTGCATTTTGTAAAGGGTTCAGTAGAAGAACTGGATTCTCGGCCCAAGGGAAAGGGGATATCCTTTGAGGAGAAAGGCTTCCAGGATTCTGAGAAGGATGATGAACGGTCGATGATCACCGAAACGGGAGCAAAATCGCCGAATTGAAACATCTGAAGAGGGGGAGGATGAACCCTTATTCGAAAAGGAAGCAAACTCGAAAGCCGAAAGGAGAAAGAAGGTGAGTGGAAAGGGAGGGGGGTGAGTAGTTGTGGCTCCGGGGGGGAAGGGGCACGGTAGTGGCGCGAAACTATACGCCACCGGTGGCGCACCGGATTATACCCAAGAAAAGTAATGGAGCCTCAAAGAAAAAAAAAAAACCAGAAAAAGAGAAGGAAGCTTGCCCTGCCCCATTTCCGTCAACGCGCTGTTCGAGAGAAAAAGGGTAGGGGGAGAAAAAAAGCGCACAAGTCCATTAGGGCCGCTAGTTTTGCAAAGAAACTTACTGTGAAAAAGGGGAAGGACAAATACGTGCGCAAAAGAAGGAAACTTCCGTCGTCCGGGAGGGATTGGCCTGGGCATCCTCTTATTCTTGCGTAAGAGGACCAGATCTGCTGTCGAGTCATTCAGGGGACTTCCAGCGGGGGATTCTGAGGGAAGTCGTAGAGCAGCTGCTGCGGGGACGATCGTCCACTTAAGGGACCGATGACTTACAAAAGAAGTAAGCGAACGAAGGTGGCTCGATATTCCTCGAAGAAGAGGCGCACACGGGCGTTCAGATAAGAGGGCGTTTGGCGATATCGGAAAGAGCGAGAAATGCTCCTGCGAGACCTCTCCAGGGGGGGGGAGAGATGTGAATGGTGCCTGCCGACGGTGTGACCGTCCATCTAAGTGTAGAGTGAAAAAGATCCCTGGCCCGGCGAAAGAACCGTGCCATCCCGATGGGAAAGGGGTCCCGCGAACGTGTAAGGAGGGGCCGCGCAAAGGAGGAGTTTGCTTCAAAGCTACAAAGGATCGACACGGAGGGCTTGGATTCGAAACAAGAGGGGTTCCAGTGCTCTGTGACGAGGGGGGTGTCTCTCCTACGTGAGGGTCAAGTCGCCACGCGGACAATTAGAAAGAACGTAGGAAAAAAGCCAGAACCACTTCATTCGGGGAAAACGCCGCATGGACTCAGTACAAGGAGGGCCTCATTGCCATGATGTAAGGGAGGAGTCCGTTCCCCGCCAATTATCAAGAACGGAATAAAAAGCCTTCGAGCTAGAGAGGTGGTGGGCCCAGATAAAATTCTCGAAGAAAGCGCAGTCGCTCTAGATTTTGTTGATCGACTGAGCACAGGACGTCTCCGGGCGTTCAAAGAGAGGGCATGAAATCAGCGCTCACGGAAGTAAATGAGCAGACCTTCCGAGAGACGTTCCTCTCTTGGAGTCAGCTGGGAAAGCGCTCAAACATTCCAAGCCAGGCAGAAGTCCGCCTCCAAGAAACAATGAAATCAGGAGGATTCGTTTGTTCGGAACGTCCTGAAGCGGGCCCCTCATTCTTGCGTGAAAATAGGAGGAAAGGGGGTTCGTGTGTTCGCTCTAAGGACCTCTTTTGCCCACAGAAAATGGAGAGTGGGCGAGAAAGAGGGAGTCTATTCTTGGATGCTCCAGGGAGGAATGCACGACGTGAGAAGCCGTCGGAAAACGCGGGGCTCACGGCGAAAGCTCCTATCGAGCGCGCACCTAGAGTCGAGTTGGTGGGCTACTGTTCCGGGGAAAGTGAAGACTACGATGCTGAACAACGAGGGAAAAAGAGGCCCAGGGCAGTGCGAGGAAAAAGCCATAACGCCGTCCCTTCTCAAGGAAAGGGGGGGGGGGCCAAGAAGGAATGCCGATAAATAAGGGGGGATCTCCATGTCTTCCTCTCGGAATTGGGGTTTGGGGGGGGACCTCCAAAATAATATCAATCTCAAGGGGAGGCATCTTCGAAAGAAGCGCCTCGAAACCTCTTAAGTGGGGGGGAACTTTTAAAGAAAGGAAAGGAAAAGCCATAAACCTGAGAGTAAAACACCAAATGGCGAATACCACGGACGTGTGGTGGGTGCAAATGTCTGCAGCGAGGCTGGGCAAGGTGGGGGGTAAGAGCGGCGGCAATGCGGCGAGGCCAAGAATGGGAGTTATTCGAAAAAAACAAAGCCGGTCCGCGCAAAAAGAATCTTCTGCCGCAGAAGCGGTGAAAAATCTGCGTGGACAGACGAGCGCATAGGGAAAAAAATCGATTGGGGTTCTCCGCTGCGTCAAAGAGGTATGCAGCAGGAAAAGGAAAATCTTGCAGGTCGCGCTCGGGGCAAAGGGGACTTCAGAAGGGGGTGAGTTCCCCGGGTGAAAAAGGGAATCGGGCGCTAGCAGCTCCACGGAAGGGGAGATATTTCAGCGCCTGTGCAAAAACCGGATCGGGAAATTGTACCACTGCCAACCTCAAAGGGGAGAACCACCCACGTGAAGGGACGGACTGAACTCCAAGAAACCTTCCACGTCCAAAACCAGGATTGGGGAGGCGTGCTCGAAGGCGCGCTTTGCAAGGGAATTCAAGATCCGGAAAAAACCAACGTTCGAATGAAGGGTACCGCGAGTAGAGAGTGTAAACCAATGAAAGCGCTGGAGGGGGGGGTTCAGAATCCTTTAGGGGGACGTCATCAGGGACTAGGGCTGTTGCCGGGGCTTGCGAAAAGGAAAACGCAAACTCGAAAAGGCTTCTTGAGGGCCGATGAACGAGTTAATCGGGATAGACCTTTCGTCACGGGCTTAACGAGGGTGGGGTGAAACGAAAGGGAAGCCTTGGAAAAAGCGAGTTCGAAAAACCAGGGGGGGAGAAGCAAGCCCTTCTAGATCCGAGCCTAACATTTCACGACAGGAGCCGCGAACCCCGCAGGGACCAGGAGATTCTAGTTTCTGCTCGGAGGGGACGGCAAGCTTGAATGAACTCCAAAAAACCTCACCCCTCGGTAGCGGGGACGAAACGTGTTTATTCATAGGATCACCTGGTCGGGGGCCTAACCGGAAAGAAAAA
>Ga0179593_1257871_pt1 | contig 11437 bp, 21 predicted proteins | sample CZODoug2_1_08_16_FD_185931 | JGI IMG/M metagenome (GOLD analysis project Ga0179593, IMG submission 185931) | Vadose zone soil fungal communities from Angelo Coast Range Reserve, California, USA - CZODoug2_1_08_16fungal (PacBio error correction) | ecosystem: Environmental > Terrestrial > Soil >...
GCGACATAGGGGGGTTGCTAAGCGGGGGACGAGAAGATCAGGAGGAACAAAGTCCAGAAAAGACACAAAGAAAAGAGGAAAGGAGAAGAGATAAGAGAAAGAAAACGGCTCATGAAAAAGGAGATGCTGAAAGCAGTCAAAGAATAAGGCGCAAAAAAAGCGGTGTGTGGTGAGTTTTCTCGAATGCCGTTTAACCGAAAAAAATGCTTGGAAAGCAAACGGAAAGGTATGCAAAGAAACGGGCAGCCCTAAAAGGGGAGGGGGAACGCGAGAAGGAAGGGGTACGCGCTTAATGGAAAAAAAAACAACGCTCACCAACAGGGAATAAGAACATCAGGCAATTCGGAATTCTTTGGCAACAGCGGCTCGCCCCTTTAGCACAAGTGGGCCCCGGGGAAAAACTATGCGTTCACAGACAAAGAAAAGGAGGAAGAAAGTAACGGAAAAAAGATTTCCCCAGAGCGCCGGGATTCAATAGCTTGGGGTGGGAGGGATGGAACTTGTTCTGATTTGAACGCCAAGTCGGGGTCAGCAAGGAGGAATGGACAAAGGAGAAGAAAAAGGCAAAGGAAAAAAAAGAAATGAGGATCAAAAAAGGGAAGCACAGGCGGCTCTGATGGTCAAGGGGGGGGACAAGGGGGTGCCACACCCGAGAAAAGAGTTGAAAAAGGGACCTGATCCTGGGGAAAGGGGAAAAAAAGGTCATTCAAACCACGTTAGGAAAAGGGGGGGGAGATTACTCAACTAAACGCAATTCCCTGGGGGGGAGGAGGGAGAAGAATTGCTTGATGGAAGAGGAAGAAAGTGTAAGGGAGACTAAAGAATTCGATAGGACGCGGAAGCTCCCCCTGGACCAAAGGGGGAAAGTCAATAGGAGGGAAAATTATGAAAAGAAAATAGACTTCGCATTTGGAAGAAAGGTGTGGGAGAGATGGGGGGGGAAACATTTTTAGAGATTGGGGGGGAGAACTCGAACTTAGAAAAAAGGGTGAAACGATCAATACCAGCAATGAAAAACCAGGAAATGGGGAGAGGAAGGCTTACGGGAAAGAGAGACTTATACACACGGAGAAACAAGAAAGATGGGTGGAAAAAAAAACAAGTGCACGGAGAAATGGCAAATACTTCAAAAGAAACAAAAGGTCCTCTCTTTTAGGGGCTAAAGGTCAGCTGAGAAATATAAAAAAGAAGAAACAGAAGAAAAGACCAGTAAAAAAAAAAAAGAAACTTGACAGGAGGACGAAGAGACTTTACATTTGAAGTTTGGGGGGGCAAGGAATGGAGAAGGGAATCATGAACAGTTGGGTGGTGGGAACAAGAGAAAAAGTTTGGTCCGAACCCTACAACGAAAGCGATGGTAAAACTTCCGGACCCGAAGCGGCTTCGTTTCTAAAAAAAAAACCGGAACAGAAAGGATGATGGCAAACACCGCCTAAAACGACAGCACAAACGGGGAAAGGGGGGTCAGGGAGGACAGGAAAAGAGGTTGAATACTTCTCCTGCTGGGAAAAAGAAGGAAGGAAGAAGCATCAATAAGAATTAGACAAGGGTGAGAAAGCAAAAAAGCAATGGCTGTAAGAGCTCAAAAACGGGGCACTGATCATTCAGAAAAGGGGGAACTACGGGCTCATCTCTGGTTGTTACATCATGGGGGGGAAATCTGCCGACAACAGTGGAAAAGGTTATCGCGCGGGCGCCAGTCGGAGGAAAAGCACTAAAAGGTGAAACAAAAAAAATACTTGGACAAGAGGCGGCTACGGGCAGAAAGGAGTAAAGGAAACTTATTGAAGCTCAAGAAAAAGGTATACAAGGGAAGGGGGGAAGGGGGAAGAGGATATATAGACGTGGGTTCCCGGCTGGGCGCAGGGAAAGAAAAAACACGCTCAGGGGTAAGGATGTGTTGTAATCTCAGAGAACAAGGGGAAATCTTGCAAGTGAAGATGAATAGGACTTAGAACCTAGAAAGAATTTGGGGGTAAAAAAGGAAGAACGCGCGGAGGGGGCGAGGAATACAGCCTAAGGCGGAAAAAAAAACAACTAGGGAAAAGGTGATGCCTTGAAAACGAAGCTTGTTCGGGGGGGGGGAAAAAGGCTGGGAGGAAGGAAGAGCAAAGGGGGGAAAACATTTCCAGAAAAAAACCCGGATTGGTATGGGGGAAGGCACACAACATCGATTTGTACAAAAAAAGTGGGGTCAAGAACAAGAAAGAGCCGGGACCAGAATCTCAGAAGAGGGAAAAGAAAGAGAACTTTGCCCAGGAACGCGAGTAATAACTAACTACTATGACATTCCAGGAAAAAGGGGGTTTTGCTGAACAGGAGGAAGGGGACAAAAAGAGCGGAGGGCTCAACTGCGGACAAGAAGGTAGAAAGGGGTTCAAAAGTGGCAGGCAGTTGCCCCATGGGGGTCAAACCATATATTAGTCCCTATCGGGGAGGGCATGTAAGTATACAGACGCGGGGGATGTCAGGAAACAGCAGTGTACCGTTTTTCGTTCTGACCCTAGGGTTAGGGGGGGAGAAAGATTAGGCAGAGAAGGGGGGGGCAACCAGCAGGGCAGAGGGTTAGAATTTCCCCGAAGAATGTCCATTTATCTCTGGGGTCGAAGAAGAGGGGGGGGTTGGGTTAAAAGTATGGGGAACATTGAGGGACGGTGGTTTCGGCAGAAGGAAGAGCGGGTCAATGCAGGGGAAAACAAGATACGGCTTTCTGGGAAGGCTTCGTGAAACGCGGATGGGATGAGGTTCCACCAATAAAACTGTTCAATGCTCTGGTTTCCAGGGGGGGGGAGGAAATTCCAATTGGGTTGAAAGGGAGAGGACGCCCGGAGTGGGAATAGGGAACCTTGGTTCGGTCATATGGGGGGTGGGAGGGGTCTTTGGGAAGAGTCTTCTAGAAAGGGAAGGAAAAAAGGGAGATGAACCTTTTGGGGGGGAGAATGGGTTGAGAAGTTGGTGGAAAAAGGTTAGAAGTGCGAAAAGAAATTACCCGGAAGGGGGGGAAACATGCGGGTGGGGGTCGACTGGTGAGAGACAAAGTTGTTAAAAAATTTTTGCGGGACAAGATAAGAGAACGGACTGGAAAGCTTTCTTGAATCGGAACACCTAGAGATCTCCTCTTGGAAAAAAAAAGCGGAATCGAAAAGGTTGCTAGAAAAAACACTTCTAAAGAAACTTGGAAGGGAAAAATTCGATATGGGATTAGAAAGAAGGGTAAGCGACTCAACAGGGGCGAAACCTGGTTCTTGAAAAGGATGGAGTAGGGGAAAGGGGGGGGTCATTAATCATAAAAACATAGAGTTGGGAGAGATTGAACAAAAGCAATTAGTACGCATAAGCGAGGAAGGGAGTGTTCGGGACGAAAAGGGGTGGGGACGGTAGCGGTGGGGCTGCTAAGAGGTCATCCGCATGACATACAATGGTAAAGGTAATGGGGGGGTCGGGTGCGCTCAAAAGGGGGTTTTTTGTTTTGTTTAGCAAGAAAAGTGGGGGGGGAAGGCAAGCATGGGCTCAAAAACGACTTCACAAGGTTGCCACGGTGGAGTGTGAAAGGAATAAAACGTTGGGACAAAAAGAAGTGTGCGGGACCAGGGGGGGAGAAAATAGAAAAAGAAAAGAGGGGGAAAGGGATCAAAGGAGGGGAGGTTAGAAAGTCTCGCATGGTAACGCTTTAAAACCGTAGGAAGTGGACATGACTTCTGAATATTTACCTAGGTGAAGTCGGGGTAAAGCCGGTCTGGAGGGGGAGTCGCAAATTAGGAAGTCGGATGACTGTCTCCTTAGGGAAATGAGGGGAGGATCAAGTTACGTTACTGGGAGAGCATAATCGTTAAATTGTAAACACAGCGTTCCACTCACAAGAGCAAGAAAGCGGCACCCGGGGGTACTAGAATAAAGCAATAAAATATAGACAGAAGGAGGAAAAAAGGAATGTCAGGGAAAAGGAGGAAAAAAACTAACAGAAAAGGAGAACGTAATTTGGTAGGAGCATAGAAGAAAACAGTGAGATCCAAATTTACCTTTCATGATTTGACTTGGATTACTGGGAATCAAGAGCTAGGAAGAAGTCTTTCTCGGAGAATAGGAGGGGGGGGGGGGTTCAGGCAGGAAAGGGTAGCGATCACGTGGCTTCCGTATAACTCAGAGAGAGAAAAACCAAAAGGTAGTAAAATGAGCTATGCCTGCAATTTTTGGGGTCTTCACGAAAGTGGGAGGACAACGCAGAAACGAAATGAGAAAGAATAAAAACCAAAGAGTCAGGGAGGATGCTATGGACAATCGACAGGTACACGATCAAGAACCTGGGAAAATGTAAGAAAATGGCGCCGCATGATCTTGTTTTGGGGGGGTGCAGGTGGGGAGATTAAGGACTTTTAAAAAGTCCAACTTCACGGGGAAAGAAGAGCAGGGAACATCGGGACGTGAGTCCGAGGGGGGGCAGCCAAGAAATTGGGGAAGGTTTAAACGCTGGGGTCCAGAAAAACAGTACATTAAAAAAAGTGTCAGAAGCATCTCACCCACGGTCTCGAATCATGCAGAAAGAACGGAGATAACATGAGTTCCGAAAGGAGTGGCCCCACAGAAAAAAAATTTCCCGCTGAAACTTCGTTTCACGGCCTACCAGAAGAACAGAATGAAAGAGGGGACTTAATGCCCGTCCCCTTAGGGACGAAAGGATGAGCAAAAGAGGGTTTGGGGAGAAAGAAAGGATTTGTGTTGATGAGTGGGGGGACGAAAAAAGGTGAAAACGACATTCATCAGGGGGGAAAAGACGACGGAAAAAAGGAAAAAAAGGGGAACCTCCTGGAGGAAAGACGAAGCGGCGACGGGGGGAAATTTGGGGAGCATCAACATATGGGTGTATGCGTCAACAAGAAAATCTTTTAAAGGGGCAACTGGAACCTAGGAAAGGGGGTATCCATGGATGGGATCGTACAAAAATCGCTTACCGTAATGAAGCAAGAGTACGGAAAGACAAAAAATGAAAGGGGGACGGCGGGTCGAATCAGTGGCGGTTGGAAAAACGGAGGGACAAAGGAATCGCCTAATCATTCTGGTAAAGAAAAGGGAAGCGCATAAAACAGGGCACGAATGAGTCCGGATAAGCTGCACTGATATGAGACAGATACAGGGGCAGGGGGGTGAGAATGGGGGTCGAGGGTTGGAGGAAACAAAGTGGTGAAGAGGAAAAGACTTGGGGGGGAGAAAAGTGAGAGCGCTAGCGCAAAGAAAGAGGAACGGAAAGAAGAGAGGGGTAGCTCTTCCCGAAATAAAAAAGGCAGGGTACAGAGGAAACCCCAAGGAGATGTTTGTAAAAAAGGAAAAGGGAAAGGAGAAGAACAGCCATGGTGAACAAAAAGAACAGCTGGGAAAAAAGTCAGAGCGGTTCGGGAAGGCTTGAATCACACTAAAAAAAAATCCCAAAAAGAGAACTAAATTAAGGGGAACTCTCAAACTGGAGGCGAAAGACCTTGGAAAAGAGTGTATCTGGTGGAAAGAAGGAAGAGCAGTGACAGGATGGGGAACTAGGCAAAGAGTGGTCAAAAAATCCATAACCGGGGACCAAAAGTCTCTTTAAATTAATGCAAGACGCTGCACTGGAGGGAAACAAAAGAAAACGAAATAAGAAAATATATTCCCAACACCGAAGAAAACGCATCTAACTTAAAAACGTTGGGGGGGCCTGCTGAAGTGGCGACCGGATTACGAAACATATGAGAAGGCGGGAAAAAGAAGATAGAAGGACGCGAGGGGAACATCCAAGATGAAGACAATATTTTCGAAAGCACGGGGACCCTGAAGATAATCTCTCACAAGGGCGTAAAGCTATCCTGCATACGGAACTCGGGCTACATGATAGTGGGTTACAGAAAGGAGGGTAAGGCTGCATGGCACAGGGGTACAACGCGCCGTCTTTAGAAATAATGGGGGAGAAGTTAAAGACTTTTAAGCAAAACTAGAGGAAATATGGGGAGACAGGAAAAGTTCAAGATATCTCAAGCGAGTACACACGCAAGCCTGGTCAAGGCTCATGGGGGGGAGGAAGGACATTATATCCTTTTCTGGGACACGAGGGCACATGCGCCACGGGGGCGGGATATCCAGCTCCAAAAGAGAACTTAAAAGATAGTGGTTGTATCTCCATCCAAGAAAAGGGTGGGGGGCTGGCAATACGGGAAACGTAAATCCAGGGGTCCCAAGGGGCAACTCTTGGGTTGAGCGTGAGCGAATGGGGGTGGGAAGAAAAGATACACTCAACAAAGGGGAGGAAGGGGAAAAAAGATAGGGGGAGTGGCCATGCCTAAGAATCCTATAATGGGTTTTAAGTCTAGGTACACCACAAGAAACTTCGGGTCTTTCGCGAAGACCAAATCGCATGGGCACCAGTACCCAAAAAAAACTATTGGGTAATGAGAGGACGGAAAACCAATCGAGTTTTACCGCGCTGTGGTTTCTCTTCCATCAAAAAAAAGCACTATAAAGAAAGGGGCCCATAAGAGAAGTGGGGTACAAGGCGCGTGGACTGGGGTAATAAAGAAGGCGCAGTGAGGGAAGAAAGCCTCGTCAGCATGGCTCAATACTTGCAAAAAAACGGGAAAAAGAGCGTCTTCCCAAGACGACGACGCTGGATAAACTGGGTTAAAAGGGGGGAGGAAGGGTACCTGCATGATGTCAAAAAAATAGATGGAGAAAGAGAGAGGGGAAAGCGGCATGACAGCGACGGGCAAATACCTTCCTGTGAATGGGGGGCTGGTGAAAAAAGGACCAAAAAAAAAAAAAAAAAAAAAAAAAAAAAAAAATAAAAAAAAAAAAAAAAAAAAAAAAAAAAACAACCAAGAAAAAAAAAGTGTAGAATTCTTTATTTTTGAGAAAAAAAATTCGAGAGGATTATCGGGCAAAGGAATGATCGTATTGGTCTGCAGAGGGGGGCTTCAATGGCCCTCCAGGAAAAAAAATTCCCTTGGGGATTGAAAAATAGGAGGGGTTTTAAGATAGGCGTGGAAAAGGGTCAGTTGTTCACTTAGAAAGAGAGAGGGAGGGGGGAAGGGAAAGGTCCATCGAGCGGAAGGGCTCTGTGCTAGGGAGAAAGGGAATTGGGGAACACCAGGAAAAAACTTTTCCGATCAGGGCGCAGGCGTAAAGGAGCAATTGGCACATTTTAAGACCATTGGGAAGAATTAGGGAAGGGGGGGCCTTGTCATAGGTTTTTTGGGGAGGTAGGGTGAAGAGGAAACAGCGGCAGGCGTAAAAAGACTTAAAAAACCGTATTAGGGGGGGGTGGGAGGTTACTCAGTATGTTAAATGGCTTAAATTTCTTTGTTCCAAGGGTGGAAACGGGTGGGGGGGAAAAAAGTTTTTAAAGGAGACTCAAGTTCCTTAGGGGGAGGGGGACCGCATAAGAGAATGGAAGAAATTGAGGGATCACGCTAGAGCGAAACGGGTTCAGGAAGGAGATAAAAATGGTTAAAAAAATAGGCGCAAAACATGGAAAGGGAAAAAAATGCTTATGTGATGATTGACGATAAGTGAAGTGTGGCGATGGACTCACGGTCTTCAACTGGGGGGGGAAGAAGCGAATAGTGAGGTTAAAAATAACTTGATTATGAGAGAGAGCGGTCAGAAGACGGGGGAAAAAAAGAATGGCGGTAAGAGAATGCGCCAGTGCCAGGGAAAAATGCATTCCAGCTCTGAAAGGGATATACCTTCGGTGGGGGACTTTAGAGACAGCTAGGGGCCCAAAAGGAGACACCAAAGAGCCGTCCAGATGAGGGAAACGAGCGTGAGAGGAGGCCTGCGGGTTCTCGGCAGAAACATAGGCTGGTATTCGCCTATAAAGGCCAAAGGAAGGCCCACCGAACATTTTCCTCGGAAGTCAATCCCGAAGTACACAGCGCTGTAGCAGACCCAGCTCTAGGTGACAAGGCTGACGTTCTCAGCACAGCTCACACAACACTCTTTTCAAAAAAGCATGGGGTATAGTCTTGAGGGGGAAATGGGGGAGACGCAACATCCATCCAAGGAAAACCCATATTGCCAACGGTAGAAAAGAGCAGGCTCTTTCATCAGCAGGTCGGCTGGGAAAAGGGGCCAAAGGGCAAGTGCAGCATCTTAGGGAGAGATTTAAGGGAGGTGGCAGGGATGGGGGGAAAAAAAGGGGACAAATCCGTAGGGACTAAGGAAGAAAGTACTATCCCGCCATGACATAGACGTAAAAACAGCTGGCAGTGAGAGTGCAGAAAAAAGTGGCAAGATCTCTGGTCAGTGAAAAACAGAGGACACAAAAAACTCCAATAGTATCCCCACCACTACTAAATACCTACGGTCGGCGAATACAAACCAATTTGACGGGGAACGGGAAAATATCGCCAGGAAGGGAGGGGAAAGAGGAAAGGTAATTAAAGCGACAAAATTCAACACCGAAGGAAGCATTCGAAAACGGGGGAGATCCCCATATCTGGTAATATTTGCCTGTACCGAGAATGGGAGGAAAGAGCTGCCAGCAAAAAAAAAAGAAAAGGGAAGGGAGTTGGAGTTTGAGGGGAGAGGTCGGGTAGGACGGATCATGTTCTCAAAGAAAATGGTCCGCCACCATATAGTCCTTAATAGAGAGACGGAAAAACATCAACTGTGAGGCAAGAGGATATGCTGCAGGAATTATGGGCGGGAGGAGGGAAAAGGTACGAAGAGACCTGACTCCGGAGAAGAAGAGGTACGAAAGAAAGAACGCTAAAAAAGAAGAGAACGATCAGAGTTCCCCGCCGGGGGCATAGGCACACCTTTACATGTGAAAGGAGATGGTCGTAGCCGGAAAGAAAGAGGAAGCGGGGGTTAGGGGAGATACGTTGATTGGCCTTCCCAGTCGGCCCGAAAAGTCCTGGCGTGAAAAGAGGACGTACGAAGAATGTCAAAAGAGATGGGGGTAGGTTTAACGACTGGAAGCAAGGAAATACAGATTACCTCCAGGGGAAAACGAAAGGAAACAAGAAAGAAGAAAAAGGGACACGAGTATGAGCAATGTCATTCGGGCGGAGCAAATTACTCCAATTCCCCGGAGTATACCTTAGGTCAGAGAGCAAAAAGTAAGCACCGCAGGGAGAACAAGGGCGGCCAATGAGCTGCCAACCAATCTATACCGGAGTGGCCCGAAGCTTTTTGCAAGGAGAGGGTGGACCTGTTTAATGGGTTACTAAATGGAAGGGGACGAACATTCATTGGTGGGATTCAAAGAGAGACGCTAGAAGTAAAAGCCGACTCGGGTGTGAACCAATGAAGGTAGGAGGTTCCAGGAAAAACGCGATTTCAAAGTCAGCAAAAGATGGGGAAAGTCAAACCGCGACAGAGTTTGAAGGGTAAGGGACGAATGACGAAGTGAAGGCCGTCTAACGAAACAAAGGCTTGCAGAAGGGGGGGGCTTGACCACACTAAAAATGGGACGGTACACGGCAAGGGGAGTTATGACGTAAACTCATGCTTGAATGAAAATTCTCCAAGAGAGGGGGATGGGGGATCCTCTATGAAGCCATTTCGTGGTCAATGAAGGAGGAAGTCAAGACCAAAAGGGTCTCAGGAGTCCGGCTAGGTGCGGCACAAAGGGAGATCAAGAGAATATCTCCGGTTGGGAAGGGGGGTCCTGGTTTTACGATAAACCGCGTTGGGGGAGCAAAACCAGTGGACGAGGGAAATGGGTTTGGGAACTAGGAGAGATCGCGTGTTACCAGAGAATATCAGGAAGGGAGGTAAAGCAGTCTCGATGCGTCAAAAAAGGGGACATAAGGAATAGACGAGCAAACAAGAAGATCTTGGTGAAAAACGTCACCGGGGGATAATAAAGAAGCCAGGGGGTAAAAGATAAAGCACAACAAAAGTGTCAGCCGCTGTCTGGCTTAAGCGGACAGGGGAACCTAGACACCAAGATCCAATAGACATGAAGAAACCAGAAGTCACGTCACGCCAACGGTACGGCGATCGAAAAAATGGACAAATTTGGGGCGATTGAAAAAAACCTGTAAAAAAAAAAATGGCAGGGGGAATGGGGGGAAAAGAATCCGATACTAAGTTGAAAAAAGAAGGACAACCGCCAGCTCGCTGGGGGGTAAGTGGCATGCAAACAGCAAACGGATGCTTCTGGAAAGAACTAAACACCAGAAGAAATAAATATCTTTCAAAAAAAATAAAAAAGGAATATCTCTCGGCGAGATACCTGACAAGGTGGGAAAGGAAGCCCATGGCAAAGCATTAATAAGAAGCTCCGAGGGGGAAATCCATAAGGGAAGGGGGCCGGCGGAAAGACAGAAGGCATTTTCTAAAAGGGGGGAAAGCTCAGTGCAATGCGGTAAGAATAAGAACACGTCAGGAGAATGATCACTAAGAAAAAGGGAATCGCACGGAACCCTAGGGGGGTTTGACGAAATGTGTTTCACCGAATGAAAAAATTGGCCAGAGCCACTTATGGTTAACCTCTCTGGGAACGTAGCACTCGCCGGCGGCACCGATCGAGACGCTCTGGTTCGAGCGACAGAAAAAAACAAGAAATGAGCTAAGGAGGGGAAGACCACGTCCGGCTCCGTTGCATCTCACGGCCTACACTGAAAGAGACATTTCCCCTCTTGGACCACGGATAGTAGAAAAATTATGAAAGGGGAACATGGAAGCGGTAAAAAAAAGCACGGAAAGGTAAAAGAGGGGTAAAAAAAAGTTCCACTGAATAGGGGGGGCCGGCGGGCAAGGCCATCTGCAGACTGCAAAGACCAGGAACAGCCTGTTTGTCTCCCCACCAAACGCAGCGGAGGTGGGATAAAGTGTCCTTAAACAGAGGACAAAACAAAAAACTAACTGGGACGCAAGAGAACAGAGAGTAGGGAATTACTTGAGATAAAAAGAAGGAGAGGGGGGGAACTTGGACCAAGGCATGGTCGGTGGAATAAGAAAGGTAGAACTTGAACAAGGAAAGCTTATGGGTAAATGAGTGCAAAAAAAAAACTCTATTTTGGGTTACCTAAGGTGGGTTGAGTGAAAGCACTGCAGCAGGTCCCTCAAACAAATGCGACAGAGAAGAGCCAGGCAAAAGTGAGAGGTTTCAAAAGGCTGGCCGGTGAATAAAGGCGCGGCGTCCGGGAAAAAAAGCGATCAGCGGGAGGATTGGGATACAAAGCCGCCACAAGCTTCTTCCTCACAGAAGAAAAAAGGGAATAGGGGGCCACTGGGCAAGGCACGGGTACCGAAGCAAGGAAAAAAAGAGGGGGTGACCCGGATGAGCTAAAAAGCACCAGCGTGCCGGATTGGAAAAGTATGAAATAACGAGGGGCGAAACATGTTTTCTTGGGACCAAAATATAGAATTCTTTAATTGGGGATGACTACAGGAATCAGAAGAGGGGGGAATTTTTTCACCGCAGGGCGAGATTTGGGAGGCAAGACTGCACGAGACACACTCAGGG
>Ga0179593_1288779_pt1 | contig 11437 bp, 7 predicted proteins | sample CZODoug2_1_08_16_FD_185931 | JGI IMG/M metagenome (GOLD analysis project Ga0179593, IMG submission 185931) | Vadose zone soil fungal communities from Angelo Coast Range Reserve, California, USA - CZODoug2_1_08_16fungal (PacBio error correction) | ecosystem: Environmental > Terrestrial > Soil >...
TCATGAAGGGGGCTCGAACGCTCAAAAGGAAGCATCTCTTACTGAAGCGCTATCGCTGAGGGAGCTAACTTGTTACTCCTGAAACCTCGCAAGGGGGGGTGATAAAGGGAAGAAAAAATCTCACCGCTATTAGTGGCATTCTGTTGCCGAATTACAGGGTTTCCAAGGTTACCACCACCATAGGTATGCCACGATAGGTTGGCTCACCTTCAGTTGAGCCAAACAGGACCGAGCAAGGGCCCATTGGTTTCTCGAATGGAGACCGTGCCGGCGCCAGGTACCTCCATAACTTCTGTAGAGATGCTTCCAGGTGGTGCTGATCGCACTACCTTTCTGGGGGGGGCGGGAAAACTGGCGTCACGATGTAGGCCGACCTGTTTGACTGAGACCTACAGACCAAGACGAGGGACTTTCAAGGGGGCCCCCTTCTCCCCTACATCTGGGGTAATGAGAGATCAAAAGAAAGGTGACCTCATGTGCAGCCGGCGCGCGAAAGGGTCGTGGCTGCGGCGTAGAGGAAAGGGTCTTCAAAAAAGTCTCTAGAGGGGCTGAGTGAGGATCGGCAATGCGGGCGCCCAAAGAGAGCCCAGAGATAAGAAGGGAAGTTGAACTACTGACATTAAGTGGAACGCTCTTCAATTCTCGTTAAGCGCAGAAAAAGGGACAGGGGGACTTTGATGATGGATGAAAACGGCTTATGCGCCTTGCGGGGGGGCTTCTCTGGGACGGCTCATCTTCGTGAAGTCTCTTGGAGGTGGCCCAAATGCTTTTAGTTGCCCGAAGGGAGGAGGAAGGCGGGGAAAGGTGTACGGTCCGGCAAAAAAGACAGAGGTAATCGCGGGGGGAAGAAGTGGACCTCTGAACCAACCTGGTAAACTGGACCACGGGCAAGAGGGAAAATCTTTTAAGGAAACGAGTCCAGGGTAAGCGCGCAATCAGGGATCTCTCACTCAAAAAAATTTTAAAAGATACATATCCTCTCATGTACCTTCATACTAGCCTCAGGCGAACTAAAAGTTAGAGGGGCCCTGTGCAAGTCGATGGGAAGGCCCCCCGTCCGGGGAGCTGATGGTTCGAGGTACGGGGGGCACCGTCCAGGTCACATCTATGTCCTCCAATTCGGGCACGAAAAGAAGGGAGAAACAAAACCTAAAGCTGATCAGAGAGAACCCACTACCAGAAACCTGGGCAGCTCAGAAGACTGTAGTACTGAGCACAGCCAATCGAGATGAATGCCCGGAAAGAAAAGAAGCCTTGATATCGCTTCCAACGTCCATTACCGTAGTACGCCCCATTTCACGCGGACGCGTCGGCAGAGGCTCAGCTGCAAGAAGATCAGCAGCATCTCAAAAAGGAAAAAAAAAGGTTGGAAGAATCAGACTGCAAGAAAAAAAAAAACAGCAATTCTAAAGGCTCCCTTAAACGCGGGGCGAAGTAGTAGCAACTATGAACTCCTCAGGACTCGGATGCGTCAAGATCTTGGCTTCCAAACGAAGAAGGGGAAGAGGAGGTTTAGGTCTTCAAAATTTACTGCGCTCACAAAGAGACTCAGTGGCCACCTGCGTCACCAGACATTTCAGAGAGCCAACCGGAAACAGCCTTCCTAACCACGTTAATCAGGGGTAACCCGGCTGGAACTTGCGTCGCGAGGGGTACAAAGTCCTCTACGATGTCATTGTTGCAGGGCACGGTGTAGAATAAGAAAGAAAAACCCCAGATTCTTAACAAAATCAAGTTTAACGGGGGGGGTGGCGCACGAGGATGCAAAAGGCAGATTCAGAGGTCGCTGTGGGTGTCAGTGTGAAAGAAAACCCCCGTGAGGGTGACGTCAGGTCCCAGTTGCATAAAACTCAGTCCAGCGAGAGCGAGGTCTGCGCGTGTTGTTTGGAAAGCACGCAAACACTGCGCATTGTCCAAAACAGCTCCATCAGGAGCGGGTCGTACTTTTTGATCGGGCCAAAGGAGAAGGGGTACCACACTAAGTTCGGGTGGGGGGGGAACTCGCCGTGAAGATCTTAGGAAAAGCATATAAAAGGGGGGGGGGTGAGCAAAGGGTATGACGGGCCTGTCAGCGAAAAGCTCGAAATAAGATTCAACGCCATTCTCGTGGGGGGTGATAAACGGTAAAGGCTCACTCAGGTCGCGATACCGGATCCGGGCAAGACCCGGAGGATCATAACGCGTTGCGGACAGTGACCTACTCTGACACCGCCTTAGGGAGGAAAGGCAAGGGAAAAGGGGAATCGCCAGTTGCTGGGAACCGTGGTCTGACGAACCAGGCGCGCATCTTATGACGAGCCCAAGACGGGGGGTTTAAACGGTCAGCGATGATTCAGGCGCATCGTGTCGATGCTAGGGGAAGAAAAGGAGGGTTAGGAAATCTGAACTGGAACCGAACTCGCTTCAGAACGCCCATATAGGGTCGTGAGGGGTGGTGGCAAGTGCTGTCATATGGAACAACTTGTGCAGGGCAAGAGAGGCACGGTTGAAAGAGGCACCAGGTGAACGAGTTGGTCCATCGGAACTGGCTGGACCTGAGAAAACACAAAGGGGAGAAGGAAAAGAGAAATACCACCTGCGCAGGGCCTGTGATGGAACCACGAGGGTCAAATGTTTGGAACTATGTAAAAAAAAAACCGGCTCTGACCAAGCCCAAGGGCATCATCAGATAACAAAACACCCTCATGAACGGAGCGTGGGACGCGCAAAGACGTACCTGACTACGCTGAGCCCATAGTACCAGTCATCTGGGGAAAAAAGGACACGATGAGAGAACCAAGATTAATTTACAGGAGTCCCTTCTCATAGGAGGGGAGGAAAGTACCGGATAAGCGGTCAGGGGAGAAGAAAACTCGGCCAGTCACGACCAGCTGTAGAGAAACTTTTTAAATATAGGGGGATACAAGGACGGAGGGTTCCTCCGGGAGATCAATCACTGAGCAAAGGATAAATCGAAGAAAAGTACGGTGACTCCGGCCGTTGTACCCAGTTGGGGAAACAAACACTCGCTTTCAAAAGGGCAAACGCGAAGTGACGGAGCGCGGAGTAAATCCAGGAACAGTCAGACCTCGGGAAACCCCCGAATAAGTGCGTGGTTGTCGAACAAGGATCACATCTAGGCCACAGGGTAGGTCCAAAACAAGGGTTTGTACCTTGCCTACCTTTAGGTACGCCTCAACGAAGACGAGAAATTGTAGCTTTTCTTCTACACCTGACGCAAAAAAGGGCGCATTCGGAAAAAACCGGCGATCGCGAAGCGGTATAGAGTGGGAATCCGGCGCTAAAGTTGGCGAAGTCAAACATCAGGGGTTTTGTCTGAAGAAGCCACAAACACGACCAAAATGAGGTTAAATGAAAAAAAAGGATTAAGCACCGAAGGTAAAGCAAAAAGGTGACATCGTGGGACACGATCGGTGGATGTGCGACTGTACAATATCAAAAAAGGGAAACGAGCGGGAACGGGGGGCGTCTCGCAACGTTTGAGTCTGCCGGAACCAGCATAACTGCGTCCTCTAGAAGGCGCGGGGGACTGGGGGGTAAAAAGCAATGCCTTCCCTACAGGGAGGGTTGGCGAGGTGGCCCACGTAAGGAGAGGGGGAAAGGCCGACCTTTGGACGTGATACCGACACATACAAACTATAGCGCAGGACATGCAGCGGATGTTGTCCAAAGAAACTTAGGCCGCTAGAAGAACGTTCACAAATGCTAGTGTATGAAAACATGGAGGTCATCAGTTGAAAGAAGGGCGACGAGCCAGGGCAGAGGAGTCCGAAAAATAGGATGGCTTATCTCGTTGCGCCACGGTCGTTAAAAATGCGTTCAGAAGGGGAAGAAGAGTGGGGTAGGGGGGAGGGGACATGAGAACTTGGAATAAAGCCATGAAACGCAGCAAATCGTAGGGGAAGAAAGTCAGGGAACGTGACGCTTATAAACAGGGAGAGCGCTAAGGAAGAGCACAGGATGGGACGAGGGGGCTTGCATAGTTAAGACCGAGGGATATGAAAAGAGGCCACGAGGGTGTGCTGCGGAACTCGGGGCGTGGTCGAATCTGAGAGGTGAATGCTGCGGTAAAGGGGGATCAGGCGGAAAGGCATCAGGGAGAGCAGCTATCTGCAGGGTGCCCCAAATACAGCAGGCAAAACAGCCTAGGGGACGCCGAACTCAAACTGGCGGGACGGTCCAAATGGCCACGTCATCGGTAAGGAGAAGATTCTCCGTAGGAGTCAGAGCCCTTTGGTTAGATATCAACAACAAAACAGATAGGCATTATGAGGCAAAGAAGGTCCTATGAAAGCCTGAGACTCGTCCCGTCAAAAGGAGCCATCTGCGCCCTTTGTGAAAGAAGTAAAGGTTGGGGTAAACGCCAGAAAACCTGAAAAAACTTACGATGGAACCGCTGGACTGTTCGAAAAAATACCAGCAAGCCATCTATGATCAACTCATGCGGAACTCAACAAGAGGAAAAAAGAGAAAACCGATCGCCTTCCGAGCCAATTCTACCAGATACGGGGGGAGGCCATTCCGAGTCATATGCCGCTGGTAGGAAGCACCAGACCTCTAATGAAACCTTCCAATCGGGAGGCCTCGGGGAGAGGACAGGGGATAAGGCTCGTTCAGGGGAACATGGGACTCCGTTGAAATAGTGCCCGCGACTTAGCTTCTTTCAAACGAAATTGGGAAGCCAGCTGTCAAACGATCAGGCCGCAGTCCGCCGAAGATCAGAAAACAGGTTGACGACCGTGTGAAGCCAGAGAAGGAACCACATGTCTACGCTCCCTGCGGGAGCGGAAGCTTGAACCAGATCGCCTCTTTGGCTACGTCCTCGGACAAGTCGTCAGAGGAAGATCTGCAAAGAGAATACTAGGGGGGTCTAGGCAAACGAAAAAGCACCGGTCAGGCAAGGGGAAAAAATAGACGTCAGTGGTCCACGCGCACAACAGTAGAATAAGGGGATAAAAAAGGAACCGCGATGAAGGGGAAACGGAGCCGTGCATGAGTAAAAGGCGACCACGATTCGGATACATACAATGACGAGATACGGACGTGGTTGCTGTTGAAAGGGCAATTAGGAAGCCTAACCCCCCGTCGGGGGGGAAACCGACCGATGTACTGTTTTATTCCACCGGGGCTTTCTAAGGGCAGAATGCCCCGATTCGTAAACTCTGGGGTGGTGCTGGAGGACGAAAAACACAAGGTAGGTGACGTCGTTCCCGTCAACGCCCGCGATTCAGAGAGAGACAGATCCTATCTTATGGGTTGAGCTGCCAGACCGGGCGAAGTTAGCTGAAATACTAAGGGGGGGGCTTAATGGGTTGGGTGGTCCGGCTTTTGCTCCTGATGGGTAGAGAAAAAACTCTAAGGGCCGGAGTCCAGTTGTAGCTGATCCGCCAAGATCAACAGGGCTATCGGCAAAGTAGTTAGGGTGGGGAAGAAAAGACATGGGTGACTCCGTCTTCTCCCAAAAGAGACCTGTGATAGCGCAGGTGGGGGTTGGGTTGTGAGGGGGTGAGTGGGTATGGAGAAAGTGGAGAGTAGGGAAGACTGTAGGAGTGTGGAGAGGGTGGGCAATCTGTGCGAAGAAAGCGGGATGGGGGGAGATATGGGGTAGTAAGTGGAGTTTGGGGGAGGAATTAGAGGAGAAGGGAGGGGAAAGAGGAGGGAGGGGTGAGGAAGGGGGAAGAGGGGTGGTGTAGGGAAAGGGTTAGTGATAAGGGGGAAAGGGTACTTAAGAAAGTGTCCACCAGGGGCTGCTCGCTCGAAAGACTAAGCACGTCCAGCAATAGGTGGTGATCAACGGACAACTCACTCATTTCAGCCTAAACCCTTCAAATTGCCTGTCATTCAAAGTAGGAGGTGCGGACTCGTTGAGACAGGGGCTAATCCGAGGAACAGAAGAAGTCCTTTATTAGAGGAGCCCAACCTAAACGTTGAGAATACAGAGGGCGGGGGAAAGTGGACCTGCTTCTCCTACAATCCCACTCAAGGGAATATCCAGAGACGGGGACTTGGTTCGAAATGGGTAATCCGGGGAAGTGTCGTGTCCTAGACCGGAAAAAGAGTAAAGGGTAGCATGGCAAAAGAATAACGAGTCAATGCGCACTTCGGGACACTCTACACTACGATAACATGTGAATGGGGGGAATAGGGGGAGGGGAATTCTGCCTTGGGAAGTAGGGGAACAAGAAAACGGGTGGAACTAGCACAAAAGAGGAAAATCTGGGGTCCAATAAAGTTCTCTCCTGGATCACTCTAAACCAACAACAGGGAGGAAAAGGATCTCATACCACTAAGGGAGAGGAATAGTGAACCACGCGTGAAAGAGGTGCCACGAGGGAAAAAAGAGAAAAAGGCCACAGGAAAAAGGTCAAGTCGAAACCCTAAACTACACCACGACGAGGATCGTCGCTGATTGGGAGAGCATGCACGACGATTCCCTTACATAGTGGAGGGCCTCCAAAGCACCTAGTTGTATGGCAATCAACACAAGACCGGAACTGGGGGGATGAACTCAAAGAACAGCTCAAAAAAAAAAGGGAGGAAATCGACCCTCAACGCAACAGAGAAAAAGGACGCCGAGGAGGGCAGGGGGTTCGTATGAAACCATCGGCCCGGGTCAGACAAAACCCCTCTTGATAAAATGTGGTGCCCGGTTCACTTCTCTATATTACTTCTCGTGGGCTACTAGAGCTCTCTAAAAGGGAGACGAGCAGAGAAAGAGGCCAAGGGACTGAAGTCGCTGGGATAAATGCTTTAGTGTACATTTTCAAACCAAACTGCTTGAAAGGAAGGGATTCGGGAAGGGCTGTGATAGTGGTCCATCCAGGGAAAACAAAATGCGAGAAACCACAAGTTGGGGAGTGAGATGTTCAGAGAGACCAAAGGAGAAAGGGAAACACCCTAACGAGGGGGGGGCCGGGGGCCTACCAACTTTGGTACTTGGCCGTATCCTCATGAAAAAGCAACCTTTACTAACCCGAAGATGGAGCCTGTGGAGGGATCCGGCACTTTCGTCCCTTTAGTCTCTCACAAAGAAAGATAGAGAGTCTCTAAGGAGGCATGAGGGAAGCGTCAATATAAGTACACATCAAGTTTTGGGTTGAGGGGCCTAATCAACCCAACGAAACCCCCGATTATTTTCATTTGTGAGCCGGTAAAGGAGGGAAACGAAAAAATTTACCGAAACATTAACGACAACTCTTAGGTTAACGATCGAGGGGGTTAGTAAAGGCTAAACTGACGGTGACAAAAACATGACGACGCAACCCGGTTTTCAGACTTGGGTGTCAACGTAACCGGTACAACGCATAAACGAGCTGTCGACGGAAGGCTCGGCCGGTTGCAGATCGGCAGGAAGGAAAGGTGTGTTGGGGGAGAGGTGCACACGGACTGAAGTGGGCCGGAACGGGGTAAAAATTAAAGACAACCCAAAAAACGAGAAACCATGCTGAATTTGGACGACAGAGGACGCTCGGCAGGGTTAATGAAGGAACGTAGGATGTCAAGAAAAAAAGGAAGGGGGCGGTTCATGAGTGTTGCGCTACGCGCGCCCGGGGGGAAGAAGAATCTGGGGGGAGGGATCTGCGCAGACGAGGAAAAACATTTCAGAATCAGAAATTGAGGAAGAGAGAATCTTCCTTAAGTGGAGAAAAAGAAGGATGCGTACTATCAGGCAAATATCGGGAAAGTATTAGGCGGACGGGGAAGAAAGCTGTAAAGGAATGACGCCAGAAAAAGGGAAAGGGGGGAGGAGGGGGATGGTGATATGTGCTATGCTTACTAGGCTGCTACATCTTGAGGAAAGAGTAGGGAACCACCTTGGGCGGGCGGACTTGGGGAGGGGAAGATATTGAAACGGGGGGATACTTCAGGTTACTCAGTGGAATAGATGTTTTCTTGAAATGGTGAGGGAGCTGAGATTTACTTTTCCCCAACTCAAAACAGAGGAATAAGGACTACTTAAGGGGAAGAGCAGAAACAAACCCATTGGGCGGACGCCGCCGGGAAAGCACGGAGAGGAGGGGGTACATAAGGCGCATGGATTACTTCCGGGCACTTTCGAGGATCTCTAGCAAAACAAACTTCTTATGATTAAACGAAGATCCTCTATGACCGAAATACTCAAGCGCAGAGAAAGCTAACGACGAAAGCGGACCCCTTGGCCTTCGAGTCACCGGTTGGGTCTGCAGGCCCCAAACTGCAGTGCGGCAAAAGGGATGGCCCGATTCCCTGCGGCGGGAGCGTCAACCGTAAAATTAAAGAGGGATCCCCAGTCGTTAAACTCACATCAGCTGAGTTCCACAGAGAACCGTAAGCCTTCACAGCCTGATAGCACTCAACAACCTACCTACCTTGGAAGAAGTCGCCCGACGAAGAAGGACATCGGGCTCCTGATCAAGTCCGGGGATCACAAAAAAAGAGTATAAGAGAGGAAAAGGTTCAATAAACGTACGCTACTCTTAAGGGAGATCGCGGACGATTGTATCCGCTTAAGGAGAGAATCTGGCATCTTCTGGTATTGCGGGACAGTGACTGACCTTATGGTCATATGAGACAGAACTTTCAAAAAAAAGGCTCCCCTGAAACCCTTTCTCGTAGAAGAGGTAGCCCTGATAACTCCGGGCTTGGGGGGGAAGAATAAAGCAGGAACAGATATCTTAGATATATGCTGAAAACGGGGCATGTGAATGGGCTGTTGATGGCGAAGGAAACTCGGAAAGTAACGTCAGTTGGGAAAAAGCGAAACATTTTCTGGCACGCCTGGATCGCCACAGGCAACGAGCACTTCCATCACCGGGGTTATTAGCAGAATAGGCACAGGAGTCACTCAACGGGCGGGCAGCGAGGCAGGTATGTGGCTTTCACTAATTTGATAATCCGACACCTAGATCTTTAAAAACATCCGAGGTTAGGTAATTGAGAAAAGGGAGGGGCTTTACAGGAAAGGCAATAACATAAGAGGGGAGAGTGGGGGTGTCGGACGAAAAACCCCCGGGGGGTGAACGTAGGGGACCAGGACAATCTCGCGAATTCCCGCGACGATCCACCTCGATCTGCGAGGGGGTTGAAAAAGATCCATGTCTGGGTGGGAAAGGAGAAATGATCAAAGAAAACAGCTCCTGGTAAAAGGGCTGAGCCAAACAAGCCAAAGAATACTTGACAAACCGTCGTCTGGGTTTTGAATATAAGTTAAAGGGGAGGTATCAAAAAGCACAATATCCCCTTGAGTACTAGTGCCAGAAAAAAAATGGTCCACCGAGACGAGTCTCTAAAGCGCGTTGCAAGAAGACGGGAGGGGGGTCAAAGTAACTACAGTATCCCGAAAAACATTAAGGAATTATAAGAGTAGCTTGGGAGGGATCTGTTCGGACATGAGATTACGATTACATCACTCCCTTCAATGTGAGCATCAGGTAACCTTGAAAAAGTTGGTATCTGAGGAAAAGGTTTTAAACCACACTATTTCGAAGACCGCGACTGGTTGTCCTTTCCTCTATCAGCGACGGGGGGAAGAGGAATTGTCACGCGCAGCGGGGTGGGAGTGCCGATCGGCAAGGAAAAGGGCGGGTAAGGCACACGTCATCTTGTCCAAAAAAAGAGTCGTTGCAGCACCTAACCCTCGCGTATCATGAGGGAGGGGGGGGAAAGCTTGTTAGAGTGACCTTTTCTTTACAACAAAGAGCAAAAAGGGTGGAAATCGGGAAAACCAAGTGAAAAGACGGGGTAAATAAGGAACTCTGATTTGTGGAACTCCACCAGTAGGAAGGAGGAAAAGTATAGAAGTTGAGATGGAACCAAACGATACAATTTTTCACCACGAGTCAACTAGGGGAAGTGCGCAAAAAAAGGCCAATTCTCATCGTCGGAACAATAGGGCAAGCAACCCCAAATCCTTATAGTAGAGAAAGGGGTCGCCGAGTTGAGGGAAGACCTCGCTGATCGTGATAGTGCGGCGGGGGCCGTGCAGATAGTCAGAAAACAATCAGAGGAAAAGCGAACAATGGACCAGCGTCCCCGTCACAGGAGCATAAACAAGGGAAAGAAGAACGCTCGGTTTGCACTAACGAGCCAAGAAACCGCCAAGCTGGCCAGAAAACTTGGCCGTCAACTTAGAGGAGAAGACGTCCTCACAGGGAGCTCAAGACCGCAACTAGCCAGGAAAAGGTCAAACGTCAAACTGCCCAGGACTAAAAAGGGAGAGGAAACCGAAATGAAGTATTGATCAAACAAAGTCAAGGGGGGGCGTCAAGTCTGTAAAAGGGAGGAGAAAGGGTTCAAAGGCCGGAAGAACACTGAAACCCCGGGGAGTGCGGTCGACTATGAACTAGGGGAAAAAACCCCACCCCGACGGTGGGGGTACATCCAAACCGGGGTGATCTCCATACCTTTACTACAAAAAAGCTGGGAAGAGTTGTCATGAGGGACAAACGGTACTCAGTTCTCGGGCGAGAACTAAACAAAGGGGAAGATCGCGGAGCTGAGCGCAAGTCAGATGCGCTCTGGGAAAAAGGGGAAGACTCACACTACGGGGTTGGGAGGGGGACAATAGATCCACCCCCTCGAACAGCTTAGGGGGCAGGCCGGCTTATTAAAGAACTCAGGGTGAGCAAAACCGTCCACTTCCCACTAGGATGTAAAACGATAAGGGGGTTGGGAGGGGAGAAGTCCGTTAAAACATAAAATGACCGTCTATTCAACTTGAGTATTTAGCGGAAGAGACCTGCGCCTGGGTGAACCGGGATCAAAAAGAAGAAGGCAAAAACTGTTCCAGGGGGGGAATACCCAGGATTGCCTAAAGGGAGGGTTAGCAGGGTGGCAAACGGGAACGGGCGTGTGACTGCGCCGGGGGAAATATACCTACAAAAACACACTAAAGGACCCTTCACGGGTTTTCCGGCCCTTCTCCTCGATCTAGGGGGAAGGAAAAATTGTGAGGAAAGTCATATTGGGTGCAAGGAATCGCATGGAGACGGAAAGCCTGAAGGGCGGGGGTAGGCGAAGAAACTGGGTCACCTTTCTCGTAATCCATGACGGGCTCAGTCAAGGGGAAAAGGTAGTTCTCCCAAGCCCCGCTGCAAAAAGCTACCTCGCGGAATAATGGACGTCTCGTCCTGGGAGTTCAAGGGAACGTAATAACAGCGCTGGGAGCTCCTTCGCGACAGTCATCTGGTGGGCGTTGCTGATTAGAGGATCTGCATACCCATGTGGGGGGGAGGAGGCTCGGCGTTTCTCTTCAGGGAAAATGGGGAGTTAATTCCGGGGCATAAAGAAAGGCCAAGGGACTTGCCCTTTATTGACATATGAGAATGGGGACTTGGCGTCCCGGACGAACAAATCCCATGATCCGACCGGGTGTCCTTCACAAAAGGGGGCTTCAAGGACACCCGGGTCCAACTCGGAAGGCTTGTACGGGAAAAGAATCTCATTATTACGGCGGAGG
>Ga0179593_1310343_pt1 | contig 11437 bp, 10 predicted proteins | sample CZODoug2_1_08_16_FD_185931 | JGI IMG/M metagenome (GOLD analysis project Ga0179593, IMG submission 185931) | Vadose zone soil fungal communities from Angelo Coast Range Reserve, California, USA - CZODoug2_1_08_16fungal (PacBio error correction) | ecosystem: Environmental > Terrestrial > Soil >...
TTCATCGGGGTAGCAGGGCATGGATCAACGCACGCTAGGGTCATCGCCGATTTATGAAGAGGGCGCGGAAAATAAAAAAATAGGCAGTCACAACGCGAGCCCGGGCGGTACAAGAAGATCGCAAAAAACTTGGGAGCTGGGAGAACTCTCAGAAGATGGATTGGCTAAAAAAAATAAAGGCTGGTGTGACGCCTCGGCTCTATCACAAAAGAGTCAACGGTTCATCGCCCCGCACGAGAATCTTCCTCGAAAAGGTAAGATCGGACAATCGGAAGACCGACCTAAGCGTAGAGTCTGAGGAAGCAAATGACCTTACCAAAGAAAGAGCCGCTACGCGAGAGCTGGGGAACTACTTAGGGAAAAAGGTGGATCTAAACCCTTGTATATTCTACAGCGCATGGCTAATTTTCGCAGGATAACGAGGGAAAAGAGGGACCGAATCTTTCTAGGTCAGGGAGAGGGAAGGAGGTTTCTTGGGGACACGACCTATTCTAGGTAAATCACGTGCGAACAGATACCCTTAATTATAATAAAACGGGAGTAGGAAGGGCCTATCTTAGGGGTGAAGGAAAAAAATATGGTGAGTATAGGGGGAAAAAGACAAAAATCGGTTAAAGCATGAGATTTGGTAGTGTCAGAGAGCTTGGGAAGGACCTGTACTAAGAGCGGGAATCGTGTGACCAAAAAGAGAGCAAAGAGGGAAGTGGGCGAATGAGGTGTTACCAGTCATTAGCAACCGTCGCTGGAGACTGAAAAATAATATCGCTGGCGAGGTAATAGGAAACTCGCCAGGAGATGTTTTACGCAGGGGGGAGACGCAACCAGGAAGAGTGAGTTACCGGAGATTTAGAACAAGGGGGGGGGGGGACCGTGATGAAGGGAGACTGTAAGAAAAATAAGATATCTATTAAGATAGCAATCTAGGTGTCTCGAGACTAAGATCAGGCAGTCAAAAGGGTAGGAAACAGAACGCAGAGGGGGGAGGTCTTCTCTGCAGTCTGATAGAAAAAAGCGAATATAGAACGGCTAAAGCAAAAATTCCAGGAGGAGGGAGGACCTGGAGAAGGAGAAAAACATTTTTTATGGAACGACGCAAACAAAAGGAGCAAAGACGTGCGCAGCCTCGCCTCAAAAGTAGAGGGGGTCCATCTCAAAACGGAGCCCGCACCAGTTCCTGCGCTGGCTTAAAGAAAGAAGCTTCTATCTCCTTAAACCGTCCAAGAAGCAGACGGAGGAGCCCGAGGAAGACCTGGAAATGTTGAAGGGGGGAATCGCCGAGGGAGAATAAGGGCCTGCAGAGGCACCGGTAGGCGATCTCTCTTTCCGATGTCCGCGGCCGCGTTCCGCGGGGGCTGGTGGATTGGAAGGCTGGAGAAAAAGATAAAGCCTCCCCGCGTCGAAGGCCTGGATACTGGGAAACGGACCAGGAAAAGAGTGGAAGCGCGGCTACTGCCTGTCGAAAAGAGAAAAGGGGGCACCTCCGGCAGAGAAAAGGGGGCTCTCTCAAAGAACAACGGAGAGGAGAGAGATCGGGACGCCGGAGTTAGCAGGATAGGACCTTCTTCAAAGCGAAAGGAACGAGAAGAGAAATCAACCGCTTCCAGCCAATGTTTGGACCTGGGAACGGCAACGCACGCAGGGAAGAGGGTAGCTTCCAATCGGAGAAAAACCACCGTAAAACAGCAAAGGACGACGGATTCAATATGGATCTTAAGAAAAAGAAAGGAGGGCCTGATGCCCTCGATGAAAAAAATCTATAGGTCGCGAAATTTAAAGAAAAAAAAGGCGGCAAGAGGGAGAAAAAGGAGCGTCACGGGCGTTTCAGAGAGCTCGGCGAAGATAGAAATTGAGAAACGCGACCTTCGCGGTCTAATTAAGAGTGAAAAGCTAATCTGAGGAAAGCGCAACTAAAAGGAGTCAGGAGAAGCGTCGGCTTGCGGGGGAGAAATCAGAAAAAAAGTTAAACTTCTGAGGTTCTCAAGGCGATGAAAAAGGCATGTTGGCGGAAGGTACGAGTGTGCATCGGTAACGCGGGTAGAGAAGGTGACTCGCAGAACGAACCGATTCGTCGACGCGCGAGAGCAGAAAGAGACTCACCTTGTCGGGAGGAGGGAGAATCTTCTTGGGAAGAAAAGAGGGTGGACCAACTCCTAAATGTATTCGTGAAAATGCAGCTCAAGACGCACGGATAAAGCGAAATCCTGTGGGGTCCAGGAAGAGAAAAACCAGTTGAAGGGAGAGGGACAGCTGCAGCAGGGACGCAGGGATGCAGTAGTTAGTGGAGGCAGAGGCACTACTGGAGAACTAAAGGCAATTCGAAGCATCAAAAGCCCCAAAAGTGTGAGAAAGATAAGCGAGGGGTCAGAACCAGGAAACAAGCATGATACCAGGCCATGAAAAGTATTAGGAACTAAAAAGATGAGATGCTTTAACATATAGTTTTGAAAAAGATATCTAGAAAAGGCGGATAAAGCCATTAGGAGGCCTGACCTGGAGTTAAGGAGCAGAATAGGGTTGGCCGCGGCAACTCGGGAGGTATTCCAAGAGGGAAAAATCGCGAAGAAGCGTCGTATACGAAAAAGAGCGGGGGTAAGGGGGGGTCGTGGCCAGCGAGGAAGAAGTTCAAAAGCGATACAGGGTTAAGGGGGTAAGGGGTGGCAAAATCGTTAAACAGCGCTAGGAGCCGAGGGGTTTCGGGGGGGTACGAGGCACGAGCCGAGAAGTATAATAAACGGATAGGCCTAAATTCCCCACACGCTTAATTGCGAGTTCGAGGAACTTGCGGTGCTAGAGCTGAAGGGTGAGAGGGAGAAGGGGGGAAAAAGGTAAGAGAGATGTAGGGGAGGGGCTAGGGAGTCACACAAGGCCATAGGGTTTTCAAGGGATGCCAGACATAGATGGATGAAGGACAAAGCCATCGGAGAAATTGGTGCGGCGAGGGCGTAGAGAAGGGAGAGAAATCTTTTTACTGGCGATTAGTGGAAGGACGCCCTGCTGGAAGAAGAGGGAAACAGGCGGGCTTTTCTTTCAAGGAGAAGAGGTGCCTTCCGGATGAATTTTCAACTAGATTCATAAAGGTCTTGCCCGACCCGGAAGAGTCAATTGGGTTTCGACGCGCGTTGTGAGAGAAAGGGGAGGAGAGGAACGGCGCGTCAGAGAAAAAAACGGGAACCTAAATGGATTGTCTCGTTCTGAGTCGGGAGCTGTACTTCAATCTATGGAGAGGAGAAGTACAAGCATCTAGATCGGATGCGGCTGAAGGCCATGAACTCTAGATAGATAAAAATACAAAAGCTGGAAAATAAGAGGGAAGAGCGGAGGGAATAAGCAAGAAGATGAAGGGGGACCTGGAAGAACCGGCACAACGCTCAGTAATGCATCCCGCTAGTAGGACTCCCTATATTTTCAACTTTGGAAAGGATGGGAGCTACTGAAAGGAAAAGAGGCACACCAGAGACGCAATTATCAAAATAAGGAGAAGGAGGAGGGTTGAAACAGAAGGCTAGAAAAGTCGAAAAAAATTGAAGCATCGCGAGACCAGGGGCAAGAGGGGGCAGCAAACAAAGGTCGAGGGACATCTCCGCTTTCCTCGCAGGAAGAAGAGAAATTCCACGCGACCGGCCTGAAGACTCTAGCAGAAAAACTTCGAGGAAGGGGTCCGTATCGAATCGATGATTTCTGGGAAAATTAGAACCCAGAGGGGGTCGCGAGACAGCAAAAAACAAGGGAAGGTCATCGTCAAGTCACTAGAGAGCCGCTGGGTAATGACTCGGAAAGGGGGAGGGCAACTACTACCTGCTCTTACAAGAAAGCGGGGTCCGGCGGAATAACGGCCCAAAAAGCGCCGACTCGAGCAGCCAAGATCTATCGCGGTTCAAGACGGTTGAAAGGTAAAGGGACTACCTGGGGAGGATAGAACTGTCGATTGCTAATAGACCTGGCGAAAACAAGTACGGACCGGTGCTTCACTGAGAAGAGAGGATAATTTAGTCGGAGGATTCCGAGCGTACCTACGCTTTCACAGGGAAAAGAAACCACTAGGGGGAATGGACGTGGCAATGCCGCTAGCTGTTGTAAGAGAGAGGGGTTGAGGAGGGTGGACTAGGGGGAAGAAAAGTTATATTGTTTCATAAATGCTGGGAAATGGAAGAAATGCGGGGAGAGGGGGGAAAAGAATTAGCACATATTGAGGGGGGCGGGGCGAATTGAATGTGCCCAAGTGCGCCCAGTCGAAGATAGATAAAAATAGAAACGTAACCTGGCCTTAATGAAATTAGAGGACTCGACGGAATTGGTTTTGCACAAAGGGGGCAGGGCAGAGCACCCGGATTGATGGGTACTGAGGCCCGAGAGCCTAGACAGGTCAAGGTCGAATTTAGAAAGTCAACTAAAATAAGAGAGCAGAGTAGGCAAATGGTCAATGTGCGAGAAGAGAGCAGGTATTAAGTCCGCGGTAGGGAGTAGGGAGGGAGTCGCGTCATTCTGATCTACTAAAAAGAAGAAAGAGAAGCAAAATGGAATGGGGGGGAATAGCCGGAGGGGAAATCCTCCTGACGATTGACCTGTCACAAAGACAAAAGAAAGGAGGGCTCTATAGTGAAAAGAAAAAAAAGGGAAGTGCAAGATTCGATGGGGGTCAGATTAAGGGAAGGAAACGCTCATCCTGGCTTCGTACAGGAAAGTCGAGGAAAACCGAAGGGCAATCAGCCATTGAGCACCCTTTCCAGCCCAGGGAGAGGGAAGGCCGATCGAAAGGTTTAAGGAGATTGGTCGAAGTGCGAAGATCCCGTTTGATCCGGAGAGATTGGCGTAAAAGAGGATCCAGGAAGCTGGTTGACCGGGGGGGGGGGATGGGAAGCGCGGGTCTAAACGGGCAAACGAGCGCGTACCGGCCGGATACTTTGACCGGGCCATTAGGAGGGGACGTAGTCAAGAAGGAGGTCAAGTAGAACGAGCGACGCCATCGAACTAAAAACGGAGATAAGGAATCGGCTTCTGGGAAGGCACACCAAAAAAAAGAAGGGAGGGAGGAAAGAGAGATCGAGGAAAGATCGGGGGTAGGAAGAGTCCAGAGTCGCAGCGAAACCTGCAGGGATCGGATCACCCTTGAATGGGTAAACTGTGGGGCTAGAAGGGAAGAGAACGGCGAAGAGAATAAAAAAAAAACCTCCGAACTCATTCTGACCCCATCATAACCATTCGATCTTAGAGAAAAAAAGAAGACCATCAGAAGAAACAAAAACGAAGAAAAAGCTTCTCAGAGGCAGAGAGAGGTCGGACGGAGGGGATTCTGGAAGAAGTAATAGGTCACCCGGAAGTCGGCCTAGTTTAAAAGACTGGCAATTTGGCAAGCGTCTCATCCGGAGGAGGACAGGGAGGTTTTGGGGGGAGCTCTACTCCTCTAATTTGATCCAGAGCATGAAGACGGGCTCCGGAGGAGGGTACGAAAATATGGAAGGGCATCGGCGCGAAAATTGAAGGAGGCAACTTTCGAGTGAGTTTGAAGAAAGAAAAAAGAAGGGAAGGAGCTGAGGTTCCACAAGAAAAAGGAAAGCGAGAATTTTGGTCGTATTCGCGTTCATAGAGGCACGCGGGAACGGAAACGAGCAGAACAAAAGGCGTTTAGACTGACCGGGATGGGGGAGATCGGAAGTCGCGCACCTGCTCGAGCGGATCGCTCTTCTTTTGACTTGACACGGAGCCCTACTAAAGGGAGTCTGTGCGGGGGATCGGGGACAGATAAGCCGGATAAACGGTTGTTTCACAAGAAGGAGACGAAAATGGCGCGGCGGACGCCTCCCGCCAGGTCAAAAAAAACTTTCGGGGTAAGAAGAAAAGAGAGGTTGTCGTGTCAACTTCTGCAGTCAAAAACGCCCGCACCATCTTTTATAAAAGTTCGCAGGGGTCAACCGCTCACGCATCTGAAAGGCTTGACCACTACTGGGGGGGAAAAAAGGCATATCATATGAAAAAAGAGAGGTTGGAAAGTATCTCAACAGATTGAGTTAAAATAATATAGGACGTCCTCCCTGGTTAGTGTAGTCCGGGTTGGGGGTTAAACGCTGCGGCGCTGAGTATTCCCAGGACGCCTCGAAGAGAAGATATCCTCGGAGGCAGCGGGAGTCGGGTATGCGTCTCCACTCAGCGCAACAAGTTCTACCGCGAAGGGTTTAGAGCGAGAGTTGGAATCCGTTAGGGGGAACCCAGAGATAGACTGAGCGAAGTGGGGGGGCCGGAATTCTCGGGAAAAAAAAGGTGCAGGAAAAGAAGACGGTAAAGCTGTCCGAAGACCCACGGCCCGCTGAGAGTGAGGGCGAAAGAGAGTTCTGGGGTTCTCGAGCGTGCGGCGAACACCACAGGGTGGAAGGGGAGCAGAATCACTGAATTGGAGAGTACAATAAGAATTGTTTCCGGAGAGAAGCTTCCTCCCTTCAGGAAGGGAGCGATGTTTCTTTTTAAGCGAACTGCGAGGAAATCGGCGGGAACGAAATTATTGGCTAATAAAGGAAAAGAAAACGTCGAGCAGGAAAGGGGGGAGATAATACGCTAGTCCTCATGCGGGACTAAGCCGCCGGCGCCGGAAGTATACTTTCTACACGCGCGGGACTATACAGAAGAAGTTCCTCGTCCCCTCCCAAGGGACACGAAAGATTGGAAAAATAGCTGGATGAATGAAAAGGAGGCGATCAAGAAGAAAAAGTAGTATTCAAACGATGAGTCGAAAAAAACAAAAAGAGGAGAAGGGAAAGATAGATCTTCGGTCCCGGGGGACCGATATCGTCCGGGAAGAGCCACCCTCGCGCAGAGTCTGAAGATAACCCGACGACTATTTCGTTCCGTGGAGACGCGAATTCTCAGCGGGAAAAAAAAGAGCACACGGCGGCGGAAAGACGGGAGAAAAAGCGGCGAAGAAGATGGACGAGAAAAAAGGAAATTCATCACTGAAATTCATCTAAGAGCAGGAGAGAAGAAGATCTAGTGAAGAAATTCTCAGCAGAAGATCAGGACCCAAACAGCGCAGAGACGGCGGGGCGAAGCAAAAGCATAAAACTTCAGAGAAAAGGATTTCTAGCGGAAAAGAACGATGGGATGGCGCGTAAACCTGCGGGTTTTCGACGCACGCCCGGTCACCGAAGAGCTCCCTGCGCGAGCACCTGGCCGCTGGGTAAAGGGGCGAAAGGAGGGTACCGAAGCTACAAGGACAGGTGCTCTTTCCGGGGAATGAACGAAATAAATAAAAGAAATCTCAGAGAGAGTGGGTTCACTACTGGTGACGAAACCTTGGTTAGACGCGCCGGTCACGAATTTAGAAATCAGCGGAATAACAAGGGGAAAAGACAGCTTGATCGGGGGGGAGAGATAGGTTTTTCTTCATCGCGACCCGGGGGAGAGTAAAAGGACTGCTGCAGCGGCCAACAGGGCCCGGATGAGAATAAAAAGAAGGGACGGGATTTATGTTAAAAAAGAGGGGAGGATATTCCCCGGATTTTTCCATAATGAGAGTAGGTTGCCTGAAGAGCTTGGAAGGAAGAAAAGGGGAGGGGAGTGCACAGGAAAGAGTGAACAGCGGGAGGGAGGAATGAAGATTTTCCAGTCAACCTCGCTGATCTGGCGAAAGAAAGCGAGAAGAAACGGATAGGCAGATGACGCCAGGGGGAAGTGGTGTTGGGAGCAAGGTAAACAAAACCCGGTAAGTCTTCATGTGCTAACGGATCGAGGAAAGGGGAGAACGAGTCCCCAAGAGCATCAAGAAGCATCGTAGCGTAGGAGATCGCAAGGAGTCGGAGGAGGGCGTCTTAACTCAATCGGTCCTTCGCGTCGTTGATGAATCTACCACGCGAAGCGTGAACAGGAAAAGAAAAGGACCGGCGCGAAGAAGAAACACGATTTTAGGGGCTTGTCGAAAACCAAGAAGAAAAGATTGCGACTCTACTGTTCTCGACCTCTGCCGGAGCGGGCAAGATGAAAGGCTAGAGGGGGCCTGAGAGGAATAGAGAGAATAGAACGAAACCGCCCTTGCGCACATTAGATCGCCGCTTTCACAACGGGGACGGTGAATACGATCGCCTGTTGGTTCAGCGAAGGAGCCCAGGGTAGATCAGGTATCGAGCAGTCAAGCAATGGAGTCCCGCTGTACCTGGTTGGGGAAGATCGGAGCTAAAAAAGAAAGAATGCCCGAAGGCCGGATACGTTACAAAGGGACCAGGAAGGCGCTTATAGGATGCTCAGAGCAAAAAAAAATCCCGAACTCCGAAGGCTGTCTGCCGATCTCTCTCAAAGAAACACAAAGAGGAGAAGGGTATATAGACAGCCAGCTCCGGGGGAAAAAAAAAGATTTCCAGCTTCTCAGCTACAAAGAACCTCCAAAGAGAAGAGACCGGTTCCCTGTTTTACCGTAGAACAGAACAAAGTAGGAGCAGATTAACATCCAACCAGGTCCCACAGAAAAAAGGAAAAGACTCAATCGTATCAAAAAAGGGGGAAAAAAATCGATGAAGAGAAAAAATCGCAAAATCAAAAAATGACAGGTTCTTCAGAAGCTCCGCGTCTTAAGGGAGGTTGTCGATGGCATCAAAAACGCAACCTCTTTAGACCAGACAAACCGGCGCAGTTAAAAGGAAAAGCTATCTTATGAAAGGCTGCCACAGTACGGAGCAGGGCGTTTTCGCTTGCGTGTGAGAAGGAAATATGTAGAGTGGCCGAAAAAAAAAAGGACACAAGGCAAATGCGTACTTCGCGTCGAGAATCCGCTGTAGAATGCATCAGGAAACGAGAGACATCCACGAAGTCTTGTCCGACCGCGAGGAAGCAAAGAAGAGGCGCCAAGGAGAAATCGCAAAAAAATCTTTTTAGGGGATCACCAAGACCCCTTTAAAGGCGCCATCACGGGCAAGCTCAGCGGGAAAAAAAAGGGGGGTTGCGACAAGGGCAGGAAAAAAGGGCTGCCACCCCCGTCAAAAACGGATCGCCATTTTTGAAGGGGCATCTAGCCGAGCCGGAGGTGGGCAACGAATTCGGGACAAGGTCAAGAAACAGTGTAATAGCCTGGGGGCAACAACTCTCCAAGCTGATTAAAGGGGCAGGAATCTCGTTGAAGAGCAATATCATTCAGGGGTAAAAGGAGGAACTATTATAAGAAAAAGAGGGATTACTCGGGCGGATTGACGAAAGGTGGGGATCAGCACGGTATTTCCCGCTGAACAAAGGTGAGAGCCGAGGGAGAGCTAAAATAAAAACAAAGCTCGATCGGGATTCATGGAGTCAGCGCAATGGAAGAGGAAGAGAAAACTTCAGATACAGGGTCGAGAATGGGGGGAAGGTGCATCAACGTCGTTAACCCATAAGGGAGGGAGAGGAGCTTCTATCATGGTTGGGTAAAAACGTCCCGGAGCAGGGGCGCCGGAACGCAGTCGGGAAGGGTAAGGAGTAGAAAACGTGCCTTTGATGACGTTTGCGAGGGTGGAGTGGGCGGCGCGACCCAGAAGGCCGGGTCAGTTTACTAAGAAAAGCTTTCTAGAGTACAATCGGAGTTTGGAAGACGGGGAATGGCGGCTTGGCCGACGGGGAAGAAGGAAACTGCGAGTGAGGCTCGCCTGCTCATTAAAGAAAGGCGAACCCTCGACGTGCGGGAGAGGGCCCTTCTCCTGGGGCAGGGAAGAAGGGTATTTTCCTCAGAAGGTTCATAGAAGGAGGTACCAGAAGGGGGAGGCCGGGCAAAGGTGTCTGACAGAGAGGTGGAGAAAAATCAGGGGACGGAATCGCTCGGGTCAAGAGGGCACCCACGGGACGAAAAAAAATAGGGAGGACGGTCTGAGCGGGATGCGGGGAAGGGTTTCTATTCCCTGCATCGCGGGAGGAGAAAGGTCCATGCAGATAAGAAGAAGGAAACACAACGGGGAGGAGGAGTGCGCGAAGAGGGGAGGTACCCCTCATCTAGGGGGGCCTCCTCAACTCGGCCGTGCAATTCAAGAAAAAAAAAGCCCCTAATTCGGTCCCGTGGGAGAGGCTTGAAATAGGGAGTACCCTTATACCAGAAAACGAGGAGGATTCAAATTCCCTTAGACCGAGCCTCAGCCAGTACTCGCGAAAATTCAACCCAGGGGGGGGGGGGGCCGAAGGCGCAGGCACTTCGGAAATCGCCATTTAAAGAAAAGCGATCGGAATAAAAGCTATCCCTAGGTACAAACTCACTTCGAGAGAAGGGGGGGGACTCCATAAGAGATGATGGACTTTGGGGTTCAAGCCAAAAGCAGAGAGAACAGCGGGAACAAGGAAAATGATTCAACTTCACTCGGCAGGGGCAACTGGGTAATCTCTGAACTGAACAACCGGACACTAAAGTACCAGGGGAGAGGGGGCCTTCAAACAAAAGAGAAAAACTCGAGGTTTCCGAAGAGGGACACAGGGAGAAAAAAGGAAACCGAAAGACGGTCTAATTTGAATCACGAGGAAAGGAAAATAACAAAGGGTCGACCGCCTCTAGCGGACTAGAAGTAGGAGGGGCGAGCGGCGTCCGAAAGGAACTCACTACGAGGGCAGCGGCCAACAAATAAAAAAAACGAATGAGATAATGAGATACCATATCTTAGGTGTGGAAGAGTGAATTTGTAAGGATGATATTTCAAGGAAGGGGAGGGATATTTGGTGATTGTAGGGAACTGTAAGGAAAAAGCTGCGGACGTGTGCCCAGCAGGGGGTGGAGGACACGGGATCGGGAGGGCCGGTGTGGTCTAATTATGGGGAAAGTATGGCTCCCATTGGAGAGATCAGAGAAAAAAACGGACAGGAAAGGGCATGATTCATCTGGAACGCCTGCAAGGGGGGGTTTCCGCAGGGCAAAAACACCCCAGGATTTCCTCTTAAAGCCCCAGGGATATCGAAGGCCCGAATCCCAGGAGGGGGGAGAATGGTACGGAGTATCAGATCCGAAAAAAAGGAACTAGAGTCTCAGCTCGCGCTAACGAAAATCGGGGAGGGCGAGCGGCATTCTATCTAACGAATCGTGAACGCGAATAATCTGGGGGAGGCCTTGACCTCAAGAATAACAAAAAATTGAGAAAAGGAAAAAACGCAACGAAAGTGCTCGCACTGGTCGCGCAGGAGAAGGAGGGGAATCTTCCGATCCCGCGCAGCTGCTGAAAGGAGGGGCGTCGAAAAGGAAAAAAAAAGAGGGGTCCTCTCCGTATGATCACATCTGTCAAAAAGAAGATGTTGAAATGGTGCGATGTTTGTAAATAGAGAAGGAGAAGGCCGGATAAAGGAATCATGGGAGTCCTTCTTAAAGGGGACCGCTGTGGGAACGGGGGGGGGGTTTCACAGAGGGTCACGAATCTCCTATCGCCAAAGCAACTGCAAGATCTGGACACAACAAAGGAAGACAAGTCGCGGAGGCAACTGAGGAAGCCGCGGAACTCTACTTCTCCGAAAAGAACTGCCG
>Ga0179593_1359086_pt1 | contig 11437 bp, 11 predicted proteins | sample CZODoug2_1_08_16_FD_185931 | JGI IMG/M metagenome (GOLD analysis project Ga0179593, IMG submission 185931) | Vadose zone soil fungal communities from Angelo Coast Range Reserve, California, USA - CZODoug2_1_08_16fungal (PacBio error correction) | ecosystem: Environmental > Terrestrial > Soil >...
AACAGGTAAAAAATTACAAGTGTGGTGTTCGGACCCACAGAAAGGGAAGACATAACACTGGGGACTTGGAAGACACCGAGTGCCAACTACTAAAAGAAAACAAGAATGCCACCCATGTGTCAATGACGGCGGAAAAAACGGTCAATCCACAATGGGGCGCGAATCCGGTTGTTGAAATGGGGGAGTTTAAGGGAAAAAGACGACGCGTAGCCAGAAAGCGAGCCACACTTTGACTCGAGAAACACAGAAGAAGGAAAGGCCGGTCGGGGGCACCCTGAAGTAAAAAGAGGGAACCAAGGGGGAAAAGGAAAACGGCCAAAGAATGCGGGATCGGGAACACGCCGGGCAAAGCATCATCGCGGAAGGAAATCGTTGCACGCTGCGGGTGGGACCGTTCCGATTACACAGAGGGATCTTGCGCCTGCGCATTTGGATCAGGTTGAGAGCTAGCTGAGGGGAATCAGCACTGACTCATGAGATAGAAGCCAACGCGAGCGAAAACTAAATTTTCAAAAGCAAACTAATAATGACAGAAGAGGAGAAAGAGAACACCTTGAAATTCGAAGGAAAGGGGCTTTGGTAAGAAAAGCCAAAGAATACGGAGGTTGTACCTGCTTTAAAGCACGGGTCAGCAGTGACACCATCGACCACCGGCAAGAAATCGGATGAAGAAAAAACCTTCCCCCCCAAAAGTTCATTGGTGGGAAAGGTGCGGGGGAACCAAAGGCATAGAATAGCAAACAGGCGTTCCCGTTCTGCCGCCGGAGTCGAGCCGCCAACCGTACAAAACTGACGGGGCAGGTCCAAAAGACACGGGTTGAACCAGTGGGGGAGGAGGAGAAAGACCCACGCCTGGTCTGCTCCACGTGCCCACAACACTTCACCGGGGGAAGAGCACGCTAAAAATAAATAGGGACAAAGAGGGCTTTCGCCTCGCAAACTGCAAGGTTCAGAAACAAACATCGGAGAAGAATGGAAGCCCTTCGCTTCCAAAATAATCAAAAAAGAAACGGCGCACGTACAGCCCAGTCAAAAAAAAACTCGGTAAGCGAAAACAGGACGGCGCCAACATCGAAGTAAAAAATTGGCCCGCCGATCAAGGGAATGAAAACGAAGTACAAGGAAAAAAAATGGGGAACAAATACCCCAGGAAGGGCGAGTCCTGGATCAGATAGGGATCCCGAAAGGCCCGGAGCCAACCCAAGACTGCTGCGGAGCGAGGTCAACAAAACGGTAGAATTAAAAGAGAGATTCCAGTGGGGGGGTTTTGGGGATACAGGGGATGAGAAAGTATGGTAATCAGCAATGAATCACGCGTCCGGTGGATTGGGGAGCAACGAAGTTGGTTCACAAAAGGGGTGAAATCTTCAGGCACGGGAGCGAAAGGAAAAGGAGTTTGAAGGAAGGTTTTCGCTACGGAAGGAAGCACGGACTGGCAAGTGAAAAGTAATTTGGGTGATATTCCGTTTGCGGAGCGGACTTAATTAGACGGTGATCCGAAATAGGTAAGGGGCGAAAGGGAAACGTTACTCTTGAGCGAAAAAAATACCGCCGGGAGTTTGGGCTGGGGAACCGGATGACGGGAAAAAGAGTAAAGAGCAGGAAAGGGCGGAAAAATTGTGTTGAGGGAGACAGAAGCTAGACCAAAGGCAACATAGCGTGGGGTAACGGGGCAAAAAAGATATGAGGCCGTCGAACAAAGGAGAAGGGGGATTGAGAGGGGAAAAAGGCGATTGGGACAACGCTCGACATGAAAAAGAACGACTCGGGCAGATTAACAATGATTCCGGCAACGGGGAGCTTGGCACACTGATTCAGAAGACGTTCATCATAGGGAAGGGCACGATAATGAGGCAGGTCTCGAAAAACACCGTAAAGGGAGAAACGGACCGTATCTACGGGTACAAAATCACGCTGAGAGGTCCTGGGAAAGAGAAGAGGCCGAAAAAAAAGATCTACCAAGGGACGGGCGGATTCAACGCATCGGGAACAACAAGACAACGTGCGCTGGGCAGAAATTATGTGAAATCGAATAACAAACGACGTGGCAAGAAGCATTAAGGATTGGCGAAAGCGTGTTTCGGAATCCCGATTCTTGACGCAGAAGGGAGTGAAAGGTCAGGGGACGAAGGGGCAAAGGAACCGCAGGACCGCTGGGCGGGAAAGCAGTAAAAAAGGCAAGCTCGACAGTGAGGTGAAGAATAACTGGGGAGGAAAAGGTGGGTGCTATGCGAAACACGAAAAAAAAAGGTAACAACAGGGAAAACGGGTGGCCAGTGAAGGTACACAGGCCATTGCAAAGGGCATGAAGAGGAAGCTTTGTTCGCTAGGGAGGGGGCATCTCCAAGGGAAAAGGGTCACCCCGGGGGAACGGCTCACAGTGCTGGGGGGAGAAAACCTGCCAAAACAAACCTTTAGATCATGTCCAAACGAAAAGCTCGATAAACAAGCCCAACGAGGAGGGAAAAAAAGAAAATAATCGAAGCATTATCCCGGCTCTTTTTTTCAAGTTGTTTGTGTCGACAGCGACAAAAAAAAACGGCGGGAAGGTTTCGGGCGATGCGGGAAAATAGGAGGGAAAAGAAGCCGTAATGCAACTCATTTTACAAATCCTTGTTCGAAACAGGGAAATGGCCAAAAGAAGAGGAGAGAAAAGTGGGAAGGTTGGTTGGAGGTTGTAATCAGCCGCAAACCACCTGGTAAACGCATTCTACAAAAGGACTACAAAGAAAGGATAACTTCGCAGGGAACAGCCAAAGAGGGACCGCCGTGAGGGGGAAAACACAGAATGCAGGACCCGGCAGCCGACATTCACAGAGAAAATGTTCGGGGGGGAAGGACGAAGGCATACAAAAAGCTCGTCAGGCTTGCAAACGTCAGGTGGGGGGACCGTAGCGCCGTTCCAACAGACTTCCGAACTGCAACGCGAGACATGGGGATCGTGATCGGGTTCGCCATCGCTGCGGGAGGAAGCAACCAGAAGGACAATAGGGAGAGCAAGGGGACTCAGGTTAGTTAACGCCCCCAGGAGGACGAAAAAAAAGGTTCGGCGTTGATGGGAAACAGTGACGAAAGGGGGGAAAGGTTCTAGGAAGGGTTTCGTTGGGAGAGACCGCCGCCGATATCGGCAAACTTCACGATGATTGTGGTGAACAGTATGTCACGAAAAGCACGAAGAAAGCCAAAAAAGGGAAAGGAGGGCCTTGGGACGGAACGCTTCCGTAAGTTGTTGTCAGAAAGGAAGCGTGACCAACGGAAGTTCCGCCAAAATCACAAATCTTGACCTTGGGGAAGGAGCGACGGGCAACGGGGTCCGGCAAAGGGCACATGAGAAGGGGCCGGTACAAACGCCCGATGCCTGCACGGTTGGGTGGCTCCTTTATCACACCAAAAACTCCATTAGGGGCGAAAAAGGGAAACAACCGGCGCGGGATATCGCGCTCCGGGTCAAGCAAGAAACTCGGCGTATAGGCCCAGCGTCAACGTTGCCAGTTCGCCCCGAAAAGAACAAGGGAAATAAGTGGCCCAATAGAGCCGCAAACGACTCAAAACCACCGCACACTGGGACAGTCATCCTGCAATCGAAGAAATCTTCCAGCGAAACGTCCGGCCGCAAAAAGTAGGAACCCTGAACGGGAGACGCACGTCATTAACAAGCAATAAACCAGGGGAAACCTCCAAGGGTCCGGGGCCAATCAACAAGAAGGAGAGCGGGGGGAAGGGCTCACTGGATATTGCAATAAGGTAATTACCAGGCGAAGACAAACCAAGGAGGCAATCAAAAAAAAAGGGGAGGAAAAAAAGCGGCAAAAAGGGGGTTTGTAATTTACCGGGAAGGGGAAAATATCCGAAAGGAAAAAAAGAAACTAAGACAGCAGGGGGGGATTGTCAACTTCAACTGGGGGGGAAAGAGGGAAGGCTTCTTCAGGGGTAATGGTGAAATGTCGATGGGGCGCAAAGGTACGTTTCGAGGAAAATTGAAAACGCGGGCTAAGTTGGACAGGAGGGAGGGTGGCCGTGGGGTAGCTGAAGGCGGAAGGATCGTGATCCGCAAGGATGTAGGCGGGGACTAACTTTAAGTTGAAGAAAAAATATACCGGCCGAGTGGGGCAGAGGCGGACAGGAAGCGCGAGAGGAAAAAAAATGGGCACGGGCGAGCAGACCCAGGTCTTTGATTGGAATACTCTCTATTCCAAACGGGAATCAACGGGGGGATATTGGTAACAGAGAGCAAGGGAAGGCTATAAACAAGACGTCAACGAAAGAAACCGGACATGGGGGGAAGGAGCTTCGAAAAAAAAGGGGGAAGACTCGGCAGAAAAATAACTTCGGGTAAGGAATGAAGGCTTAACTAAAAAGTGGCGAGAGGGGCCTCAACAGAAAATGTAAATAATCCGGTGCACGGGAGAACCTAATCTGCAAAGGGAGGGCATATACAAGAAACATGGAAAAATTGACTGGGTCAGCACGCAGAAGAAGCGCATTATTAAAAAAAGGTGAGGAAAAAGCTAAATGGGTGTTGGAACGGCGGGACGTGGCTTCCTCATGTGCAACAAAAGTCATTAGACACGAAAACTCGTAATGTGTCGAAAAGAGCACAATCAGCGGAAAAGAAAAAAAAAAACAATTACTACGCGGAGGGGGCGAAAGCCTGGGCAAGTATGAATAACAATGATGCATCTATGCATTGGTGCCAACTTCAAACGTTTGCAGGAGGACTACCGCGTGAGACCTCCATGGAGACCGACAAGGGTAGGGAACAGAAAAAACAAACAGTGAAAAGGAAAACAGTCAGGGAACAGAGGCGTGACGGTCAATAAGGGGCAGACAGAATGCAAGGGACTGGAGGAAATACGAAGAGAGGGAGCCAGGAGGGAAAGAGTGCGTGTAGAGGAAAAGACAGTAAAAAACCGATCGAACTAGGGTTTCCATTACCGTGGGCACAGCGGGGGAAAATGAGGACTTTTCCGAGGGGAGTCGTGAAAAAATAGAAAACGGCCGCCGAAAACAGGGAAGAAAATGGTACTGTGAAAAGGCGGTGGGGAAAAAAATTGCAAACCCGCAAGCACGGGTAAATGCCGAACGAGCTCTCTAAACAACCCAAGAGGGAGGAAGAGAGCGCGAGAATTATACCGAACTTGCGGTGGGGCAAGTGTTGGGACGCAAAAAGACAGAAACGGGGACATGTAGGGATGACCAGGGGGGACGAGACAAAAAATCCAGGAAATGCCCCTCATGACACGGTCCTGTGCTACAGGGAAACATTAGACGGCGAAAAGGAAAACGTGGGTAGAAAACCGAAACCTTCAACCTGAGTACAGCACAATAGCCTGGCCGCCGGGTTACTTCGAATTGCCCCGACAGAATAACAAAAAGGATAAAGAAAATGACAGTAAGGAACATGAGCACGCCGAATAGTTGACCAGTGCCGGTAGAGTGAAAACACACTCCCTTTAACTAATCAATAAGACAGAGAAGGGGGCAACGAGTTGGCCGTTAGCGGATAAGCACTAAACTCTCGCCTGCCACCGTGCCGGCTGGGAAAAATGTGGTCGAGGGCGTTTTCGATCCTGCAAACAGGGAAAAAAAAACGCCGTCTTGCAGAGAAGTAGCGCGAACTCGGTTTGGAAAGTTTCCGCCAAAATATCATCAAAAGGCGCTTCGTCGGCGTGCTGGACAAAAAAACAAATCCCATTGGGCACGTCGGCCGGGGAATTAGAGACAGCAGGAAGCGCAGTCCGCTGAGGTTCACCGGCGTTCGGAGAAATTGCCAAGCCAGAACACAATTTCAAGAAGCAAAGAGGCAGGGAACTAACAAGCGTCCGTCTTCTGACAATGAGGGGAGATGGCCCAACGAAGTGGAGAAATTAACGCATCACACGCGACCTGTTGCAGTACACGTCTCCTGGAAGAATGCCGGAAAAACATTCCAGGGTCAGGAGGGCAGGGGAACAACCTGCCGGAGGTGGAAAAATGTGGAATAAGGAAATGTGACAAATCACCCCCAAAAATGGGCCGGCAAGATGCCCAATAAGGAAACGGGGGGAATTATCGCGAAGAAAAAGTCAAACGAGAAATCGACCAACTACGGCACCGGAAAACGCCGCAAGTCAAAAGTGCCATTCAAAAAAAAAAGATGGGGGGAAGCGGCACAGATAATTCCAAGGCAGATTTTGCGAAACCGCCAAAGAACCACCACAAGAACACTGACAAAATAGAAGCCCCGTCGCCAGCCGCGAGAAAAAGAGGTCCAAGCAAAGAAACGTCAGGAAGAAATTCAAAAAGAAAAGGTCCAGCAACGTCGAAAAAAACTAGGCAAACGTGAAACCCGCCAAAGGGCCGAAACTCCCAAAAAAAGGAAGTAATCAAGGATGTAAACTGGATCAGGGGAAAGGACGGGGAGGAAAGGAGAACAAACCCAAATTCAGTCAAAGAGTAGAAACACAAAAACGGAGGAGAAGAAGAGTGAATACGGGGGAAATTTTAACGGGATTTGAAATACAAAGCTCACTGAATCAAGACTAAGAAGGCAAAAAAGGTGTTATTGAAAAAAAGCGACGGGTGGTAACAAAAACAGGGTAAAAAACATCGAACGCCCGGGCAAGTGGTTCGATGTGCCGCCGGCGTGTCACGGAACGGGAAGGAACTCTGGAGAGTGATAGGGGTGGGGAAGTTGTTGGTAGTGAAGGTGAAAAGAGGAGTGGATGATGGTGATCTCGCAAGGAGGAAGGGGAGAAATGGAATGACCGGGCGCTATCACAGTCAGATGCTGGTAGGTGGACCGGAAAAAAGGATTACCGCAAAATGGGGGGACGGACGAAAGAAAAATGTCGGGGTTATGGACATCTCAGATGAGAGAGTCAACCGAACGGCGGTGGTACCCTAATCTTGAGGGGGGAGGGACCACTCGCGCTGACGTCCAGGAAGAGGAAAAAGTAGTGGGTAAAACGGATGAACGGAGGAAGGATGGTAAGCTCCATAAAAACTAAGCGACCGGGTACCGAGAAGAAGACACGGTCGATGGCACCGCGGTACCTAAAAAGGAAGGTAAGAGGAGGGGAAGTTCACGTATCTCGAGGTGCGGTCGAAGGAAAGAGAATTCAAAGGAAATCGAGGGTGGCAGCACTAAGAATCAGGAACTGGAGATTGACAGGGTGACTGAACAAAAAGGAGTTCGTAGCACGGCTCTTCCAGAAGTGGCAGAAGTGCTTAATCCGCGAGGATCGACAATCAAAGGAAGGACGAACCAGGGAAAGTCTATTTGTGCGAAGGTCTCAACGGTCCACCGGACGTTTTAAAAACGACTGAGATTAGGGGAGAGGAGAAAGTCTGTCAAGAACCTACGTCTGCAACCGCGATGACGGTCAACATAACGTCAGAAGGGGTGAAACACGCGGGCGGCTGCGAAAGCGAAGTAAACACGAAGTTCTCTCGACGTGATGGAGAAATGCGGGGAAAACCAGTTTGTTGCAGGGAAAACGGGTAAACGCACATGAAACCGGAAAAGCATTGGCATTACTTTTATAGCAGTGATTGAGGGGACAGGTACGCATATTCAGGTCCATCACACATGGGCACTCAGAACAACAAAACACGGGGGGATGGGGAAGTGCTGTGTAAAAAAAGGAAAAAAAAAAACAACAGATAAAGGCCGCGCGAGAACCTCAAAGAACAGAAGGGGAGGAAAAGACTCATTATCTAACCGTTCTTTGCGGTGGGGAAAAGGGGGGGGGTTAGACAAACGCAAGTTGACGAAAAAAACGGACGGACCTGTTTCGGGAGATTCCAGTGACTATCAACAAAGAAGAAAGAACAAACTTGTAAAAAAAAAGAGAACAACGTCCAAGGGAAAACCCTTGAAAAGCCGGTGGTTTCAGGTGTCGTTCCCAAAGCACAACAGGGGAAGACGATCATCCAATTCTAGCAGCAAAAAAAGAGAGTTTAAGGTAAAAGCTTTCCAAAAAGAGACCACAGGAGGACCAATCAAAGATTAACACAGAAGACGAGAGGCACTGTCAAGGAGAGGGGTGAAAGCCCGCAAAATAAAAAGAAGCCTCGAGTCAAGAGAAGGGGGCAAAAGGTAGCAGCCATTCGCACATAAAGTTAGCCGAAAAAAAAAGCATTGACTCATGTGATCGGTGGTCGAGCGATACAAGTAGCACCATGTATTGAAATCTCGAAACGAAGAAGGGTTCATTCCGCCAAAAGATCCCAATCCTGAAAAAATGCAGCGGGAAAAAAGGAATGGCCAGATCAGGGGGACACGGGGTAGAGAAAGCAGCCCTAGCGCAAGGGACAGAGGGTTTGGTAAAAAGAGTACTACATCAAGACTCTTCCATCGGCCCAAGGGGCAAAGAGGGGGATAAAAAACAGAGCTTCGTGGTATTTCAGAACGACGTGGCCAACCAGGAAAAGCATACACACGGGCCGTGCGGACGACAGAACAAAATATAGCCGCCAAAGGGAAAGAAGTAAGTAAAAAAGAAAAGGACAGGGGTTGCATCGAGTAGGATCCATTCCCAAACCAACGACTTCGGCTCGCCCGAGAAACTCACTGAAGCGGAGTCGTGCAACAAAAACCTGAAAGCCATAGACACAACACTCCCGGCGCGCCTCTCAAACTTTCCATTTGCGACAAAGAGACAGCTTGGGAAGCAGAAGAAGTCAGCCTCCTTCAAGAAGCCAACTGAAAGAGCAACCGCAAACGGCACTGAAACGTCAATCCATCAGCCGAAGAGCTCCCTTTCAGTCCTCTTCAAAGGACGAAAAAGAGGGGATCACCAAGGAAAAAACGGCCACGTACGTCAAAACGGCGGCTATGAGACAACGAAGAGAACCCGGTGAAAAAACGAACCAGGACCAGTTGTCCATCCAAAGGATGTCGATCGTGAAGTCGCCGGACTCCGGATATTTCAAGAATAAGGAATTCAATGCAGAGAAAACGGATTCGAAAATGTGAGAGGAAAACAACGGAGGAGAGAAAAGAATATAGGCGCAGAGTGGTTTGTAGCAAGGGGATGAACAGTGGAGGAAATATACCACAAGAGCAAATCGACATGCCTGGTAGGTAAGAAAAGGGGGAACCTTGGTGTCCAAAGGATCTCTGGGAGATCAAGACGTGGCGCGTACAGGGCAGGGAATCGCTTTGCAAAAGGACGTGGGCCAGAAAGACCGAATTGCGGGCCGGGTATGACGTGGGGAGTGGAGGGTTGTGAAGAGGACGGTGGAAAAAAGAGGAGGATATGGAAAAAATGTGAAAAGGGAAAAACTGGACGGGTTGACGCGGCTCATATACCCCGAGTTGGTCTTGGCAAGGGAACCCGGGGACCGCGTAGACACACGCAAAAAAGGGAAACGTCGACACAAATGGGGGATATAACCACCCACAACGCGGACAACGTAGGTGGTAACAAGTCCAACACTATGGAAAGTTCGGCATCCGACAGGGAAAGCGAACGCGGGGGACGCGTTTTGAAGCTTCAGTCTACAAGGGAGGGGAAAAAAGATCGGCATGAAAAAGAAGCGACGGAGTAAAGGCTGAGGACAAAGGGGGAGGAATCGGACAGGATCATAAAGAATTGTAAAATCCTCTTACGGGCCGTAAAAAGGACTCGAAAAATGCAAAAAAGACGGTGGACACAAGGCGGTACCCAGAAAGCCAGAAGAAGGAGAACAGGTATGAAATGAAAAAGGGAAGTGGGGAGAAGACCTGCTAGTCCTCAAAGTGGAAAAGGAGAGGGAAATAGCAATAGACCAATCAAGAGAAAAAGAGGCACGCAGGCATCGAATGTATGTGGGGCACGAGTCGACAACAGTGGCAAAACGCTAAGTGTGAATGAGGCTGGGTGGGAAGAATAAAGGAAAATTAGGGAGAACGGCAAGGGTGGAAAATGATACTTCGGTGAAGACCGAATATCTTGGAAATCTAAAAAGCGGCTGCTCGGAAGTTATGGAGAATGCGGGCAGAAAACCTGCGTAGCGGGGGAAAGCACAAGAAAAGGATCGCCGCTTAAATGGGAAGGTGCCCGTTTGAAGAGGGATGAAGACCTGTAGCTAAGAGGTCCTAGGAGCATCGCCGAAACGGTCCAGCACCGGGGGTGCGGAACCTCACGGCTGGGATAAAAAAAAAGTGCAGAACAAAACCCGAACAGCTGGATAATGCAAGCAGAATCAGAAGAAAAAAAAAAGAGGAAGGAGGAAAGCAAAGAGGCAAAAAAGTCTACCGTGAGTGCGGATTGTTTTTGAGGCAGCGAAGAAAACGGGAGGGACCTGTTTACGGCGATGGAATGACTAGCCATAGTCGTAAAGAAAAGCATTTTCATGAAAATTGATACAGGGACAATGCAGGGGGAGAGAAAGAATGTGTAGTTGGACAATGCCGCACCAAAAGAGAAAGAAGAGTATCCATCACTGTCAGGAGCAGCAGAGTAGTGATGGACCATAAAAAGAAATCCCTACCGATGCACCATACGGGAAGGGAGCTGACACGGAAAGACAAAGGAAAGGTGCAAAAGAGAAAGATATGAAAAAGCCGTCGCAGAAGAATAAGCGAAGCTTGCAAGCGGGACAGGGGGATTCCCGAAATACTTTCGCATGAACATACGAGGAATGGGTCTCGGTGGCTGGGGGTCGGATCTGCTGCGGGAAAAAAACCCCCAGAAAGGACTCAAACTTCGGGGAGACAGTCGCGCGACCTCAGGAGTGAAGATAAACGCAGGACCTTCTGTCCCGCGATGAACCCATGCAGAAATTTGAAAGGGAGACTCCAAAAAGTCGGGTGTAAACCGAAAGAAGGGATCTCGCAAGCCAATGAGGGGGGGAAGTCGGGTCGAAAAAAAAAAAACCAGACGTCATTACGGGACGGCAGTGAATGAAACCAACCCGGTTTTGAAAAAGGGAAGGCTTTGCAAAGCCTTGTCGCAGAAGCATCAAAAGTCCCTTGGCTGAAACGTGAAAGAGAAGATCAGAATCGGCTTGAAAAAGGTTACACCCAAAGAGGGAAGTCAGGGGGGGATCGGGAGGTAGACCTGGAAAATGGTCCCTAACAAAAAACCGGCGCGGGGAAAAGGAGCGCGGTCAAAGCCAAATCGACAAAAAAAAAGGAGGGGGGTCTACTCTTCAAACGTTGACAAGGGAAAGAAGAACAGACCAAAAAAAGGGCTGTCATGGAAAAGAAATCGAAGAACCGCAAAAAAATACACGACCGCAACAAGTCCCACTGACCTCAGCACATTCAACGAGATGCCAATTTCTGGCCCAGTAAAACGTCCCGTAGAAAAATAAAGAATCAAAAATTCAAAAAAGGAAAAACAGAAGAAAAGACGAAACTTTTAACGACTCCAAGGGGGACCGTTGTCCCAATCTCCCAAACCGGAAGTGTAGGAACGGTGGACCTAGAAAATTGCAAATCCGAGTCCCTGCAGAAAAAAACTAGCCG
>Ga0179593_1415590_pt1 | contig 11437 bp, 23 predicted proteins | sample CZODoug2_1_08_16_FD_185931 | JGI IMG/M metagenome (GOLD analysis project Ga0179593, IMG submission 185931) | Vadose zone soil fungal communities from Angelo Coast Range Reserve, California, USA - CZODoug2_1_08_16fungal (PacBio error correction) | ecosystem: Environmental > Terrestrial > Soil >...
CCCTAAAAGCTACCATATCGATCAACCATGTGGCAAGTATCCTGGTCACATCGCATTAAGAACTTTGGGGTCTTCCCTGCTGGGTACTAGTCTGGCCGGACAAGGTCGTGCCCTCCATGACGATCCAAGGCCGAAAGGCAAGTCTAAGATTTGAAGGGAAACTAAACCATCGCAGAAATGAAAAAAAAGGAAACGCCGAAACAGCTAGGAAAAACATTGAGGGGAACGAAGGAGGCGACATCACGGTCCGGAATAATGGCCTAAAGAAAGGTGCCCAATTTAGTTACCGGGGGGCCGACTCAATCAAAGTCTAAATACCTCGCCGGAAATTCAGGGGATGTAAAAAAATATGGGATAGGACAAGGTGGGGGGGCAGTGCAGAAAGAAGGTTGGGTGGCGAAGCACGGATTACCTGCTGAGAATCGAATCTCAGTCCTAGGTTACGAGGATGCCGAATGACTAATGGGGGGAGTGCTAGTATATCCCCCGGATCGAACATGCCACTGAAACGAGAATTTTAGCGTCTGGGCCGGGATAATAGGTCAGGCTTGGAAAACCGCGCCCAAACCCGGGGGGATCGGAACGTCCGGGTTAAACACGGGGGGTAGGAAGATGCCGAGAGTCGACAACATGGAGAGAGGCTCCCTACGGGCGCACAACGAGCCGCCGACTTCGTATCCTTGTCGCCTGCAATGTAGGAAAAAGAAGGGGTCATGGAGGACAACTTTGAGTGTACGTCAAGGTGGTAGGAGGGGAGTAGAATTGAAAAAGCCTCGGAAATCGAAAGAACTGGTATGGCTCTAAGAGTCTGCGAAATGTTGAGCAGGGGCGTCGGGGGGGCCGGGATCGAAAACAAATCGAGGCCGGAAAATTATTTCGGGAAAACGGACGAGTGGAAACCAGACTGGGGGAAATCGCACGGAAGTCGCCGAGGGGGATCAGACGCCGAAAACAACCGTTCAGCTGAAGGGGCATTTAAGGAGAGAGAAGCAGTGTGGACGAGAGGTGGGGAGGAATGTCAGAAAAACGAATTGAAAAAAGAAGAATGCAGGCAAATAAGGAACATTTTAGCATGACGGGGAGATACGAGCAATGACAATCAGGAAAAAAAACTGGTGGGGGAACGAGATGCCGGCAACAAGGACGAATTGGGAAGAAAGGGAAAAAGAAAAAAGAATCTATCCCTGGGAAGACAGCACACACCGGACACCCACAGTGTGAAGGGGCAAGAGAAAGATATGAAAAGAAAATGAGTGTGAGCAAGGGAGGAACTAGAGAACCTCAGAACCTGCCCCATCGGAGGAGGAACGGAAAAAATGTATAAAGAGGCGACAGGTTTCCTAAGCAAAGATCCTCAACGGAAATAAAAACGTGCTCCGCCATCGGCAATAAAGAACTGGATCCACAAGACAAGGGGAAAATCGGACAACAACAACGCATATGAAGGGAAAAGGATAGAAATTTGAAACGGACCTCGAGGGGTAGACAGGGCTGGGTCGCTGAAAACGTGGATGAATGGGTCGGAGGGTCTTGAGGATAGGCATTCTTCTCTCTGGTAAAATCAGTTTTCTGGTGCCATCATGTTGGTTTTAGGGGCGTCTTTTGCGGAAAAGAAATCGGGGGAGTGGGCTCGGGAATCAAAAGGCATTTTATTCTATAAACACACTTAATGGGAAGAAACGGGTGTGGGACGGGGGGGCTTCTCTTCGGGAGAGAGGAGAGGGGAGCAGGTCGCGACGACGAAAACAAATTGAAAAGGCTTTGCAACACTTATTCTCGAAACACAACAGGTTGCTGGGGGGAGATGGGGGGGAAGGGGGGCCATGGTTCCTCGGATCGAGTTGGCTTAAATGTTTTCACCAGTTTCTTTATTCTGAAAAAAGGGAGGTAACTTCAGGGGGGGACTCGGAATCCTTTTTAAACACGAAGAGAAAAAAATGTTATAGAGAAAACCATGGCACTGCGTTTTCAAGACACGTTCGGCTGGACGTCCTTGTTCGGACATGCGAAAGTAATAATGTGACCAAAAGTTTCATTTTCTGGTAAGGAAGAAAGGTAAATCCTTCCTGGGGGTTAAGTAAGATAAAGTTTATTCTATGGGGGCACGTGAACGAATTTATTTTAAGGGATTGGAAAAATGGCAGTCGGAAAAAAGTAGGAAGGGGAGACTCAGTGCAGTGATGTCGTGAAGGAACAGCAAGATAAAAACAGTTTGTGAAGGGCAACCATTTGCACAGGAAAGTACATGGGGGGGGTTCTCGAACTTGGACACTTACGGGCGTCGAGAACAGAAACTGTTTTATTACAAATGCCATTCAGGCGGGGGTCGTGCGAGAAACTTCCATAATTGTGGGAGATAGGAGAAAAATTGTTTGTTCAAATCTCCGACGAGGAATTTTTTTCTGGGGAAAAAGACATATAGGATAAGGGGGGAGCAGGACGGGGGGTCGGGGTCCTCATGTGTAGGTAGGGGTGTATTACGCATTTTATATTATGGGTGACACAGGTAGGAATATCCGGTAGAATTCCTAGTTGAAGAAGAAGGCAAATTGACCGTGTTTCCAACAAATGCTCCTCTACCACAACCACAAGAGGGTTTGTCAATAACGGGCCACTGAGGGCGATAAAAGGGAAAGTGGGATTCTAAACTGGTCTTGCAAGATAGGAGGGAATGCCCATGGTTGCACAAAGTAAGCTTACGCGTGATCCTACCTCTGGGGGGAAAGATTGAGGGTCAGGAATCTATGTTCTCGAGAAGTGGGGTTCACGGGAGGAGTGCTAGGGCGGAAAAAATAACTCAGAATAAAAGTCAACCATAGGCTGACTAGGCTGGAGATGGGCATGCCAAATGACGCATCACGCATCGAACTGGAAGACGGGCAACGGGGGGGGGGGGGGGGGGGAAGCAGGCGTGGGTGTTAAGAATGGGCAGTGATATTGCTGTACTAGGGCAAGGTTACCATCAGATTGGCGTAAACTGGGGGGACCCAACGATGGGGGGTCGAGGAAGGTATTGGGACTTGTTATGGATTTTCCTCGGCGGCGACATAGGGATTTAAATGAAAACTTGGGTCAAAGGAACGCCAGCGAGGGCATCCTTGCCATCTCGGGGGGACGAAGGTCGGAGCAGGCACTGCCATACTAGAGTGGCGCCATCATGACTAGATGTGCGAGTGTTTAACAAGAGAAAAATTAGGACGTTGTGGGTACACCCGGCGATGGGAGATTAACGAATAACTCAAGTGCCATCGGAATAGGATAATCTCAAACAAAAAAAACACAAGGGAATTCAGTGGCGTGGGTTTATAAGGAACAAGGGTCTCGACGGTACGTTTCAAAGTCCATTGGCATTAAGGACTAGGGTGTTCCCGTACGCGGTAAACAGCGCAGGAAGCAAATTAAACAACAAGCGGGGTTTTCAAGCTAGGGGGAGGCCTGTTGATGGGATGGATCAACCACACCGGCCCCACAGCAATCTTGGAAACTACTGTTTCGGGGGAGTGCGCACAGATAGGGATGAGAAGGTTCGTTGAAACTCGTGCGGCAAATAGAAAAAACTATAGGCTGGGGCGGGGTTGTGGTTTTTGGGGGGGACTCACTGTTCTCGTGATTGCCGGGAAAGATAAAATTGGTTAAAGGAAAAAAACTTATTACTTGATGTGTGGAAAATCAGCTGGAACCTTTCAAGAGAAATAATAAAACAAGAAAACAGCAAAGAGTGCCATCCGGTGTAAGGGGACGTGTGGCACTCAATGCGAAACACCCCAACTGGCCCCAATAGTAATAAAACTACTCAAACACAAGGGAAGTGGAGGTAGAGAAACTGTTGAAATATGAAAGTGGGAAGACAGGGGGCCCTGGTTATGGGCGGCACAACGGAACGGGAACCGCACTAACTGCGAATGGGGGGCTGTTTAAAAGGGGTCCTCGGGGGCAAAAAAGGCGGCGGAGTGCAGACGAAAATCATGGTGGGTCCTGTTAATGAAACGGAGTCATCGCGCTTCATAGCGCGACTTTTACCGGGAGAGAAAACGCCCGAGACAAGAGACTTAGTTAGGACGCGAGACATGTGCCTAGGGGGGAACATGAAACTAACGAAATCTATGGTCATCCTGGGCAGACGTTAGGAAACGAAAAAAAAGATTGGTTGAAAGAAAATTCTGGGTCATCGGTCAAAAAGGACGACGAGCGGGAAAACATCAGTGAATGTTCCAACCCCAAAAGGACCACCAGGGGTTGGTGTTACGCGAAGGTATCGTAACTCTGTTGAACAAAGAGGAATGGAAGGTCAATGGGTCTTTTGCAAAGAGGCTCAAGGACAAAAGGAGAGAAAAGGGGGAGTCGAAAGTACTCAAAGGAAGGAAGTGGGGGTGAGCGCGAGGAGAACTATTACCTGGACTGTGGGAAGTCAGTCATAAAGCGCAAGGTTCCAAAAAAGAGCGAAAGACGTTGAAGAGTGACCGAAAAGTTAAAAAAAAAAATGAGAAAAGCGCAGACATGATGGCTACCGTTAGGGCAGGGGAGATAGAACTCTAGAGAATGAAAAGATGGAATACGACCTGGAGGGGAATTGAAATAAATAGTTGCGCAGGGACACTTCTGGAGCAAGGTGAAAATAATACCCAGGAACCCTCACCCAAGTGAAAAGGACCAGAGGCACATCATAGATGTGGACAAACCTGGAAGTGGGAGAACAAAGGGGCAAGGAGTCCCGTGGAACGGGGAGAGCCCATACTAGAGAATACAAAAAAGTTGAAGGCGACGGGGGGACACCAGGCATTGAAAGAGATCGGGAAAAACAACCCCCCCGGGAGAAGGTCATTGGTTACTCAAGGCCACAAGAAGGCCCTCCTGGGCATTGCGTAAGAAAACGGTAGAGTCCCGCTCAATAAGAAGGGGAGGGAAACGCTCCTCAAATACAGGAAAAGTCCTTCTTTCCAGACGACACACATGAAGGAAGGTCCGCAAGCTTGGTGGCCCAAATGGATAGACGAAAAAATGCAAACAAATTTCGCGATAAAAGAACCTCGACGAAGACAGTGGGTGACACAGTGAAAAAGGAAAAAAGTGTAGCGTCCGCGATGGGGCGCCGGCTTCACTTGCTTGGGAAAAAAGCTCTGAGGGGAGTAAGGCCCAGAAAGACTCCCCAGTTCCTATGTAAACCCGAGAAAGAAAACACGCAATCGGATGACACGGAGAGTTAACTCAGGTAACGCCCAGAAAACTGTGCGCGTAACAGGTGACATTACACGGGGAAGGCATTCCGAGACTAAAAGGGAAGTAGACAGAGTGGCTAGCATACACAGAATGGAGACGACGCTTCAGTTAAGGAAGCCAATGCAAGGGAGAGGGGAGGCAAAATGGAAGAAAAAAGGTTCTGGGTTACTTCCACTTTTGGGTTCGGAGAAGGAAGAAAAAAAAAACATCGAATGAGGAGCGCAGACGTCCGGAAAGAGGTGATGGGGTGTAGGGAAGGAGGGGGGGTGTGAACAAAAAAGGGGGGCGTTGAAGTGGACATCGAAGTCAACTTTGAGCGTCCTTCACAGGGGTGGAAAAAAAAACAAGACTTGACAGGGAAAAGCATTCATCTTGGGGAAACTAAAAACCTTCGAAGGGAGGCAACGCACGAAGCCGCACGGACAGCCAGCCACTGCAGGTAATTTCAGAAGAAAAGGGGGGGGGGATAAATATAAAATTGGTCCGAAGTCAAACCAGAAGAACCATAAGTCAATGCAAGAGAAGGGGCGTAACAAAAAAAAAAAAAGGAAAGAAAAGTGACCAAGATCTTACGATCAAAGGGTCAAATACCCAGCAAAAAGGATGGGTGAGAAAGAAAGATTCAAAGCCAAGGTAAGGGATTTGGAATCCGTTGAAAGACGCGCAAATCCAGGTCGAAAACACCGTCCCACAACATGGGACAGTAATATCCCTTATAGAAATTTAGAGAGGGGGGAAAAACGCACCAGGACAAAGGAAATCAACATCTTAACCTCCCAAAAAAAAAACAAGAACAGAGGAGAAAAGAGTTAAAAAAAGGGAAGAAGAAGAAAAAGGGAGCAAAGAAAAAAGGAATACACGGACTCCTCAAGAGCAAAAACGACCCGGAATCCAACTTTCCCGAAAATCAGGAGAAACCAAAAAAAAGGATGATGAGGAGAGATATTCCCCAAAACGGTCCAAGATCGGAGGAGGTTGGACGACTGGGGGCGAAGGGGAGTTGGTCAAAGGGGGGGGTTAGGGAAAGGCGATGGGCGCTTTATAGTTTGGGAGTGGTTTTCTTGGCGGTGAGTGTTGCTCTGAGAGGACCACGGGCGGGGGCGAGATGACAACCGGCGTTTTAAAAGGATCCGGCTAGGCCGTAAAAGGGGGGGGAAAGGGGTGGGGGAAACTCTGAAGAGAGCGTCGGGAGCTACGCAGAACAACAGTTACAATGGCGTAAATACTGAGAGGAAGAAAAGGAGGTGAGGTGAAGTCCTGTGGACGGAAAGAGTTCAGGGGGAGACAATGTGTTTGGGGAGGAGTTCTTTCCTGTTGTTCTTAGGGGAAAATCTGGGAAACTGAACCCGGGGGAATAAGACCACGTAGTCTCTATAAAAAGACTTTGAACGAGGGGAAAGTACGTATAGACGGGCTACCTGAGAAGGGTCACTTTTCTATTCCAAAAAGAGGACGGGGAAGGCGAGAAAAGAATGGTTGGAAGAGAGTTGGAGGATTCAAGGCAAAAACGAAGGGGGAAGGGAAGGAACCTATACGTCCTTAGGACGCCGGGAATGGAGAGATTTGTAGGCAGAATAATAAAAAATTAACGTCAAACGAAAAGGGGGGGGCGTCCATTAAGGGGAGAGGAAGTTCGGGAGAACAGGATCTTGAACTGAGACGGTCTTGATTCTGATAGCAGAGAGAGGGGGGGGAACGTGCTCAGTTAGAGGCATCGGCTACGTGGAATGTAATCTTGAGGGCTAAAAAATGTGGAGGGGGGACAATAACCCTGAAAGGAACGAAAACGGCAAGGATTTGCAACTTTCGGGGGTGGGGAACGGGATTGACTGGAAGGGAAGTAAGAATCAGGGGTGAATCCGTCACTAAATTAAAGAGAAGGGAAAAACGGGAGAAAAACAATGATGAAAGGGCTCCCAAAACTTGGGGGGAAGTGGGGAAATCTTTTATCGGTTAGGAGAAGGTCAGTTTAGCGAAAGTTCGTGGGGGCATAGGCTGTATCCAAGGGGGGAAACCCGCTGGTGCACTCTTCGGAAATGGGTGGTTGAGACCAGCGATTGAAGCCACTCCGAAGGGGGATGCGGCGTCAGTGGAAGACGAGGAACAATAGGAGGGAATTTGACTCTAAGAACGAGGGAAATCACATAGTTAGGGTCCGGGTGCTAAGAAGTGGGGGTTTAAACCCATAACCGGAAAAACCAATCTGAAAATGCCGTACTGAAAAAGGGGGTACGAGCGATTGGTTTCCTGGAGAGGGATGGTAAGAAAAAAGGAAAGCTTTTTCAGAAGGAAAGTTCGTATAACTGAACCTTTGGTTGCCAAAAAAATCTCTAGGGAGGGAGGGGTCGGAGGGCGATGAAAGAACTTGTAATTGGCTTGGAAGTTGAGAAGAGGAGTGAAGAGATTCTCGAAAAAAGCCATCTACGTTGCAAGAGGGGGGAGAGAAGTGGGAAAGCATAATCATTTATACTTCCCATAAATCATCATGGGGAGTCAGGGGGTGGGGAAAAAGGATTGTCCCCGGATCAGAGGGGAAAGGGGGGAACTTGCGGGATTAACGAAAAACCCCCCTAAAAAAGAGAAGGACGCGGAAAAAAAAAAAAAAAGGCGGCACCTGCCTTCCTTGGAGCTTTGGGGATCGAGGGGAGGAACGGAAGGGGGAAGAAAAGATTTGCAAAAAAAATTCCATGGGAAATAGTGTGGGGAAAAGAGCCAAGAAAAAGGAATTCTACGAGAAGAACAAAGTAGAACTTTGGGAAAAGCAAGATCCGGAAGGAGGAAAAAACACCCACCATGCAATCCTTCCATCTTGGTATTGGGGGGGGAACATAAAAGAAAAAAGTCCTTATGCACTCGGGGTAGGGGATTCAAAGAGGGCGGCACGAGTTCTAGAGACTCATCCCTTTGATCAGGGTCTTTGGGGGGAGTTTGGGGGGGAAGCCCGGGGGAAAAAGGAGTTGGAACAGAAGTTCCTGCTAGAAAAAGGGGGAGAAAGACACCCAATTTGGACTTATGGTGGGGAGCCCACCTTGGGCAAAGAGAGAAACGAAAATTCCATCAATTGGTTACCTGAGGCTGAAGGGGGAAGAAGAAGGAGGAAAAATGGAGACAAGAAGGGATGGATCAGAGCTCAAAAAAACGGTTAGTGATAGAAAGTACGATATGGCGAGGGTGAGGGAAGAGGTGGGGCAAATTGGTTGGTACCTTAGGCAGAAAATTCAAAAGGGTGAAAAGAAGCTGCGGGAAACACAGAGAAAAAATTAGGGGGAGGAAGAATATGGTCCCACAAAGCTTACAAAATCAGGGGGGAGGGGGTGACAGGAGGACCAGATGCTCGCAAGGCACTATTCAAACGCGATTCAACCGGAAAGAAAAGGCTTCCCCAGAAAAAGGTAGGGAAGGAGGAGAAGGAAAATTACGCAAGAAAGGGTGTTCCTCTGGAACGGGACTCATGGAAGAAATCAGTAAGTTAGAGAAAAATAAAAAAAACCTCTTAGGAAAAGAAAATTTCTTTTCTGGGGATCCTGCCAAAAGGACTAAGAGCCGTTAAAAAAAAAAAAGGGGCGAGGGCAGGGCTCGGAAAACAGGGACATAGAGGTTTGGGGGCAAATCATCACAGGGGGGGGGACCCCCTGGAGGAAAACAGGGAGAGGACAAAGGACCAAAAGATTTTTTTACTCTATGTTCCGAGAAGGGGGGGGGAGGAGGGGGAAAGTTCTCCACCCAGGTGCCCTTTGATCTCGTCTACGCGGATCTCTCGTCAGGGCTTTAGTCCCTTTTCAGGCTAATCGGCCCTAAGAACAAAAGGGACGGGGGATCGAGAATGTCAAAAAAAAAGGCCTATGTAGGAGAGAATAGGAATGGCATTGACCTGGAGAACTAATCAGAAGAAATGCCCATAATAAGCGTTTAGGGGGAGTAAACGGAGGTTGGGGGGCAGGAAATCATGGATGATCGACATGAGCAAGCAAAAGGAAGAATAGGAAATCATTTGAGTCCCAGACTGACATAAAACTGTCTGTGGTTACCCAACCTGTCCGGTAAGGAAAAGAGGGGGAAAAACTGAACTGAATGGCGGGCCAAATAAGAAGACGTACAAAAGACCTATAACCTGCCTGAGCAATAGGGAAGGGCATTGCGGCACGAGCTGACAGGGGAGCATGGCAAAAAGAAAGGGAGGACACTTAATAACAAAAGGAAAGGGGCAAGAAATTGGGAACTGGTTATTCAAAAACAACGAAGGAAGAAAAAAGGGAAAAAAGCACGCATCGATGAAGAGTCGACAAAACAAGATAGGTTAAAATACGCCAGAAGAAAACAAGAAAAGGAGGTTTCCTAAGGGGAAAAGTCTAAGCTGAAGAAAAGAGCGAACCTCCTATGAGGAAACAGGGAAAACAAAGGTTCCTACGCGGCGGGTTCGCCAGCTTCCCGGGACAGATGCAATCGAAAAGATAAGCAAAAAAAAAGTCCAAGGACCAACAGGGAAGTACAAGATCAAGACACATGCTCCCGAATCGTACTGCGTCAGAGGGAAAGGCGAAGGGAGGGCAAAAACAATTTGGTCTAGCCACCGTGGAAATGGTAAGTCGCAGGGGGACCGACGACTAAAAAAAAAAGGCTACCAGATGAGACATCAACCAAAAATGGGAGACAGACACAAGAGCGTTTCTCAAAAGAAGAGCGCATTAGAAAAAAAGGGGAGGGGGTAAGTCAGGGTGGGTACGGAGGAAGCTCCTGACAAATCTGAAACTATGAGAAGGAAAGCATCAGTTCGAAGGAACGTATTGGCCGTGGGAAAGAGGCATCAACTTTCGCGCAGCCCATTTATGTTTCAAGGAGAAAGGCAAAGGGGTACAGCAAATGAAATCTGGGGGTGGGGAATGACAAAGCTAAGGAGAAGACGCCTGGGAGAAAAGAAGAGTTCCACCGTGGCGGAAGGGTCAGGAGGGGTGGTCTCTTGGAGTGGACCGAGGGGGGAAAAAAAAGAAATGACCAAGAAGAGCAGGCAGCAGACTTGCGCAACATTGTTACGCAATAAGAAAAATCTTACAAAAGTAACCGAAAAACCACAGAAAGGGGGGGGGTACACGCAGGATGCGGGCAGAATTTGTCCTGGGCAAGGTGTGCGTAGAAAAAAAAAAGCATATAAATGGGAAGAACACCGGAAAAAAAGGACGCGCAATATAATGAAGCAAAAGGAAGGTTGATCGAGAAAAAACAAAAAAAAACCGCACAAAGAAAAAAAGAAAAAAAAAAAAAAAAAAAAAAAAGGAAGGGGAACCCATGGCCGATCGAAAAAAAAGTAGAAAGTAAAGACCCTCGCCATAAAGAAGAACCAAAACCCCGGTAAAGGTCAAAAACAAAAGGAAAGAAGGGGAAATAATGTCGGTCCTGGGAGAAGGGGCTTCGGTATTTCTCTGGAGGACGTGAGGGGGGAAGGAGGGGGAATTTTAGGGCATGCTGTCGCTTTGTCAGTGATTGGGGTTCTGTTTGGGGGGGGAGGGACCGTTGCGGCTACTCCCCTGGGCAACGCGATAACGGGCTGGGGAGGGATTGACGGGGAAACTATACATTGTCCAGTCCAACTGGGTGGTGAGGAAGAAAGGAAAAAAGTGATAAAGGAATCGTCGCGACAAAAAGCCCCGGAAAATGTGCCTCAAGGGAGAAGCGTCAATAAGGTTTAAATGTTAGGGAAGGGGAGAGGAAAAAAAGACTGTGGGCAAGGCATTGGAAAAGGGTATCTTGCCAGGAGGGTTGGCTTCTGGGTCAATGAGGTGGGTGAAAAATTTGACACGCCACACCTGATAATAGAAGACTAACGGGACGCTGCACGGCGTCTTAGCGTCGTCCTACCGGCGACAGGTGGGGAAGGAACAAGATAATTGAAAGGACTGTAAAGGGAAGCGGCGCGAAATAAAAGGGGGGAAGGCGGATTAGTATGACACGAAAAGGACGCCAGTATGCCGGTCAAAGAACCGGTCGAGAAAGAATTCGGAAAGCAGAGCGGGGGAAGAATCACTAAACCCATTGACGGGATACACTAAAGGGGGAAAAATTCCAGGAAACGACAGGGATGAAAAGGTTCTTGTAACTGAGCGTACATTGGGGTTTAAAAGGACGACCAATCGGGGGGAGAGGAGAATTTTTAGAGGAATCTTCAGAAGCGGAGTGAAAAGGGAAAAGCTAAGGTGGAGACAAATTTGGGCTGGCACTCAAGGGG
>Ga0179593_1481925_pt1 | contig 11437 bp, 15 predicted proteins | sample CZODoug2_1_08_16_FD_185931 | JGI IMG/M metagenome (GOLD analysis project Ga0179593, IMG submission 185931) | Vadose zone soil fungal communities from Angelo Coast Range Reserve, California, USA - CZODoug2_1_08_16fungal (PacBio error correction) | ecosystem: Environmental > Terrestrial > Soil >...
TTAAAGGGGCCGCGACAGGGTGGACTTTTCAGAGCACGGAAAGAATTGAACAATAAAGGGGTAAGAAGAGCCCGGCAATCACTCGGAGCAAAAAAGGTCGCCGCGAGGGGTCAGATGGATCGTTGAAAAGAGGGTGATAGACAGAAAAAGGGGACGAAGGAACGGGCCTGAAAAGGGGGGGGCAAACTCAAAAATCACATATAGGATCAACTCTACCGAAAGAAAATTTCGTGATCGTCGAAAGAGAAAGAAGTTGGGGTACCACTAAAAAGAAGAAGTGTACGTGGAGGAAGGAGGCCGAGGTCTGAAGCCAAGCCTTAATACGAGTACCACAGCGCATAAAATGAGAACGTGGTGATGACACGGAGAATGGGGGTTTTGAAGGCGGCGCAGAAGTACGAGGGGAAACCAGGGAAAAATACGTCACTACACATCAAAAAAAAATACACCGGGGGGGGTGGTAAGAAACAGGAGGGGAAACGGGCCATCTGACTTGTCAGGAAAGAGGAACTATCATCGAGAGGACTTGAACGGGTAAAGAGTGGGACCAGAAAATCTGAGAAAGTGGGGAGATGGAGCGTAAACGCACAGTCCGTCGGCGTTTCGCAAGCTTGGAAATCTATGGACAAGACATCGTCCAGGGGAGTGCACCAATCCATCCGGCACCAAAAACATTACGAAAGAGGGGAAAGGAAAGAAAACTGTTAACGAAGGAGAAAACAACGAAAAGACTTGGCGAGCGATCCGGGAACGTGGGGGAAGTCCAGAATTACGTCGTAGGAGCATGCTGAGACTCCAACATATAGGAGTCGGGCATAAAGAAGGAACAGAGGAAACCTATTTTTGACTCGAAGGGGAAAAGTACGCGGCGATATTGAGAGATTTGTTAAATCGGCGTGCGCAGGAAGGGGGAAGGAAGCTGGTCATCAGAAGGAGAGGAACGCGCATGGCATCAAAAATCGTAAACTAACAATCGACAGTGTTCCGGTCAGCAGGGCAGTAAACTGTCTAATGGATTCACAGGCGAGCAAATCGTGGCGCTAAACAAAGGCGAACAGCACAAGCAACTTGGGGGGGGTCAGAAGTATTGCGTTCGGCCACCCAGCATCCGGTGGAAAAATTTTCGCCCTCCATCGCCAAAGGAGAGATTGAAAAACTAAAGTTCTGGGGAAGAGGAGATTGTGGGGGCAATGTCGGAAAAGGTCGGAGTTAATGGGGAAAAAAAGAAGACGATTGGGGTTCGCTTGAAAGTAAAGAAAGAAAAAAAGAAAAAGGGGCAGCGGAAAATGGTTCCTGGCTCATCAAGACCTTACAACATTTGGAAAAAAAGGAAATTCGCCGTCGGCGGGGGAGGCAATCGAAGACTGCGCTTGATTTGCCACAGAAAAACTGGTCATTTAGGAAAAAGGGGGAAGTTACCCGCCGTTACTTGGAACCAAAAGGGCGTGGGGGGAGATTGACAGACTTCATTTGAAAGCGCGCGTCGAAAGGGGGCCATCAAAAGGGCACTGACAACGCTGCCAGCGTCGGAATTCAAGGACGAGGTGGGGGTTTGCAGAAGGGAGAAAAAAGGAAGGCGGCTTCGGAGCTACACACGCGGAAATAAAAGAGCCGCCGTCACTGTGCACTTTGTCTCGCAGGAAGGGACATCCTGCTTACGACCAGGGGGGACGACGCGCAGCACCATGCGAACATCGAGAAAATCTAGAGGAAAATAAGAACGACCTTTCGCGAAGGGAAGGGGGGTCGAAAAAATCACGCCCCGCGCGTAAGGAGGGAGGAATGAAATTGCCAGATTACTGCGAGGGGAAAGGGGAAAGACAATCGCGAAAAACATTCGGGGGAAAGGCAAGAGGGTAAACTCTTCCATAGTCGGTAAAAAAGGAGCAAGTTGTCGGAGCCTGCAGAAAGGTGATGAGCCGATGTCGCTGCAGAAAAAAAAGAAAGGAGGAAAGACTAATTCTTGCCCTAAAGATGGGAAAAAAATAGGGGTTACGCGCAATATCTGAGCGAGGGATTTGCCATGTCCGTGCCTTGCCAGAAAAAGGTCTTTATTTTTGGCCAATAAATCAGGCAAAAGAGGGCATTCGCAGATCCAAGACGCCCAGATTGCTTCATTCTAGAACAACAAAAAAGATAAGAAAGATGAAAGACAAACACTGGGCGTAAAAAGAAAGGAAAGAAATGCAGCTGTACCTGGACAACATCGACAACATTCAATCTCTGGGAAAAACGAAAAGAGCCACGCGCTCAGTATGGTAAGAAACCTATGGAGATGGGGGGGAAGAAAATGTGGTCGTAAACCTTTACGAACGGCGAGGAAGCAAGAATCGAAAACATAACACGCGCAAGTCTAAAGGCGAAAAGGAGGTTGGTCGAACTAAAGAAAAGGGGGGAAAAAGGGAAATTCCGAAGCCTTGCGCGAGGGAGTGGGGCCATCCCCTTCCTCATCAGAAAAGAAGACTTCCGCCAATCCGGAATCTGCGCGAATACAAGAGTCGGGGCGGGAGGTGGGAAGTCAAGGAAAAGACTCGAAAGTGAAAAGGGATTTTATGAACGGACGTGATTCGGATGGGGTGCTGCATTCGTCACCATAAGTGTCGAAAAAAAAAATTTATGACGCAAGGCCGGACAGTCGACGCGGGTGGGGAGAGTTGTCGGAAAACTCAAGCCGAGTGGGAACTCCAGCACCAACGGAAGATTTCGCACGAAACGAAAAAAAGATGCCAGGAACAGTGGGAAAGACTGGAAAAAAGAGCGTAAACCTGGAAAATTGGTAGAGAATCCGCCGGAAAAAATCAAATCACTTCTGCAGTCAAGGACGGTTCCTGAATTGAAGAGGGGAAAGAAAGAAAACTGAGCCAACACAAAAAAACAAAGCGGGAAGACAATATCAAAAAAATCCGAAACTACTTGCAAGAGGAGGAAAGGTAAAGCCAGGCTATGAGGAAATGAAGATCCGCTGCAACGCTCTTTCAAACGAAGAGGGGTTCCAGCAAAATACCAGACTTTTGGGGGGAACACCTGCCGAGAATTGAAAGGGCTGGGAAGCTAGCCACCAAAGCCACCAGGCCGAGACCCAAAAAATCTTGGCGAGGTGCTGGCGGGACGATGCTGGGGGGGTGTGGAGAAACAAGACGGCGCAACCGAGCACACCAAGGTGCTCGGACGAGGCGAATTTTTCCAAGGAGAAAGGGGGGCTCTCAAGGAAAAAAAGGAATCAGCGAGCGAATAGTGGGAGGAAGGACTTTTAGGGTCCTACAGTGGAGCAACGAAGGCAGCGGATCAGAAGGGAAGAAAGGTCAAATACCACAATACGAGACCGAAAACCCGATATTGCCCATGGAAAAAAAAAGCGTCGAAGGCGGTGCCAAAAAAACAGTACAAAAACTCAATTGACTCGGGTCTGCGGGCTTGAAAGAGTGCTGTTCGCGAGACAGCAAAGGCAGATACATCGGAGCGGAACATTTCCCCCGAGGTAAGGGGGGCTGCACTAGAGGGGACTCCGTTCCCGTGGGCTGAAACGTAGCGCGGAAAGGGTGGGGGGGGGGGAGGAGGGAGGGATGATCTGCGATGTCGTTTTACAAGAGGATTGCCACAAAGGGGGGAGCACCGCTAAGGAAGGGACCGCTTTAACAGTAGAGACAAAGTATACCATATGGGGGGGACTAAATCATTACTAGGGGAGAATAAGCGGGCCAAGTTAAGAAGTCATAAAAACTGTTAAGAGGGACGCACGGGCACTTAAGAAATGATCACCTGGGTTTCGAGGTCGAAAGGGGATTGTTTTTTCCCGCGTCGGTTATCCCAAGGCAGAAGGCGCCTGGAGGCAAAAACGTCTCTCCGTCCAGTGAGTCAACATTTGGGAAAAGGGTCGCAAGAATGAAATTGTGTGTTACGCTGGAAGGGTACGGGAAAAAGATCTTCTTGGCTTCCATCCGGGAAAAAAGACCTAAAAACTCAATCGCGTTGGGCAAGGGTTATTGAAAAAGGTAACAACGCCCGGAGATCAGAAAAGATGTCCAGGATCACCAGAGTGGGGGCAGATGAATCAAGGATAGGAGGAATTTTGCAAAGACGCGGGGGGGCGATGGTGAAAAGATGGAGTCGGTCTCTACCGAGTTGACAAACGATCCTTAAGACATAACAGAAAATCGATCTGCTAAAAAAGAAAGGTGGCCGGGATCGGCAACCAGGAAAGATGACTGGTTAAAGTTGCATGCATGCAACGGAAAAGAGCGGCCAATTTAAATGAACCTCAAACAACACGGAGGAAAGAGAGATTTCAAATGGGCCGCGGGAGGGGGGCCTTAAACCATGCACGGAAAAAAGATTTCACTGCGGACAGTGTTGCCGATCAAACGCAAAAAAAGGGGAAGAAGTCGCTGACCGAGCTTAATTCGGAAGATCGGTTTAAAGGTATCGACCGGAACAAGAGTGCGCGTCAAAAAACGGAGGGGGGGGGCAGTCTTGAAAAAAAACAACATGCAATATGATAAAAGCGATAACAAAGCAAAATTAAAGTACCGGAGACCTCTCGCCGGCGGGGGGGGGGTTCGCGAAAAAACAAAGCAAGGGGTAGATTCTTAGGTCGCGAGTAGGGGTAAAGCCACCGTCATTCCGAGGAAGCCCGGGAAAAACAGAATCAAATGTCACGAAAAATTGGTTGTTCATGCTACTGGGGAGGGAAAATTCTGCGCCCTTTCAGGCGAAGGGGCTGCCGAACGGTTAACAAGAAAAAAAAAGAAGCGTCATCACCCTAGCAACGGAAGACTCTTGCAAAGGAGGGTCTAAAAAATATCTGGGAGGTCAACGTCGGGGAGACAGAGAAGAGTCATTGTTCAAGGGGGGACAAGGGGGGGGAATCCCGTACCATATGTCTAACCTTGGGAGAAAAAGGTAAAAGCGAGCACGGAAGCGCAGTGGCCAAGAATGGTGGCGAAAGGGCCAATCAGCAAGAAGGGCACCAATGATAAGCCCAAAATTAAACAAAAAGTAAAAATAAGGACGAAAACTCGTAGACCATAAAGGAGAGACCCGGTGGACAATGTGGGGAGCGGAGGAAAAAAGGAAGAGGAGCTGCATGCTGGAACCTCGAAACAAAAAGGTCGAAACAAGCCACTGCGGAAAAGGAGGGGTGTGGTGAAGGTTTTGACGAAAAAGAAGAAAAGGCTCTGTAAAGAGGGGAAAATAAGAAAGGCGCAACTTTGTTTTGAATGCGTGCCATCGCATGAAGAGAGTCCGCTCATGTGGAGGTTGTTCTAGCAATGAGGGGGATAATAACACATTAGGCACCGGGGGCTTTCCTACTAGTTCCTGCCAGGAGGAATGGGACTTGCGAGCAATACGTGCGCAAAAGCAGAAATCGGCAACTGGTGGGGGTTCGGCGCGTGGGGAGAAGAAAAACAGAAAAAGTGGGGCACAACATTTTGCCGCAAGCAAAGCGAGGAAGAATGTTCGCGTAAACGACTCCGGGGGTGGATCGCGAAGGTTGGGGATAAAACAACGAAAAAAATGTATAGGAAAAAACGGAAAGGTTGGGACTGGAATGGACTCGCATCATGTGCATGGAAAGAGTGGGGAAAAAAAAATAAGAGGTTCCACACAGAGCCTCGGCTGCACCAGTGGAAAGACTGGAAATTCGCCTTCGCAGGAAGTAAACTAGCTAAGGCAGCTCACGGCTTGATACCCAGAAAAGCCCGAGCAAGGGGGGAGGAAAACGGGAAGGGAAAAACGCGAAAGACATTTGGGGACGCCCAAGAGGTTAAACGGTCGAGAGGATAAAGGCAACTTCAGTTGATCGAAAGCGAGGGGGGAGAAGAGGAAGAACAAATGCCGAACGAACAAAAGACAACAAAAAGCCACTCGCGAGGTGGGAGGTTCGAGTTCTCCCCACGGGAAAGACTGCTTGCGGATCGAACACAAAAAAAAGGAGCAACGAAAAAAAAGATTGTGAAAAAGGCAGAAAGCCCGAAAAGCAGACACTGGAGTGGACGACGAGAAAAAAGCATAAAACCAGACAAAAAGAAGAGACGGAGGAAGGAAACGACTTTCGCGCCGCGTCATTTTTCATATAAAAGCACAAAGTGACGGAGCAGATCCTATTGGCAGAGAGGGGAGGGGATGAATGAAAACGTGGCCCACGGAGCATAGCATCGGAAGAGGCATAAAAAAAAAGGCGGTCTCCGGAGAACAAGAAGTCGTACCATTATTGGGAGCCAACTGCGGTACGGAATCCAGTTGATATAACTCCTCGAGTGGGGGAGAGGAAGCACCAAACGTTCTCCCGCCCGACTGACCATTGTCTGAAGAAGAAAGGAGAAAATCGTTCGCAGAAGATGGGGGGGTGGGACAATGGCCGGCCTGGAACTTAAACCAGGGGGGTGTTTTTCATTGGCAAGGGGAGGAAAGGGGGGAAAAAAAAAGATCCAAAACCGCTTGCATTACTCAGAATTCGTAGACGCCTGGGGAAGTGTGTTTTGAACTCTCCCAACAAAAGAGAAGGAGACAGGCGTCCGAAAAGAATCTGGGAAAACGAGGAAGGGGTAAGACAACAACATCGACAACCTTCAAAGCGCAAGGAAAGGACGGACCATTGGCCACAAGCCGGAGAAAAGGAGAGAAATTTCGTCTAAGGGAATGGGGGGAAGAAACGCCGAAACGGGGGGAAGAGGTGAAAAAAGAAATCGAGTCGCCTCAGGAAAAAGGCGACCTACGAAAACGAAGGAGGCTCACAATTGGTACGACCGCTGAAAGAAAAGGAAAAACGGTCCTCGACCTGAATCGAATTGATAAAGTGTGGGCCATAAACGCACTCAAAAAGAAGGGGAAGGTAAAGAAGGACCATGCATCCGCACGGCGAACGAAGCAGGGGTTATTGAGATAAAGTAACTAAGAAGGCAGGTAAGTGAGGGGAGGGGACCAGCCAAAATTTTGCGATGGTACTAAGGCGCACCGAAAGAAAGCAGAATGGGATGACGAAAAACGTTTACGGTGCGCACGGGGGGGTCCAGATGGCTATCAAAATACTCCCGGCGGAGGAAAAGTCTCCAACCAAAATACGGAGGGAGACCAACGTCAAAAAAACGCCTCGGTGAGCCCAAAAAAACCCTGGAAAGGGACTTGATCCTGGGGCGAAAAACTGGGGGTCATAGAGAAGAAAAAGTAAAACCTACCGGTGGGATAAGTCGCGGTTCTAGGATACGAAAAAGGTCCCAAAATAAAAAAATGAAGCCCAGGGAGTTGAAATCAAGAAAATTATCTAGAGAGCAAAGAAACATCCAATTCCGAAGGCGAAAAGGGCTGGGAAAGGGGCTAAAACTAGGGGTGAATAACAATCGATCCCTGCAACTATGGGAGAAATGCCTTTCAAAATATTCACGAGAAAAGCAAAGAACAACAATAAGAGGGTTGGGAGAAACAAAGGAATATTCGGACCGTTTGCACGCAGGGGAAAACGGGACGTCAAACCAAAGCAGTGGGGGTAACCGCACGATCACGAACGATAGGCGTGGAGGGAAGATTTAAAAACGTGAGGGGGGGTGGCAGAGAAAAAGTCGAGAAAACCCATTATAGGGAGCTCCAATCGCCGGCGATTTTGGGAAAGAGGAGAAAAAAAAGGATAATTCAAGAACGGAAGGCAGGACTCCTTCCAAGTGGCGCAAGACGGGAAAGAAAAAGATGGGGGCAAAAACAACCGCGGCGCGGAGAGGAGGAAAAGGGGAACGCATCCACAACAGATGAATAACCGATCGGTAGACAATGCAAAATAAAATAAAAAAAAAGTGTCCGAAAAGAGGAAAAAAAAACCGATGGGAAATTGCTGCAGGGGAGGGGGGGAGCACTAGAATATTATGGAAAAGAAGAAATTCGCTCCTAATTCATCTTTATGCACGGCGGAAAGGGGACAAAGTAACCTATAGAGGCAAAGAAGAGGGTTAAACGCGTCGGAGCAGAGTTCTGGAAAAGGCAAAAAGAGGGAAAAAGGGTTTGCGCCAGGAGGTGGGGGGAAAGGAAACGATGTATGGAAACACACGGGAAGAAAGATTTGCACAAAGGGATTGAACAAAGAGAAGGAAGAAAGATGGTGACATCGCACAAAGGAGAAAGAGGAAGAACATCATCTGACAAGAAATGAAACGTAACGGGGGGAGTACCAGATTTAATCCACACAAAGAAAAAGTCATCTAACTGGACCACGGCAGGGGGAAAAGCAAGGAAACCTTTGGAGGAGGGGGGAGGGGAAGAGGTAGGGTTGTTTTGTTTTCCAAGCGGAACGGCAAGAAGAAGGGGATGCCAGGGAAAAAGAAGGGCATGGGGATTTGGTCTGCAGAAAAATGTGAGTAGCTGGTGGTACGGGAGGGAAAAGAAGCAATGAAACGGAGGGGAATGGGATGAAGGCGACGAAACTCCGAAACTGGGAGGGAAGGGGGGAAATTTTTGCCGGAAGAACCACGGCAGAGAAAATAAGAGATAAAAAAATTTTGGGTGGGCAGAGGGGAGGTGGAAATCAAAAATGGCTTAGTGTTGGCAAAGGAACTTAAAAACGGGCAAACGAGCTCAGAGGACGCCAAAGAAAAAGGAGTCAAAAAGAGATTAAAAGAATGCAAGCGGCGAAAGCATCTAGCAAAAAGAAAATGATTGAAGGGAGAGGAAAAAGTCGAAAATAGGAAATGAGGGGGAAGCAAGGAAAACAGCACCCGTCCACGGGGGGAAAAAGAAGAAAAAGAATACATGAAAAAAAAGAGAAGGTTAAAAGAGGAGAATTAAAGGGGGAAGAGGAAGGGGGGGGGGGGGGAGGTGGAAAACGAAAATAAGGTAAGGAGAAAGGTTGCCGATAAGCAGAAAGGAAAGCTCGCTGGCATAAGGAGGTGCATTCGGAAGAAAAGACGGGGGGGGGAAACTGAAGAGAAACGACACGCGCGAGGAAGACGATGGCCGCGTCGGGGGACAAAAAAAGGAAAAAATAGACAGGGAGAAAAGGCAAACAAAAAAGGAGGGGGGGTAGTCACGGAAAGAAGCCGGAGGTTGTTTATATGAAAATAAAAAGGAACCTCCAGGGTAGGGGGGCGTTTGATGATAAAGCGGAGTGAGCGGGAAAAAAACTTCAGGCACTAAGAAAAAGCATACCCCAATCCAGACAGAAAAAAGCACGAAAACAATGGTTGAAAAAGAGGCCGGGCTACTTTTGGGAGAAAGCGAAAACTTGGAAAAAACTACTCCAAAGGAAGAGGGGAAAAAAAGGAAAACATAACAAAAGAAAACACACGGAAGACCTCGGGAAAACACGTGCAGGGAAGGGTTTGAATGTGCGAAGGCGGAAAGCGGGCAAAGAGGGAATTTGTCAACGGAATCTGATGTCCCGTAACAGAGGGAGTGTCGTGAAACGTCAGGAAAAAAAAGACGGGGGGAGAAAAAAAAGGGCCACCTCGGGAGGAAAAAAAAGTTAAAAGAGGACGCAACTGAATCCGAGAAACAATGCGAAAAAAAAAGCTTACGTGCAATAAGAAGGGAAGCAAGCAAACAAAAGTATGAATTGGCACATATCAGGGTTCCAGAGGTAACTTTGCGCGGAAACCCAGGAAAAGGAGGAAGAGGAAGACTGAAGAAAAAAGCATAAAAGAGTGGATAGGGCGTAAACACACGCACAGGACAAAGGTGTCGATGGTTGGCGCACCGACGAGGGGGAATGGGGGAGAATTGGCGAAAATCTACTGGAGGGAAGGAAAGAAGGGTCAAGGGGGTGTAAGGGAGGGTGAAAAGTTCATTGGCTTCCGCGCCTCGGTGGGGAAAATAGGAGGCAAGAACAAGGCTTATAGCAAAGGAGCATGGTCCTGATTCTTTAGTGGGAAGGGGGAAATGGGAAACAAACGAAAAGCTGTGACAGGGGGGAAAAAATCAGAAGTAGCGCAGCTCGATCAAACTGGGGGGGGAGAGGGGTCGTTCGAAAACCGAATCCGTGGGGAAAAAAGAAAGACATCGACCCAATATCGGTCGCTGAATAGGGAGGAAAAGGAGACTGTGGGATCGCTACTGTGGAAGAAAGAATGTATCGGTGAAAAAAGGCCCGATTAGGGGGAAACGCGGGGGAAAAAAAAAAAACCAAGCACACGACACAACACACCAGCCAACAAGAAGCCACACCGAAGTCACACGAAGGACCAAGAACAGAAGGGCAAACGGGGCCTCCTCAGTACAAAAAAATTGAAAGCAACACGACCCGCCGGCCCCCCCAGACTCTAGAAAAGAAAACCCTAGGACCGAAAGCCACCCAACAGTGAAAAAAGAAAGACAGAGAACCACGGCGTCAGAACTGGAGAGCTAAGAGAAAACCAGAAACGGTAAAAAAGCACACCGGAGCAGCGACCCCCAAAGAGAAAAAAAAACGATAACCCATGCGGTGGCCAGAGTCCCACTATACAATAAAACGGAGGGCAGGCCACTGAATGCCGCATCAGTTTTTCAAAGTACGCTCAGGGGGAAGACAGGATTTGGGGGTTCTTGAAAGATCAATCATGAAGGGCGGAAACAAACCCAAGGGGGGGACATCCTCTGTGAAAATGAAGACGGAGAAATGGACAATTGCTCGCCTGGGACTAGAAGGGCTTCGGAGGGCTTGGAATGGACCGAGGGTCATTGTTTCGGCAGACTAAAAAGGAAGGGGAAGAGACCTCCTTGAAGGGGGGAACAACACGTGTCGGTGGGGGAAAAGAAAACCGAGCTAATGCAAAGGCAGGGTTGATCGGACGCAGAACATGTCATCAGGGAATGGGAAGGAGAAAATAAAACGTCAGGAGAGAAAACATCACGATTGTCTTTTGAAAAAAAGGTCTAAAGTTAAAAAAGGGCAAGGGAACGAAAACGCGGAAAAAAAACAAGCGCGACCTTACCGGAACTGGGGTAAGGAGTAAAAAAGAACCGAAGAAGGGCTCGCACCGGGGGGGGAGGGGAAGAAAAAAAAAAGGACGCAAATCCATCAAGAAAATCAACTATGACGTTGAAGTCAAAATCAAAAAACCTTAGCGCTAGAAAAGGGAAAAAGAACCCCAGAACACCCAAGAGAGGTCACGCAAATCAGGATGAAGAATGAAAGAACGTCGGTAAACGAGAGGGATACAAGGATGTCCCAACTTATAAAGAGGGAAAGGAAGAGGAAACATGGCTGTCCTTAGGGGTCAGGTAAAAGGAGGGCGCCGAGCGGTTCTTATCCTCTCGGGGATGGAGGACACATGTGACAGTAAGACAAGCTAACGAAGGAAAGGGAGAGAGACTGACAAGTTTCTTTCCATCCTCACGGAGCACAAGGGAAGACAGTCTGAGCAGGAGGGGGAGGGGGCAAGGGCCCGGGGAAAAAAAACAAATCATGAGTTTGAGAGGTTGGACAAAAAAAAAAAGCAGGGAAAAAGGCGCTGCATGAGAAAGTAATCGGATACAAAAG
>Ga0179593_1485527_pt1 | contig 11437 bp, 13 predicted proteins | sample CZODoug2_1_08_16_FD_185931 | JGI IMG/M metagenome (GOLD analysis project Ga0179593, IMG submission 185931) | Vadose zone soil fungal communities from Angelo Coast Range Reserve, California, USA - CZODoug2_1_08_16fungal (PacBio error correction) | ecosystem: Environmental > Terrestrial > Soil >...
TCAAGGACTTTGGACCGCAACCACACGGGGCATTGAAGTCGGGACGAAAGGCACACAGAAGCGGGCCACAAAGATCGTGCCAACGGGCGACGGACCGCGCACTGAAGAAAAGGGGACCACGAAAAACCGTGGAATATGGGGCGGGGGGGGTGACCCTGAACCCGTGGTGCTCACGAAATCACACTGAAACAGAAAGGGGAAAAAAACACAGAGAAAGACGCAGGCTGTCACACACCCCCAAATAAGGCCCAATCATTCCAAATTTGTGAAAGGAATCCACGAGGGTGGCAAAAAAATAACTACTCAAATGAGCTGAACCAGAAGAAGGAGTTGGAACAACCCCAAAAAAGAACCCCCCCCCACCCCACAACAGGCCCCAACCCCCAAAACAACCCCCACCAACGAACCCCGGGCCCCCCCCCCCCCCCCGCCCCCCAGGAGGATTAGACCAAGAAGGGAAAAAAGCTAAAAAACCTAAAGGGGGAAACCGAATATCGATAACTTGTGGGGCTCAATAGATCTACAGATGGAAAGGGGACGCGGAAAAAAGAAGAAATGCGTAATAAAACGGGGAAACGGGTGGGGGGGGGAAGTGGCAACGTGAGTGGGTGAACGAAACAGGAACAGCAAAAAACCAAAAAACCCAAAAACCCAACCCCCAGACAGGCTGAGCCAACTAAGCCCAACACCAAAACTTCAAAAAGGGGAATTGGGGGGTGCGCAAGACATGATAAAACGGGGCGAAAAAAGAAATAAAAAAAAAAAAAAAAAGAAAACCATACAAAACATCAGAAAGAAAGTGTTGCCACACAAAAGAGGAAGATAAACAAAAGGTAAGAAGGAAAAAGGTAATCTTTTAAAGATTTTCTTGCCACAAAGAAGTTGGGTCTCCTGTAAAAAGAAGAAAGGCTTTAAGGCAGGAGAAATAGAACAAAACCAACGAGAAAAAAGAAAGCCAATTACTACATCCTTGGAAATTGGGACCTCAAGGGAAGGTTCTCAGAAGAAGGTAGGAAGGGAACAGGGATCAAAGTGGGGTCAACCACCAGATTGTCTGGACGGAGCAAATATCGCCAAATGTTCTTTGTCTCAAAAGGTAAAATCGGAGTGGGTATCCTTGGTACTCAAAAAAAAGGAAAAGGGGAGAAAAAAGGGCACAATCTGACACTCCCCGTGGTACGGGACTGCAAGTTTCATCCCTACAAAATCGTCAGTGTTCTAAGTGGTGAGGGACGAAAAACCAAAAGAGAAAAGTAGGAAACTTACCCGGGGGGGGGGAGGAACTTTGATCAGGATTTACTTACTCATTCGCACGACGAATTGATGTTGCCGGGTTAAGCCCATGAGAACCAAGAGAAAGAGAATGGGTGCGAGAAAAAAAAGAGGGAAGAAGGGGGGGAGCAAGAGAAAAAAAAGGAAAAAAGGGGGAAAAAAGGGGAATAAGAAAAAGTAACCCATTCCAAAGGGGCCGGGTCCCCTGCTGTGTGGTTTGGGTAAAAGGGAGTATAAGAAGATAAAGGAAACAGAAAAGAACGGGGGGAGAGACAGCTCAATGCTGCAAAAAACCCGGGGGGACGGAGGGAACCCCCTCCCCAAATGGGAGAAAGGGGAGGAAGAGAAGAATAAAAAGGGGGGAAGGGGGGAGATAGTGGTGAAAAAAACGAACAATAGGTGTCACGGGTTACGAAAGAAACGCCGGAATGGGTTGCTAAATACAAGGGGTATAAAAAACCCCATTACGGAAAGGGGAAAAAAAATGCGCACAAGACTCGATTACAAAACTAAACGGGCGGTGTCTCCAACCACTGCAAAAGAACCCATTGCTTAGTCAACAGGAAGGTAGGGTAAGGTCAAGGGGGAACAGGGAAAAAGATTCTTAAAAAAATCATGGCAAAAAAAAGGGGAAAAGTCCCCCACGCAACCGCCCCCGGAACCGGAGCCCGAAAAAAAAGGAGAGGCAACAATTTACTCCGGGCCTTGGGGGGTGGGTTCAGGAAAAAAAGTGAAGAAGGCAACTTACAAAACCAACACGCACTTTAAAAGGTCACGCGGCGACCATCTTCTGGGACTTGGTCAACGAAAAAAAGGGTGGGAGATGAGGGAACAAAGAACGAAGTACGGGCCCGGCAGAACAAGCAGGGGGGGGAAAAAAAAAGTGTTGTGTATTCAAGGGGGAGGTTGTCCTTGTTTATTGGAGGATTCTGAAAACTCAAGGGAGTGGGAAAAAGCCAAGGGCGTCAACCGAAGACGGAAAAAGGGGATGAAAAAAAGGGACGGCTGAACTGCAAAAGAAGAATCGCCTGGTACAACTCGAGACCATCATCGATCCGGGAAAAAAACATTTGTGGTTTTTGTGGGGAACGGATGGCGGCGGAGGTCCGGGAGCAGGCAAAGCGAAGTGGCTCTTAAAAAAAGACAAACAAGCACGGGGAAGGGCAATAAAACACGCACATCAGTTACAGGCAAAAAAGACTCCCAAACCGGATATAAGGGGACTGGCTTCCTCAAAAAATCTGGAAAGAGTTCCAGCAGAAACTTCCACTTGGAAACACCATACAAAGGAAACGAAACTCAAACGGTGGTGTTGGTTAGTTTGTTGTCCGGGAGAAGTTATCCCGCCCGCGCGGACACGCGAAAACAGTTTGATGATGGTGTCCTGGGGGGGGGCAGGCCGCTCACACCAAGCATGGTCAACCCGATCGACCCGAATGGGGGGGAGTGAGTGGGACCGTTTTTCCAAAAAAGGAAATTCCGGTTTTTCCCCCCCCAAAACCCCCCCAAGGGGCCCGAAAAAAAAAAAAAAACAGGGGGGGAAAAAACAGCGGATAGCTAATGAAAATCGCACGGAAAAAGCAAAGCCGACTTTTTGAGGACAAATATAGGGGAAAAACGGCCTGGGCCCGCTGGGAAAAAGCAAAGAACGCAGCACGGCGTTGCTGGGCCGCCCAGGTCCTTGAAAGAGGGAAACTCGGGGGGATGGAAGGAAAAAATGCGATTAGGGAAGTCCGTGTTGAAAACATGGATAAAAAACTCTTAACGCGCGGTCGAAAAGTCCAAAATCGAAATGGCCGGCCAAATCAGGTTTTGGTGGCACCGCGGATCTCGGGGAGGGATATCCCAAAGGAAAGGAAAGTATGATAATGGTGCAAACTTTAAAGGGGTTCAGCAGGGGTTTTTTCCAAAAGGTCAAAGAAACTTCGTGAGTTGCCTAGAAAGTCTGATAAAAAATCCTCTCGAGAATCCGAACGAAAGCAGCATCGGGACGGGGGGTGAGGCACGGAGAGGGAGAAAGGAAACGGGGGGAGGGGGGGGAAAAGAAGGAGAGGGAGGGGGGGAAGGGGGCGAAGGGGGGGGAAGTCCGGAAAGGGAGGGGAGATAATCGCGGGAAAAGGCGAGTTTCATTTGCCGTTTTAAGATCAAACACCGGACGTGAAGCTCGCCTTCCTGACCTAGACATGCACCTCGGGGAAAAGGCTAAAACACCTCCCCGACGCTGTACCGCACGAAAAGATCTCTCGCCAGAAAAAGGGGAAGGGGAAAACTGTGGCACCGGAATAAAAGCAGGCCGCCAGACGTATCACTTAAACTCCGCCCAGCGCAACGCAAAGGATCAAGGGTTGATCGCAGAGCGTCGAGACCCGAAAAAAAGAGGCTAAAAGGAAAAAAAAATGGGCTGAATTGGCAATGCAAGCAGGGCATTTAACAGAAGAAAAAAAAAAACAATACGCCAAGCCACCCCACCCCCACCAAACCAACCCACCACCGAGGTGGGTGAAAAAACAACAGACTAGATAAGGTATCCGATATCCCTTAAGAGGAATCTCCTCAGGAAACGAGTGACAGGTAGCATCAAAAAGAAAACAAACCAAGGAGGGAAAAGGTAAAAAACTCCCCAATCAAAAAAAAAAAAAACGGCTCTCCTCATCGTTTTCCCCCACTCAGGGGGGAAAAGGGGAAAAAATGTTGGCACCGAACACAAAACTTGAAAAAAAACCAAAGTCCGTGCTTGAATGGTAATCAAAAAGCCTCCCTTCTAATCAGAGGGGGACCAGGGTGAAAAAAAACAAAAATAAATCAAAGAAGGGAATTCGTCCGACGCCGCCCGGTTTGTTGGCTGCTCCGACCCAAAAAAAGGGATTATGAAAAAGGGTTATCTCGAGATCGATTTGGCGACCGGGACGCAAAGAAGGGTTCAAAAAAAAAAAAGCACATCCCTGTAACTAGAGGAAATCGGGTCCAAAAAGGCCGGCCCGCCACCCAGGAAAAACCCGGGCTGTCCATTCCAAAAAGGCGAAAATGAACGCCCCGGCACGAAGGAGGGGGAAAAAACAGGGAGGGTATGCGGAACTTTTGGGCGCCCAAAACTTGAATCTGGTTCCTTTTGGGGGGGGGGTCCCCATACAAGGGCCGGGGACAACACGCCACCACCGGACTGCGAGGCTGGGGCCGCAACGTAAGAAAAGGACTGGATCAGTTCTTTTGACGGAAAAGGGCCAGAAAGAGAGGACAAACTACACACTCAAGCGACTAAAAATTGTACGGAGCACCAGTGAAAACTGAAAAAAAAATACAAGAGAACCCAAACAGGAACGTGTCGAGCAAAGCAAGTCGAGCCAGCAGGAAAGGCGAGTCGTGGGCGTTTAACAGAAAGGGTCGCCCGCACAGGGGGAGCAAGGTGGTGGGGGGGACTTTGAGGTCGGCAAATATTGTTTTGAAAAACCGAGGAGGCGGCACGAGGGGGGTAACAGGAGCAAGGGGCACGCCAACCTCCCTGTCAACATAGACGAAAAAAACGGGAAAAAGGGGAAGGAGGAAAAGAGAATGGACCTTTAGATTGAAAACACAAGAAATCACTGGTCAAAAAAACACGGCCAAAGGAAAAACAATATTGGCAGTCCGACCCATCAAGAAGATAACTATACAGGGGGAGGACAGAATCGAAAGCAGCACAAAAGCAATCCGACCGCCTCTCCCAAAGGGGACAACTCTCAGAAAAGAAAAAAAAAAAAAAACACGAATGGACTCTTCTTGAAACAGTAAGGTGAGGATAGAGGGGGAATCAAATATTAGGACTGGGGTCCAGGGCTAACGGAAGAAATGCAGAAACAGACCCACCGACTCGCCCGCGAGAGGAGAACAAAACAGACCCCCTAAAAAAAGACACAACTTGGTTCAAGTGTACGATGCCTTCATTTGTTAGGGGCTTCTTTATGCCTAGGGTCCTGTTTGGTTCTACGAAGAAGTCCGCAAGTCGCGGATTCCGAGTCCGGATGGAAAGGAAGTTACGAATACGGCTTGCGGGCAAAAAAGGGGGGGGGGGGGAGGGGGGGGGGGGGGGGGAGGGGGGGGGGGGAGCGGGGGACGACGGTGGTCTAGTTAAAAAGGAAGAACCCTTCGGGAAAAAAATATAGGGGGGTAGTCAAACTCCTCAACGTAGGAAAACTACATCCCGGTTTAAAAACATGGGGTGTGGTGAAAGAGGTGACCGAAGATCACTGAATCCATAGATTTGAAAAAAAGGACCAGAGGGTCGGACGGGCACCACCCGGACCAGCCACTGTGCAACATGCCTATACAAAAAAGATCTAAAGAGCCAAAAAATCCGGCCGTGGGAGGTGAGCTAAAGGGGGGGGGGGTCCCCACCAAATTGAGAGTGAAACCCTGACAAGGGAGGGGGGGGCAAGAAAAAACTGAGCGGGTCGTGCGCTTGTAGCTGGGCGACGGCGATGAAGATAAAGACGGCGAAGTCACGGTAATGGAAAGCAGGGGGTCAGGCCGTTTTGAAAAAAACTAGTGGGGGGGTTTGGGGGGGAAAAGGGGTTTTGCAAAAACCACTAAACTGCTGAATAAAAAAAACAAGAAAGATTTTTGGTGGCGGCCGAGCACATCAGGGGACGGAGCTCGAAAAGGGTGGGCGGCCAGGAAGCTGCAAAAAAAAAACGGATGAGGTAGCGGGGGGAGCCCGGGGAGATTTGGCGTGTCTAACACTAAGATGGTGGCCAAAAAAAAAAAAAAACTTCCTTTGCCGTATAAAAGGTGCGTAAGGATCAAAATAGAAAGGTGCCGAGAAAAAAAAGGATTCTCCCAAATCATGAGCATAAGAAAGAAGAGGGGGTCGATCGATCCAAACTTCAGGGATAGGAACAGAAGAAGATTGAGATTTGTCTCCAAGCGGAGGATGAAGGTTCTCCAAGAAGTCAAAAGGGGCCACTTTTACCTTTTTGTTGGGGAAACATTTGAAAAACGAAAGCTGTTGGATCGAAATCATTGGGAATTAAAAGAGGAGGGACCGGGGGGAGAGCTGCGAAGCCAGTCCCTGGGCCGAAAAGGGAGGAAAAAGGGGAAAGGGAGCAGGGGGAAGCTACACCACGTCAAGGACCCAACTGGGACCGGGAAACCTTGCCAAGTCCCGGGCGGTTTGAGCCGGGAAAGGGATCGGCGGAAGTCAGCCTTCAAGGGACAATAACTAAAGTCCCGCAAAGTGGCGTCCATGACCGTCCTGCAAAAAGGGGAAAGCAAGAACTGCAGATGGGGGGAATGGAAGGGGGGTGGGGGGACCCCCCACCCAAACACCCGGGTGGTGTCCGCAAGCTCACAGGCCGGGTAAAACAAACCGATGCTGAGAAATCAAAAATCAGGCACGCGGGGAAGAAAGTATAGGCCGTAAAAAAATCTGCCGAGATGCACCTCCCTACGCAGCAAGACGAGTGTGCCCCAGCCAAAAAAATCAAGAAAAAAAGAAAAGGAGGGGGAATGTTCCCTAAAAACCAAAAACAAGAAGGGAGACGACGTATAAAAAAAAGAGTCGGGTAACTTGAGGTGGAACTCAAAAAAATACGCCTACGGCGGGCGAAACGAAAAATCCAATTATCTCCATACAACTGAGCGGGGGGGGACCTTTTCAAAAATAGGGGACACGGCATGGGGAGAGATTTGGCGAAAATACCGGAAAACCAAAAAGGGCTCCCATTTTTTTTGTCTGAAAAATCCTAATTGTGGAGGAAGGAGGGAAACAAGGATCCATCCATCCGTCTGAGACACGGCCGAGGGGGAGGCCGTAGCTGTACCAGCCCTGGTATTTTGAGAATCTGGGAAAGACTCTTCATCATCAAGGTCGACGAATTCGCTGACAACGGACACCGCAAGGGGGAAAGAAAACGAACAAAGCGACGCCCACCCCAGCGGGGGGGGGTTAAAAAAGGGTGAGATGGAGGGCGATTCCCTACCGGGGCGTGCCGGGGGGGAGGAAGGGGGAACAGGGGAAACGTAGGACCGACCTCCTAAACCACAAACATCAGGGGAAGGAGTAAGGGAGAGGAGTAGGGTTGGAACTGGGGGGGGGAAACGAGATCGAAAAAAAGGGGACATTGGAAGCCATCCCTTTCATCCAAGCGGCGGGGGGGTTGGAAGCACTGTATGGGCAAAAAAGACTAAAACTTTGGAGACGCTAGGGGAATTTGGGGCGCAGCTGCCGAACGGGAAGTGCCGGGAAAAGGATTGCCTCAACAAACGATCGTTTTCGACAGTGCACATCAGTGGTTGGGGATGTAGGGACGGAGGGGCAGAGCCTAAACCAGAAGGGCGGCAAGAAGGGATGGGGGGGGGGGAGGAGAGGCCCGAACCCCCAAGACCCCCCGGACCGGGGCTGGACGAGGGCGGGGGCGAGGGCGAGCGACAGGTATCCCCCCCCGGGCTGAGAGCCCACGAGGGAGGTGGGGGGGGGCCGGCGAGGGGCAACCCGGGGGGGGCCTGGGGGAAAACACGGGAGCGAGCGGGAGGCGGGGTGGGGGGGGGGGGGGGGGGGGGGGACGGAGCGAGGAAGAGAACAGGAAGAAGAATTGGGGGGAGACAGCCGGGACGGATAGAGGGGGTGGGGGAGGAGGGGGGCCAGAGGGGGGGGAGGCCGCCCCGGGGGGGGGGCGGGACGCGGGGTGGGGGGGGCGGCGGGGGGTGGGGGGGGAGGGGGGGGGGGCGCGGGGGGCCAAGAAGCTACTAGGGGGGGAGGGGGGGGGTGGCGGGCGGGCGGGCAGGGCGGCGTGGCGCGAAGGAGGGGGGTGGAGGGGGTGGGGGGGGGAGGGGGGGGGGGGAGGGCGGGTAGGACGTGGGGGGTGAGTGGAAGGGGGGGGAAAAGATAAGGAGGGGGTAGGGGGGGGGGGGAGGGGGGGAGGGGGGGGGGGTTAAGACCGAAGTGAAAAAGGGGAGGAATTTTGGGGGACGGGGGAAGACCCCAGACGAAGTGGGTCTGGGGCGTTGAGGGTAGGGGTGATCTTTCGGGGGGGGGGGGGGGGGGGGGGGAGGGGGGAGGGGAGGCGAAAGATGGGGGGGGGGGGTTATAGAGAGTGAGGGGGGGAGGGGGCGAAAAGAGTGTTGGGGGGAGGGGGGTGGGGGGTGGGGGGAGGGGGGGAGGGGGGGAGGGAGGAGAGGGGAGGGAATAGATGTGGGAGAAGGGAGCGAGGGGGGGGTGAGGGAGCAAAAAAGGTAGAGAATGGAGAAGACGACGGGGAAGAGGGGAGGGAAGGAAGAGTCGTGGGTGGAAGAGGAGCGGGGGGAGACTTGGGGAGAACAGGGGGGTCGGGTGTCTCGTGGCGAGAAATGTCCCTTGAATGGGTTCTTCGAGACTGGGAGGTAAGAGTCTAAAATCGTGTTCCCAAAGAAAAAAGTTAAGGCGGTTCGGGCGGAAATAGCCAACGGACCCCACACCCACACGGCGTCGCCTGAATAGAACACCACGGAAAAAATCAACGGCCAACCACGAAAGGATTTGGGGTGCCCCGAAACATAAATACGATCGAACACAGCGATGGGGAGGGGGGGACCTGCGTGCCAGCAAATAAAAAAAGAGTGGGAAAGGTCTACGCTGAAGTCGGATTTCGAACAAAGATTGAGAAGTTGCAAGTAAAAACATCAACGAAGTCCATTCCGTGGGACACCTCCTCTGATGAAACGAAGCGAAATCGCCGGACGGAGGAACTCCTGTTCCCCAAAGCTGGGGGACCACCGGGCGAAGGGGGAGTAACAAAAGTCAAGAGAGGGAGGAAAAAATTAATTGGGTTAAAGATTGGCAGGGTGCTCCATTTGGTAGAAAGGGGGAAGCGGTTAGGCGATTGGGAGGGGTCACAACAACCTGGACCCCGAAAAAGGAAACCGTTCGTGCTGGTCCAAGCCGTGACCCCGCACACATGGGGTTCCCCCCACATAAAAAAGCTCAGAAGAGTCGCTTGCCCTCTCTCGGGGGGCCGGGAAAGGGGGAGATCATACTGAAACCGGACGTCGTCGATAAAGAATAAAGGGTATGATTTTAGATGACCGAAGTGAGGGGAGACAACATTGACGATGGCTATTTGTGAGACGCCAGCATCAAGGAGCAATTTGGACTTAAGTGGGGACGCCTAACGGTGAAAATCGAAACCCCGTAATAACTTCTCGGTCACGTGGATGGGCGCGGGTGTGGGTGGAAGGCAGTTCTGATCCGTAAAAACCGACCGCAGAGAATTGGTGGGAGAGTTAAATAGGGGAGGGGGTGTGCTTGGGGGTATAAAGGGAAGGGTGTCCCTATATTGTGTCCGGCGGGAGAGGGTCAACAGTGGGGTGGGGATTTGCGTTTTTGGACATCCGGGACTCTTGAATTCCGCACAATGCGCATCATGGAGTCACTTGAGGGAAACTTGGGCCTCGCACTACAAAACGAATCAAAATGATGGTCAAAAAAAAAGACGCTAACCGGCCAGCCACATTTCCCGGTCGGAAAACTAAAACGGCTGCCCTCACTCAAGAGGAAAGAGAAAAAAAAAAAAAAGCCGAGTACGCCGTGCCAACGCCCGGTGGACTCAGGTAAGGAAAATCAGAAGGAAAAGAGGTCAGGGGGGCCTCGCGAGCAGAGGGAGGCAAAAAGGGCCCAAAGAGGAGGCGCTGTTGCAAAGGCAAGAGCGAGCCAAGTGCCCACGGCCATAAAAAAAAGGTTGGCCCGAGATCAGAGTCCATATGCAAGGCCGGACGAAGGCTCGTCCCCAACGCAACGGGGACCGCTGTAGGGAAAACCACAGGAGTGGAAAACAATGCGGGGTTAATCAGGCAGAAGGCGGAAAAACCAGAGAGCAGCGCCAAGAAGGGAAAGGAAGGGGGGAAATGGGGGTTGACAACAACCAACCGGGGGAGTGCGACCTGAATTGAGAAGATCCTGGCACCGACACACGAGTCAAATTCCGCGCGGGCACGGGGGTAAACAATCTAACCGGTAAAAAGTTTGTGGGGCTCCCTCGGTTTTTGTACACTCCTCATCAAGGGAGAAGAGACTCATTGAATCCGAGATAAGGGGCCTGACCTGCCGCCCAAACTCATTTGCCGCAGATGGGGAGAGAAGGAAATCTAGGGGAGGCCGAGACAAAAAAAAATGGTTTAAGGTTAAAAGACCATCTAGGTTCCATTTCTTGTGGGCAAGAGGAGGGGGTTAAAACAGCCATCTGGGAAGCTGCCCTTCCCGTTAAAGGGGACGCAAAGGGAGAAATATCGGGCACCCTTCCCAGGACAAGGGGGGTCAAAAAATGGAGAATCGTTTGACAAGGATGCGCAAAAGCTGAAACATCTGTGGGTAAAGGACGCCACGCCAGTTGGTCAAGGGAAACATCAAGGGACCATTTCACACCTTACCGAAAGGTTCCCGGGAGGCGGGGGCGGAGAAAGATTGAAAGCAAATGGAGACGCGATCCGAAATCACGGACTACCGGGAAAAGGGGGGGGGGGCCCCCAAGCAAGCAAATCGTAACATACATGCTTAACTCAAAAGGACCGATAGGAAAGAGCATGTGCACTATCTTCTTTTTAGAGGAACTCCGTCGGGGGGGGATTGAAAGGGAAAATTTGGGACTTCTACGGGGGGTGATTGGAAGCATAGGATGCGAAAAATGCGCCCGAACTCAACAAGGGGAAACTCTATCTATATTGGGAAATCAGTGAAGTGAAGGACATGTGCGCAAGGACTTCCGCCCTGAAATCCAGAGCGGAAGAGAAACCGTGAAAACCCAAGGTCGGTTTGCGAAAACAATTGGGGAAGAGGACATTAACACCGCAAGCGGCCGGAGGACAGCTCGCCAAGCACTTAAAGGAAAAAACGGGGGATAGCACATGTTGCTTCAACCGGAAGGCTGGAAGGATGAAAAAAGGCACCCCGACCTACCATCGTTGTTTGCGAGGGAGGGAAAAGGAAGAAGGGGGAAAAGCAACAGGCCCTCGTCAAGTCAGTAACCGTCTGACCAGCTGATGGGGGAGGAGTCGGAAGGTTAAGGGCGTCTCGGAAAGTCAGCAACCGAAGTAGGCTCTACGACGGCCCTGGCGGCGGGACGTGGAGGTCAGAAACAAATGTGGCGGTGAAGACCCATTTGCGTCAAAATTCGGCAGGCAGAGAAGAAACCCGTCAAAAAAAGGACAGCCTGAGATCGCG
>Ga0179593_1490914_pt1 | contig 11437 bp, 18 predicted proteins | sample CZODoug2_1_08_16_FD_185931 | JGI IMG/M metagenome (GOLD analysis project Ga0179593, IMG submission 185931) | Vadose zone soil fungal communities from Angelo Coast Range Reserve, California, USA - CZODoug2_1_08_16fungal (PacBio error correction) | ecosystem: Environmental > Terrestrial > Soil >...
CGGGCGGGTAAAGGAGGGAGAGACGGCAGATACAAGGGAGGGATTGTCAAAAGGTCAAAAAACACCAACAAAAGGAGGAAAAGTATAGTTTATCAGAGTTAGAGTAAAGGCTCGATTTAACTGAACTATGAGGCCAGTCTTCCGGGAAAGACACAAAGGCTGAACATCTTAGAACAGCGGAGTGGTGGCTAAAAAAAACATGGGCGCTGGTCCAATGGGAATTAAAATGAACATGAAAATAATGAGGATCGAAACCTAGGGGGGAAAGAGGTTCGATTTTCGACCACTTGGCTGAGGGCAGAGCATCGGGAAGGGCGCAGGGGGAACCCCAAAAGTAGTGAAGCGTGACATAATTATTAAGTTGGACTAGTGAAACTCACGGGATACTATAACAGATCAGGAAGTCTAGGGTGTAACGGGAAAGTGCAAAATACAGAAGCGCTTCACCGGCATATGCGAGAAAGGATTTGCTCGAAAAACGGGCAAGCGAGAAAAAGGGTGCTCGGGGGGGAGTACGCGTGTCGGGGCATGGGTGGGGGATCAGAGGAAGAGCTGTATCTGATCCAGGACAAGGGTCGGAGGTTACCGGCATCGAGGGGGCCTGGGCTTTGTACTAAGGAGGAAAAAAGAAAAGAGAATCATAATCATCCGTCTGGAGACATGGGTATGCATTAGGGGCGGGACTGGGAAAGGGATCGAGACAAAAAAAAGGTTGCTATAAGAGAGGAGGCTGGGGGCGTTGGTGAAGCGGAGGCCTAAGACAATCAAAATGCTAGAGTGCAGTCGGGGGAGGGGAGAATGGGTATCGAGGGGGGAGGAAAAAGGGAGAAGATTATTGAGGACGGGAAAGATAAAAGCACATCTAAGCACGGAAAAATCAGGGCATCATGACTCTAAGGTCTGAAGCATTAGATGGGTCTACGCCGCAACATCCTCTGGGGCAGGTATTATGGCCGACCAGTGGAGGGAAACCGCGGAGGAAGAGGTTTTACTCTCTAAAATGAAGGGAGGTAATTCATGGAGGAGTTGGGAAAATATTCTGGGTGCCAAGACAGACGTAATGGGGAACTACTTCATTGACGGCAAGAGCCTCAGAGACAAAGGGCGGAAAACCTGGAATCCGGAGGGCGAGAAGACGGGAAAGGGTCTATTATTCAGGAGGGGAAAGGGAAAGAAAGTCAAAACCTCACAGTCCTAGCGGCGGTACGAGAGGTGATAGGGCACATTGGGGGAAAGGGGGGGGGGGAAGGGAGTGTCGCTAACGGGTGACCGAGAGAGAGAGAAAGGAAGAAGCGGCTCTCGCTATAGGTCTGAGGCAAAACCAGAAGCCGGCGAATGTCAAGGAGAAATGGGAATCCGGCGCAGAGCGGAGGCAGGGGTGGTGAAGCCAAAAGGAACTGGAAATGTAAAAGAGCTGTGAAGGGCGTCGAAAATTGCCTAAGGTCTGGTCGGGAGATCATCGTTAGGCGGACTCTCTTAGGGGGAACAGTCTCACAGGCGAAGGAGGAACGACACGGACTTGATCAACATAGGAAGGGAAAACAAAGAGCCAATGTAAAAAAAAGAAAAGAAATACCAGACCAAACATGAGGAAGTAAGGCAAAAGTACGATTAACGCAATGCCGATATAAGGGACAGCGCCATCGAGGAGGTCGAAAAATGAAACACCAAGGAAGCAACTCAAAGAAAAATCAGAGTCATCTTAAGGTTGGACCCAGAAGATCAAGACACTCGAAAGGTAGCGGAGGGAACAGAGAGAGAAAAGTAAGTACGAAACATGTAAGGAAAACGGTGAGGAGATCATTTCGAAAATACCGAAGTCTAAACTCCTTGGGGAAGACTCAATCAGAATTAGGCTATCCCATATTGGAATACCACAAGAGGGGGGAAACGGCCACTACTCTCGTCAAACCCATTTCCGGTGTGCTTAGAAAATAGGGAAAGCGAGAGAAAAAGAGGTTAGGTGGCTATAGCATGGCCGAACCGGAAGGGAGGGGGGGGAGGGAGGGAAAGGAATTCAAAAAGCCACTCAATGACGAGGACAATGAGCGCGACAGAAGTGAGACGTCCCCGGGATTAGAGACGAAAACTTACTTGGGTACGAGCTAGGGGGATCATCTAAGAAAACCACTAAAGAAAAAGAGAGAGATCGCAAGTTTGTGAAGGGGTGGGGGGAGGGAAACGGTTCGGGATAAATGGGCAGGGTCTAAAAGACTCCCTTTTACTCTGCCCTGGAGTCAGGGGGGATGTTACTCGGTGATTGCGTGCTGGTCGCATTCTCAAGGATTCACAGAGTCAAACGCAGCAGAAGGGCCAGGCACCTCAGAAGGTTGGGGCTCACCGGCGCGGAAGGGGGGTCGGTAAGCAAAGGTATCAGGAGGGGAGGAGGGTGGGAAGGCGCGTATTGGAACGGGGGAATAGGTGTGGATTTAACTCCGGGGGATTAGCCGCCTTTCTGTGATGAAGCAAAGAACAGGGAAAGGCAGAAACGCTTTTCTCTTATGTGAAACGAGTGATACCAACCTGTGGAAGGGGGACTGAATGAAATCAGATGGGTCGGAAGAAAAATAAATCGCTAGAGGGGCTGTTCAACATAAAATCTCAGTAATTAGAGTTGTGAGAAAAGGGGTGTGAAGTTGGGAGGGGGGGAGTTAGGGAAGAGAGAAAAGGCGATGGCGACTGGCATCGTGCAGATAGTCATCTCATAGAATATTGCATTCGGAGGGGACTCAGGGGGGGAGTAATCGGGGGGGTTTAAACTGGAGAGGGGCGAGTGGGAGGTGCTACAAAGGGAGCAAAACCGCGAGGATGGAGCGTGATCAGAGAGGGGGGCTGGAGGGGAAGAAAAAATGTGGAGGCAGAATAACCCTTCCGGCAGAACCCTCGAGGACATTCACACAGGCTAGAATACATTCCGTGAGGGACACGACTGAGTCCGGACGACCCCAGCGAAAAACACGGGGGCGGACTCAAGGCGTATACTGATTAGGGGGAACATGCCAGTCGTTGAAATCGCTCGCAGGTGGAAAATTTTAACAGCCTATCGCGCGAGTCTGTTCTTACGCGGGCGTAGGAGGGAGGGCACGCAACCAGGCCCAGAACCGGAGAGAAAAAGGAAGGAGGTAGAAGTGGCCATAGCCACATTGGATAGAGTGGCAGGATGTCAGGCCGGGGGGTCAGCGAACAGGGCGGAATCGGAAAAATCACAGATGAAGTCAGGCGGACGCCCTGCTGTGTCAGGGAGGAGTGGCGTTCCAGAATTCATAAATTGGAAAGTCGGCAGCGGAAAACTACCTAAGGGCGCCAGAGAAGTGCCTGGAGGTCAAAAAAACTCAACTTACGCAGAAATCCTGTGAGGTGCAGCGGGAGTCCCAGTTAAGCGGTCATAAGACGGGGAGGAGTTCACCAGAATGTGTTTGAAAAGAGAAGGGGACTAAAGACTCTCGCCGGCGTGACAGAAGAGGACCTTGACCTGAAGAAAAAAGTTCCTTGAGGAAAGGTGCGGGGGGTGACGGAATAGACAGTAGTCAAGAAGAGGAAATTGCTACAAGAAAAGGAAAAATCAAGTAAGCCTACTCGCGAAAACGTCAGAGAAACTTGTTATTTCTCAAGGCTAGACGCGTGAAAAGGAAATCAAGAAGGCAAGTGGGGTCAGGTATAAAAAAAATGAGAAAAAGAGGGGGGAAAAAGCTCTTCCTTCCAGTCCGCAGGAACAAGGAAGGCATACCTTGGAGGACAAAGATCGCGCGATTGAATCAGAGGGGTCGATGATGAAAAGGTCTGAAAGCGTCGGATGGAAAGTCAGTCCGGGGGAAAGGAACTTGCCCGTTGTCAGGATCGCTCAGAAGAGCGACATAAGTAACCCCTGATCCCGCATGCCAGCAAGTGGTAAAAAAAGCTCTCGAAATAGGGGCGGAGAATTAAGACGTTTGGGCGATTCTGACAGGGGTTCATGAATGAGGACTACGGTTAGGAGCCTAGTCACGGAAGAGGGGGAAGTAGGAGACAGCGTGAAGGAAAAAGGGGAGAAGGCTGGATCAGGGCTAGGATCTAGACTGTTGAGAAGAGTCCACTTAATCTGGGTAGGAATGTTCAACGGGGGGGTGTGGGGTGGTCCAATGGCTGGCGACCGATGTCTTGTTGATCAGGCCCAAGACATATTGAAGAAAAGAAAAGGAGAACAGAAACCGCTGGCTTGAGGTGGGGGGGCAGGGATCGAAAAGCAAAGGGGTAAGTGTTGTTTACGGACTCTTGGCACGAAGGGGGTGTGCGAAAAACGAGGAGATAAGTAACGCCGAGGTAAGGGAGAGGGCTCAGATGCAGCTGCAGGGGTGCACGGTTTCAAGCATGGGCGGGCTGTTCAAGTGACAGGTAACGAAGTGGAGTAGCACAATCGGGAAAAGAAAAGGATAAATGATGGGGGGGGAATCGGCAGAAACACACGTGGGAGTACCGGGAAAAAAAAACCTTAGAGGAGACTCGGTTCTAGGGGCAGAAAAGCAGGGACTCCGAAGGAGGGCGCGCCAAAAAAGGAATAAAAGGAACACGAATGGGGGAGCGTTTCTCTTTCGAAAAAGCTGAAGATTTTGTTCGAAAAACAAATTCGCTAACAATTTCGTGAACATACGGGGGGAAATGAATGGGTGGAGAAAATAAGGCGTGTAGGGAGGTTCTCAGAGTATAGGGAGCAACTCAGGAGGGCCTAAGCCGAGGGAGGGAGCCGTTGGGAAACCAAGGGGAAGTACCCTGCCAAGGGTGTTACTTTGGTCGTGGAAGGAAGGAGAGGGGTTAGTACGATTCTAGGAGGGAGGAGTACCGAGTCTAAGGTGTCATAGTAGAAGGAAGGGAGGCGCTAAGGACAGGATCCAACTAAAGGAAGCGGGCAACGATGTGCGAAGTGTCAAAGAGTAGAGCAGAAGACGAGTAGGGGGACGATAGGAGGGACTAGATGTGGGGGAGGAGACATCTTAGAGGGCTCTCGGAAGGATGCCCTTACCCTTCCTGAGCGGGGAAGGGCGGGGGTGATCAATCCGGGGCAAAAGGAGTAATTCAGAAAGAGCAAGATAAGGAGTTATGAGAAGTACAGAGTAAAGAGGGCGGGTGGCGGGGATTCTTTGTCACAGAGCAGCTCTATAGAATCATAAATTTCCTACGGCTTGCCTTAAGCGCTAGTGAAAGGGGGCGGGGAGGGTGGATCGGAAGGAAATGAAATCTCCTCAAGTTCGGTACGAGTAGTATGCGACAGTCGAAATCAACCTTTACGAATAGCGAAATAATCTGAACAAAAGGGCGGGGACTCTGAAATCGAGAAGAGGAAGGGGCTAACAGAAAAGAAATGAGTGGGGGGAAGGGCAAAGATGAGGAAGCCTAGAGGTTCCTTAGCGGTTTTCGTTTGACTAAATCTTCAACTGAGGTATAGGAAGAGAAGAGTCCCACAGAACGTCGATTGATCGATGCAATGGAACAAGACTCAGGAGAAGCGCCTTAGTCCTAAGAGCAGATTTCTTGGCCGAACAGGGACCGAATTCTCTATTAGACAACGGCATAAGATGGAGCACTGAATAACAACGGATGGTCTTCTATAGTGGGCACTATGTGCGGGAGCTGGGTGGCGTCCTTGAAAGAACGGGGGAAAAGACGCTCTCGATCGAATACGGAAACAAAAAAAATAAAGAATTCAAACGAGCATCAGGCGAACCGCGGACAGTAGTCGAGACGTTTTCCCGGAACGAGGCGCCTGACATAGAGGGACGGGGAGATGGAAGTGGATAGTGTTGCTTAAGGGGAATTCATAAGGTCTCCAGGAGCTCGTAGTTCATTGGGGACAGCGAAAGGAAGACTAACCATTGATGGGAGCCCAACCGAGCGCCAGCAGTGCAATAGACACCAAGAAGGATGGAACAATGAGAGAGGTGAGGAGAGGCGGCAAAGGGGGGGAAATTGAGAGTCCATCGCTGATCGGTACAGTACGCGACCATAAGGGTTGAACCCCAGGGAGGACTAGATAGTAACGAACGCAAGATACTTGTCTGATAAGTGAAAGATCGATCGGGGGACTCAAGCTAAATAGCGAGCCAGCAAGGCTCAGAACTTACACAGCAAAAAGAAAGTCTATCACGTCGGAGAACATACTCTACAGAGGAACGCCCCGGGGAGGGGAGTTCGCGAAATACGGCGGATAATCCGGCAGAGTAGAAAAACAAAACATCACCCCGCACTGAGAGTAACCAGGCAGTTCGGATCTTGGGGGGCAGTAGACAATTCAGGCGAGAAGCCTGTGCAAACCCCACCGAAGGGAGGTATCAGGGAGCGGAGGGAAGGACTGTTAATAAAATTCTACCAGCAAAAAAAGTCAAAGCGAAATAAAACCTGAGGAAAGATATCAGGAGAAAGCGGACCGGGAGGGGAATATGAAAGACTGCCAGAAGAGTCTGGAAGCTCTCCTCAAAAGAAAACTTATTATGAGAAAGGGCCCAGCTGATGGATTGGTGAGGGAAAATAGTCTACTCCAAAGGGGACGCTATCCTGAGAGTCAGCGTTTTATTCCTCTGGGGGCTGGAGAGCGAGATCTTAGGGCTTCTCCGAAGGCGGAAGTCGAGAACCAAGTGCGTGGGGGAGCAAGCCGAGAGGGGAAAGGGAGCCGAAAGGGTCCGGAACTGCTGGGTGGGAGCGCAGAATGCTGTCGGGGGTTTTGGGAATTGAAAGGATGCACGCAGTCAATTCGTCGGGGACGAGGCCTGACCGGCTTGAGTACGAAGAACTTTGCGCGTAATGTGAAAGAAGTGATGCCGCATGTGTGGGCAGTTTAAACGGGCTAAGCAGAGATGACAGTCGGCTCTTGATCGAGGGGCAAAATGAATCGTCAGACGGGACGGATGTGGAGGTGTCATGTGGGCTGGGCATGTGAAGGGGAGAAGATGGAGCGGACATAGGATCGGGCAAGAGAAGGTACATCTGGGAGGGGAAGGAGGGGTTTGTGGTGGGGTTTTGGAAGGCCAGCGCTATGGTTCTGTTCCAGGAAAACTGGGTAAAGCCCTCGGCAGGGCGTAAATCAAAGCGCACGGCGAGGATACCGGGGAAAGGAAGAAGAACCTCTGACCTCTCATGCAGAGGCGAAAGAGTACTTAAGGCGACAAAGGAGAGCGGCTCCAGGAGGCCCCAGCGGCTCCGGGGGAATGTAGAGAGCATGATGCCATTCTTAGGCGTGGGGTGTCTCCGGCGCGGTTGGGGACGTGGAGAATCGAGGCTCGCGGGAGAGAGGGGAAGGCTTGGACCGTTCAGAAACCGGAGAACGCGAGGAACGAAATAGATCCGGGACGATAGGATGGAAGCGGGAGACCCCGTGTGATAGGGGGGGCATAGGAATGAGATTAAAATAATAATCGCGAGGAGGAAGAGAGAGAGGCCCAAGAACGGGGAGTCGGGCTTCTCAAAAGGTGTCGCTGAACGTTGCTTTGGGAGAGGCTATAATGATCGTTCAGGGGGGAAGGGAGGGGCTGGCAAAGGGGGCCACGCCTGACCATCGAAAGAAGATTGAACCGAAGAGGGGGAAAAGAAGGGAGTAGAGAGGCCCACCGAGCATGATCCGTTTCGGTGGAGGTAATAATGGATAAGGAAAAGTGAGGACACACGAAGTGATTTTTGACGGGTATACGCCGCGGCCGAGGGGAAGGGGACTGGATGGGTTTCCCGTGTCTGAAGAGGTGGGCTATATTTACGCAATCGGAGGCTCGCTGGGTCCTTCTTACGGAAAGGTCAGATAATCCTCGAGAAAACGAAGGCAATCCGCCCCCGTGGGGATTTCAAGGGTGAAGGGACAGTAAAAGTCCAGCAGCGTAGAAGGGGGGCAAGGGAGATATATCCAGTTCCGCTGTGAAGAGGGCGAGGGCGAGACGAGGCGGGCCACTGCACTGATGCGGGGCCCGGATTGATCGATGGGGTCCGGAAGGCGTGAAAAGCGCATGATGAAATGACCGGCGGGGGGGGTTCAGAGAGTCAGGATACATAAAGGGAAGTGAGAAAGGTCAACAGGTGGCGCACAGAAAATCATGCCCAGTAGAGGAAAAATTAGCTACTGTTTGGCAGTATCGGGAATGGTGAAGGGCGTAGAATTAGTGGCCGTTGGAGCAAGGCTTCGGGATCGCCGGGGGAAAGATGATGAACTGGGCTTGTCAACAGAAATCCACGAGAAGTCTGTCGGAAAAGAAAACGGGCTCGAAGGGAACGTAAAGCAACTGGGTCCAGAGTGGGGGGTGTCAAGGAGGACGCACGAAAAAAAAAAACTTTAGGTCAGGCCCGACAAACCGGAGTGTAGTCAGGTGACAAAGGAAAAGCTTGTGGTTCGTGAAGAGACCAGGATTTGAAGGGGGAGGAACAAAAACTGCCCCATTGGGGCAGTATGGGGTGGGGCAGACAACTAAGGCGCCCCGAAGGTTTTTCAAACAGGGAAAAAGCAGGTGTGCGAGACGGTGCTCATGGGGCGGTGTTGTGGTGCGGGCGATTTTGAACTGGCCCCCGAACCTACATGATGGGAATACTCTGCCGAGAGAAACACAACGGGAGTAAGAAAGGAGGGTTCTCATAAGGGGGGGGGGGGGAGGGGGCAGCGGGAAGTTAGGCTGAAAGAAGGAAGACGAAGAGGAAGGGAGATGAGGAGCACCGTAAGCACACAGAGCGGGGGCTATTGGGGGAGGAACAAGTGTGGTAATGGGTTCAAACACACATGAATGAAAAAAGAGGCATTAAAAGAAAAAATGGCGGGGTCGCCAGACGTGGAGGGGTCTCATTGCTGTGTGAGGGGGAAGGCATTATAGGAGACAGAATGGGAAAGCCAAAAGTCGGAAAAAATATAGACTATTGACTGGGGGAGCATTTCTTACGTGACTATAATAGCTGCGGGGGGATTGTGGGAACGAAAAAAGGCCGAAGAATGTCGCGGATAAGCATTTGGGTTCGGGCTCAACCAAAGGCGTTTGAGGAAGAACAAGGGAAAGAGGATGGAAAAAAAGCGTGGTCGATGGTTCACGCGCTAACCGAAAGACTGGTGATCATTGAAAGGGGAAAGAGCGAAAGAGCTTATTTGTAACTGACACAAGAGTAACCAGGGACTCCAGCCTGCGCTGTAAGAAAGTGAATGATCATCTAGTGAAAGCCTGGGCGGAGGGGGGTAGGGAAAAAAGGAGCAGCGGGGACGGACAGGAAGGGGACAAGCGGGATTTGCTATGAAGTAAATTAAGAGAGGGGGGCCTTTAGGGTGTCCGAGGCCGAGGAAAAATCGACAGGGTTGCGGATGCAAAGTAAAATGGGGAAGTTAGGGGAGCGCCTCTTGGGGAGAAAAGGAAGGGGAGACCTGGACTGTCGGGAAGGTCCTGAACAGTCAGCACGAATTCAAGTCATCATGACGCTAGGGCCGGCGGGGCCTGTCTGCGCAAAGAAGAAGATGGTGAACGAGCAGAAAGAGATCTCCGGAGACGTCCGAGAGTGGTCTAATGGTAGATCTCGGCCAGGTGTCTTCGAAGGGAAGGCCTGTTAAGGGTGGCCGGGGCGGACAAAGAAAGCCGACGCACATTCTACTGAAGGAATGGGGACGCAAAAGACTGGAAGCCGAACAAACACCAACGCACCTCGCGGCAAACGAGAGGGGAACCGTGTGGGATGGCGATGGAAGGAGGAGGGCTTGGGGCACGGGAAGATGCCGCACGCCTTCACAAAGAGAACTGGCGATGGGGAAGACGTGGGGGGGTGGGAGAGGGGGGGGGGGGCGGTGGGGACTAACGCAGCCCGGGGAGGCGGGCGGAAAACGTTCCGAACGAGTTAAGCCCTACGCAGGGCGCTCGATAGGGAGTGACGGCAAAAAGAAGCCGGCGAAAACGAATAAGAAGGGGCGAGAAAGCGGGGGCCGAAGGGGGAGAGGCTCAAGTGTTACGCCTAATTGGTATGAAGGAGAGATGGGAATGACAGTAGAGGCGTCATAGGGGAAGGGGGAGGGTTCTTCGGTAGGCAGTACAGAAGCGCGACTGATTGCGGGAGGAGGAGCGCCACGCGAGCGGGGGCCAATGAAAAGAAACCGACGCCAGCGCCAGTGTAAAAAAAGGAAACAGGAAGACCGAATGATATTTACGAGGAAGGCCGATCTGCTCAGATGGGTCAGCGGAGTATCGAGTCACCATGAAACAATGAACAGACACCATAAGCGCAAAAGTGGGGTTCATGGGTGGGGGGGGGGGGGGGGGAGGGGGGGGGAGGGGGGGGGGAGGGGGGGGGGAAAGGGGGGGGGGAAGGGGGGGGGGGGGGGGGAAAGGGGAGGGGAGGAAGGGAAAGGAGGGGGGGGGAGGGGGGGGGGGGGGGGGGGGGGGGGAGAGGGGGGGGGGGGAAGAGGGGGGGGGGGGGGGGGGGGGGGGGGGGGGGGGGGCGGGGGGGGGGGGGGGGGGGGGGGGGGGGGGGAGGGGGGGGGGAGGGGGGGGGGGGGGGGGGGGGGGGGGAAGGGGGGGGGAGGAAGATGGGGGGGGGGGGAGGGAAGGAGGGGGGGGGGGGGGGGGGGAAAGGGGGGGGGGGGGGAGAAAAAAAGGGGGGGGGGGGGGGTAAGGGGGGGGGGGGGGGGGGGGAGGGGGGGGGAGGAGAGGGGGGAGAGGAGGGGGGGGGGGGGGGGGGGGGGGGGGGGGGAGGAAATAGGGGAGGAAGAGGAAGGGGAAGAGAAAGGGGGATGGGAGTAATTAAAGAAGATGGGAGGGAAGGGTGGGAAAAAAGGGAGGAGGAAGAGAGGGGGAACGAGGGGGGGGAGGATGGGGGGGGAGGGAAGAGAAGAAAAGAGAAAGAGAAGTGAAAGAGGGAAGAGGGAAGTGGGAGGGGAGAAGAGAGAGGGAGAAGGGGAGATGGGGGGGAGAGATAAGAGTAGTGGAGTAGGGAGGAGAAAGAGGAAGAAAAGATGAGGAAAGAAGAGGGGAGAGGGGGGGGAGAGGGGGGGAGGTGGGGGGGGGGAGGGTGGAGGGGGAGGTGGGGGGGAAGGGAGGGGGGGGTTCCCAGAAATCTATCAGACACGGGGAAGGAAGGGGGTATTCGGAGAAAAAGAAATGTATCCCTAACATTAAAAGCAACGGCGGAGATAACTTTCACGCAATCACTGAAAAATTCTAATCACATGCAGAGGTGTTGAGAGACGGAGAGGGAGGAGGCTGCTATACAGATCCAAACAACATATCAACCCAGGACCAACTAAAAAGAGTAAAAAAGAAGAAGGAGTTGTGGGGGGAAAAACCATTCTCTGAGGAGGGGAGAACCCACCGCTGGAGGGCTAAAGACGAAGAGGTGAAAAGAGGGACCTGATAAGAGGGTGAAGAGGCGAATCGACAAGCCCACTCAATCCCGCTTACGGGGGAACAGAGAAGAGATCAGAGGCGAAAGGAGGAAATGAGCCAAACTTACTTAAAACCAAGCTTGG
>Ga0179593_1308969_pt1 | contig 11436 bp, 16 predicted proteins | sample CZODoug2_1_08_16_FD_185931 | JGI IMG/M metagenome (GOLD analysis project Ga0179593, IMG submission 185931) | Vadose zone soil fungal communities from Angelo Coast Range Reserve, California, USA - CZODoug2_1_08_16fungal (PacBio error correction) | ecosystem: Environmental > Terrestrial > Soil >...
GCGGAGGAGGCACCGTGGGACCAAAACGGACAAGGGAATGAAATACAAGACCGCAGCGAGGGGGGGGACTTGGAAGCGGAGGAATCAAAAGACAAGAATGGAAGAGTGTGGGGACAAGGAAAGGAAGAGGGAGGGACTGTACCTTACACGGCTCTGACAGTCAAACCAAACGAAACATATGACCGCTGCGTGGGCAGGTAAGTTCCTCTTAAAGCTAGTAAGGAGGAAACAATCAGTCTTAGGGGATTCGAAAAAGAGTGGGTAAGAGATTTGTGGGAAAAAGGGCCAGGGTCACGGGCCAAAAAAGAGAGGGAGTGACGGGGACGTTCGACAGAAGAGATTAGAATGGGAATCTCTGAGGGGATTGAACGACTCAAGCGGAGAGAGATTGACAAATGAGGCGAAGGTCAAAGAGAAGGATGACTAAATCTAAAACGCAGGGAGATAAAGGTAAACGAATGCATAGAGAAGGGCTCGAAAGCACTACATGTCAGGCTCGGGAGTTGACGAGAATTGGCGAGACTTGAAATGTGAACACCCATAAAGAGCAAAATGAACAAGCCGGGAGCAGACCATTATAGGCTAGAGTGGGAGAAGGAGAAGAAGAAAACTCTCACAACACAGTAACAAGAGTGAGAAGATCCTAGATGTTCATCACTCTAAAAAAATCCCTGTCCCCACGATGCCTGTGAGTAAGAGGGTGGGAGGAAAATGAAAAGTGCGCAACACAAAAGACCAGGAGGGGGTGGATCAGCGCAGAGGATCGTACGTTACTTACACAAACCTCTGAGATGTGACGTGAAAGAATTCATAAGCTAAATACAAGGGCGATTGGGGAGGGGAAGGTCGGTCTCAAAGAAAAAAAAAGAGCCAGTCAAAAGGTCTCGCCGCTTAGGCTAAAGGGCAACTGAAGACTGCGCCCGTGAAATAGGAAACAAACGTATAAAGGGATGAAACACCAACAAAAAAAAAAGGGGGAGATGGTGGGGGTGTAAAAGGGAAGGACAGATGTGCAGAAAAAGGACTGAAAGGACAAAAAAAGAAATCGGCGTCTTGGTTTGGCGAATCAGCCCAACCTCTCCCTGGAACACATTTCGTCAGCAAGGAACAAAAAAGAATAAAGGTGTAAGGAGGTCCGTTGCCGCCCGCCGAAGGAAACAAGAGGGGAGAAACAGGGGGGCTAGTAAGGACGACACTCTTACTAACTCGGCAAAAAACTTTGACTGCGATCATGCAAATCACTGAAACGGGGAAAGCAGAGGGGAGGGGGCACATCGAGGAAAGGCAACTAGGGGGGGGGGCAGGGGGGGAAGGCTAGTGCGATTCTAAGCTGAATCAGTCGGAGGGGGCGCCCACGGCACAGGGAGAGACCAACAATCAGGTGAAACGTCTCCGTGGTAATAGGGGAAGGAAATAAACAGAAAAGAATCGCATACGTCGACAAGGGGTAAACGCATATCGAAGCAGCGGGGTAAGGTGGAACAGACTGTGGAAAAAAAGAAAAACTGAATCGTGCCGGGGGGCCAAGCGGGCCGGTTCGGAGAAGACCGAAAGGAGGGCCGACTCTCTAGCGCGAAAGCGCTGAAAATAGAAAAAGCCAGCGGGGAAGGTAGATAGTCCAGTCCTCGTGAAAATGAGCAAGAGGATGGGGTGACATAGAAGACTAGCTGCTACCCGGGCAACAATAGAAATCAGGAAGCCAGAGCGGGGGGGCAAAAATAAGTTGAAAGGGGTAAAAGTGATGACTTTCAGAACCGGAAAAAGGGAAGGGGGGCCTAGGAGGATATATCCAAAAAGGTTCAAATTTAGTCTTGTGCTGACAAAGATGGAAGTTGGAGTGAAGCCGTGGGGAGGCGAGCCACAGGGTGAATGAAAAAGCGAAAGAAAAACAAAAGCACACTGTCGGACTAACTCATCCAGAATAATTGCCTTCGCAAAATATAGACGCCACGGTGCAACGACCCTCGGTAAACGGGACATAAAAGGCTCTTCCGCCAACGGAACGAGCAGCGCAGACAAGAGACCCCAAAAAAGGCAAAGACATTTGCTAGCAAGGCTACTGGGGCGCAAAAAGAACTCAGGGCGCCGGCTAAGGGGGGGAAAAAATTAATGAATAGCGGGAAGGGAGCATGGAAACTGGCGCCCGTCATGGGGAACCATAGAAGGGGAATCGGGGGGGGGCGACAAAAATGAGGGGACTCATCCAACGCTCACACTTCGGGTGAGATTACCGCAAAAGGAGTAAATTGCCGATCGGGCCCGATCAGAAGGCCGATGCGAAATCTGCTAGGTAGGAAAAAAACTTGCATCAGTCACGATCATAGAACGTAGAGGGGACAAAAAACACAACCAAAGAAACAGAAAAATCTGACGAACCAAAGGGGACCAACTCCTCAATGGGACAGACACAGCCCACGGGGTTGGAAATAAAAAAAAAAATAAAACAAACCAGAATGGGGTCGGAAAGTGACACGGGAGAACCGCGTGTCCACCATTGAAGAAAGGAACGGAGGACCCAGCGTGGAGAAGAAGGAAAATAGCGGAAAAAAACGGTAATACGTGTGGCCGAATAAAGCAACCGGAAGGCCAAAAAACTATGGATAAAACAAAGAAAAAAACATAACAGTGAAATACACAAAAAAAAAAAGGGATCAGGGGCGCTCGAGGGATGTTGGGCTGCAGAGATAAGGCCGAGCAAGAAAAAACGAGAAGGTTGAAATGCAGCAGGGGGGCGGGGGGAGAAAGTCCGGTCGAGAAGGGGGCAGCCGATGTATTGAAAACAAAGGAGGCCGAGGGGGAAGGGGGAAAAAAAGAGATACAGTTTGGAGAAAAGTCAGGTCACCAAACAGAAAGCAGCTTTGCACATTAAACGAAGCACAGCTAAACAAAGCAATTCAACAAAAAAAAAAAAATCAACCACTAAACATCCAACCAGACCAGCGGGGAAAGCCACACACCACCATCGAATACAAAGCACACAAAGTACACAGGGTGACAGGGACGCGCTGGTGAAGACAGGAAAGATAATATGGGAATTCGACTAAAATGGGCGAAGGAAGGAGAAGGACGGACACAAAAAAAAAAAAAAGGAAGGGACAAGCCATTCGGATACACTCAGAGGGGAAAAGGAAAAAAAAATAGAACAAAGAAATTAAAAAAGACGTCCCTCATTCGTTTGAGGGGGGGGGCGACTGCGCCAGAACAGGGGGGAAAAAAAAAATAAAAAAAAAGTAAGCAAGAAAAACAACAAAAAAAAAAAAAAAAGGATAAAAATGTTCGGGGCTTTCAGGAGAAATCCTAGGGTCAAGGAAGGAAATCCGTAGGAACCGCAATAAAGATTAGGGTGTCGCACCAGCCGAAGACAGTTGGGCCGCTAGTGCCCGCCTGTGTATAGTCTCAGCCGTCGGATGTGGATTGCATTGAACTCACAAGGGGGAGTGGCAAAGAGGCAAAGAAATGGAGCGTGCGACTTAAATCTACTGCGATATTGATCAAAAACGGAGTGGAGGAAGAAAATCGGGCCCTGAGGTCAGAAAAGGCCTCACTGAAAAAAAGAGGGGGGGACACGGAGACTTCGGCTTCAAAAATATCTGGTGTCAACGGGGGGAAAAGAGAGTGGAAAAGCGGGGAACATCGGAGGGGAGGCTCTTGAATCTCAATCGAATCAAACACAAATAAAAAGAGAGAGCAGAGGGGAGGGGAAACATGACAAAGAAGGGAATAGCCGGAGGGGAAGAACCGGACGAAAAAAGAAAGGCGGGTACGGATAAAAGGGACTAGACAAGGGAGCTCCTGGAATAAGGGCCCGAGAAAGACACCCTCCGAAATCAAAATTGGGTCGCACTCAAAAGAGGGTATTGGTGGGGGTAAAACGGGGTTCGCACCTCAAATACAAGCAAAAAGGGAGGAGGGAAAAAGGGGCATTCACACATCCTACGGAAAGCAGATGAAAAAGGGAGGGAGGAAAAGGCTGGGGGAACACGCGTCTAACAGCCCCGATGCTGGTTAAGAGGATTCATACGTCTCGGGAGACTAGGAAAAAAAAGGGGGGGGGTCGGTGAAGGAAAGGATTAGACAAAACTGGAGTAGGTCCAAAAAAAGAACGCATTCCAGCGGAGGTCGTTGGAATTGGGCGGGGGGCATACGCAGGTGGAGGAAACTTAAGTAAAAAGAAAAGCGACCGGGTTCGGCTCGCCGTGTCATCGAAGGAAGGGGCAACCCAAGAAGCGATTCCAAAATAGCATCCGACGCCCCTTTAAAATTGTCATTTGAAAAGGACATAGGCCCAGTCGGTAACTGCCCCGGTGGGGGCAGTTCAAAAAGCAAATGTTGTGGGAACAAGGGGGGGGAGCTGCTCGAGAAAAAAGGAGGAAAAAGGACAGGAAGGGGGGCCAGGTATGTGACAGAATCAAAGCCGTGTGAGAACAGTCCAGGGGGAAACACGTCCCGGCAGCAACGAGCGTTTGGCAGGGTTGGGGTCCAAAACGTGAAAGGAGACAAGAGCGGCCTTTGCTACCAAAAGGGCTGGCGTGGGGCGAAAGAATCGTCTACGACACAACAGTCCACGATCCAGGAGACGGGGGGGGGCACACGGCGGAGAAGGGTGTGGTAGACGACCGGCGAGACGTGGGGCAAGGAAAGTGGGGGCTGGCGGAATATACATAGCCCCTGGAGGGGGATTAAAAAACCGCATGCTCAAGGGGGAAAAGGAAGCTGATCTCCAATCACGCGATCAAAAACCGAACTCGTAAGCAAAAAACCAGACCCAAAGGAGCGTCATAGGAAAAGTCGGGTCAACTCGGGGGGGCCGGGTACAAAAGAAAAACGGTCAGAAGATTAGTGGAACAATTAAACGCAATCAACGAAAACCTAAACGCAGATGAAAACAGGGGGAACTTTAAAAAAAATCATGCCGGGAAAGCGCGGGACGGCAAGGTGGAACCAACAAGGAGGGGGGCGAGCATTTGGGGGGGACGCAACAGAAAAGAGGGATTTGGGGGGGGCCTCAGACGAAAGGTTACCAAAAGTAGAACGGGGACAAGGCAAAAGATGATCGGAGAAGAGTTGGCCGCTAGCGAAAAGTGACAAGAACTGCCGAATGAGTGGATCTCGGGGCGCGCGGCTCGAGGTGGGAGGTTGAAAAATGCGAGAGGAGAAAGGGGTCGGGGCCGAGCGTGGACGGAAAGGGGGGGGAGTGATCGACGGTGGGGGTGCTGATTGGGGCCCATACGAGAGGAGGGAAAAGAGATGGGGGCAAGTTAAGGCAAAACATTGGGGCGTTCAACTATACCCGGCCGATAAAAGAAAACTCCATGAAAAATACGGGGGCATAAACTTCCCCGGGAAATCTTGAATATCAGGAGCAGGGAACAAGAAGGGGAAGGGCAAAGGTCATACTGGAATGGTACACAGGGGGGGGCATGAGGGATCTTGGCATCTCGTGTTGTCGATTAGAAACGCGGCTAACTGGGACGAGAGAATGGTAGAAGGTAGAGACAGAGGCGGGTTTCTTTCATCGGGACAGGTCGCGGAAGCGATAGCCTCTGCGAAGGCAAGGATGAGGAGATGCTACAAACAACCAGGAACGATGCGGCGGTTGGTGCACCTCTCACAAACAAGTTACCAGGACCTGAAACTAACGTCAAAATGGCCGGGGGCGATCTATAACGGGAAGAAGGTATGTCAGGGGATTAGCGTCTGGGGAAGGAACGACGAAGGACCTGTCAAAGTCGGAACATACGCAACAGTTGGGTCCCCGCACTAAAGTGGGGCAGGACAAACAAAGAAAAAAGCAGGGGTGGCTCGTCATTACTCTAAACTCTACGTGATAGATGTGCAACGACAAGGGAGGGGAGACGCCCGCGCGGAAGTCATGGAAGGGGCCAGAAGAAAAGCCGCAATTCAGGAAGGGGAGGACCGAGCAAAAGGGAAGGGGGGAAGGGATTGAGGACGGGGGGGAACGCCCGACACAGCAGTGGAAAAAGAGGGGGTTGGGGGGGACGTAAATGACCGGGGTTTTAAGGAGAAGAGGAGTCGAGTCAAAACCCAAACCGAGAAGCGTCGTGATGGCAGGGTATGTAAATTCTGCAGAACTGATCAAGAAATCAGGGACATTCCCCTTGAAAGGAGGTAAAGAGCCTTTATAAATGGGGGGGGGTAAACCCGGAGGCCCATTGGAACAGGTCACTCAAGGGGCAGTAAGAACGGAGAAAGAGGGCAGAAAAAGGGGGGAAGTGCGCGTGTTGGCTGAGGTACAACCGAGAGATCAATTTAACTGGGGATGGGGAAATAGGAGCTGAACGTCTAAACAAACCGGGACTGGGCGAGGGGGGGAATCTCGGGGGAAAAGAGCGAGAAAGCAGGGAGGACCTACTGTCCGAAGTGACGGAGCATTTTGTGGCGAAACGGAACCGCGGGAAAAAAGGTAAGAAAAAATTTGAGGGAAGAAAGGCCTCTCAGGGACAAGTCATGGTCTCGCTCTTGGGATACGGACATAGAAGAAATCAGATCAACAAACTTCGGAAAAGGAGAGGGATTAATGGATGGGGACGCGGAGAGAGGAGAAAAAAAGAGGGGAAGGTAGCGGAACCGGCGATGCGTGAGGATAAAAATGGGGGGGTAGACACCTTGGACTATCTGACGCAACAAACGGCAGACAGAATGAAGACATGGCGAGGAGGGAAAAAAATCGGTCATAAAGACCGGTAGGCAGGGCAAAAGAGGAGGCCTGCTCCTTTGTTAGGACTAAGACAGCATCGATACATCGATTGACTTTCGAAGGACGAGGCAGCAAAAACGGACGCTATCCAAAAGTAATAGCCGATGTCGGGACGAAGGAAAAACGAAAGCGTCGGAAACACGGTGAACCCACCTATGGGGGAATGACTCCCAAAGGGACCATGGAATGGGGCAAACAGGACGCAGGTGCATGGAAGGGAACATTCACTGCCATCAAAAGAGGAGAAGGAGTGGGGAGATCGCAGAGCAGGAACATCCCAGCCATCATCCGGGGCAAAGAAAAAAAAACAACCAAAGAAAACAGGACCAGAAGGTTCGTCATGGGAAGACAAAACGCACCACTACTGGTGAGGATGCTGGTGAGAAGCCTAAATGAAAACCACTTGCACAAGGCTGAAGAGAACAGAATGTGGCAGGAGAAGGAAGTCAGTTTCGATCACTGAAAACTGAGCTGGCGCGAAGCGGCAAACAATCAAACGATCTGTTGTCAGTTGAAGGAAAGCAGAGAAACGGGCTTGCGACTAACCAGGCAGTGACGGCGGGCGTGGCGACATGAAAAACGGCCTGAGTATGCTCGCGCCGAAACTGTAAAGGGTCAGGCGTTAAATACATAAAAGAATACAAAGCGATACTCCGCACGTTATAAATCAGAGGAAGAGAAATTAAGGCAGAGCCGCGTGTACTGGACCCATAAAAAATTGGGATTCCGGGGACAAGAAAAAGGGGGGAATTGCAAGTTGCGTACTAGACAGGAGAATGCGGCGACGTAAGAGAGGAGATAGAAGACAGGAAGAGCTCTGAGACCCCGAATGCTCCAGAAGACTATGACATGTCACCGGGACGAGTGCATTCGCTTTATGAGGACGATAGCACGACAACTACTGGAACAGTGAACAGACCAAGCGAACGAAAGGAAGAAAGTAAAGGGGGGGCCCCGACCGAAGTTCAAGGGGATATTGAAATGTGCAGGGGGACAAATTTCCAGAATTCTGAAGCTGGCAAGGGTGTAGGAAAGGGGAGGATGAGGGGGGTGGCATTTGAGAAGCCAAAGTGTCAAGAGGGTATACGACCAAAAGCACAAAAGGCATGCCATAGTATGGGGTGCAGCAACCAATTAGATCCAGGGTGCGCAAAACAGAGATGGTAAATCAGGAGGCCAGACCAGGACGCAGGAAGGGGCGTGCTGCCCCCCCAAAGAAAAACGATAACAGCAGGGGAAAAGGTGCGCCAAAGAAGAGCGTCCACGCGCGAAGGGCAGACCCAAGGATAACGAAGGGGAGAATTGGTGGGGAGGGAAGCGCATGTACATGACAAGGAGAGGGTGTTACAAAGGGAGTCAAAAAAAAAAAGAAAGAAAAGGGGGTCAAAAAACGGGAAGAAAACCAGGAGCCGCTTCATTACCGGGCAACTAAATCGACGTCCAGCCCGTGGCGAAAAAAAAAAGGCGAATCAAAAAGAGAGATGGAAAAAAAAATTCAAGTCGAAGGGGAAGATGGACAGGGATAAGGATCTCGATAAGGGCAGGTTTTGACGATTAGGGGGAAAGGGAAGGAGAACGGGGATAAGAAAGGGAACAATGGGAAATACGGGGAAAAAAAGAGGGGGCATACACGGTAATAGTAAAATCAACAAGGCAAAACCGAAACGAGGCGGGGGAATACATCAAGCAGCGGGGAGGGGAAAGCTCTTCGGAGGGGGGGGGGTTGCAGGAATGCAGTCAAGCACAAGGGAGCAGGGAAAGGAGTTTGGGGAAAAAGTAAGAAAGGCTGTAGAAGGTAACGGAGAAACGAGATTAGAAATTAACGAACCTTAATCAGTGACGAGAGCAGTTCAAAATGGGCTTCGGAAACACCATCAAAACTCAGATGGAACAAGCGCTCATATACTGGCATACGGCGTAGGCGAAAGCTCACCGGAGGTACCCGGGCAACGATTAATCCTCAAAGGGTTCAAACCGGTCTATGGGCGATGGTGAAAAAGGGGAATAAAGTTGGGAAGAGGCGGAGGGGTGCGAAAAGGGGGCGCCTGAAGGGGCATAAGAGGACTCGCTGCAAAAAAAGATTTCCTCCAGAGGTGCATAAAGATAAAGGGAACAGAGAGGGACCCAGGGCCGAACAAGGGAATCGAATTACTTGGGAGAACTCTACAACCAAGGGGTAGGCAATCTGGAGGGTAGCCTCAAAAAAGCTTGGAGAAGGAGACATAGAGGCAAAAGGGGAGGGAAGATAACGCGGTTGTTCTCCCGCGAGTGGCCACGAAAACGGAGGCACCCATGTGGATACAGGCGGGGGATCGAAGATGTGGATGACATGGCCCGAGAGCCGGGTCTCAATATATTTTCTAAAAAAGGGTCGTAAGAGAACAAAGAAAGGAAAAAATGGATTTGCTTGTGGGGGGGGGGGAGGTAAATATAACCTTCAGGGGGGGGAGACAGGGCCTCCGTATAGAAAGGGGGACACGAATACTTGAATCTTGTAAAAAAACATCCTTGGAAGTTGAGATAAATCAGGACCAGCAGAACAACCATGTGGGGAACTTGCCAGAACGAGAGAGAATACAAAAAACAAAAAAAAAGTAGGGAAAAGAGATATCGTGGGGTTTGCCGGGGGTAGAACAAAACAATCGACGGCGGAACGAATGTACACCGTCACACGATATCAAGATGATGCTAATTTAAAAGTCTGAAGTGTACACGCCGAGGAGAAGAGGCCATAAGGAAGGAAGCAACTGAAGGAAAGAGAGACCCCGCCGACCGTCGCGTGGGGTGCGGAAGAGGAAAACGATTAGAAGTGAAAACATGCCAGTTTGGGTAGCGCAAAGTTGAAGCCCTCTCGATTACCCCGGAGAAAGAGGCGGGAAGGGGAAAGAACAAAGGCCGACGGGAGAAGGAGAGGAAACCGGAGGACGGCAGCCGTCTGGCCATAAAAAAGACGAAAGCAGCCTGCCTTGTGAAGGGATCCGGTACTTAAAAAGTCGAGGGACTGCGTCCAGGGCGGGAGAAGCAACGGGACAACGGGCTGATGTCAGGTCAAAGAAAGATCGCATCCAAGCGAGTCATCGTCGCCTGAATAGAAGGGAACGGGGCATCGCCAGGGCGTTTGGGAGGACGCTGAAGGACTCAGGCGCAACCCGCACGAGGGGGGCCTCGGTCATTCAACCAGCAGGTGCCGCCGGTCCAATTTGAAGTGAGAATGACGCCAGGCAGGTAAGAAAAGGGGGGGATCCTAACGGGCTAAGGGGGGTTGAAGCAGGTTTGAAGGCGGCTGAGAAGAAATGCGTCCCAAGGGAGTGTGGTGGGAAATCCAGTTAAAAGTAACCGGGGGACCGAACGGCCGGGCAAGATTGGGCAAGTTTTGGTAAACGAAGCCCAGGAGGGAGCACGTGAAGGAGCCCAGGCGAGGGACATTTGGGAAAGGGAGCGACGCGGCTTTGCCGACGCTTCACTTCTAATGGCAAAACAGGAAGAAAGGAAAAGCCAGGGAGAGCAAAGAGCGGCAAGGAGGTAGGACGAAACCGCAATACGGGGCCGAGGCGATGAGCGACGGTACAATATGAAGATTCATCGAGCAAGCTGCGGTCTTCAAAAAGTCTCACAGGGGGTAAAAAAAGCAGTCTCCCGGGGGCTCAAAAAAACGAGGAAGAGCAGAAACCAAGGCCTCGTCAAAAATTATCTATCCCTGTGTTTCGTGAAGAGAAAGTAGAATGATCAGGGGGGGAAAAAATTATCTGCAAGGGAAAGAGAAAAGACGCAGGGGACGGCCTCTTTCCGGAGAAATCTGAAGTCAAAGCCTTGTGCCAAGCGTCGTTTGAAGACCAATTGTGATGTGGGTGGAAAAAAAGCTGCCACTTTGAATACTGTACCCCAGGACGGGAAAATTAACATGGGATGACTAAACTTCCTCGCAATCAATTGGCGGCGCGCCGGTCCTGACTGATCAAGGCGAGGGGGAGGAAGAGGGAGGAGAGGCTCGGGGGGGGGCACGGTGGACATCTGATGCGGCAAAACGCAGGGGCGAAAGAGGGTGGAGAGGAAGGGCAACTAGTACAGTTGGGCCAAGACGGAAAAGAAAAAATGGAACTGGGAAGAGGGGTATCCGGTGGGGCTAGGAGCGAAAAATCGAACAAAAACACTGTGATACTCATGGGGCATTGAAACCATCTTTTTCAAGAAAAGAAGGAAGAAAAGGAATTGAGAGGAGGAAGCCAAAAAAGGGCCCGAACCTGGCGCAATGACCGGAATCAATGTCGGAGCGCGAACTGGGGGTCAAAAGGGGGGGGGGGGGAAAAGGACTTGGCGTATAGTGTGGGGTAAATCGGGGCGCGTCAATAGCAGCCTGAGGAAAAATGAAGGAGGCCGGGGGGAGGGAAGAGAAAAAGCGGATGCAACGAAAAGGGTGCGAACATTCAAAAAAAAGAGGAGACTCGAGGATTCCGGGAACAGTAGAAATGATATTGAAACCAGGGCCGGGAGGCGCTGGGTCGGCACGAAAGTCTTTTTCACCACGTACGGGTTAACACTCGAACATGAAAGCACTTGAGCGAGGATGGAGGGGGGTAAGAGGTCTGAAAAGGAAGCTGAAAGACCGAGAACTAGAGACGTCCGACAGGTCGGAGATACGAGAATTGGCGCACAACATCCTCGACCTGAACGTGGGGAGGAACCAAAAGTTAAGAGCGAATTAAACAGGCAACAAAGAG
>Ga0179593_1389023_pt1 | contig 11436 bp, 8 predicted proteins | sample CZODoug2_1_08_16_FD_185931 | JGI IMG/M metagenome (GOLD analysis project Ga0179593, IMG submission 185931) | Vadose zone soil fungal communities from Angelo Coast Range Reserve, California, USA - CZODoug2_1_08_16fungal (PacBio error correction) | ecosystem: Environmental > Terrestrial > Soil >...
GGCGTAAACCTGGAGGGAATACCTTGTCTACAGTAGGAGGGGGGGTGAACGAGAAGTCGAGCGAGGGGAATAAGTACAAGACCATGCCGTGAGAGAACAAACAAAAGGGGGCGGGCCACTACGACGGTAAGTCCCGGGAAGCAAATATTTGAGGCGCGCAGATGTCGAAGTTGGTATTGGGGGGGGGGGGGAGCGGGGGAGCTACGACCACTGGGGAGGCATTGGGGGGGGGGGAGACACCTCACTGTTGATTCTATGTCGATCTTGGGCCTTTCAGGTTCACTCCAGTGCTTCGGATAAAGAGGGCAGACGTTTCAGGTCTCCGAGGGTATGCAACATCGAGACTGGGGGGGAAGTCGAGTAATTCCTCCAGGGGAGAAAACGATCCAACGTTGATTTCGAAATGGGTCTTCCTCGTGAGGGTCGGAAGGGGGGAGCGCGCGGAAGGACTCATTACGCGCTGACTTTATGAGTTCACATTCTATGCGAGAGAAATCTGGCGAGGGACAACACGGGAAGAGAGGGGGTTTGGGACACAGTCTGTGCCTCGCAATGGGAGTATACTGAAAGAGCCGAGGTGCAGAGCTTACTAAATTCTGATGGAAGAAGACGCGGATGAGAGAAAGTGAACCCAGGAGGGAGACCCGTTCAGAGAAAGCGTCGACAGAAAAGATTGATCGGGTTGGGAGGGGACTTTGCAGGGGGGGGAACAACTCAAGCGGGGAAACTCTCTAATAGAAAAAGCGCGTATGAGCGTGGAACTGAAGGGGGGAGTATCGGCGTGTTGCCGTCTCAGAAAAAACGCGGTGGAATCTTGTTTGTGGGAAGACTTCTTGACCAGGACTTTCAATTAGACTGAGTCAACAAAACCCGCAGCAACTCCCAAGAAAAGTGTCCTGGGGAATGTATTCGCAGGAAGGGGGTCGCTCAGCCATAGACGCCAAGCACTCCAAGAAGACCGAGGCACTGGAGTTTCATAGTCACGACCGACGGAAAAGGTACAGGGGGGGCGCCGCAAAGACGTATCGGGCGATTCGCTGACCGGAACTATCCTCACAACGGTGTCAAAAGAAAGTACGGTGAAAGCGGACAAGAACCTTTGTCGGTAACGCGGTGAATTGCGAACAGAAGTATCGAACGGGGAGATCAGGACAAGGAAAAAGGGAGGTGTGATGGTGGAATGGAAGGCCAAGGCGAAAAAACGCAAGGAATCGACTTGGCAGTAAGGAGAAGTTAGCTGTTCTGTCTCAGAGAGGGCCCGAGTAAGCGAGAAAGGGGGGCGGCCGCAGGACCGGGAGAAGTCGATCGTACGGGGCACGGATGAGAAAAAGACAGATGTGAGGGAGAAAAAGTTGGAAGAGAGCGAGAGCCCAAGGGGAAAAAGGCCATCGGGTGGCCGCGCTGTACAGCCATGGGTGGGAGTTTCGCACAAAATGAAAACACAGTGAGGGGGGGGACCAGTTGCGATCTAGAAATGCGAAGAAAAGAAAGTGTAAAGGGTCAAACTCGGGAGTCGCAAAGCGCTGTACTGGGCCTCCTCCCCAAGGGAATCCACATCGCACTGTCGATCCACACGGGAAAACCTGCTAGTCCGGGGTTTTAAAATCCACCAGAGGAAGGAGGCTAATAAAACATGAACTAATGAAAGGCCCGGCAGGATACTCGGAACGGAGTTCCGGTAACGTGGTCGAGTGGGCAGAACGTGGCAGAACGCCTGAAATCCAGCGCCGACCAAAAAAGCTATCGTCCAGGCCGGAGCCGCTGGAAACGAGTGTTTGACAAGGACCGTGTTTACGGTATCGTAAATCGAGAAGCCGGCCAAAATGAGTTGGAAAGAGTGCGACGCCGGCCGGTCGGCACCTTCAGGGGACTGACCTCCGCGACCTAGGACAACTTTCAGGAAGGTCATAGACACGAAAGGAAGGGACTATCGCCTCCAGTTGGATCATCCTGCTCTCGGGAAAAAATCCCTCGAGGGGGGGGGAAGGAATTGCCGAGTCTTTAAAAGTCGCCAAAAATGCGCCACTATGAAGGGCCATCCTGACGCCTCATACATTACAAAAAGACCCGATAACCAGGTTAGCAAAGGTCCCTCTTCGCTGACGCTAAGAAGCGCTCATGGACGCCAAGACTCGAATTCTCTCAACACTAGCTCAAGCGGAAGAAAAAACGCAGATCAGGCAATTAAAAAGGGGTACCTGAACGTAGTTGATCAGGCGACATGGTGTGTGGTAGCAGAGCAAGGATTAACCACTCTCTCCAACAAAAAGGGAAGGCTTCCAAGATATAGGGATAGGGGGGAGAAGGGGAGGAACATGTGGAAAAAAAAAAAGTCGATCGGGGAAAGGACGCGGGGTTCCAGGGCCCTTATCTTCTGAGACCGGGGGGGCTTGCAAGTTGCTAGCGCAAAAAGGGAAAGGAGCTTGGGCGCGAAATGAAAACTAACCCTTCATCGCAGCGAACTGGTGAAGTGGTGCGAACGTGGGGGACTGCGGCGTGATGCTGGAGTATCGAGAAATGGCTGTCCCATCGGATGAGAAGGCGACTGGGTGAAAAGGAGGGGCAAGAGTCTCCATTAGTGGAACTCGGGAGAGTGAGGGACAGGGGGGGAAGTTTGTTCGGAACGGTCCCAAACCGCGGGAGAGGATCGGGGGGAGATGTTAAGTCTAAAAGAAACCCCGGGGGGGGGAGGCAATGTCAAAGAGTTCCGGGGCTTGCGGCATCCACCTTTACAAACTGACAAGGCCGTCTTCTCCTCTCCGGGGAAACGCATCGGGGGGGGGAGGGCCGCTCTAGTCGATGTCGATAAGACACGCGGGGGTGAAAAGTCGAAAAATGCGGCAGCTCTGCAATAGGTTGGTGCGCGTTGCAGTAGGTATGCGTGAGGACTGTCGCGCAAGAAAAAAGGGGGGTACTTCGGCTTACCCAGAAATCGTGCCACTGCTGGCTTGCGCGAGGTAAGCGATTATGTTCGTCGGGGGTGGAGCGCTTGAGGAGCCATCGTCACGCTGCTGCCTTGAACCAACGGTAGGGGGGGGTGCTGCGAAAAGCCCAGAGAGCGTGAGCCTTGGAGCCAGGTATCGGATAATAGAACCTTAAAGGGGAAGGGACCGTACAGCTTCAAAGTGTCAACTCTCAGATGAATCGCAAGAGGGAGGATGAAAGTCGGATGGCCCGACAAAGAAAAGAAATCGTTTAACGACTAGGAGTTTCCAAACTGGTCAGGAGCATTCGCGGATCCCACCTGGCGCAAGGACACAAGACACTGGGACGACTCCAGGTTGACCGACCTCTTCGGAAATGGTAAATTTAAGGATCTCCCGCCCTGAGCATTTTCAGTGCATAGATCAGGAGGCCCGGCCGGTCCCATTGAAGGACATCAGGGGGGGAGCGGCGCCGGAAAGGCCAGCAAAAACCATGTCGCCAAAAAAAACCTTCAATGTGTAAGGAACTCTCAAGCGGTGAGCCTTAAACGGTCAATGGAGGGCCGGGAAAAATGTTAACCTCTAGAGGTGATGAAAGGGTCCCAAGGGGGGAGTAGGGAATGATTCACCAAGCATTATAGGGACCACCGGAATCGCAAGTATCGGGGGCGTCGTAGGGGACGTTTCCACGGCAGAGGTAAAAAGGGATAAGCCACTTGCCCTGAATCGGAGTCCGGGCTGCTTGGGTCGGTAAAGGAGCCTTGCCGGAAGGGAAACAAAAGTCGGAAAAAAAGACGGAGTTACGGCGGGTTTAATGTGAGACGCGTCGAAGGGAAGTTACGTCAAGAATATCAAGGGAAAACTAAACTAATTATCGCGTCTGGGGCGAATACGGGAAAAAAACACGAATATACTGCCAAAACGAAAAAGTGAGAAAAAAAAGCTCCTTTTCCGCTGTTAATTATCAGCGCGCTACAGGGGCATGCAGGGCAAATGAAAAAAAGGCCGAAAAGCTATGTCTGTGCCGCGATCGCACGTTTGGAAGTAAAGTGGTTCCTCCTGAGAAGCAAAAAGAGGAGGGTGCATAGTCAAAGCACGACGAAGGATCAGGACTCCGAGCACGTATAGATTCCGCATGTGGGGCTCATTCCCCTGAGGCACAGCCGGGGGCGTGTCACATGAAAGACGATGCAGTGTGCTGCACAGAGACCAAGATGTCGATAGCGCTAGGAATAAAAAGGGGTTCAAAACGGGGGCAGACTGTCTTAAAGCAAGGAAACGGATAAAAATGAACGGCGCGGCCAACATCAAGATCCGAACCAGGCGTTAATAAATCACTTGGGCGAGGGTCGCTCCCAGCGTTAAACTTGCGAAAAAAGCCACGTACTCGAGAAAAAAAGAGATTAGGAACGGCTAGGATCTTCGGTCCGGGAAAAGTCACTCAACGCAGATCGAAACAAACGACAGAACAACGTTGGGCGCTCCAAAAAAAGGCATCCGGGTGGGGGAAAAAAACCGCCATACGACCGCTCAGGGGCCTCTAGGGATCAGATGAAGGCGCCCAAGTACGGTCCATGAGCTTCGTATTGCCGCGCGCCCAACCCCTGTGGGGTGAGAACGAGAATGAAGTGCCGATCACAAACCAGCCGATAGTACACACGGACAGACACGATGGGGTAGCCCATGAAGAAAACAAAACGGGTGTACCAAAATATCGAGAAAAAAAACCACGGAGGGCTGGGGAAAAAAAGAGGGTTATGCAAGACGGCTGAATCGCTACAGCAGTGGGGGCGATCGTCTGGGGGGGGGGGGGGGATAGGAAAGGAAGGAACTTCGCCAAACAGGTGCGAAGGGCAACAAGCCGGGACGTCCCTAGCAGAAAACAAAGTTTGGGGGGCCAAAGTGATCAACTGGGAGTACCAGCGCGCCGTTGTGGTACTGGATATTGCGGTCTCCGAAGAGTAGATTGGCCGCAACGAAGGGTCGGCAGGAGTCGATCCTGGAGTCGTGCCACAATCGCGGCGGGAGAAAACCGCGCGTGCAGGGAAAAACCCGGTCGGGCACTAGGGGCAGGTGGCCTTATGAATCCAGCAGGCGAAAGATTTGAGGATCAATAGGGAAACTCGTGAGTCGAAGCGCCGGCGGTACGAGATGACTTTATCGCCAGATGAACGTGGAGGGCAGAGGCTGCATAGAAGATGATCTCTCTTGGGGGGAGCGTTCTGCATGTGATGACGGGACAAGCGCCCTGTGCCGGTTGACTATCAGGAAGAAGAATGAATCGAGGAAAAGGGGGGGGAGACCTCGACTGCTTAAAGTATAGATAGGATGAAAAACTACGAAAAACTTCTCCCCTCATGGGGACTGCGGGGACCCCGCAGAAACCGAGGAAGAGCAATCGTAAAACACGGATGGTTTGGGGAAAAAGGGTGGGCAACTTGGGGGGCAATCAATGCTAAAAATCGCGATCAAGGGAAGCGCGGGGAGCAGGGGTGCATTATCTTCGGGGGGGTTCAAAAAATAGCCGCCAAGAGAAGGGATGAAGGTAGTGGTGAATCTGGGGTGGGGTTGTTCTTTCATAAGAACGTTCGAGGCGAGGTCAATAAATGCACCAGAACCCCGGGCCCTACCCCTAAAAAAAACCAGGGGGAAGGAAACGTTATCGCGCCAATAGAAAGCAAGATCCTCCGCGCAGCACCGTAAAACTGATTGAAACTTTGGAATTTTTGGGGGACACTAAATACCGCGGCCGGGACAGAAAAAGCCACGATCACTTTAGCAGAAGGCGAAGGAAAAGAGGGAACACTACTCCTCAGCAACAGGGGGGTGAGGGGGTAAAGTGACAAAATCGAAAAAGAAAATACCGTAACAAGGGAGAGGGGCATGGTACTCCGACCGCAACGGCTCAACTTCACACGGAAAGGAAGTGAAAAAACTTTACTTTCAATGGACCTGGGTGAAAAGGGGGAAAAGACGGCGTGTCACAACACATGAGGTCGGGGCATGCCGGGAACAAGGAGGGGGGGGCAAGGCTGCGAAACGACCGGTACACGAGAGACATGACTTGGCGGGGAGTACAAAAAGCTAGTCAGATCTCTTGGAAGAAAAAAAAGAAATGGAAGGTCGTCGAAAGCAGAGGGTGAACTGAGCACAGGTGGGGCGGGAAACCTGCTGAAAGGTTTCAGCAAGAGAGGCACGCCTCGTACGGCCAGGAAAGGGGCGGAAAGCTCCAATGAACGCGTGGAGCGTACCTCTGCGAGAAGATATTAATCTAGGGAAAGTACGGGTCTCAGCCGAGGGAGCAAAAAGCGCTGGCTGCCGAACAGCTCCAATTGAGCGAACGAGCGGCATCCACAACCAGAAGGCTCGTGTAAACTGAGGGGAGGAGCCTCAATCGGTTCAATGAACATTTCCCCTGGGGGTATGGCGAACGCTCTTAAAGTGTACGGCGGGGGACTTTTTCTAATTTTCGCTGGATTGGGGAGACTACGTGTCAGAAACCAGCCGACTAAAGACAGGGTCAAAAAACCTATATCGAAGCTCGCTTGCATCTATGTGGGAGGCAAATCCGGACCTTAGGGGAGGATAGGGGTCATCGACGTAAAGCATATGCGGGGTACAATTAGAGGTAAGGACTTCTCGCTAAAGAGGAACCGTCAAGTCACGATTAACTACAAGACAAACTCTGATGTGAATGAAAGAATTTTTAAGGAGCTCCTTACACAGTGGAACGTGTAGAGCACGACAAAAGCAAGGAGCGCCGCGGCTCCAAAAACAATCAAGGAGACTCAATGCGATTCGGAAAGAGACGCCCTCTCGGGGCACGGAAGGATCGAGACCAATAAGCTCTGGAACTGCAAAGACTTCATAGGAACGACCCCGGTACACTTTCTCAAAATCGGCGGAGAGAAAGGAGAAGGAGCGCGTCCGATCACAGACTGCCCCACTGCAACGAACCCCGCCGTTCTCTCAGGACACTGACTGGCCTTAGGAGGGGAACGTGCTTGACCAAAACGGGTTTAGAGCCCGAAATGATGAATAGCTCACAACGGGGAGGATGGGAAAAGAGAAAAAATTAATAAAATGGACTACTGGATCAACTAACAGGGCCCGGGGGGCATCTACCGCTCAGTGGGTGTGCACATGTCCGGGAAGAGAGCACTTCTTGGGGGGAACGTGCCAGGGTTCGCGCGAAGGCGACGTGTAACCTCCTTACGACGAACTCCGTAGACCGCCACTGGACTGGAAAAGATGGGCACTGTGATCTGCGTACGTAGGGAATGTAGTGCCGGACAAGCTTCTTGGAATCGGAATCAGGGGAAATCTTGACTACCGAATGGGACGGGAAAGTGGGAAAGGAGAAAGGTTGATGCAGTCATCATAGCGCGGGGTCTACCTGAAGTGTAGGGAGAAGCAAACGGTACTAGGGTCTTGAGATGGTAACAAATACTTTGGGGGGGAAATCCGAAAGAGTAGTCATCGTGCAAAGAGGGTCCATACGTCGGAGGGAAAGGATACCTCTCCTGGGAATCGGGGGGGGGGGACGGCCGCGAGGAGAGGTCGGAGGTAAAAAACGAAGGTACCCGGATGGTAAACGGTAGGACCCTCACTTCGGGAGAGCCAGTGAAACGAAAGTTGACGGTCGGCGCTAGGAGGAAAGGCTGATTCACTGGGCTCTAAACTCTTACCACCACTGAGCACTAAGTTCTCACGCGTATTAGGTGGGGCGGCGAGAGTAAAACGGAGAAGCTTCGTTCCGGAGGAGCTTGTCCAACGGCGAACTGAAGGAGGGGGAGACCCAAGCGGGTCAGGCCCCGGCTAGCAGGGGGAGCGGAAGAAAAGTGGAGCCCCATAGAGCCGGACCAGCTGGCCCTGCGCATGGAAGAATCACAGGAGGCTGAACCGGGTCCGGGTATTGGGGCTCCAAGCCCCCTCTGGCGTTTACCAGGGGACTTCCATCTCTTGAGGTGGGAACCGGGGGGAGGAGGGAAATTGGAAAACCGCGCGCTCAAAAACCTGTTGCCCACCGCACACTAGGCGTCGCAGGAACCCGCTTGGGGGGCGTCCTAGACAAAGCTACGGGTCAGGGCCGCCACTTTCAGGGACTCTTCTTAGCGAAGACAAGAAATCCAATTAAGTTGGGCATTGAAGATAAACTGTTCCTTAAAACCCTTGACCGAAGAAAGCGCATTGCCAAGGTCCCTCAAGGTTTCCAGAAAGTTTAATAAGTTGAAGGTCAAGGGGCAAAAGTTCTCTAAAGGGCTTGTTTACGGAAAGACATGAGGGCAAAAGGGGATTAGGAGGATGGCAATCGATCACTGGAACTTTAGTTAGCGTTGGTCCAGGACAGGGGTGACTCTAAATACAGGGAAAGGGGAAAAATCTAATGAATTGATTGTACGTCTTATATGAGAGGGGCAAAGGGTCTCGGAAAAGGACAAAAGTTAAGACGGAAGGGGACGCATTCGTTGAAAACATTTTGCAGTTAGTGACCGTAAATCTGGAAGGAGCAAGAATGAAAAATATCCACGGCTTCAGAGGAATTAAGGAGGAAAGCGGAAGCTCTATAGGCCCCGAAAAGAAGGACCGCGCCACCCAAAACCTCCGGCTAGTAGAGGGCAACTCTAAAGAAAAAGCAGTTTGAAGGTAAGTGGGGGCCCAAATCCTCAAAGAAAATGATGGCTGGGAGACATGGAGAAAAAAGAGGAAGGGGAGGCACAAAGGGTGAATCCAGGAAAGGACAAAGGGGAATATTGTCATCCTCAAGAAAAAGTCGAAGGAGGCAAAGCGCGTTCACTTAGCGCAAGGAATCCCTTGCCTGAGTCACCGCTGTCCCAGACGAAAAAAGGAAGAAGGGGAGAGGAAAAAAAAAGGGGGAAGAAGACAACGCTAGGACAGCGGGGGCACTGGCTTAAAAAAAATGCCGCCTCTCGAGGCTCGAGTCACTATTGAACCCTCGGGATAAACAAGTGTTCTCTCTGAACGTCAAAATACTGACTGAACACTCATCTATTTCCGAAAAACGTCTGTAACAACTCTATGAAGGAGTATCCTAATATAACCGGAATTTCACGACCTAAGATAGAACCCTACTGACATTCGTGCGAGAAAAATGGGAGACCTTTTATTAAAGCCGAAAATCAAATAAACCAGCGAGGGAGAAAAAGAGCGCGTCCTTAAATATTGGGGCAGAAAGTGTCCTGGAAGGGGCCCGGGGGTGTTGAGAACGGAATTGACGGTCCCACTCCGAACACGAGGTGGGTGGCAAGTTAAACGCATACAAATAGAAAAAAACGGGGGGGAAGGAAAAGAGATGGGGGGTATATGCGAACCGAGCAATCAGAAGGGGAGAATTGCTGGCGGGAAGAGCGGATGGGGAGTGGTTAATACGATTTATGCAGTCAGGCGAGCCAAAACAACACCGTTTAAACATCCCACGAGGGAATGGGAGACGGACCAAATAGGGGAAAAAAGACGGGTGTAGAAACAGAGCGATTGGTGGACTTTAGGATTGCTTGGGGGGGGGGGGGAGGATAAGTAGGAGGAAGGTTAAGAACATTCCGAAACGGGGTGAAGCTCTGAGGACTGGAGGGGAAATAACGGAGGAGTTCTATCTAAGATAAGCGCGTCCTCTCTTTAGAAGAGAGGGTAATGTAGAGAATACTAAAGGCAGGCTACTAAAAGAAATACTCAAGTGTGAATATAGGTCCTTACGAACTCAGCGAAGGTACGAGCTTACCTGTGAATCCGGGGCGCTGGCGAATATCCCTCTGATCGACTTGGGCGGAAAAAGGGGTAACTAAAGAGGAACTTTTGTAGCCGGGATCTGTCTTTGATATCAATGAATAGAGCGTGCAATAAAATAGAATAGTCGAATTTGAGAGATGATTAGAAAAAAAAAAACTCGATGGGCCTTATTAAAAACAGGGAGATACCAAACTTGACTCAAAGAGGAGCATGGATAGGGGTTGCTGGATGGGCAATTGAAAGACAAAACTCCAAAAACTTGATGAGCAACTACTGAGGAAAAGAGAGGGACGATGGGGTTGCATTATAGGGGGAGGGGGGGTAAGGAGCGAAGAGTCAGCGAGGAAATGAGGGGCAGGGGGGTCAAGTCTTGAAAAATTGGGAGGGATGGACGAGGGCATAATGCACGAAACCATCATCCCGACGCAAATTTCCTCCCGTTTCAAGGACCATCCTGAAAAGACGATAAAAGACGACGCAAAGCGCCAGAAAAAGATGGAAAGGGAAGTTGCACGTGGAAGCAAAGACCGCGGCGGGAAGAAGGACGATCACTGGAAGGGCATTCTCTTCGGGTCACTACTCAAAACAGCAGATTGGGGTTAAAGAAAATCACTGGCAGAAAGGGAACTAAAAAACCTGAAAGGGGAGATGTGCAGGTAGAGGACCAGGAAGTAAGCAAAGTGTCGCAGTCCACTTGAAGAGGGAAAACGGAACGGGCTACTGTCTGGGAAAGGAGGAAAAGAGAGTCTTTGCAAGAAGGAAAAATTGCAGCTGATCAGGAGAAGACCCGTAGTGAAATCCCGCGCACAGGGGCAGGGAGAGAGAAACATTTCATGAACGAGATTGTCGCAGTCTCAAGGTAGTTCCATCGAGCTTTTGGAGTCCAAAAGGTGGGGAAAGCATGATCGAAAGTGGACAATCGGGCCGCCGTCGCGGCGTCTAGGGGCGGCGCCAATGAGAGGAATGGGCAGGGGCCGAATTGCGATAAGCTAAGAAATGAGAGTACAGTTCTCAGCAGGTATGGGAAAAAGGGAGAGCGACTATTTGGGGGTGTTGTTGTATACAACTATCCAATGGTCACATAGATATCGAAGGGCAGCAACTCAGCCCCGTGGACGGAGTGGGGACCAAAAATCAAGCGATGACTAAATAAATTCTCCTCCTGAACCCAGCCACCGAGACGTATAAGGAAGGGGCTAGTGGACACATATGCAACAGTGCCCGACAGCCAGGCCGCGGCCTCCGAAGCCAAAAAACGATCGTAAGGCGCCGCTTGCGAAAAGAAAATAGGGACCTTGGGCGGACGGAGAAACTCGCTCGCAGGGAAGGAGAGCGGTAAAAAGGGAGATTTATATAAGCGGCTCGCGAAACGGGGCCGTCACGGTGGAAATATTAGCAGGAGAACCGCACCGTCAAAGTGAATGGTGAGACCGAGCCCCCACTCCCTACCTCTGTTGAAATGGACGGAAGAATTGTAAAAGAACGATCTCTAGGGGAAAATAAACATCAGTGAACTAAAGGTGAGCGAAAAAAAAATTCTGACAAGGGTCAATAGGATTCACTTATTATACGGGAAAAAAGAGAGCGGAACGAAATTCATCAAGCTAACGCCTATCAACTGAAGAAAAAAACTTGAGATTGGTCGAGGGCTTTCCTAAGAAGAAAAAGAAGTCTCCAAGGATCAAACCGGCACCCCCGGAGAAGCAAAAATACAAGAACCGCATGGAGTCGGTATAATTTAAAGGGGGTCGTGGTATCGAGATCA